>Ga0080004_1150031_pt1 | contig 103295 bp, 102 predicted proteins | sample WasSprMetagenome_FD_69207 | JGI IMG/M metagenome (GOLD analysis project Ga0080004, IMG submission 69207) | Sulfidic aquatic microbial communities from Washburn Spring, Yellowstone National Park, USA - WS (SPADES assembly) (version 2) | ecosystem: Environmental > Aquatic > Thermal springs > Hot...
AGACCAAGAAGCTTAAGAGGCACTCCTTAAGTCAATTATGCCTAAAAGCACATCACTTAACACCCTATGTCTCTTCAACTCTACCTCCGTAATCAATATTTTTTCCATCTCCTATCCTCCTCAATTGTTTTTGGAGGATAGTTTACAAATGTGACATTTTAAATTAGGAATTAAGTGTGACATTTCAAAATAGTAACCACACAACCCAAAAAATCCCTTGACATCCAGGCTCGTTTATTATATAAAACATTTCGTTCTCTATGGAGAAAGGACACAAGAGAGTTCCCGCTGTCGTAAAATGTTTCAAGATTCTGGAGGCCCTTGCAAAGAGCCATGAACCTTTGGGAATTAGCGAGATTTCGAGAAAACTGGGACTCAATAAAAGCACTGTCTATAATATAACCTATACTCTTGCGGACCTTCACGTTCTCGACTGTCTGCCCTCAGGCAAATTCGCGCTTGGAACTCTTTTCCAGACTTTGGCGAATATAGCGGGGAAAAGATCAAGCATAATTCAGATGGTACACCCTTACCTCGAGAGAATTAAGGAGAAGACGGGGTTATCAGTATTCTTAGGTGTCCGATCGGGGATTCAGGCTGTTCTTATAGACAAGGTTGAGGCTGATCACGGTATTAAACTGAGCTCAGAGATTGGAATGACGATGCCTCCTTTGGCTGGTGCAGGCATTAAAGCGATGTTATCCGAGCTCCCAGAGGAAAAAATAGACGAGATATTAAGCAAAGCTGAATTTAGAAGGTTTACGGATAATAGCATAGTAGATAAGGAGGAGTTCAAAGACGAACTTTTGAGGGTTAAAAAGGAAGGGATCGCCTATGACTTTGAAGAATATATACAAGGAATGATAGGCCTCTCGGTTCCTGTCAGAACAGGGAGCAGGAATGTCCAATCCGCCGTGTGGGTTGTGGGCATCAAAAGTCAGCTTCCAAAGGAGAGAATAGAGGAAGTGGCGAGTCTACTTCTTTCAATTGCAAGGGAGATAAATGCAAGTATTCAAAAAGCTTAGAAGGAGAAAAAAATGAGGTATGGAGAAACAGGATATTTCTTGGAGATCGATTTATCCACAGGAAATATAGAGAAGGTCGAATCGGACCCGAAATGGCTGGAACTCTATGTCGGTGGCCAGGGTACTGCTGATAGGATCTTATGGGACTGGGTTCCTCCTGAGGTTGAGCCTTTCTCTCCAGAAAACCTTCTCATATTCAGTGCTGGTCTTTTCTGCGGGACTCCTATCCCAGGTGCGAATAGGACCATAGTTAACACTTTTTCCCCCCAGACAAATCTTCATGCGCACACAATGATGGGAAGCTACTTCGGTCCGGAAATGAAATTTGCCGGATATGACAAGATCATATTTAAAGGAAAGGCGGATCGGCTGGTCTACATAGTGATTTACAATGATAAAGTGGAGATAAGGGATGCAAGTCATCTAAAAGGACTTGGAACATACGAGACACAGGAGGTTTTGAAAAAGGAATTAGGGGGGAGGTTTCAGATCGCAGCTATCGGACCCGCAGGAGAAAATAGGGTTTTTTATGCCTCGGTCGACCATAGTCACGCAAGCGCAGCGCGTGGAGCTGGTGCGGTAATGGGTGATAAGGGAATAAAGGCCATAGCGATAAGGGGTACGAAAGATCTTTACGTCGCAAATGCGGAGAAGGTTTTTGAGCTCGGGAACAGATTACGTAAGGAGATTGCTGAGAATCCTTACGTAGGTGACTGGATGGCAGTTGACGAAGATGATAGTTTCCATCACGATAATTTTGCCTGGGGAAATGCGAGAGTGAGAAGAAAGGGATACTGGACGCCCGAAATCCAAGAAAGGTTCACAAAGATCAAATATGAACATCTCGACAGACAGACTGGATGCTTCAACTGTCCTAAAAGATGCCACAACGTGATCTCATGGCCAGGAAGAAAGAGGTTTTCTTACAAATGTTTCGGTAAGGACACATATCACATGGCTGCATTCCAGGAACTCGATTTTAGTTATGAGATCCTCGGGATTGCACAGAACCTGGGTTTAGACTCTTACACAACACCTCAAGTTATAGCATTCGCTCTTGAGCTTTACGATGCCGGTATATTGACTGACAACGATCTGCCCGGAATGCCGAAGGATATAAAGGGCAGGTTCTTCTACTTCCTCGACAAGATTGTAAAGAGAGAAGGGATAGGAGATGTCCTTGCAGATGGGGTTTACTGGGCAGCCCGGAAGATAGGAAGGGGAGCGGAGGCATACGATCACAATACAACAAAGAAGTTCGAACAGGTTCCTATTAAGTTAGGAAAACTAAATCCTCCATATTTCCTCATGATAGCAACAGGCGAGAAGATGAATATTACTCAGATAGAAGGTTCATTCCCGCAAGATCCCCTTCCCACAAGAGAGGAGAGAGAGAAGTTTGTAAGGGAATGGGTTGCAGCTAAGGATGAGAGATTTAAAAAGTGGTTCCTCGAATGGGAAAAAAGGGAGAGGGTTACAATTGAGATGGCCTGTGCCATAACAGAATGGAATGAGGCGATGCATTATATAGATGATGCGACAGGGCTGTGCGGATTTGTTTCATCATTCAGGGGTCAGTTTGGTGGAAAAACTGTCTACCACATTCACAACATCCCCCATTTCATAACCTTAGTAACAGGAGTAGAGTTCGACGAAGAAAAACTCTGGACTGTTTACAAGAGGAACAGAAACCTCGTTCGTGCCTTAAACGTGAGAAGGGGCATGAGGAGAGAAGACGAGAAACCTCCTGAAGACCACTGGGCAGTGAGAAACCACGAATATGAACAGATTCTTCTTGACTGTTACTACGAATATCAGGGCTGGACGAAGGAGGGTATTCCTACAGTTGAGACACTGAAAAAGCTGGGTCTCGATTTTGTTGCTGAGGATTTCTTAAAAAGAGGGATTCTGACGGGTGACGATGAGGTTCCAAATGTTTACGAAAAGTACAAAGATAAGTACCCCTGGGGAATCTAAAAAAGGAGAATGTGACATGGAAGGAGAGAAGACGAAAAAGAGAATAAAAGAAATTAGGTTCGACATGGACAAATGTAATGGATGCAGGTCATGTGAGATCGTCTGTTCCCAGATCCATGCGAGCCCGAAATACTCGAGTGTTAACCCAGCGAAGGCGAGGATTAGAGTAATAATAGACGAGTTTGCGGATAACTACATTGCCATAAGGGCTGGTCAATATACTGAAGCTGAGTGTAATGCGAGGAATTCCTTCACAATAAGAGGAAGAGAATTCGGAACATGTGAATTCTGTCCCGCATCCTGTCCTTCCCGGGATGCTTTCAAGGATCCTGAGTCTGGTCTTCCTTTCAAGTGCGATGGTTGCGAAGGCGAAGATACGGACACCCCGTGGTGCGTGAGAGAATGTCATTCAGGGGCGCTTACATATGTGGAAAAAGAAGTTGAGGAGGAACCCAAGAAGACTGATGAACTCTCTGTCTCAGTTTTATCCCTTCTCAGGAGACATGGAATCGAGAAAGTAGTTGATACAATAGCGAAGGTAGCCAAGGAACTCTAAGAGGTATATCATGGAAAAAGTTACTCCTTTTAAAGAGGTGATAGAGGAAGTAAAGCGAAATGGTGGTGAGCGGGTAAAGTACTGCTACCAATGTGGTAAGTGTGACGCCCTATGTCCCTGGAACAGGGTGAGAGTCTTCAGTATGAGAAGATTAATCCGGGATGCGGCATTCGGTCTGAGTGAAATAGAGAAGGAAGATATCTGGAGATGTACCACATGTGGAAGATGCGTCCTTATGTGTCCCAGGGACGTAAGACAGATAGATGACATCGTGGCCGTAAGAAGGATGGCCACATCTTACGGTGTTTTTCCGAGTTCCATAAAAGCTTATAAGCAGGTAGCAACTTATCTCTCTTCCAAAGGCAATCCATTTAACGAGGATCCTAAAGATAGGGCAAAGTGGGCCGAGGGCCTTGATATAAGAATTTTTGAGGAGGGGATGGAGGTTCTCTATTTTACATGCTGTTACCTCTGTTACGATCAGAGGCTCAAAAATATTGCAAGATCAACTGCGCTTCTCCTCAAGAAGGCCAAAGTGAACTTTGGAATATTAGGGGAGGCGGAGAGTTGCTGCGGAGAAAGTATAAGAAAGACTGGAAATGAGAGTCTTTTCAGGCGACTTGCGAAGGAGAATATAAAAAAGTTCATTGATTTTGGTGTAAAAACCATAGTTGTCTCATCACCTCACTGTTACTACACATTTAAGAACGAATACCCTTCCTTTGGTGCAAAATTTGAGGTCTTCCACATATCTGAGTACATAAAGGAACTCATAGATTCTAAGAGACTTAAAATTGAGAAGGAATACAAAGCCAAAATCACTTATCACGATCCATGTTATTTAGGACGACACAGCAACATTTTCGAAGAACCGCGGCATATTTTAAAGTCAGTAAAAGGTTTGGAGATTTTTGAACTCCCCGAGAACAGGCTTGCGAGCTTATGTTGCGGAATGGGCGGAGGAAGAATATGGGCTGAGACCGAAAAAAATGAAAGATTTTCAAACATTAGGGTGGAAGAGGCTGTAAAATTAGGGGCCGAAGAGCTTGTGACATCGTGTCCTTACTGTATAAGTGCACTGGAGGACAGCAAACTGATCATGGGTTATGATGATAAGCTGCGCATAAAAGATTTGGCAGAGTTAATAAACGAAGTAACTTAGGAAAGAAAAGAGGAAGGGAACGTGAAAGGAGAAACAATCACTAAAGAAAGGATACTTCAACTTATTAGAGACTTTGAGAAGAAAGAGGTCGGTGACGTAATGGTTGTGGGAGGAGGGATAAGTGGCATCCAGGCCTCCCTTGACCTTGCCTCCTCTGGATTCAGGGTCTATTTAGTCGACCGATCTCCAGCGATAGGTGGCCATATGGCCCAGCTTGACAAAACATTTCCCACAAATGACTGTTCTATGTGTATTGAGTCGCCAAAACTTGTGGAATGTAGTAGGCACCCGAATATTGAGATTCTTTCATATACAGAGATTGAGAAAGTTGAAGGGGAATTTCCAGAATTCAAAGTGAGTCTCATAAGGAAGCCCAGGTATATAGACGAATCAAAATGTACCGGATGCGGTATGTGTACTGAATTTTGCCCTATCAAGGTTGAAGACGAGTACAACCAGAAGCTTTCCCTAAATAAGGCCATTCACGTATATTTCTCCCAGGCTGTCCCTCTCGTTGCATACATAAACAGGGATAACTGTTTGTACCTCAATGGAGAAAAATGTTCAATATGTGCGGGTGTGTGTAAGAATAGAGCAATAGATCTTTTTCAAAAGCCGAAAAGGGAGGAGATAGAAGTAGGGGCGATAATTCTCGCTCCTGGTTTCGAAGTTTTTGATCCATCGCTCACTACCGAGTATGGATATGGGGTATACGATAACGTTGTTACAAGCTTAGACTATGAGAGGCTTCTCTGTTCGACAGGTCCATACGAAGGAGAGATACTCAGAAAATCAGACAAGAAACATCCAAAAAAGGTTGCGTGGATACAGTGTGTAGGGTCAAGAACAGTAAGGGAACCAGGCTCACCCTATTGTTCATCGGTCTGCTGTGCCTATACTCAAAAGCAAGTGATTCTGACGAAGGAACATGAGCCTGATTGTGAATGTTTTATCTTTCACAATGACATAAGGGCTTTCGGAAAGGACTTTGAAAGGTTTTATCAAAGGGCTTCCAACCTTAAAGGGGTGAGGTTTATAAGGAGCTACGTGTCTCTGGAAGGGGAAGTTCCTGCAAGTAAGAATATAAGGATAAAGTATGCGGGAGAAAATGGCGTAAAAGAGGAAGAGTTTGATATGGTCGTACTCTCTGTGGGTTTAAAACCACCAAAAGGCTATATGGAACTCGGTGAGAAATTCGGCATTGAATTAAATAGGTACGGTTTTTCAAAGTTTTCGCCTTCTAACCCTATTAAAACGTCGAGACCTGGTATATTCGTATGTGGGGCATTCCAGGGACCAATGGACATTCCTGAATCTGTTGTCTCAGCGAGTGGAGCCGCGAGCCAGTGTGGGGAGTTACTTAACACAAGGAGAAATTTACTCACGAGAGAAAGGGTATATCCTGAGGAAAGGGATGTAGGTGATGAAGAACCAAGAGTAGGAGTATTTGTCTGTCACTGTGGTGCAAATATCGGCAGAGTGGTGAACGTACCCCAGGTTGTTGAATTTGCATCAAGACTCAAGTACGTGGTCCATGCTCAGGAATCTATATTTGCCTGCTCTACAGATACGGCAAAGCAGATAGCAGATACAATAAAGGAAAAGAGATTGAACAGAGTTGTTGTTGCCGCATGTACGCCGAGAACGCACGAACCCATTTTCAGAGATACTTTAAGGGAAGGTGGGATAAATCAGTATTATTTTGAAATGGCAAACATTAGGGAGCACTGTTCCTGGGTACATCCGAGGGAAAAGGAGCTGGCAACTAAAAAGGCCAAGGATTTAGTGAGAATGGCTGTTGCAAGGTCGGTTTATCTTGCTCCCCTTGAGGAACTGAAATTGCCTATAGATAAAAGGGTTCTCGTTGTTGGTGGCGGAATCGCAGGCATGGTTTCTGCGCTGAGCATAGCGAAACAGGGATACGAGGTATATCTCGTAGAGAAAGAGGAGACCTTAGGCGGAAACGCAAAAAAACTCTACTTCACCCTCGACGGCTTCGATTTGCGTTCTTACACAGAGGATCTTATAAGTCAGATTCTTTCCAATCCTAAAATCCACGTGAGAACGAGCTCAGAGATAGTCGATGTCTCAGGTTACGTTGGTAACTTTGTCACAAGAATAAGAACAAAAGGTAGTGTGGGAGAGAGAGTAGGTACTATAAATCACGGGGTGGCTATAATAGCTACTGGGGCGGAGGAATATAAGCCAAAAGAATACCTATATGGGAAGAGTAGTTCTGTCTTTACAAATCCGGAGTTTGAAGAATTGCTCGCGAGGGACGATGAAAGGGTAAAAGATGCAAAGACTGTGGTTATGATTCAGTGTGTAGGTTCAAGAAATGAGGAAAGGAACTACTGTAGCAGGATATGCTGCAATCACTCAATAAAGAATGCCCTGAAGCTTAAAGAAAAGTACCCTGAGAAAGATGTCTACATCCTTTTCAGGGACATGAGGAGTTATGGCTTCAATGAAGATTACTATAGAGAAGCACAGGGTAAGGAAGTTTACTTTGTCCGTTATGACACAGAAAGTCTCCCGGAAGTTAAGCTTAAAAGCAGTGAGGGAAGAGAAACAATCGTTGTTAGCGTGGTTGACACTATTATGAAAAGGGAACTGGAGTTAGAGACAGACATTTTGGTTCTCGCTTCCGCTGTGATTCCCCGTGAAAGTAACACAATAATATCAAGGCTTTTTAAGGTTCCCTTAAACCCTGATGGATTCTTCCAAGAAGCCCATGTAAAGCTACGCCCTTCTGACTTCTCTGCGGATGGGGTATTTCTATGTGGAATGGCTCATTATCCAAAACATGTGCACGAAGTTATTAACCAGGCGTACGGAGCGGCAGGAAGGGCTTTGACCTTGCTTTCGAAAGACTATGTCTTGGCTTCAGGGGCAATATGCGAGGTTGATGAAGAAAAATGTGTTTCCTGCGGAGCATGTATTTCCGTGTGTAGGTATGATGCTATTGAATTTCACCAAACAGAAAAGGGAAGGAAGGCAAGGGTAAACCCTGTACTGTGTAAAGGAGATGGGCTTTGTAACTCGAAATGTCCCGTAGGAGCAATACAGCTCAAACATTTTACTGATACACAGCTTTTCACTCAGATAAAAGAAGCGATTTCGGCTTACAAGGAGAAAGATTAGGAGGAGATATGAATACTTTTGAATACATGCCAAAAATAATCGGTTTTGTTTGCTTCTGGTGAGGGTACGGGGCAGCTGACCTGGCTGGAGTTTCCAGACTGCAATATCCACCAGATGTGAGACTTATAAGGGTCATGTGCACTGGAAGGGTAGACCCCTCCTTTGTGATCACAGCCTTCAAAGAGATGGCAGATGGAATCATAATCGTTGGTTGTCTCCCAGGAGAGTGCCAATATACGACTGATGGGAACATACACGCTTACGGTATGACGCTCATCATAAAAAAGATTCTAAAATTCATAGGAGTTGAGCCAGAAAGGCTGAGAATGGAATTTCTGTCATCGGCGGAGGGTGTCAAATTTGCGGAAGTAATGCAGGATTTCATAAATGAAATGAGAAAGCTTGGCCCTATTGGAAAAAAAGAGGGCCTTCAAGAGGAGATGATTGTTGACAGGCTCAGTGTAGTACTTAGCCTTATCCCTTATATCAAGCTTGTGGAAAGGGAAAGATTGGGATTTTCAGGGAAAGACGTAAAGAAGATGCAAGAATATTTCGAAAGTACCGACGTAAATCGGATGATAGAAGAGTTAATCTTTGAAAAAATAACGATGGGACTGATCCTCAAAGCTAAAAGGAAGGGTCTTCATGGTTATGGGGAACTGGCCAAAAGAACGTCTCAAGACGAGAAGCAGGTATTTAGAATGGTAAGTGAGCTTGAGGCACAGGGATTTTTAAGGCCAGGGATATAAGTTAAGGGAGTAAAGTCATGGAGTACTTAGATGCGATCATAGAAAGATATAATGCAAAGCGAAATTTTCTCATTCAAATGCTTATGGATATTCAGCATGAAAAAGGGTACATACCGAGGGAGTCTATCTTCTACCTAAGTGAAAAATTATCAGTACCCCTAAACGAGGTAATGCGAATTGCTACGTTTTACAAAACATTCAGTTTAAAACCTAAGGCAAAGCACGTAATCAGGGTATGTTCAGGTTCGTCCTGCCATATAAGAGGAGGAAAGGAAATAATAGGGAGACTTGAAAAACTTCTCGGGATAAAAGTAGGGGAATCGACGTCTGATATGAAGTTTAGCCTTGAGACTTCTTCGTGTTCCGGTAGATGTGCAAACGGTCCTGAGCTGGAGATAGATGGTAAAGTTTACCCTGATGTGAGAGCTGAAGATTTAGAAAGGATACTGAATAAACTTGGATGGAAGGAAAAACCATGCAAAGAATAAACTCCTATGAAGAATTTGTCCAAATAAAGAGCATGATTGAGTCCCAAAAAGATTCTAAGGCTCGGATAATTTCAATATGCGGTGGTGCCGGTTGCTTAAGCAAAGATGGATCGAATTTAGTAAGTCTTTTTAGGGAAACCATCGAAAAAAGCGGGCTCTCAGAAAGGGTTGAGGTAAAGCTCACGGGTTGTCACGGAATCTGTTCTTTTGGACCGAGCGTAATCATATATCCCGAAGAGATATGTTATCTCAAGGTTAAAGGAGATGACGTAAAAGAGATAGTAGATGAGACGATAGTTAAAGAAAGGATCGTTGAAAGACTGCTCTATGAGGACGGATCCTGTGGAAAAGTTGCCTACCTCAAAGATATACCCTTTTACAAGAAACAGACGAGGTATATACTCGGTTTCAACACGAAAATCGATCCCACAAGCATAGAGGATTACATAGCCCATGGGGGTTATTCTGCTTTGGCTAAGGCTTTGTTTAAGATGTCCCCTGAAAAGGTGCTGGAAGAGGTGAAAAAAGCAAACCTCCGGGGTAGGGGTGGTGGTGGTTTCCCTGCAGGCCAGAAATGGGAAACTACAAGAAATGCAAAAAGTGATATAAAGTACGTGATCGTGAATGGGCATGAGGGAGAACCAGGTGCATACATGGATAGGGCGATTCTTGGAGGGAATCCGCACATCGTTCTCGAAGGTCTGATAATAGGAGCTTACGCGATAGGCGCAAGTCAGGGGTTTATCTATTTAAGACATGATGCCCCTAATCTAAAAAAAAATATAGAAACCGCAATAGACAAAGCAAAAAAATACGGGTTTCTTGGAAAAAACATAATGGGCAGTGGGTTCGATTTCGATGTGGAGGTTCATCTTGACATAGGTATATTCGTTTCCGGAGAATCGAGCGCCCTTATGAGATCCATTGAAGGGAGGATCCCAGAACCAAGACCGAAATATATAAGAACATCGATAAGCGGCATTTTTGAAAAACCGAGCAACCTGAATAATGTGGAGACATGGGCGAATGTTCCTTTGATCATAGAAAGGGGTGCAGAGTGGTACTCAAAAATTGGGACCGAAAGGAGTAAGGGCACAAAGCTTATTTCTCTTTCAGGAAAGATAAAGAACGCTGGAGTGATTGAGGTACCATTCGGGGTGAGTCTGAGAGAGATAGTTTATGAGATAGGTGGTGGATTACGGGACGGAAAAGAGTTGAAAGCAGTTCATTTCGGTTCAGCGATGGGCGGTTCAATCCCGAGAGAAATGATAGATACACCTTTGGATTTTGATGAATGCGCAAAACTTGGTGCACCTATTGGCGCAGGAGGATTACTCGTTCTTGACGAGACGGACGACATACTGGGGCTCGTTTCATATTTTCTTGATTTTCTGTCTACCGAGTCGTGCGGAAAGTGCGTACCTTGTAGAGAGGGGATAAGACAGATAAGAAAGCTTCTTTCAAAGATAAAGGAAGGAATTGGAACGAAAGAGGATGTGGAAAAGATAAAAGAGATCTGTGAGGTTCAGAGAAAGGCCTCCCTTTGTGCACTCGGAAGGAGTGCCTCGTCTCCTATAGAGACTGCCTTTAAGTATTTCTGGAATGAGTTTGAATCAAGACTAACTAAGGAGAAGTAAAAATGTCTGACCTTGTGAACATAACGATAGATGGAAAGGAAGTAAAAGCTGAAAGAGGAATGACGATCCTTCAAGTCGCAATGAGGGAGGGTATAGAGATACCTATGCTTTGCTACCACAAGGAGCTTGAACCGTACGGAGGTTGCAGACTCTGCACCGTTGAGATCGAAAGTAGGGGTAGGAAAAGTTACGTTGTTTCATGTCTCTACCCGGTTGAGGAAGGACTTGTGGTCCGAACGAGGACTCCAGAGGTTGATAAGATAAGGAGATTAATAGTGGAACTTCTCCTCGCCCGGGCGCCGGAAGCACAAGAACTCCTTAAGCTTAAGGAAGAATATGGCGCAAAAGGGGATAGGTTTGATAAAGAGCCGATATTCTGCGTACTCTGTGGCCTGTGCGTTAGATACTGCTCTGAGGTAAAGAAAAAATACGCTATTTCTTTTGTTGAGAGCGGAGTAAGAAGAGAAGTAAGATTCATTCCAGAGATCGCTAAAAAGGAGTGTCCTACTTGTAAGGAGTGTTTCCCCCTTTGCCCAACCTCATATCTTCAGGCATTATATCTTTTGACCCAGGCTTTTTGTTCGCTTTCCCCCTCTCAAGAAATAAAAGGTTGAGATTATTTGCTCTCTCGTACCTATGTAAGTTATCACATCATTTTCGTGGATTACGAGTTCAGGTTCAGGGTTTAGGATACTTCTATCTTCCCTTTTTATAGCTATTATTGTGGCGCCTGTATTAGCTCGGAGATTCACATCTTTTATCGATTTTCCTACTAACCATGAGTCTTTATCCACGAGGTAGCTATCGATCTCAAGCCCCTCAACCATTAGACACTCCATTCCAACCCTCGTTTTTACCGTTACGTCACTCCTTAATGTTTTGTACCCCTCTTGCCTTATGTGGTCTATTGACTCGAGGATTTTATTTCTCGGTACTCCGAAGTGGTGCAGAACCCGGCCGAATATTTCAAGGGATGTCTCGAATTCCTCAGGTATTACCTCATTTGCCCCGAGTTTTAAAAGTTCTTCTATTTCAGAGATATAGCGGGTTCTAACTATTATGTGGATTCTGGGGTTTTCCATTCTTGCAATTTCAACTATCCTTCTTGTAGCTGATGGATCTGAAATGGCGATTACGAGAACCCTTGCAGATAGGATCCCAAGTTTGCGCAATATTTCAGGGCTTGTCCCATCCCCGTAGTATATGGGTTCGCCTTTTCTCTTTGACTTTCTCACAGTGTCAGCATTTAAATCGAGGACAACATAGGGTATGTCGGAATCTTTTAGGACCCGCGCAAGATTCCTCCCGTTTAAGCCAAACCCAATTATTATAACGTGATTAGTCTTCTTTACAGCAATTTCGCCCTCCCTAACTTTACTCGCTTTTTCGAGGTAATGGAAAGGCTTCTTCTTTACGAGTTTATCGATGAGGACGGGTGCATACCCTATAATTGTTGGCGTTAGAAACATGGAAGCGACCGTGATCGTGATGAAACTCTGATATTCCGCATCACCTATAAGCCCTGCCATCTTTCCCGCGAAAGAGAGGATAAAGGAAAATTCTCCTATCTGGGCGAGGAAGAGACCCACCCTCAAGGATATTCTTAAAGATCTAACGAAGGGATATATGGCGAAGATGATGGTAAAAGTCTTAATGAGGATAAGAGCTACGACAAATATTACTTCCTCTTTCAGGTTCGACTTCAAAAAACCGAGGTCGAGTAACATGCCCACTGATATGAAAAATGTCCCTGAGAATATCTCCTTAAAAGGCATGATGTCAGAGAGGGCCTGCGAGGAGTACTCCGATTCAGATATTATTACACCGGCGAGAAAAGCACCTAAGGCAAGAGAAAGGCCCAATTTTGAAGTAAAGTAGGCAGTACCAAGACAAATAAGTATAGTCACAAGGATAAAGAGTTCCCTTATCCTTGTTCTGACTACTTCGTGGAGCAAGTGTGGGACAGCGGTCCTGGAGAACAAAAAAACAAGCGAGAGTATAAGAAAAGATTTCAAGAGGACAAAAAAATAGACTCCCATAGGTTGACCATTCTGTCCTGAAAGGAGTTTCGTCACAAGCATGAGGGGTATCACACATACATCCTGGAAGAGAAGGAGACCTACACAGATCTTCCCGTATCTTGTGTTAAGTTCTCCTTTCTCTCCGAGAAGTTTCATGACTATGGAAGTACTACTTAGACTGAGCACAAACCCATAGAATGTAGAAGTCTTAGGGTTCACTTTTAGGAAAAAATGGGCTATAATCGCGCAGATTACCACAGTAAGGAATATCTGAAGGGACCCGAAGAGGAAAACCTCTCTTCTTAAAGATGAAAGCCTACTTATTGAGAACTCCACACCTATTGTGAACATGAGGAGAATAACCCCTATCTCGGCGATGACCTCTACATCTTTCGGATTGTGCACAAGGCCCATTCCATAAGGCCCTATCACTGTTCCAGCAAGGAGGAACCCCACAATCGAAGGTATTCTTATCTTTGACAGGAGGTATATTATTGTGGCAGATATGCCGAAAACAAGGAGTATGGATTCAAGGAAGTCGTAGGTCATGGTAAATGTTATCATTTAGAGATAGCGCTTGCAATAAAGTCCTAATAGGATCATAGGAAAAAAGCTCATGTTCTGACCATTCTCAAAATTTGTTGACACCGTTCTTTTTTTTAAGTTTAAATATAAGGCTAAAAATCAATAGTGGAGGGAGGGAAATGGATGCCAGCTGTCATAGTAAAGGAGGGAGAATCCTTAGAGAGCGCATTGAGGAGATTTAAGAAACAATGTGAGAGGACTGGAATACTTTCCGAAATCAAAAAGAGGGAGCATTACGAGAAACCGAGTGTGAGGAGGAAGAAGAAAATACTTGCAGCGAAGAAAAGGGCCTTGAAAAAGCTTAGGAAGATAATGGAGAAAGGCCTGTATTAATGGATTTGAAAAGAGAAATAGAGGAGAAATTAAAGGAATCGATCAAGAGACAGGAGAAGGAAAAGGTTACAGTTTTCAGGCTCTTACTTACAAATCTTAAAAACAAGGAAGTTGAGAAAAGAAGGTCCCTTACTGAGGAAGAATTCTACGGGGTCGTAAAGAGCCTTGTAAGACAGCATCAGGAATCCATAGAGAGCTTTAAAAAAGGGGGTAGAACGGACTTGGTAGAGGCTGAACAAAGGGAACTCGAGATTCTTGAGAGTCTTTTGCCTCGCCCTCTTACGGAAGCTGAGCTTGAGAAGGCTGTGGAAGAAGGGATAAAAGAAGTTGGGGCAAAGGATAGAAAAGATATGGGAAAAGTCATAAAGCTCATAATCGAGAGATACCCGGGAAGAGTAGATGGAAAAACCTTAAGCGAGATGGTGCTCAAGAGGCTATCTAAGTGATTATGGATAGCTTTTGAAGCACATTATGTCAGATAATACCTTTCTTTACCTCGATTTTTTCAAGCTTCTTGACATCCTAAAGTTTTATACACAGACACCTTATAGTAAAGAAGAGATTTTAAACCTAAGACCATTCCAGGATATTGAACAGATAAAAAAAAGACAGGAGATTCTCTCCGAAGTTTACGACCTCATAGTAGGGCATGGTAAACCCCCCTTATCTCAGATACCTGAGATGGGTCAGATTCTGAGGAAGCTCTCAGTTGGAAACTCCATTTTAGATCCTAAAGAGTTCCTAATAGTTGCAGATTTTCTCGCCAAAATCAGGAATCTGGTGTCATTTTTGAAAAAAGCCCCTAAAAAGGGCAACTATATCTCACAACTCCTTGAGAGTATCGATCAGTTACCAGAGGTCGAAAAAAGAATAAGAAGGACTATAAATGCTCAGGGCTTTGTCGAGGAGAGTGCCTCTTACCAATTATTTGAGTTAAGAAGGGAACTCCATATAAAAAGGGAAAGGATAAAAAAACATCTTGAAAAGCTCATGGAGAATGAAAGACTGAGAAGTCTTCTCCAGGACAACTACATTACTTTGAGGAATGGTAGATACGTGATACCAATGAAGCCTAATTTTAACCAGGCAATTGAAGGCATCGTTCACGATTACTCACATACACTGAAGACCTCCTTTGTTGAACCAATTGAGTGCGTGGGTTTGAACAATGAGATAAACATACTTGAAAAGATGGAAAAAGAGGAAGAAGAGAGGATACTGAAGGAACTTAGCTCATACATAAACGGATATCTGGGGAGCATAAAGAGAAATATAGAACTGGTAAAGGAACTTGACCTTTTTTGCTCATTTTCTCTTTTCGCCATAGATTTCGATTGCGTTCGGCCGGAAGTGAAAGAAAGTGGGGATCTGTACATAAAAGATGCGATTAACCCACTTTTAAGGGTCTTTAAAGGCGATAGGGTTGTTCCAATAGATATAATCCTAAAAGAGAATAAGAGTGCCCTGATAATTAGCGGTCCCAATTCTGGAGGGAAGACCGTTGCACTGAAGACAATAGGTCTCCTTATTCTCATGGCATACTCAGGTCTATTCATTCCGGCAAAGGGCGTTCCGCAGATACCTATTTTTAGGAGGGTTTATGCCCTGGTTGGAGATGAGCAGGATTTCCTTAAAGACTTAAGTAGCTTTACCTCCCATGTCCTTGCGATCAAAGCCATGTATGAAGAGTCAGAGGGAGGGGAGTTAGTACTCATAGACGAGATCGGAGGGGGGACCGACCCCCAGGAAGCCTCTGCTTTATCTATGGGGATAATAGATGCTTTTGTAGAAAAAGGGTGCAAGATCGTTGTCACTACACATCTTACCCATCTTAAAAGTTACGGGTTTATGAAGGATTTCGCTGAAAATGTTGCCTGTGCTTACGATGAGGAGAAGATGGTACCTCTTTACAAGCTCGTCTATGGGGTAGTTGGAATGAGTAATGCCCTTCACATGGCAAAGAGTATCGGTTTTCCAAAGCACCTTATAGATAGGAGTTTGGATTACTTAGGCAAACAGGAGTATCTATTTAGTAGCCTTGTTAGATCCCTAAAAAAAGAGAAGGAGGAAGTGGAGAAGGAGAAAGAGGAGATATTGAGGCTCAAAGCGAGCTTGAGTGAAAAGATTAGGGAAATAGAGGATAAGAAAGCGGAGGTACAAAGGAAGATTGAAGAGGAGTTTAGAAGCAAGGTTAACGCTATTGAGGCCCAAATAGAAGAGATAGAAAGAGAGATCGCAAAGAGAGATAGGGTATCTATAGGAAGAGCAAAGGAGATGCTCGAAGGATTAAAAAGGGAAGTAAAAGTTGAGAATTTGGATAAAAAAGGGGAAGAGGAACTAAAAGTAGGGGATCTTGTAAGAATAAAGAGCCTTGGGAGCATAGGGTATATCTCTGACCTTCCCGATGATTCAGGCCAGTACGAAGTAGTAATAGGAAACATAAGAACGCGCATAAAAAGGGCAAAGCTGGAGAAAGTATCAGACAGGATCGGAAACCTTTATGTAAAAGATTCCCCTGATGTAAAGGTTTTTAGCGAGAAGGTCGATGATTGGAAGTTAAACATTAGGGGAATGAGTGTGGACGAGGCATTAGAATCATTGGACAGATTCATGGATAAGGCGATCCTGAATGGGGTGAACAAAATTAGAATCTTGCACGGGATTGGTACGGGGAAGCTCACGTCGAAGGTAAGGGAATACCTTTCCAAATCGACGTACGTCACAAGTTTTAGGTTAGACGACAAAAATCCAGGGATCACAATTGTGGAGTTGAAATGAGATATGGGATAGACGCGGTACTCGACAAAGTAGACATAGTTGACCTTGTATCGAGATACGTTAAACTTAAAAAATCGGGTCGGAATTTTGTCGGATTATGTCCATTTCATAAAGAAAAAACCCCATCTTTCACTGTAAGCCCGGAGAAACAACTCTTCTACTGTTTTGGCTGCCACACAGGAGGAAATGCTATAAACTTCGTGATGAAATACGAAAACCTCGATTTTCAGGATGCCTTAGAAAGCTTAGCCAAGGAATACGGAATCCCTTTGAAGGAATGGCAGAAAAAGACGATTTCGATTTATGATGCTTTGGGAGAACTTGCTGACTTTTACCATTCCAACCTTAAGATAAATGAGGCTGCTCTTAAATATCTGAAGGAAAGAGGCATAGGCTGGGACACAATAGAAGAATTCAAGCTTGGTTTCAGCGGAAAAGACCTAAGTGAGCTCTTTGCAACTTCGAAAATTCCCAAGGATATATTCTTCTCTACTGGGATTTTCAGGATTTCCGGGAGGGAGGTTCACGACATTTTTTGGGGTAGAATAGTGATCCCCATTTTCGATGTTAATGGAAGAGTGATCGGTTTTGGCGGAAGGACAATCGATAAGGATAGGATGCCAAAATACATAAATTCGCCAGATTCACAGGTTTTTCAAAAGAGAAGCGTCCTTTTCGGCATAGAGAAGACAAAGAGGCAGATAGTAGAGAAGAATTTTGCCATAGTGGTTGAAGGCTATTTTGACATGATCACCCTTTACAAATTTGGGGTAAAGAACGTTGTCGCATCCCTTGGAACAGCCATAACGGAGGACCAGATAAAGAAGCTTAAAAATTACACGGAAAATATTACGCTTATGCTCGATTCCGACGATGCGGGTATAAGAAGTGCTCTAAGGGCAATAGAGACGTTTTCGAATATGAATGTAAACGGAGAAATAGTACTACTTCCAGAGAATGAAGACCCTGATAGCTTTGCGAGAAAGAATGGGCATGAGGGACTCTCTTTCTTGATTTCAAAAAGAAAGCCCGTAATTGACTATTACTTTGACTATTATAAGCAGAAATACGGAATCGAAACGGTTAACAAAAAACTGGCCTTCATAAGAACTCTCCTGCCCTATGTGGAGAAGATGAGGGACAATGTTCACAAAATGCTCTATATGAAGAGGATTTCAGAGCTGACAGGGGTTGGAGAACACCTCTTCTGGGATGAGATAAAGAACAGGCCCGTTGAAATCCCTTCAGAGGAAGAGGGGAATGAAAAGAAGATTTTACCACCTGTCACAAGGGTGGTCTTAGGTTGTATGCTTAATGACCCAGAACTTGCAGTAAATTCGGGATTGAGAGAGGTTCTGAAAGATTTGAAGGAGAGGACGACAAAGGATCTCTTCAACAAATTTTTCGAAATGGACCTGAGAGAGGATCAATTCAATGTGAATAAATACCTGGCTGAGTTCGATGATCAGGATATCAAAAATTTAATCATATCCGTAGTTTTTGAGACCCAGTCTTTGGAAAGAGAGGCGAAAAGAAAGATCATAGATGATTACGTGAAGTACATAAAAGAGAGCTTAGTGAGGGAGAAACTAAAAGGGCTCACGGAGAGGTTAGTTTCCGCGGAGAAGCAGAGGGATGAGAGAAAGATACTTGAAATTCTGACGGAAAAGAAAGAGATTTTAAGGGCTTTTAGATCAAACTAAGGGGGGAAAATGGATGAAGAAATAAGAGTTTACTTTCCCTACGAGGATTCTCATGAAAATGGTGAAACCTTTAGTTATATCAGAAAGGTGGATCAGAAAAGGGGTATATTTGAGGAAATAGAGACATTTGACCTTGAGGATCCGACTGGCGTTTCTTTCGAAGTTGAAGACGTGGAAGAGATAATCGATGAGAACATAGCCCAGGGCTATGAGGAGGACATTACAAGTCCCATAAGGCATTACCTGAAAGACATGGGTAATCTTAAGCTACTCACAAGAGAGGAGGAAATAAAAATAGCGAAGGAGATTGAACGGACTAAAAAGGAAATAAATTCGGTCATCGTTGCTTATCCTGGAACTTTGAAAGTGTTGCTTGATGTTTTACCAAAGCTGAGAAAGATGAGCTACCTTGTTAGAGAGATCACTTTTGACGGAGATGAGGAAGAAGGGATAGAAAACGAAATAGAAGACGAGACGCATAGAGTTGTAAGTCTTTTGGAAAGGTTGAAGGCCGCAAAAGAGAGACTCGATTCCGCAAAAAATAGAGGGGAAAGGAAGGCATGTGCCGATGAAATAAGGAACATAATAAGGGAGATAAATCTGGGTAAAAAGATAACTGAAGCAATAATAAACGAGATGAAGGGTTACGTACGAAGGATAGAGGAGCTGGAGAGGAAAATAGACGAATACAAAAAAAGCGGCAATGAGACGACTCCGTTGGAAAAAGAGCTAAGCATACTGAAAAGAGAGATCGGGATCCCACCAAAGAGACTGAAAAAGCATGTTGAAAAAATAGTTGATGCGGAAAGGAGGTACACGGAAGCGAAAAATACGCTTGTCAAGGCAAATTTAAGGCTTGTTGTGAGCATAGCGAAGAGATACGTAAATAGAGGCCTTTCATTTCTCGATCTTGTTCAAGAGGGGAACTTAGGCCTCATGAAGGCTGTTGAGGGCTTTGAGTATAGAAGGGGCTATAAATTCAGTACCTATGCAACTTGGTGGGTAAGGCAGGCTATAACGAGGGCGATCGCTGATCAGGCAAGAACGATAAGGATACCTGTCCATATGATAGAAACCATAAACAAGATAGTTAAAGTTTCGAGGGAACTTGTCCAAGAAAACGGGAGGGAGCCAACACCTGAGGAGATAGCCTCAAGGATAGGTCTTCCCGCTGAGAAAGTGAGAAAAGTGCTTCGTATTACTAAGGAACCCATATCCCTGGAAACCCCGATAAACGACGAAGAGGACACTCATTTAAGTGATTTTATTGAGGATAAGAGAACCCCATCCCCTCAGGATTCCGTTATATTCAACGATTTGAAAGATCAGTTAAACAAGGTCCTTGCAACTCTCAGTCCCCGCGAAGAAAAGGTTATAAGGATGAGATTTGGGATCGGAGAAAAACAGGATTATACACTGGAAGAAGTTGGACAGGTCTTCGAGGTGACAAGAGAAAGAATAAGACAAATAGAAGCTAAGGCATTGAAGAAGTTAAAACATCCCACACGAGCAAGAAAGATTTATCCATTTCTCGAGGCTTGAAATCGGATAAATTGTTTTTCTTGACAATCCTGCCTCGATAAAATATTGTATACAAAAATCTTGGGAAGAGGTTTAGAACATGGACTTCAGCCTAAAAGAAGAGCACGAATTTTTTAAAAAAACGATAGCGGATATAGTGGACAGAATGATAAAGCCAAAAGCTAAAGAGATTGATGAAAAAGACGAATTCCCCTGGGAACTCTGGCGAGAATTTTCTAAGCTCGGATATCTGGGCCTTCGATATCCTGAAGAGATAGGGGGGATGAATGCGGATAAGATAATGTGCATGATATTCTATGAGGAGATAACAAGGGGTTCGGTCGGTTTTGCGCAGAGCGTGATCATGAACATCCTGATGGGTACGTATTTCATTTACAGGTTCGGAAATGACTCGATAAAGGAGAGGTGCCTATACCCAGCAATGAGGGGGGAAAAGATAGCAACTATATGTTTTACTGAGGACCAGTCAGGATCTGACCTTGGGGCGACGAGGACAAGAGCAGTTAAAGATGGTAATGGGTGGAGAATAAATGGAACGAAGATGTGGATAACGAATGGACCAATATGTGATTTCTGTACGGTCCTTGCAACCGTTGATCCATCCCTTGGCCTTAAAGGCTTGAATTTCTTCTTAGTTGAGAAAGGGACACCAGGTTTTTCAAGTGGACAGGTTCTGAATAAACTCGGGTGTAGGGGGACTGTCACGGGAGAATTGATTTTCGATAATGTCTGGGTACCTGATGAGAATTTCTTAGGAGACGAGCTTGGAAAGGGCGTGCAGTACGTTGGGGAAATACTCGATGAGGTAAGGCTCATGACAGGAGCAATGGCCTTAGGTTTGGCAAGGGCCGCTTACGAGGAAGGACTGGAATTCGCACGCAAAAGGGTTGCCTTCGGTCAGCCCATAGGGAAGTTCCAGTTAATAAGGGAGAAGTTTGCGGAGATGGATACTCTGATGAATGCGGCAAGACTCCTCGTATATTACGGAGCTTGGCTTCTTGAAAATGGAATGGATGCGAGGATAGTTGCAGCGGAAGCAAAGATGTTTGCTACTGAAGTTTGTCTAAAGGTTGTAGACGAGGTTACAAGAATATATGGGGCAAATGCTTTTGCCTACGAATATAACCCCCAGAGATACTTCAGAGACGCCAGATTCCTCCTTTACGGAGGTGGTACGCACGAAGTTTTGAAGGACTTCATAGGAAGAAGTATAATCGGAAAACTTTAAGTTGAGGAGGGTATAAATTGAGGATCATCGTTTTTGTTAAGCAGATTCTCGATTCAGAAGCTATGATAAGCGTGAAGGAGGACAAAAAATCTTTCCAGTTTGAGGAGAGGTTCAGTCTAAACTTCTTTGATGAATTCGCAGTTGAGGAGGCTTTAAGAATAAAGGAGAAAGTCAAGGACTGTGAGGTTCTCGCCGTGAGTTTGGGGCCAAAGAAGGCTCAGGATGTACTCAGAACGTCGATCGCAATGGGAGTAGATAGGGTTGCTCTAATAGAGAGCGAAAGGTATAGTATACTCGATCCCACTTACACCGCAAAGGTTCTTTCAGGTTTTGCAAAGAAAGAGGGCTTTGACATGATTCTTTGCGGAGAAAGGGCTATGGACGATGAAAATGGCATAGTCGGGGTTCTCTTGGCGGAGTATCTCAAAGTTCCCTATGTCGGTTCAGTGATAAAGATGGAACTTAAAGATAGTAGAGGAATTACTGTAAATTCTGAAATGGATGGAGGGCTCTTTGTATACGATGTGGATCTCCCAGCAGTTTTCTCCGTGAGAAAGGGTATAAATGAACCGAGAGTACCGAATGTCACAGGCGTGATGAAGGCGATGAGGGCCCAAATCCCCTCATACGAGCCCAGTTCTTTCGGGGTTTTCTCCCCTAAAACTGAGATAGTTGAGTACCATTCTCCAGGAAAAAGACCTCCAGTAAAGATAATAGAGGGAAAAACACCAGAAGAGAAGGTAAAAAAACTCATATCCCTTCTCAAAGAAGAAGCGAAAGTCTTGTAAAAGAGGTGAAAGATGGAAGGCGACATCTTTGCGTACATAGAACTTAAGGATACATCCGTGAGAAAGGTCTCATATGAGGTTCTCTCCGCAGGAAGAAAGCTGAGAGATACTTTTTCTTCAAAACTTTTTGCCGTAGTTATCGGCTTCGGTGTTGATCCCTTGAAGGATGAGCTTAAAAAGTACGCTGACTCTGTCATAGTTGTGGATGATGAGGTCTTTAAGGAATTTACTTTAGATACCTATTCAAGCGCCCTTTACGACCTTGTTCAAAAATTCGAACCCTCGGTTATCTTAGGATCCCATACAGGGTACAGTAAATTCATACTTCCCAAAGTTTCGGGTATTCTCGATTGGGCCATACTTGCGGATTTGACGGGATTTGAAATAGAAAAGGAAAGAATACTCTTTAGAAAACCCCTTTTTGGAGGAAGAGTTATATCCTTTGTTGAGGTAAAAGATGGGAAGAACATGGTTCTCACATTTAGACCGAATAGTTTCTCCGTCTCAGAACCAGGCCTCGCAGGGGAAGTGAGAGCGGAAAGGGTCGAAGTGAAAAAGAATGAAAGGGTCAGATTTCTGAGCTCACAGAAAAAAGAGGGTAAGAAGGCCGATCTTCAGGAAGCGGACTTCATTATCTGTGGCGGGAGGGGGATGAAATCGCCCGAGAATTTTAAGATTCTCGAAGAGATAGCGGAGATAATGGGTGGAAGAGTTGGAGCTTCAAGGTCCGTTGTAGATGCAAAATGGAGGGATTACGAAGAACAGATTGGGAAGAGCGGAAAGACGGTCTCCCCTGTCCTATACATAGGTTGCGGAGTATCAGGTGCCATTCATCATACAATGGGAATAGACACATCAAAGACTATTGTGGCCATAAACTCTGATCCTAATGCACCAATATTTAGTATAGCCGATTATGGTATAGTCGATGACCTCTTCGTGATCCTTCCAATTCTAAAAGAAGAACTGAAAAAGGCAAAGGAAGAGGTCTAATGGAAAAATTAGATGTGATAATAGTGGGTGGGGGTCTATCTGGCCTTTCATGTGCTTACGGGCTAAAAGAAGAGGGGCTAAACGTCCTCGTCCTTGAAAGGGGTGAGTTTTCGGGAAGTAAGAACGTGACAGGGGGGAGGCTTTATTTGAAACCCCTTATACCATATGTTGGGGACATGTTCGAAGGTTTACCCCTTGAAAGGAAGGTTGTAAGGGAAAGGTGGACATTGCTCGGGAAGGGAAATTCTCTAACATTCGATTTCACATCGGACAAATTGAGAAATGAGGATCATAGTTACACTGTCCTCAGAGCAAAACTTGACAGGTTCTTATCCGAAAAAGTTATAGAGAAAGGGATATTTGTCATTCCAAAATACAGGGTCGATGGGATCATCAGGAAGAACGGAAAGGTTGAGGGTGTATCGGTAGGGGAGGAGATGCTCTATTCAAAGGTGGTCGTTTTGGCGGAGGGGGCCCTTTCCATACTTACAAGAAGGCTCGGCATAAGAGGTGAGCTTTCCCCTGATGCATATGCTATTGGGGTGAAAGAGATAATAGAACTTCCGCCAGAAAAGATAAACGAGAGATTTAATGTGGAGAAGGACGAAGGTGTGGCTCATCTTTTCATCGGTGATGTTACTCACGGAATATTCGGGGGAGGTTTCTTGTACACAAACAAGGATACCCTTTCTATCGGTGTGGTTGTAAAGATAGGCTCAATTATGAGCTCCTACCCTAAAGTAAAGACCTATGAACTGATGGAGAGATTCAAGGAAACATATGAGATAAGGACTCTTATAGAGGGAGGAAATGTAGTCGAATATTCAGCCCATATAATTCCGGAACAGGGTTTTAGAGGAGTGGGAAAACTTTATGGGGATGGATTCCTTGTTACAGGAGATGCTGCGGGTTTTTCATTGAACATGGGCATAACTGTAAGAGGCATGGATTTTGCCATCGTCTCGGGGATACTCGCTGCAGAGACAATAAAGGAGGCTTTTGCAAAAGGAGATTTTTCAGAGAGAGCTTTGTCCCGTTATGAGGAAAGATTGAGGGAAAGTTTTGTCCTTAAGGATCTTGAATCGTTTAGGGAGATGCCGAATCTTTTGGAAAGGGAGGAGATTTTCAATTACTACCCAATTAGGATACCTGACTTCATTGAGAAACTATTGTATTTCGGTACCGGTCCGAAAGAAAAGCTCTGGAAAGAATTCAAAGAGTTTGGGAAAGAACTTTTGAACTTCAAAACGATAAAGACCATGCTCAAGCTGAGGAAGGTATGAAGGTAGAAGAGAAGCTCGCCAGGAACATAATAAAAAACGACAAAATAAGCCATATAAGGATAGACACCACAATATGCAGAGGGTGTGAAAAAAGGTACTGTCTGAGTGTATGTCCAGGAAATCTCTACAAAATTTCTGAGGAGACAGGTGAAGTAGTCGTTGAATATTCTGGTTGCCTTGAGTGTGGGACATGTATGATCGCCTGTACAAGGGGGGCAATATCCTGGGATTACCCAAAAGGTGAGTATGGGGTCCAGTACAGGTATGGGTAATCTTCTTTCCCATTTTCTGATATCAAAAATCGATTGAAATAAAAGCAAATCGGATTTATTTTTTATTCGGAGTTATGAAAGTAGGGGAATCGTGCTTTCAGTGCATAAAGGGACTTGCACATAAGACCTTGGAATTGATAGGTGCAAAGGATGAAAGCTTCCGTGAGGTAGAGAAATTCATCGAAGATAACTGGAGATTAGATGCGACCCCACCTTCTCTGGCGAATGGCTTACTTAAGATGATTAAAGAACGGTTCAATGTAGACGACCCTTATGAGGGCTTTAAGTCCCAAGAACTTATGATTGCTTTAAAGACGAGCGAGAGATTACAGGAATTTTTTCCAGAAGACATCCTTGGAGCCCTAAAATTTTCCGCTCTGGGAAATTCCTCAGATTTCTTCATGGAGACAGACTTCAACTACGAGAAGATCGATTTTTTTGCAGATTTAGAGAAAATAGAGAAAGGACTATCAGAATCTTGCCGAGTTCTCATATTAGGCGACAATATCTCCGATTTTATCTTTGATTTGAAGCTCATTAGATACCTTGAGAGAATTGGAAAAGAGGTGTATTATGCGGTAAAAGAAAGTCCGGTTCAAAATGATCTTTCAATTTCGGACCTCCGCAAATATGGCTTGAGAAGATTTTTTGACAAGTTCATCTCAACGGGGGACGGAGAGGTGGGATTGAGAAAGGAATACATAAGGGGGTTTATCAAAGAACTATGGGAGGCCGAAACATTCATAATAGCGAAGGGGATGGGAAATTACGAGACTCTGACTGAATACTCAGAGAGACCTATACTCTACATTATGAAGGTTAAATGCAAAGAGGTAAGTAAGTCAATAGGATATCCTATTGGAACATACTTAGCACTGTACAGGTAGGTAAATATGGCTACAAAAAAAGACTATTACGAGATTCTTGGCGTAAGTAGAGACGCTACCGAAGAGGAGATAAAGAAAGCCTATAGAAGGCTTGCACTCAAGTATCACCCCGACCGAAACCCGGGGGATAAGCAAGCGGAAGAGAGATTCAAGGAGATCAATGAGGCATATGCGGTACTGAGCGATAAGGAAAAGAGAAAACATTATGACACATACGGAATGACAGATTTTCATAAGCGCTACACAGAGGAGGATATATTCAGGGGTTTCAACATTGGTGACCTTTTCAGAGATCTCGGATTCGGAGGGACAGACATTTTTAGTATAATCTTTGGGAGGGAGAGACAGGCGCAAGGAAAGAGAAGGTTTTATGATTTTAACTTTGGAGATTTTATAACAAGGGAGCAAAGGCCAGAGGGGGGGCTGGACATACATTACGAGCTCGAGATCCCGTTTATGGATGCTGTCAAAGGTGCTGAAAAAAGGATATCATTCGTGAGGGATGGGAAGACCGAGGAGGTTAATGTCAAGATACCTGTCGGCGTTTCTACGGGGACAAAGCTCAGACTACAAGGAAAAGGCAATAGGAACCCTTACACAGGTGAGGCAGGAGATCTCTATTTGACAATAAAAGTTGGGGAGCATCCTGTCTTCAAGAGGGAAGGATACGACATTTTTGTGAAAAAAAACATAAAGCTCACCGATGCGATTTTAGGATCTGTGGTTGAAGTTCCAGGTATCTTTGGGCCTAAAAAGGTAAAAATTCCCCCTGGTGTCCAAAGCCATTCAAAGATGAGACTCAAGGGATTAGGAATATCTGATCCAAAGAGGAACATAAATGGCGACCAATATGTTGAGATAATTGTGGACATCCCAAAAAAGCTCACTGAAAAACAGAGAAAATTAGTAGAGGAGCTAAGGAAAGAAGGTCTTTAGTTGCTCCCAAGGAGACACATCCTTGATCTCTTTATTTACGGGGAGGAAAGGGAAGACATCCTTTCTATGTCGGCTCTGAGCCTTTCTATAGATGCGCTAAAGTACATCGATCCAGCAGAGAAGAAGGATCACCTTGTTGAAGCTTTGGAATTCAATGAGTTCATATGTTACGTATTTCCTGAAAGAAGGCCAAAAAATAGGGCGCTTTTACTCCACATAGTATCTGATCTTATAGGACTTCTTGCGTATGGAGTACACAGGAAAAGTAGAAAGGAACTTTTAAGTTTGGAAACTGTTAACTACTCGGAAAAAAAACTTGAAGACTATGCATTGCCTGAAGTCTGGAATAGGATGAAAGAAAAGATATACAAAAAAAAGCACGGACCGATGAGCATAATAGATGGTTTTCTGAGGAAAATAAGGATTGAGATGGACATAATAGAGCGGTATCCGAACGTTGAGGAAATATTCAAGGAGTCTAAAAAGCGTATCTCTGAATGGGTAATTCCATTTATGCGTTTCTACGACAAAAGAAAGGATGAGATACTGTCAGCTTACGAGAGGTGGTTTTTTCTATGGGGCGTTGGGAAAAGAAAGGAGGATATACTTTCAGGGATGGTTGAAAGGCTCTATGATCAGGCAGTGAGGGATTTTGGAGTGAAAATAGATAAAAAAGACACCTTTGACAGCATAATCAAGGAGAAGAATAAAAATAGATTGGAAAATGAGAAATTCACAGGATGGTTTTGTGAAAGCATAAAAATTCTGTTCAACACCTGATCGCCCCCTTGACATAAGATCAACTCGTAGTTATATTTTTTTTAGCAATTTTTAGTTTCAATTGCTAATAAAAATCAAGAAAGGAGAGTGGTAAGATGAAGGTCAAACCATTGCACGACAGAGTCCTTGTAGTTAGAATCGAAGAAGAAGAAAAGACGAAGGGTGGAATCATAATTCCAGATTCCGCCAAGGAGAAGCCACAGGAGGGTAAGGTTGTGGCAGTTGGAGATGGAAGGTATCTGGATAACGGCCAAAAGATACCACTCAGCGTCAAGGTGGGAGATAAGGTACTGTTCGGTAAGTATGCGGGAACTGAGATCAAGATTGAGGGAGAGGAACATCTGATTCTGAGAGAAGATGATATACTTGCAATAGTAGAAGATTAGAAAAAAGGAGGGATGAGCATGGCAGCAAAAGAGATAAAGTACAACCAGAGTGCAAGGGAAGCAATATTAAGGGGCGTAAATACCCTTGCGGACGCCGTGAAGGTCACTTTAGGACCGAAGGGTAGGAACGTCATAATCGAAAAATCGTTCGGTTCGCCAACTGTTACGAAAGACGGAGTTACTGTGGCAAAGGAGATTGAACTTGAGGACAAATTCGAGAACATGGGCGCACAGATGGTGAAAGAGGTGGCAAGCAAAACGAGTGATGTGGCAGGAGATGGAACAACGACGGCCACTGTTCTTGCTCAGGCGATTTACAGAGAGGGTGCGAAACTCGTTGCAGCGGGACACAATCCTATGGAGCTTAAAAGAGGGATTGATAAGGCGGTAGAGGTCGTTGTGGAAGAACTGAAAAAGATCTCTAAGCCAACGAAGGATCAGAAAGAAATAGCTCAGGTTGGAACCATATCTGCGAACAACGATGAGGAAATTGGAAAAATAATAGCAGAGGCTATGAGCAAAGTAGGGAAAGAAGGGGTTATAACCGTTGAAGAAGCGAAGAGCATGGAAACCACACTCGAAATTGTCGAAGGGATGCAGTTCGATAAAGGTTATATCTCCCCCTATTTCATCACCAATCCAGATAAAATGGAAGCCGTCCTTGAAGAACCGCTCATCCTCATTCACGAGAAAAAGATAAGCAACATGAAGGATCTTCTCCCAATACTCGAACAGGTCGCGAAAATGGGAAGGTCTCTTCTCATTATAGCGGAAGATGTAGAAGGCGAGGCCTTGGCGACACTGGTTGTGAACAAATTGAGAGGGACATTAAAAGTTGCCGCTGTTAAGGCACCTGGGTTCGGAGACAGAAGGAAAGCGATGCTTGAGGACATCGCGATTCTCACGGGTGGCCAGATGATATCTGAAGAGTTGGGTATAAAGCTCGAAAACATAACAATCAAGGATCTTGGTTCTGCAAAGAGGGTTGTCATAGACAAAGATAATACAACAATAGTCGACGGAGCAGGGGACAAGAAGGCTATAGAGGCGAGAGTGAAACAGATAAGGACCCAGATCGAGGAGACAACCTCCGACTACGATAGAGAAAAATTACAGGAGAGGCTCGCTAAATTGGTTGGTGGAGTCGCGGTTATAAACGTGGGCGCTGCAACGGAGACGGAGATGAAAGAGAAGAAGGCACGTGTGGAAGATGCTCTGAACGCTACAAAGGCAGCTGTTGAGGAAGGGATTGTACCTGGAGGCGGTGTGGCATACATAAGGTGCATAAAGAGGCTCGAGGAACTAAAACTCGAAGGTGAACAACAGTTTGGTGTCCAAATTGTGAAAAAAGCTCTCGAGGAGCCATTGAGATGGATAGCTCAGAATGCGGGATATGACGGATCGATAGTTGTTGAGAAGGTGAAAAGTGCATCCGGTAATTTCGGTTTTGACGCGCAGAGGGAAACTTACGTGGACGACATGATGGAGGCAGGAATAATAGATCCTACGAAGGTTGCGAGGATCGCTTTGCAGAACGCAGCATCCGTTGCTTCTCTGCTTCTCACAACAGATGCGATGGTTGCAGAAAAGCCGAAAGAGAAAGAAAAATTCCCAGGGCCGCCTGGCGGAATGGGAGACATGTACTAAGATAAAAAGGGGAGGGGGTTCTCCCTCCCCTTTTTACATTTCAGGGTGATACTTGAAGGACAAATTGAGCCTGACCCTATATAGTTTCACCTTCCCGTCCTCGATTGTGACATCCTGTCTTACGACTTCTGCTATTCTTAAGTCTTCTAACGTCTTAGCCGCGGTCTCAACAGCGTTTCTTGCGGCTTCTTCCCATGATGTGGGACTCGTACCCACTACTTCTATTATCTTGTAAACACTGTCGCTCATAAGAACCTCCCCTTTTTCCTAAATTCTATCAAAAGGTATTACCGTGTCAAGACAAAAGTTGTAGAGTTAGCTTGTGAATTATTTCATTTTTTTTCTTGACTCAAGAAAAGGTATGTGATAATCAAGATACAATTGGAAGAAATTAATTAGAAGAGGAGATAAAAATGAGATATGCGGAGACAGGGTGTGTTCTCGAAATAGATCTTTCAACTGGGAATATTGAAAGGGTTGAGACAGATCCACAAATGACAGAAAGTTATCTTGGAGGACTTGGAACGAACGCGAAGATCCTGTGGGATAGGGTTCCGCCGGAAGTGGAACCCTTCTCACCTGAAAATCTTCTCATATTTAGTGCCGGCTTTCTCGTAAGCACGCCAGCACCTTCTGCGAATAGAACTATCATAACCTCCCTTTCCCCTCAGAACTCCCTTTTTGCATTCTCCATCATGGGTGGTTACTGGGCGCCAGAACTGAAGTTTGCTGGATACGACAAGGTAATAGTCAGAGGAAAGGCTCCTCAATGGGTTTACATTTGGATAAACAACGACAAAGTTGAGATAAGGGATGCGAGACACCTTCAAGGGAGGAGCACTTATGAGACCGCTGAGATGATAAGGGAAGAACTGAACGAACCGAGAGCCCAGGTGATATCAATAGGCCTTGCTGGAGAGAACAGAGTATATTTTGCCTCCATAGAAACTCATAGGGGAAGTGCAAGCAGACTCGGTCTCGGGGCTGTCATGGGGGATAAAAGATTAAAGGCCATAGCAGTTAGAGGAACGAAAGACATAAATATCGCTAAACCCTTAGAATTTATGAACGAGTGCAACAAGATACTCGATTACATCCAGTACAGGCTCAATAATCCAATACCGGGTGTTCCTCCAATACTTGCCTACATAGGATCTCCCCAGGAGATGGCCCTCCATGACGAGGAGTGGCACCTCGATAGCTTTGCATGGGGCCACGCTCGAAAGAGAAGAAAGGGCTTCTGGAATAAGGAAGTTGAAAAGAGATGGGCAGAAACGATGGAAAGTGTGAGAAAGAGGCTTATAAGCTGTTATAACTGCCCAGTAAGGTGCGCGGGCATAATAGAGGTTCCAGGATGTCCAACTTATATACTCAAGTGCTTTTCAAAGCTTACATATGTGATGGCTGCTGAGGTGGACGACCTCGACTTCGGTTTTCAGATACTCTCGAGGGCCCAGCATTACGGGGTAGATGGATTCACCGCACCCCAGGTGCTCGCCTTCGCTGTGGAACTATACGAAAATGGGATACTGACAGACAGCGATATGGAAGGTTTCCCAAAGGATAATAAGGAGAGATTCTTCTGGCTTTTGGAGAGGATTGTTAGAAGAGAGGGAATAGGAGACGTTCTCGCGGATGGCGTATATTGGGCGGCAAGGAAGATAGGAAGGGGAGCAGAGGCATTTGACCACAACACGATTAAAAAGCATGAACAGGTACCCATAAAGCTTGGTATGCTTAACCCCATCTATTATATCATGTGGTCTACTGGAGAAAAGATTAATATAACACAGATCGAAGGTCAGATACCCCAGGCCCCCTTACCAAAAGAGATTAGGGAGGAATTTGTAAAGGACTGGATCCAGGTTCCGACTGGAAAAGAGGAAAGGTTCAAACAGTTTATCTTAGAATGGGGCGAGGAGGGGAAGGTATTTCCATTCTGGCCTCCCCCTGATCTTGTTGCTGAGCTCGTGGAATGGCAGGAAATAATGCATTATATAGATGACTGTCTCGGTCTCTGCGCCGGAGTCTCTTCATTCCCTATAAAGCCCCCATATCATATTCATAACCTTCCCCTCTTTGTATCATATGGCGGCGGACTTGATGTCGATGAAAATGAACTGTGGAAGATCGCCACAAGGGTGAGAAACTTAGTAAGAGCGAACAATATAAGAAGGGGGATGAGGAGGGAGGATGAGAAACCCCCAGAAGATCACTGGAAGAAGAGATTTCCAGAATATGAAAAGAAACTGATGGATGAGTACTATAAGTACAGGGGATGGAACTCTAACGGCATACCAACCAAGGAGACGCTTATGAACCTTAATCTTGGATACGTATACGAAGACTTCGTTAAAAGAGGGATACTAAAGGAAGAATGAGGGGCGAACTATGAAGAGGAAAGTAAAGGTGTTAAAAATCGACCTTAATAAGTGCATGGGTTGCAGGGCATGCGAAGTTGCCTGCGCTGCTTTCCATGCCAATCCAAAGTACAGCAATGTGAACCCCGCGAGGTCGAGAATTCACGTTTTCAGAAATGAGCTTAAAAACGTTTTTGTCCCTGTAAAATCAAGCTTTTACACGAGTGCGGAATGTGCGGGAAGGCCAATCTACTTTATTGACGAGAGGCCACAGAGCAATTACGGCGATGGAATAAGCGTGTGTGGTTTCTGCGGTGCCTCATGTCCCTCCAGGGACCTTTTTAAGGAGCCTGACTCAGGCCTTCCATTAAAGTGCGATATGTGCGAAGACGACCCGCCACTTGACGAGCCAATGTGCGCAAAGTGGTGCCTCGTCGATGCGATAACTTATGAGGAAAGGGAAGAAGAGGTTGAGGAAGAAGCTAAACCTGATGAGATGGACTCAGGTGTTCAGGCTCTTATAGACAAGTATGGGTGGGAGAAGGTTCTCGATGCAGTGTACAGGCTTTCAAAAAAGGGATAGCATATGGAAACGGTAGCCCCTTTTAAGGAAGTAATTGAGGAAATAAAAGAATCTGGAGGAGAAGCAGTTTCAAACTGCTTCCAGTGCGGCAAGTGTGACACCGTGTGTCCGTGGAACGAAGTCACGAGATTCAGTATTAGAAAGGTTGTGAGGGAGGCAGTTTTCGGATTGAGCGAAATTGAAAAAGAGGAAATATGGCGGTGCACAACCTGTGGAAGATGCCCATCCCTCTGTCCAAGGGATGTGAAGCAGATAAATGACGTTATCGCATTAAGGAGAATTGCGACAAAATACGGAGTGTATCCTGGTTCTGTTAAGCCCATCCGTACGATAAATGCAGGACTCCAATCACAGGGAAATCCGTTCAACGAAGAAAGGCAAAAAAGGAGAGACTGGGCGGAAGGTCTTTCTGTTAGAGATTTTGACGGGAAAACAGAGTACCTCTATTTCCCGGGCTGCTACCTCTCTTATGATCCGAGGCTCAAAAAAGTGGCAAGGGCAGTAGCGGGAATTCTGACTAAGGGAGAAGTGAGCTTTGGCATTTTAGGATCAAAGGAAAACTGCTGTGGAGAGAGTATAAGAAAGACAGGAAATGAGGAGCTTTTTCAGCGCCTCGCTAAGGAGAATATAAAGACATTCATAGATAGCGGAGTAAAGAAAATAATAGTCTCTTCTCCACACTGCTTCCACACTTTCAAAAACGAGTATACCGAATTCAGAGTCAACTTTGAAATAATTCATATAACCCAGTTCATCTTAAAGCTACTCAAGGACGGAAGGCTAAAGATAAAAGGAGAATACAGAAAAAAGGTAACTTACCATGATCCTTGTTACCTGGGAAGGCATAATGGTATATTCGATGAGCCGAGAGAGATTTTGCATTCTATTCCTGGCTTAGAACTTATAGAGCTTGAGCATTCAAAAATGAATAGCCTATGTTGCGGTATGGGCGGTGGAAGGGTATGGATGGAGACGCCAAAAGAAGAGCGGTTCTCAAATATAAGGCTGGAGCAAGCTGTGAAACTGGGCGTTCAGGAACTTATCACAGCCTGCCCATATTGTATTACCGCATTTGAAGATAGCCGCCTTGTCCTAAACCTCTCCGAAAAGATCGAGATCAAGGATATAGTAGAGGTTCTCGAGGAAGTAACATAGTGTAATGATGTGCGAGTCAAGAGATACTGTAGACCATAGGGAACGAGTAAGCGAAGTCTCCTGTGTTTTTTATGATGAAGGGGCTTTCACGGTCAAAAAAAAGGATGTTCCAAAAGAGAAAGAACTGAAGATAAAGGTAAATGGAACCGAGATTGTGAACGTATTGTGCACGCCTTTGAAGCTCGATTTCTTAGTTTATGGTTATCTTTACCTTGAGGGTTTTATTTCAAAAACTGGTGATGTTAAGGAACTCAAGTGGAGTGAATGCAAAGATGAGGTTGAACTTACCATTCCAAAAGATTCTTCTTTAAAGTTAGAGGGAAAGACGGTACCCGTAGGTCTTGGGGGAGGACTTGTTTATAAAGGGAAAAGGAAAATAAGGTCGGGACTTAAAATTTCACCACAGGATCTAATTCAACTGATCGAAGGATTCAACCGATATTGCGAGTTAGAGAGAAATGCTGAAGGGATCCATACTTCCGCAATTTCGGACTCCAAAGATCTTGTTATAATAGCCGATGATATAGGGAGGCATAACACTATAGACAAGATAGCCGGTGAAAGCTTGCTTAGGGAATTTGAAACGAGGGACAAGATACTTTTGACAACGGGAAGGATTTCCTCTGATATGGTCTTTAAAGCCGCAAAAATGGGTGTGCCAATTCTTGTTACAAGACGTTCACCCACCGAGGGGGCGATATATCACGCGAAGGATTTAGGGATAACCCTTGTAGGTCAAGCCCAAAAAAGCAGATTCTCCGTTTTTTCCCATGCCGAGAGGGTGGGATTTTTTGGAAAACTGGGAGGTAAAAATGGACGGAAAGATACTTGAAGTCCCTAAATTTAGGTCTCTCTTAGAAAGGGAGAACTACGGAGATGTCCTCGTTGTGGGAGGGGGTATAAGCGGTATACAGGCATCCCTCGATTTGGCTAACTCTGGATTTAAGGTATTTCTGGTTGATAGTGCACCCTCTATAGGCGGACATATGGCCCAGCTCGACAAGACCTTTCCTACTAATGAGTGTTCCATCTGAATACTCTCTCCAAAACTGGTCGAGGTCGGCCGGCATCCTAACATAAAAGTTTTGACCTATACTGAAATAGGTAACGTAGAGGGAGAGGCAGGGGACTTCAGGGTAACCCTCCTCAGGAAACCGAGGTACATAAGGGAGGACAAATGCACAGGCTGTACGACCTGTGTGGAGTACTGCCCTGTGAAAATCCCGGATCCCTTCAATCAAGAAATATCGAAAAATAAGGCTGTCCACATATATTTCTCCCAGGCTATCCCTCTTATAACCTATATAGACGAGAACTGCCTATATATTAAGGAAAAGAAGTGTAGGATCTGCGAGGCTGTTTGCAAACATGACGCAATAGATTTTTCCGCGAAGCCTGAAAGAATGGACATCAACGTTGGAGCGATAATCCTTTCCTTAGGTTTTGAGCCCTATGATCCGAGACTTAGGGAAGAGTACAGATATGGGAAGTTCAAAAATGTTGTTACGAGCATGGATTATGAAAGGATACTAAGTTCTACAGGCCCATACGAAGGTGAGATAAGGAGATCTTCAGATTTGAAACACCCCCATAAGATAGCGTGGGTTCAGTGCGTTGGGTCGAGGCAGGTACTTGAAGGAGCAAATAGCTATTGCTCTTCTGTATGCTGCACTTACACGCAGAAACAGGTGATCCTCACAAAGGATCACGATCCGGATGCGGAATGTGTTGTCTTCCATAACGATATAAGGGCCTACGGGAAAGATTTTGAAAGGTTTTTCGATAGGGCCCAGGCGTTATCAAAGGTAAGATTCATAAGAAGTTACGTGAACATACTGAAAGAGGATCCAGTAACGAACAATATAACCATAAGATACTCGACACCTGAGGAAGGGGTAAAGGATGAGGAATTCGATATAGTAGTTCTCTCTGTTGGCCTTTGCCCGCCCAAAAACGCTCGCACTGTTGCAGAGAAATTCGGAATAGAATTGAACGAACACATTTTCTGTAAGACAAACCCCTTTGTCCCAGTAGAGACAAACCGAAAAGGGATTTTTGTAAGTGGAGCCTTCTCAGGGCCAATTGACATTCCAGAGTCTGTCTTTGGAGGAAGCGGGGCAGCCTCGAGATGTGGTGAGATTTTAAATTATAGAAGGGGCAAACTTACTGTTGAGAGGATATACCCTGAGGAGAAGGATGTAAAAGAGGAAGAGCCGAGGGTAGGAGTCTTTGTCTGCTATTGTGGAGCCAATATTGGTAGGGTTGTAAACGTTCCATCTGTCGTTGATTATGCTTACAAGCTGCCATACGTTGTGTACGCGGTTGATCAGCTTTTCTCATGCTCCACAGAGTCGACAAAGCAGATAATGGAGGCCATAAAGGAACACAACTTAAACAGAGTTGTTGTTGCCGCATGTACCCCAAGAACCCATGAGCCCACATTCAGGGACTCGTTGAGGGAAGGAGGCCTAAACCAGTACTACTTTGAATTTGCAAACATAAGGGAACACTGTTCGTGGGTACATTCGAGAGAGAAAGAGGAAGCTACGGAGAAATCAAAGGAACTTCTTCGCATGTCCCTTGCAAGGGCACTTCGTTTGGAAGCCTTAGAGGAGTTTGAACTTCCTGTAGACAAAAGGGTCCTTGTAATAGGTGGAGGAATTGCGGGTATGACCTGCGCGCTATCTATTGCCTCTCAGGGATTTGACGTGTATCTGATTGAAAAGGAAAGGGAATTGGGAGGGATTGCGAGAAGATTATATTTCACAATCGAGGGAATGGATGTCCAGGCCTACCTGAAGGATCTTATAAAAAAGGTTTTTAGGGAACCCCGCATTCATGTTTTTTTAAATGCCAAGATTCTTTCGGCCACAGGCTATGTGGGTAATTTTGTCACAAAGATAGATTCAGACCGCGGTATATTTGAGATTAAGCACGGTGCCACTGTGATCGCAACAGGTGCTGAGGAACTCAGGCCATCCGAGTACCTGTACGGAGAATCGGATAAGGTCTTCACGAATCTTGAACTTGAGGAGATGATTGCGAAGCGGGACGAGAGGGTGCTTTCAGCCAGTACGGTTGTAATGATCCAGTGTGTTGGTTCGAGGACCGAGGAGAGGAACTACTGTTCCAGGGTCTGTTGTTCTGAATCTATAAAAAATGCTTTAAAGCTGAAAGAGATAAATCCGAGTGTGGACATCTATATTCTCTTCAGGGATATAAGAACGTACGGTTTCAAGGAAGACTATTATAGGGAAGCCTCGAAGAAGGAAGTGAGGTTTATAAGGTACGAAATAGACAAAAAACCGAGTGTGAAAGTCGTAAAAGAAGGAAAAAAGGAGTTATTAAGGGTGACTGTTTTTGACCCCATCCTTCAGAAAAACCTTGAGATAGACGCTGATCTTCTATCCCTTGCAGTAGCCATTATTGCACCTGAAAGTAATAAAGAGATATCCCTCCTTTACAATGCCCAACTCGGGCCCGACGATTTCTTCAAAGAGGCCCATGTAAAATTAAGACCAGTTGATTTCAGCACTGACGGTGTCTTCCTCTGTGGGCTTGCCCATTACCCTAAACACATAAATGAGACGGTTAATCAGGCACTTGGCGCAGCAGGAAGGGTAATAACCTTGGTTTCGAGAGACACAGTTACAGCCTCCGGCTCAGTTTGCACTATAGATGAAAAGAGATGCATGGGTTGCGGAGCATGTAGTGAGGTCTGTACTTATGGGGCAATAGAAATTCAGGAGACAAAGCAAGGCAAGAAGGCAAAAATGAATCCTGTTCTTTGCAAAGGGTGTGGTCTCTGTAACTCTAAATGCCCCACTCAAGCTATCCAGTTGAAGCATTACAAAGACGAACAGTTAATCGCTCAGATAGAAGCAGCAAACCCTGAAAATGAGATTGTGGAGGTGAAGGTAGAGGTTGCATCTTGACAGAAAGAAGGAAGGGAGGTGAAAAAGGATGGTGGCGTCTATGAAATTCAAACCGAGAATAGTCGGATTTCTCTGCCATTGGTGAGGGTACGGTGCGGCGGACATGGCTGGAGTTTCCAGACTACAGTACACACCTGAAATAAGGATAATAAGGGTTATGTGCAGTGGGAGAGTCGATCTCTCCTTCGTTTTTAGAGCCTTCATGAACAAGATGGACGGGGTATACATAGGAGGATGTAGACTCGACGAATGTAACTACTCAACCCACGGGAATTATCACGCTCTTTCTATGACAATGCTTGCAAGAAGAATAATGGAGTACGTCGGTATTTTTCCAGATAGGTTGAGAATTGAATTTATGAATGCCAGTATGGGCCAGTATTTTGCAGAAACCGTGAACGACATGGTCAAAAGGATCAGAGAGTTAGGTCCATTAGGCGTCGGAGAGGGGATCGAAGAAGAGGAATTGAAAAAAAGATTAAAGGGGATTTTAAGACTTATCCCTTACATAAAGATAGCGAAGAGAGAGAAGCTAAAAACGCGCCTTGATAAGAACGCTCCGGAGACATGGAAGGACTTCTACACGAAGGAGGAGATAGAAGAGCTTTTCAGGGAGATCCCTTCATATTACATAGACCCGGAGAAATGCCAGGCATGCATGACCTGTGCGCGAAGGTGTCCCGTGGACGCCATAGATAGCAAGAAGGGAATGGTTCACATAATAGACCAGGAAAAGTGCATAAAATGTGGGACATGCTTTGAGGTATGTCCGCCAAAGTTCAAAGCTGTGACAAAGCTCGTTGGTGTACCAGTTCCTCCCCCTCCACCTGAGGAAAAAAGAGCTGTGAAGAGGGAGAGAGAGAAGGAAGTTGCTTAAAATGTGAGTGTCACAGATATCCACTTCCATGGGATCGCGGGCTTAAGCACTCAAACCTCTTCTTTTGAAGAGATCCTTAAGATAGCAAAGGTTGCGTACATATACGGAGTGGAAAAAATAATCCTCTCCGTATACCCGGGCCCCATAGAAAAAATGAGGAAAAACATGGAAGCGATAAAGAGGGCGATGGAGGAACAGGCCAAAATTAATAAACCAAAGGAGCAGGCAACAATTCTCGGTATCCATCTGGAAGGACCATTTTTGAATAAAAAGAGATCTGGTGCGCTCAACAAAAGATACTTCTTAGACCCTGACGAGAAGATCTTCGAGGCATTGGTCGAGGGATTTGAAGATTTTGTGAAGATAATGACGTTAGCACCCGAACTTAAAGGGAGCCCAACGTTAATAAAGAAGATAAGAGATAAGGGGATTCTTGTCAGCATGGGCCATTCTGAAGCTACTTATTCTGAGGCAGAGGAGGGTTACAGGAAGGGAGCAAGTTCTATTACCCATATTTTTAACGCCATGAGGGGGATTCATCACAGGGAATTGGGTATAGCTGGTTTTGGCCTTTTGAACAGGGACATATTTATAGAGGTGATTGGAGATTTAGAACATCTCCATATAAAGACCATAGAGCTCATATTCAGGCTTAAAAGGAGGGATCGGATAATCCTTATTTCTGACTCCCATAAAGGCACGATGTTGGAAGATAAAGGGGTAAGGAAAATGGGTAAGCTGAAAGGCGGAGCACTTCCTCTTGCCCTGGCAGCAAAGAAGCTTGTGGAGTACGGAATTGAAGAAACCGCTATTTGGGGTGCGGTCACAGAAAACCCTCTTTTCTTTTTATCTCAAAATAGCTCTTAAAAAGAGAGGACATTCCAATTTTTTGTTTGGAAAAAGAAGAAATTGACTGTAAAATGGGAAGTAGATGAATAGGGTGGCTATTAGAAAGGGGAGTGAACTTTTAATTTACATTATCGCCTTTTACTCTGGGATATTTGGAGGATACCTCTCACCTTTTTTTGGCATAACGATATTTTTTTGGTCATCCTTTCTCCTTTATATCCTTTTTTTCAGAGAAACAGAGCTTTATCCCGATTCCCTCTTTTATCTCCTCTTTGCAGCTTACTCGATTCTTTCTGCTATCTGGGCTCCAGATAAATGGGGTGCAATCTTATTCTCCCAGAGCCTACTTGGAGGGGCTCTATTTTATTCAGTTGTCCGATCGATTGAAGGTTCGGTCTATAAGATACTTAAGATTCTTTTACTTTGCGGGGTTATAAATGGCATCATAGGGTTTTATCAGGGTCTCTCTGGGGATGCTCAAGGACTTTTCTACAACAGAAATCCATACGCCGGCTTCTTGACCCCTTTGGTTTTCGTGGCTTTACGCTTCTTCCTCATGAAGGAGAACAAAATCATGGGATCAATCGGGGTATTCCTTCTTTTTTCAGTCCTTATTTCAGAGTCGAGAGGTGCCATTTACTCAACACTTATTGGTTTTTTGTTTATGCTTGGCTATTTTGCTAAAGAGAGAAGGTGGAAGGAGTTCAAATACGTACTTTTTATTTTCCTTTTGGGAGTTGGACTTTATTTCGCATATTTGCTTCTTAAACGTGCTCTTGCACTCCCTGAAAGGAAGATTATTGAAGAGGGTTTAAAGGATCTAAGATGGACAATTTTCAAAACCTATCCCCACCTTTTTCTTTCTTCACCGATCCTTGGTCATGGCCTAAACAGTTTTTTTTACATAAAAGACAAGGTGGAAGCTCCAGAAATGAATATCCTCTTCGAAGGGCAGATCCATGCACATAATATCTTTTTTAACGTCCTTTTGGAGCTTGGCTTGATAGGAATTACGCTTTTTTTATTCTTTCTTTACTTAGTCATAGGAAAGAAAAAAACGGAACGATCTTTTCTCCTTTTTCTTCCTCTTCTTCTTTTCATCTTGCCAAATCTCTTTGAGTATAATTTTCCTGCTCCCCCTTTCCAGGTGCTTTTTCTTTCTCTTTGTGCTAACTACCTTGAAAAGGAAAGGAAAAGAATTTGTCCGAGCCTCTTAAAATCGGTTACAACCTTTGGGACTCTCATTTTCTTCCTCCTTTTCTCAGTTATGCCAGTTTCCGGAACGATTCTCCTTAAAAAGGGGATAGAACTCATCACAAGGGGGGATGCGGAATCAGGTTTCGGGCTACTTAACCATTCTACTTTGATCTGCCTCATATGTTCTCAGGCGCCGAAAGCAAAGGCAGATTTCCTATTCGGACTTTACATGGCAACTGAAAATAAAGACAATCGCCTTCTCTCAATCATCGAGAGGGAGTATAAAAGGGCTATAGGCCTGAGTAAAAGCGTAGAGAACTACGTGTCACTCGCAAAATTTTACTTCAGGACTGGAAGGAAAAAAGAGGCTCAGTCGGTCCTCTTGGAAGCCCAAAAAGATTACCCCTATAGTGTTAGATTGAAGATGGAGATGGGTAAATTCTACATAGCAACAAAAGATTACTCAAAGGCTATACATCTACTCACTGAAATAGAAGATCTTCTTAGAAAGTACGATAATGAAGGAAGAAGGAGAATTGAAGTACTTGAAGCTCTTGCCCGGGCGAAGAAAGAAATTGGAGATATAGAAGGGGTGAAAAAAATAGAGGATGAACTAAAGGCTATTAAGAAGTAGGTCCTTGAAAATCTTCCTCGTCCTAATCTTTATCTTTTGGTAATTCTGCCGATCTCAGAACCAGTGTGATCTTATCGTTTAATACTTCAGCAAAACCTTCTTGTGCAGTTATCAGTTCAGTCTTCCCCCCTTTTACATACCTTATTTGTCCAGGCTCGAGGGTCGTAAAAAATTGGATATGACCTGGAAGAACCCCAAATTCACCGAGTGTTCCACTTGCCTCAACAATCTCAACTTCTTCCTCTATGAGTGAGCTTTCAGGAGTTATAATCTCAAGATAGAGTTTTGCCATTTTTTAACCTAAAAGTTTCTTTGCTTTTTCTATAGCCTCGTCAATAGTTCCAACCATATAGAAAGCCTGTTCTGGTAAATCGTCATGTTTTCCTTCTATTATCTCTTTGAACCCCCGCACTGTCTCCTTCAACGGTACGTATCTGCCTGGTGTACCGGTGAAAGCTTCGGCAACGAAGAAAGGTTGTGATAAGAATCTCTGAATCTTCCTTGCCCTGGAAACTAAAAGCTTGTCCTCCTCGGATAGCTCCTCCATTCCGAGAATAGCGATTATATCTTGAAGTTCCTTATATTTCTGGAGTATCCTCTGAACCTCTCTTGCCACATAGTAATGTTCTTCCCCTACGATCTTTGGATCTAATATCCTGCTCGTTGAGTCTAATGGATCAACCGCAGGGTATATTCCGAGCTCCGCTATCTGCCTTGAAAGAACGGTCGTTGCATCAAGGTGTGCGAAGGTTGTTGCTGGTGCAGGGTCTGTGAGATCGTCCGCGGGAACGTATACTGCTTGAACAGAGGTTATGGAACCTTTAAGAGTGGATGTGATTCTCTCTTCAAGTTCTCCCAAGTCAGTCGCAAGAGTAGGTTGGTAGCCAACTGCAGATGGCATTCTGCCCAAGAGGGCCGAAACCTCCTGGTTTGCCTGAGTGAACCTGAAGATGTTATCTATGAAGAGGAGGACATCCTGACCTTCTTCATCCCTAAAGTATTCGGCAACTGTAAGCGCTGTGAGGCCAACTCTTGCTCTCGCGCCTGGAACTTCCGTCATCTGTCCATATACAAGCGCGCATTTGTCAAGAACTCCAGACTGTTTCATCTCAAGCCAAAGATCGTTACCTTCCCTTGTCCTTTCTCCGACCCCTCCGAAGACCGATATACCTCCGTGGTGCATCGCTATGTTGTGGATCATCTCCATTATAATGACCGTTTTTCCAACACCCGCACCTCCAAATAGCCCCACCTTTCCCCCTTTCGGATAAGGCTCGATCAGATCTATCACCTTGACACCTGTTTCGAGTAATTCGATCTTCGTATTTTGCATTGAAAGGGGAGGAGCTGGTCTATGGATTGGATACCTCTTCTCGGACCTTATTTCACCCAATCCATCTACCGGCTCTCCTACAACATTCATCACCCTTCCAAGAACTTCCTTACCAACTGGAACAGTTATCATGGTGCCCTTATAGGTAGCTTCCTGACCCCTTACAAGTCCATCCGTCGTATTCATCGCTATACATCTCACCGTGCTGTCCCCAAGGTGCTGAGCAACTTCGAGAACCAAATTATCCTTTCTATCGTCGATCGCCGGGTTTGTCACGTAGATAGCTCCGTATATAGGCGGTAGACTGTCTGAAGGAAATCTTATGTCAACCACCGTACCTATTATTTGGACTATCTTTCCTTTCACCTCTACACTCATTCTATTTCCTCCTTAATAACTCTTTGTCTTTACCGCCTCAGCACCACCGACTATGTCAAGCATCTCTTTGGTGATGCTTTCCTGTCTCTTCTTGTTGTAAATAAGGGTGAGGGAATTTATGAGGTCCCCACAGTTATTCGTGGCATTCTCCATCGCATTCATCCTTGAAGCATGCTCGGAGGTTAAAGAATTGAAGATTATGTAAGCGATTTTCGCCCTTACGTACTCGGGGATGAATCTTTCGACGAGATGTTTAGCATCTGGCTCGTAGAGGTATTCTATTTTCTCTTCACTCTTACTACTTATTGGGATAAAATCTTCTAAGGTTACGACCTGTTTTATAGGAGATCTAAAGAACGTGTAAATCGTAACTATTCTGTCAAACTCTCCGCTTATGTAGTAGCTCGTCAGATCCTCAGCAATATTCTCGATAATCTCCTTTTCTATTTTTCTTAAATCGATCCATTCTTTGACAATCAATGCTCCTCTTCTCACAAAATATTCTTTTATCTTCTTCCCAAGAATGTAAAGGCCGATCTTCTCATAACGATCCTTATTCTGAGCCATGAAATTCTCTATTGCCAAATTTACATTGATGTTAAAACTGCCGCAGAGACCCCTATCCGAGGCACATGCAAAGATGAGAAGATTTTTTTCTTCTTCCCTTTTTTGTATTACCGGATGTATTTTCTCTGGGAGGCTTCCTACTAATCTATCCTTTAATTCTTCGAGCTTCAATGCGTATGGTCTTATTTTCTCAAGCTCGTCCTGAGACCTCCTGAGCCTCGAGGATGCGACCATCTTCATTGTTCTCGTTATCGTCTGGGTGCTCTTTATACTGTTTATCTTTCGCTTAATATCTCTCAGTGTTGGCATTTTCGCTTAATATGTGAAGATATTTCCAAACTCAGCTAAAGCCTTATTTAACCTTTCCTCTATATCAGGGTCTATTTCTTTTTTCTCCTTTATGTCCTTTAGAATGTCCTGGTACTTACCGTCGAAAAACTGGTAAAGTTCTTTTTCGTACCTCTTAAGTACATTTTCCGGATACCTATCTATGTAACCATTCATTGCAGCATAAAGAAGTACCACCTGTTTTTCCACAGGTATTGGTTCGTAAAGATCCTGTTTTAAAATTTCCGTCAATCTCGACCCTCTTGCAAGCAGAGCCTGAGTAGCACGGTCGAGATCGCTTCCAAATTTAGCGAAGGCAGCAAGTTCCCTGTACTGGGCAAGCTCAAGCCTTAATCTTCCTGCTACCTGTTTCATCGCCTTTGTCTGGGCATTTCCTCCAACCCTGGAGACAGATATCCCCACATTTATTGCCGGTCTAATGCCTGCATAGAAGAGTTCCGGTTCTAAATAGATCTGTCCATCCGTAATCGATATAACGTTTGTCGGTATGTAAGCTGAGACGTCACCCGCCTGGGTCTCGATTATCGGAAGGGCCGTAAGAGAACCTCCTCCGTGGGCATCATCCCATTTTGCTGCTCTCTCTAAAAGCCTCGAGTGGAGGTAGAATATATCACCAGGATAGGCTTCCCTTCCTGGAGGCCTTCTTAATAGGAGGGACAACTGTCTATAAGCGGCAGCATGTTTTGATAAATCATCGTACACGATGAGAGCATGCCTTCCCGTATCCCTGAAATACTCGCCCATTGCGCAGCCTGCGTATGGTGCTAAAAACTGTAAGGGTGCAGGATCAGAGGCTGTTGCTGCAACAACTGTGGTGTATTCCATGGCTCCATAGGTTTTCAGAATGTCTATTATTCTCGCAACTGATGAACGCTTCTGTCCTATAGCTACATATATGCAGTACACGTCAGTATCCCTTTGGTTAATTATGGTATCTATCGCAATAGCTGTTTTTCCCGTTCCCCTATCCCCAATTATCAGTTCCCTTTGACCCCTTCCAATAGGTATCATTGCGTCTATCGCTTTAATCCCTGTCTGAAGTGGTTCTTTAACAGGCTGTCTTACAACTACTCCTGGGGCTATTCTTTCAACATTTCGGAATTCTGTCGCCTCTATAGGACCTTTTCCGTCTATAGGATTTCCAAGGCTATCGACCACCCTACCCACGAGAGCATCGCCAACGGGAACCTGAGCTATTCTTTTCGTCCTCTTTACTATATCCCCCTCTTTTATTTTGAAATCCTCTCCGAATATGACTGCTCCCACGTTGTCCTCTTCGAGGTTCCACACCATTCCGGTGACCCCCCCTGGAAAGTCGAGGAGTTCTCCTGCCATTACATTTTCAAGTCCGTATATCCTTGCGATTCCGTCACCAACAGAAATCACTATTCCCGTTTCCTCGAGATCTATCTTTCTTTCCGCACTTGCTATTTTTTGTTCTATTATCCTGCTTATCTCCTCTACTCTTATCTCCATGTTCACTCCTTCAAAATAGTTTCTTTCATAATCTCAAGTTGTTTTCTTATTGTACCGTCTAAAACAATTCCATTCAAAACGAGTTTAAGGCCGCCTATGAGCGTTTTATCCTCAACTACATCGAGTATTACCTTCTTTTTTAATTTCTCGCTCAGTATCCCCTCAATCTCTTTCAGTATCTCTTCCTCCAAAGGATAGGGAGAATAAATTTTACCACGGATTACGTTCTCCTTCTCGTCAACGAGCTTCGAGTAATCCTCCAAAATATACGGGAGATACTTTATTCTCTCATTCTCGACCAGAAGTATTAGTAAGTTAAGAACTGGAGATGATATGTTCATTCCCTTTGCGAGATCGTTGAGAATCTCTTTTCTGAATTTTATGTCGTGAAGAGGAAACATGACTGCACGAAAGAGGGATTTGTTAGCATTTAGTACAGTCGTTAGATTTACGAGTTCTTCCATATACTTTTTGTATTTGCCGTCCTTTTCTCCCAATCCGAATAATGCCCTTGCGTATCTTCTTGCAATTCCTTTTTTTATCAATTGAGGTTCCTCAGTCTCTCGATGAATGCTTTAACGAGCCTTGCGTGATCTTCCTTTTTAATACTCTCGACTACGAGTCTTTCCGCTTCCTCAACGGTTCTTTTTGCCACCTCTTCCATTACATATCGCCTCATCTCTTTTATCTCCTGTTCTTTAGTAAGAGAAACCTGTTCTCTCAATTTATCTGCGAGAGCCTCCGCTTCTTTTATGATTCTATCCCTTTCCGCATAAGCTTCCTCGAGCACCTTTTTTCTTATCTCCTGTATTTCAAGATCCAGGCGCCCAATCTTTGTCTTTATTTCGCTGATCAATGAATCCATCTCCTGTAACATTTTTTCTTTGTCACCGATTTCCTGCTTTACCTTCTTGTGTCTTTCGAGAAAGAACCTTTTTACCGGTTTTCCCGCAAATTTTAAAAGAATGGCTAAGAGAATACCGAAGTTTACAAGCTTAAAAAGTATGGAGAGGAGGGATTCTCCGGCCTGGGTCAAATTACACTCCTTGTAAGATTTTTTTACATATTTCTTTTGCAAGCCTCTCTGTATGGGGCCTTAATTCCTCGAGTAATCTTCTTGCATCTCTTTCTATCTCCTCTTTTGCCTTTCTTATCTCCAGCTGAGCCTCCTTCCTTGCTGTTTCAAGAATCTCAGAGAACCTGCGCTCTGCAGACTGGAGGATACTCTCCCTTTCCCTCAATATGGGTGCTTTTTTTTCCTTTAAGAGTTCATCGTACTCTTTTTCGATCTTTCTAAGGTTCTCTCTTGTCCTCTCAATTTTTTCCGAGAGACCTTTTATGGTTTCTGTTCTTTTTTCAAGCGCCTTAAGTACCGGCCTAAAAAGGAGAAAATTGAGGATGATGAGGACTATGAGGAAGTTAAAAAACTGAATGAGGAGTGTGTAGTTAAAATCAATCATTCTACAATTGCTGGTGAGACTTGTGAAATCTTATACTATTTCATCTGATCCTTTATATCAATTTTCCTTTTATTTGACAAGAGAAAAATTGCTCGGTTATGATAAGAGGCCATGATCGAAAGGTATTCCCTCGAAAGGATGAAGAGAATCTGGACTGAAGAGGTTAAATTTAAGAAGTGGCTTGAAGTCGAACTGCTCATCTGCGAAGCCTATGCTCAAATTTCGGTAATTCCGGAAGATGCTCTGAAGGAAATAAAAGAGAAGGCCAAAATCGATGTGGAAAGGATAAAAGAGATAGAAAAAAGGACCAAACATGACGTGGTTGCTTTTATAGAATGCGTGTCTGAGTTCATAGGTCCTGCATCCAGATACTTTCATATGGGCGTAACCTCATCCGACATACTCGATACGTCGTTTTCCTGTCTGCTTAAAGAGGCATGCGGTATCATAATCGATGATGTTCAAGGACTCATGGAGGTTCTTAGGCATAAGGCCTTTGAGTATAAGGACCTAAGAGTCATGGGGAGAACCCATGGTATGCACGCTGAACCAACGACTTTTGGTCTTAAGCTGGCAAGTTTCTACGACGAGATGAGAAGAAATTTGGAGAGACTAAGGCTCGCAAGGGAGAGAATAAGCTATGGGAAGATTTCCGGCGCTGTCGGTACTTATGCACATGTTCCCCCATTTGTGGAGGAATATGTTCTCGGTAGGTTGGGCCTCAAGGCTGTCCCCATTTCCTCCCAGGTTGTTCCCAGAGACTATTATGCTGAGCTCTTCACTACTTTGGCTATCCTTGGATCCACGATTGAGAGGATGGCTTTAGAGGTGCGCCATCTACAGAGGACCGAAATTGGTGAGGTGGAAGAATTCTTTGAGGTTGGCCAAAGAGGATCCTCCGCAATGCCCCACAAGAGAAACCCCATTGCTTCTGAAAACCTCTGTGGCCTTTCAAGGCTACTTAGGAGTTATGTGGTAGCTGCACTTGAAAACATACCCTTATGGCACGAAAGGGACATAAGCCACTCCTCTGTTGAGAGGGTTATAGCACCTGATGCGACAATACTGGTCGATTACATGCTAAATAGAGTTAAGAACCTTTACAAGGATCTCGTTGTATACCCGGATAACATGAGTTTAAATATGGAAAAGACTAAAGGCTTATATCATTCGGAGAGCATCCTTATTGCCCTCATGAGGAAAGGGGTTGACAGGGGGACCGCTTACAGCGCAACTCAAAGAATCGCGATGAGTTGTTTCGAGAATAAGTTGGATTTTCGGGAAGAGGTAAAAAAGGACGAGGAAATAAGGAGATATCTTACCTCTGAAGAAATAGATGAGGCTTTAAGCGAGGGAAAGTACCTAAGGTATGTGGACACCATATTCAAAAGGGTTTTTGGATAAATAAGAGAGGGATGCCTGCAAACCTTCCCCCGCAGTATTACGAGGAAGAAAAGAAGTTAAAAGAAGCAAAAACTCCTGAAGAGAAGATAAGGATCATAGAGAACATGCTTGCCATAATACCCCATCACAAGGGGACAGACAAGCTTATAGGGTCACTAAGGGCAAAAGTTGCGAAGCTAAAAGAAGAAAGGGATAAGAGACCCCAGACGAGAAAGGGAATCGAGGCCCTTTATAACGTAAAAAAAGAAGGAGCAGCCCAGGTTCTTTTCATAGGTTTCCCAAACTCAGGGAAATCATCGACTGTTTCGGCCCTCACAGAAGAGTATGTGGAGATAGCAGATTACCCTTACACAACTAAGATCCTCCAGCCCCGTATGATGAGATACGAGGATATAATGATCCAGCTCGTTGACACCCCTGCGATTGGGGACGATAGCACCAATCTTTGGTTAGGAAACATGGCGAGGAAAGCTGATCTTATCTGTATCGTAGTATCGGTCTCCGAGGACATGTCAGTGGAATACGAACTAATAAAGGAGGAGCTTACACCGCACATAAGGGAGACAAGGAACCCCTATATGGTTGTAATAAATAAGATAGACCTAAAAGAATACAACTCCCACTTAGAAAGATTCGAGAAGGAGCTCAAATCTGAGGGAACCAAATGGGTACCAATATCAGCTAAGCATCTAAAAAATCTCCATGAGCTCAAAGAGGAGATATTTAGAGGGTCTCGGATTATAAGAGTCTATTCAAAAATGCCAGGGAAAAAGCCAGATATGGAAGCTCCCTTTACAATGAAAAGGGGTAGCACTGTATTAGACTTTGCGGAAGGTATACACAGGGACTTCGTAAAGAGACTGAAATACGCAAGGCTTTGGAGGAGGGACATATTGAATGGGATGATGGTGAGCAAAGATTTTGTCCTTGAGGATAAAGATATAGTTGAGCTCCACGTATAGAAAGGTTCCAATTAACTTTTTGAAAAAGGTTTTGGAAGAGAGCCTTGATAGGATGAAAGGGTCACTTTCAGAAAGGTTAGATCGCGACCCTGTTTTTTTTCCACATTTGTATGAAGATAATAAGGACATAGAATTTGCCGCGTTCATAGCTGCACAGTTTGCTTATGGGAATGCGAACCAGATAATAGATTTTCTGAGAAAGCTCTATCTGCGGATAGATGGAGAGATTTGTAGGTTCATAAAAAAAGGAAAATTTGATAAGCTCGATGGCCTTTATTACAGGTTCCAGAAAACCGAGGATATAAAAGATCTCTTTTCTGTCCTTAAGGCGATTTTGGACAATTACGGTTCCTTAGGTGAGCTCTTTAGTAGTCTTTACAAAGGGGATCTGAGAAGGGCAATATTTTCACTCCAGAGAGAATTAGGGATTTTTTCTTCAAAGCTCTTTTTTTTCTTCCCTCTTGAATCCCCTTCCAATCCGTTGAAGAGGTGGAATCTATTCCTTAGGTGGATGGTAAGGAAGGATGAGGTGGACTTTGGAATTTGGCAATTTATCCTGCCAAAAGACCTTCTTATCCCCCTTGATACCCATATTTTCAAAATTAGCAGGTGTCTTGGCCTGACGAGAAGGAAGACGAAAGACGCGAAGACGGTTCTTGAAGTAACGGAAAAGATGAAACTCATATGCCCTGAGGACCCTCTAAGATACGATTTTTTTCTTTGCCATTTCGTCGGGATAGATAAGAGGTGTAGCGGATTTCCTGAAGATTCTTGCAAGGGCAGGTGTGTTTTTTATGGATAGGTTCTCGATAATCAGTTTGGGTTGCGCTAAGAATCTTGTTGATTCTGAATACCTGGCAGAAAGACTTGAGAGAAGTGGTTTTTCGATGGCTGATGATGGTGAATACATAATCGTAAACACCTGCGCTTTTATTGAGGATGCCGCAAAAGAGTCAATAGAAACGATTGTGGCGCTTGGAGAGAAAAAAGATAGGGGGTATAAAAAAATAATCGTAACAGGATGTCTCGTTGAGAGGTACAGGGAGAGTCTAATAGGTCTTCTTCCGGAAGTGGACCTATTTTTGGGGAGGTCCTATTATCCGGTCTTAGAAAAGATGCTTAAAAAGAAGGGATTTTTTTTGGGCAATGGGAATTTTTACTATGCCTTTCCTCGCAAGGTTTTGACAAAAGCGCCACTTGCCTATTTGAAAATACAAGAAGGATGCGACAACATGTGCACTTACTGTACTATACCGAAGATAAGGGGGAGACTGGTGTGTAGAAAGCCTGATGAGATTCTCGATGAATTTAGGTGGCTAATAGATTCTGGTTTTAAAGAGATAAACGTAATTGGACAGGATATTACTGGGTATGGCAAAGGTTTGGGTATAGACTTAAAGGATCTCTTAAGAAAGATCCTTAAAGTACCAGGTGAATATTACATCAGGCTCCTCTATTTGAATCCGAAAGGGATCTCCGAAGGACTATTAGACTTGATAGCCAGTGAGGAAAGGATAATAAAGTACCTTGACATCCCCATTCAGCATTCTGAGGATAGGGTACTCTCGCTTATGGGTAGAGGGTACACTAAGGAGTATCTTGTGAGGCTTTTGGAAAAAATAAAAAAGAGAATCCCCGATGTTACATTGAGAACAACGGTCATCGTCGGTTTTCCCTCCGAGGAAGAAGAAGAGTTCGAGGGGCTACTCCGTTTCATCGAAGAATGGGGTTTTGACTTTTTGGGCGCCTTTAAGTACTCGAAGGAGGAAGGTACAGCTGCCTCAAAAATGAAAGGGCATTTGGCAAAAAAAGTGAAGAACGAAAGATTCGAAAGAGTTATGGAGACCCAAAGAGGTATCTCAAGAAAAAGGCTCGCCCAGTTGGTGGGAAAAAAAACAAAAGTAATAGTTGAGGAAGAGGGAGATCCATATATGATTGGAAGGATAATAACGCAAGCGCCAGATGTAGATGGAGTTGCTTTTATCAAAGGAAAGGCAAGTAAGGGAGAGATAAGGGACTGCACAATCACAAAGACTCTCGATTACGACGTGGTTGTGGAGATTTGAAAAAAGGAGACAGAAGATGGAACCGATTGTAGAGCTCATGGAAGTAAGAAAGAAGAAGATGGAGGATCTTAAGGAGTGCGGTATAAAGCCATATCCACAGATAAAGGGCGAGTTTTTAACTACTGAAGAGATAAAGGATCTTTGTAAGGATAAGAAGGAGGAGGAGTTAGAAAAGGAAAACATCACTGTAAAATGCGCTGGGAGGATCTTATCTTTACGGGATTTTGGAAAGAGTGCCTTTCTCCACATTCTTGACAGGAAAGGAAAAATACAGATCTACGTGAGAAAGGATGTTCTTGAATCACCAAATTATGAGATTTTCAAGAAATTTGACATAGGAGATATAGTATCTGTGGAAGGGACCGTCTTCAAAACAAAGACGAAAGAACTCACGGTACTTGCTAAATCGATTCAGCTTCTTTCTAAGTCCCTCCGCCCACTACCGGAGAAATGGCATGGGCTTAAGGATATCGAAGAAAGGTACAGAAAAAGATATCTCGATTTGATAGTAAACGAGAAGGTACGAGATGTCTTTCGAAAGAGATCTAAAATAATAGACTTCATCCGGTCTTACCTTAATGGAAAGGATTTTCTCGAAGTGGAGACCCCAATGATGCATGTAATACCCGGAGGGGCTGAGGCTAAGCCTTTTATAACCCATCATAATACTCTTGACCTCGATCTTTACTTAAGAATAGCTCCCGAGCTTTATCTGAAAAGGCTACTGGTAGGGGGTTTTGAACGGGTATTTGAGATAAACAGAAACTTCAGAAATGAGGGTATCTCTGTGAAACATAACCCAGAATTTACAATGCTCGAGTTCTACCAAGCTTATGCTACGTATGAGGATCTGATGATAATGCTCGAGGAAATGATAACTGGTTTGGTAAAGGAAGTGGGTGGGGACACGAGAATCACATTTAAAGGAAATGTTGTAGACTTTAATCGCCCGTGGAAGAGATTCAGAATGGATGAGGCCCTAAAAAAATTGGGAGGTATTGACCTCAAAGAGATGGGAAATTTGGAGGAACTTAGGACTTTCGCAAAGAAGCTGGGAATAGAGGAAGTAGAGGATGCATCTAAGGGAAAATTAATTACTAAGATATTCGAAGTTCTTTGCGAGGATAAGCTCATAGATCCAACATTTATAACCCACTACCCTATCGAGGTTTCACCACTCGCGAAAAGGAGCGAGGAAGATCCCGATACTGCCGAAAGGTTTGAACTGTATGTAGGGGGGATGGAGATCGCGAACGGTTTTAACGAACTGAACGATCCTTTCGATCAAAAAAGAAGATTCCTTGAGCAGGCACAGAAAAAAGGAGAGGGACATCCAATAGATGAAGATTACATTTTTGCTTTGGAGTACGGGATGCCGCCTGCGGCGGGGTGCGGGGTCGGCATAGATAGGCTCGTAATGATACTGACTGACAGTCCCTCCATAAGAGAGGTTATCCTCTTCCCCCTTCTTAGGCCATGAAGATCGAGACTTTGATAGGGCTCCGTTATCTCAGATCTAAAAGAAAAGAGGCCTTCATCGCATTTACTACTTGGATAGCTATATCCGGAATCGCCATAGGAGTCATGGCGCTTATAGTGGTTATAGGAGTGATGACAGGTTTCCAAGAGGAGATAAGGAATCACATTCTCGGTATCAACCCCCATATTTTGATCCTGAGCCTTGAGGGAGAGATAAAGGAACCAGAGAGGATAGTTGAAACCATAAAAACTGAGGAAGGAATTGTAAACGCTTTCCCATTTGTCCAATTCCAGGGGCTCATTCAGTCGAGGAGACAACAATCTGGCGTAATAGTGAGGGGGATAAACCCGGATGATGGGTACTTCCTGAGAAAGATGATGAGATCGGGGGGAATAGAGGCTTTAAATAAAAGGGGAAATGTTATCATAGGTAAGGAACTCTCCCGGCAACTGGGGCTCTTCGTTGGAGAAACCCTTTATCTGATGGTCCCTTACGGTTCCGTTTCTCCTACAGGACTCCTACCAGATACGTTGGCTTTAAAGGTCGGCGGGATAATCGAGACTGGAATATACGATCTGGATAGCTACCTAATTATAATGGCACTAAAGGACGTGCGAGAGCTTACAAGTTACGACATTACTGGAATTGAGGTGAGACTGAAAGATCCGGATAAGGCGGCTCGCATAAGGGATCTTCTTTTAAAGAAACTCGGGCCTCCCTTTTTTGCGAGAACATGGGTGGAGATGAATAAGAACCTCTTCTCAGCGTTAAAGCTTGAGAAAATAGCGATGTTTATCATACTCGCTCTTATCATTTTTGTAGCGAGTTTTAACATAGTGAGCTCATTAGTTATGACAGTGATGGAGAAGAAGAAGGATATAGCGATACTTAAGTCCTTTGGTGCAAAAAGGAAGACCATTATGAAGATATTCATCATAGAGGGCGTAAGTATTGGGATAGTAGGTGCTGTATTTGGGTCCATATTCGGGTACGGTCTTTGCGAAATTATGAAAAGGTATAAAATCATATCTTTACCGCAAGAGGTATACTACATATCCAGTTTACCTGTCAGAATAAGTTTTTTTGATGTGGCCCTTATCTCGATAGTAACGATGGCGATTTGCGTACTTTCCACTATTTATCCGTCATACAAGGCTTCAATGGTTGATCCTGTCGAGACCCTAAGATATGAGTGAGATGATCGTTGAAGCAAGGGGATTAAGAAAAGTATTCAGAAAAAATAATACCTCAATAGAGGTTCTGAAAGGGATAGATCTCAGCATAGAAGAAGGAGAGCTCATAACTATAATGGGGCCTTCTGGTGCAGGAAAGAGCACCCTTTTACACATACTTGGGACATTGGATAGGCCAACGGAAGGAGAAGTACTATTTGAAAAAAGAAAGATAAGTGAAATTAAGGAGGATGAACTCTCTCTCATCAGAAACGAAAAAATTGGTTTTGTCTTCCAATTTTACCATCTCCTCGAAGACTTTACCGTATTTGAAAATGTTGCTATGCCCCTTCTTATAAGAGGTATAAAGAGGAAAGAAACGGAAGGTAAGGTAGAGAAACTTTTAAGTCTTTTTGAGCTTATTCACAGAAAGGATCACAAGCCCCAGGAGCTCTCAGGGGGAGAGCAACAGAGAGTCGCAATTGCGAGGGCCCTTATCTGTGAGCCAAGGATAATCTTCGCTGATGAGCCTACCGGAAATCTTGACAGAAAGACGGGTGCAAAGGTAATCGAATACCTTAGAGAAATAAATGAAAAGTTTGGAACAACGATAGTCATTGTCACACACGATCCGGACATAGGCAAAGTTGGAAAGAGGAGATTCAAGATGGTCGACGGCGAGTTATTCCCTGAATGATCAGATGGACAGGTACTTGAGGAACTTTCTAAGGATGGAAAATGGTCCAGATTTTGTAATCCCGTCTTTCAGGGACTTCTTTTTCACGTTAAGCCACGTCTCGTAATGAACTATTTTCTCCAGCTCCAGTCTTGGAGGAGGTTCAGGTCTTTCTTTCGGGTATCCAAGAGTTATTAATGAGCAAACAGCAATTTCTTCGGGGATCCCAAGAAGTTCCTTTATCTTTTTTTCATCGAAAGCTCCAACCCAGCAGGTACCGATGCCCAAGGCACAAGCAGTAATGAGGATGTTCGCACCGGCAAGGGTTGTATCGTAAATACCAAACTTGCTTTTATGAGTCTCATAGCAGAGGACTATGATACAGGGGGCCTTTGCCACGTGGGAGGATTTAAGGAAAAAGAATTTCGCATATTTTCCTATCTCTTTCCTCATCGTCTCGTCCTGCACAACGATAAAATGCCATGGCTGGAGGTTTGCTCCCGTTGGTGCCCACCTTGCAGCCTCCAGAAGGAGTTTTATATGTTCTTGATCCAAGGGTCTATCCTCGTACAATCTGATAGATCTTCTTGACTTTATAAGGCTAAGCACCTCCATACAGGAAATTATAATTCAGAAACATGTCATTTTTGAAGTAGCAAAAAATTGTCTTGACATGGGTTTTTCCCTTCTGATAAAAACTGATCTAAAAAAGGGCTGGCGATGAGAAGCTTGTTATCCTTATTTTTATGCACTTCTATTTTCTTAATTGGCTCAGTCCTTGCAGAAGCTGAGGTTAAAAAGAATAAAAAAATTGCCTCGGATGTTCACTCCCTTAAAAGACATGAAATACGTGTAAAGAACTCAAGTTTGGATCGGTTCGAGAGTTATGAAGGAGAAGGTGATGTTACGTTCATAAAACATAAGGTGAAAAAGGGTGAGACACTTTTGGTTATTTCAAAAAAGTATGGGGTTGGCGTAGAAGAGATTAAAGCTGTAAACGGTCTCAAGAATAAGAGGGTACTCCCAGGAATGACCATACTTATTCCTCGGGAAACTGAAGAAAGGGAGGAAGAAATAGTTGAGGTTCCAAAGGTTTCTTACGGGAAGTGGAAGGACCCGGATGAAAGGCACATACTTGTGAAAGTTGCAAAGAGCTTTATTGGAGCACCTTACAAGTTAGGCGGAAATACGGTCAAAGGACTCGACTGTTCAGCCTTTGTGAAAAAGATTTTTGAAATTTTCGACGTAGATCTGCCAAGAACCGCAAAGGAGCAGTATTTTGCAGGAAAGAGGATCGAAAAAGAAGAGCTCGCTGTCGGTGACCTTGTCTTTTTCAAAACAAGACCGGGCAAGCAGTATCCCACCCATGTAGGTATATACATTGGCGAAGGAAAGTTCATTCATGCTTCATCTCATCGAAAAAGTGGGGTAAGGATAGATAGCCTGGATACGCCCTTTTACAGGCGAACATATGTGGGGGCTGTAAGAATAAAAGAGTCTCCTGACAGTTTAGCTGAGAGCAAAGATCTAACTACCTCTGCCGGAAACTTGTAAACTGTTGAAAAAAAATAAATTCGCATTCTTCCTTCTCATTTTCTCCTCCTTTTTACACTCTCTCGGGTATGTCTTCATAATAAAAAAAATTGAGCCCTTTGTTTACTTCTCCTATTTGATCTTTTGGTGGACCTTCATAGCGGCTTTGGATTCTCTACTTTACTTAAGAACCAAGAGGTTTACGGTTATTAACGCCTATCTTCCTGAAACGATCCTGGTTTCTGCAGCATATTGGGGCATCTTTGAGATACTCAATGTGAGAATTCAAAATTGGTTCTACATTAATATTGAATCTCAAGTAGCGCTGAGGTATGGAGGGTATCTTTTTGCCTACGGCACTGTAATACCGGCTTTAAAGCTAATGAGAGAGGCTTTAAAACAAATCTGGAATTGGGAACTCAAAATTAGGCCTATAAAAGTAAGAAACTATCCCTTTTATGCTATTTCGATCGGGCTTTTCACCCTTTTTCTCACCCTTCTATACCCTGATTATTTTTTTTCCTTTGTCTGGTTTTCGCCTCTTCTAATCCTTGACGGAGTTAACTATAAGAGGATGATGGGATCAATATTCGGTGAAATGGAAAGGGGAGAATATGGAAATATTCTTTTGACTTCTCTTTCAGGTTTATTATGCGGAATACTGTGGGAGATATGGAATTTCTGGGCAGTAGCAAAATGGGTTTACACCGTACCATTTTTTGAGGAATGGAAGATGTTCGAGATGCCCCTTCCTGGCTACTTAGGATTCTCCTCTTTTGCTCTTGAGACCCTGGCTTTTCTCAATTTTTTAGAAGGACTCGGTAAGGGAAAAAGAAGGGCTATTGTTCTTACATCCATTCTCGTTCTGGCTATCTCCTTTCCCCTTATTGACAGATACACGGTTTTTTCTTTTAAATCTCATGTTGGCGATCTTCATTTCATAGAGGATGGAAAAATTCGCTACCTTAGATCAAAGGGGGTCTTGTCAAGTTACGGAGTTGACGAATCAGTCCTCACCCAAGAAGAGAAAAATAAACTGAAACTCATGCATCTTTATGGCTTGGGGCTTAAGAACCTCAAAAAACTCGAAAGGCATGGGATAGACTCTATAGAGAAGCTTTCCAGGATTAATGAGAAAGATCTCTCTTTCATACTTGGAGAAAAAAACATAAGAAGGGTACGTTTTTATCTAAGGCAGGCGAAAAAGGCTATTGAATCTGCAAAAGATCCTTAACAACGAGAAGATCTGGCTCATAAAAATTAAAGGATAAAAGCTCCTCCTTACTAACCCATCTTACATCTTCGTGCTCTTTAAGGGTTGGGATGCCATCGATGTACTCCGCTATGTACGTGTGGAGCCTTAACTTTCTTTCTGGGGACAAAATATGGGTTCTCACTGAAAAACACCTTAAGACCCTAATATGGAGATCGAGTTCTTCCTTTAACTCCCTGACCAAACATTCTTCAGGGGTTTCCCCCTTCTCTATTTTGCCGCCGGGAAATTCCCACTTGGACTCGAGTTTTTGTTTTGCCCTTCTTTTAGCTATTAGTATCTTTCCCTCTTTCTCTATTATGGCAGCGGCTACGTCCACTATGTCCGAGTGTCCCTCTTCGTGCATTATGCGATTACTTCCACAGTTATTTTTTCGCCCTTTTTGATGTTTAATCTATCCCTTATGCTTCCTTTGTACAAAGCGAACTCAAGGTACCCTGAGCTTCCGACGAGGCAAGTAAATTGATCGTCCATATACGTCCTATTTAGTTTAGTGAAGACCATATGGAGAAGCTTGATTTTGAAACTCCCTCTGCCGGTGAACTCCTCAAAAAGTTCGTATGAGATATTCGTAATCGCGTTTCCGAACCTATCGAACCTGATTACCTCTCCTGTCAAAACGTCGTTTATGATGTCTGGAAAGCAGCTCGATTCTATAACCGGATTACTCACAACATCTCCGAATGAGGAAGGATGGAAACCTTTCGCAAGGTAAACGGCGGACGGGGCGAATATGTCCCGACCGTGAAACGTGTAACTCAAATTTTTTAGCATGAAATCTTTGTTTTTTATCTCATATACCTCGAAGTCCTCATCGAGAAGAAGGGTAAACAATCCGTTATCTGGACCTACGAAAAAGTGGCCATTCTTGCAAAGGATTATCGGTTTCCTTTTTGTACCGACCCCTGGGTCGACGACAGCGACATGGACTGTACCAGGTGGAAAGAAGGTGTAATACTCTTTTATCAAAAAAGCAGCCTCCCTTATGTCCTGAGGTTCCACATCATGTGTGATGTCTACTATTTGGAGGTCAAAGGCAAGTTCTGTAGCGGTACTCAACATCACACCTTTCATTATCCCAACGTATGGATCTTTTGTGCCGAAATCTGTAAGGATAGTTATGATCTTCATTCTTTGAGAATCTGTCTTATGTTGCGAGCATAAGGCTTTTCAATTATGCCTTTTTCTGTGATGAACGAGGTGATGAGATAGTGGGGGGTCACATCGAATGAATAGTAGCGAGCCTTGTAAGAAGGCAGAGTTATGTACCTTTTGCCAATTCTTATTATCTCATCCCCCTTTCTCTCCTCGATGGGGATAAGTGAACCAGAAGGGGTAGAAAGATCGAATGTGGATAAAGGAGATGCGACAAAAAAAGGGATCTTTTTATCTTTTGCGCAAAGAGCAATCATGTACGTCCCAATCTTATTTGCGGTGTCACCATTTGCCACTACTCGATCGGCTCCCACAATCACCTTATTTACCAGTCCCTGTTTTATTAGGAGACCCGCATGATTGTCGGGCACGATTTCAAAGTCTGCTCCGTACTTATTCAACTCATAGGCACTTAATCTTGCTCCTTGAAAATATGGCCTCGTTTCTGTAAGAAAAATCTTCAATTTTTTCCCCTGTTCTAATGCCCTCCTTATGATTCCAAGGGCTGTTCCGTAACCTCCAGTGGCCAGTTCTCCCGCATTGCAATGGGAAAGGATCGTATCTCCGTCAGTTATCAGGCTTGCTCCCCATTCTGCGAGAGCCACATTCTTTTTTATGTCCTCCTCGTGGATTTTTTGGGCAAGATCAAAGAGTCTTTCCAATAAATAGGGATCCTCCTTATGTTCTTCCCATTCCCTTTTCATTCTCTCCAAAGCCCAAAAAAGATTGAATGCAGTAGGCCTTGTTTTGGCCAGTTTGTCGTGAATTCTTTGAATATCCCTATGGGTTATTCTTCTTCTCCTTTTTAATAAACTTCTCACTCCGAAGGCAAAACCATAGGCCGCCACTATGCCTATAAGAGGAGCCCCCCTTATTACCATTCCCTTTATCGCTTTTACAAAATCATCGAGTTCCTTAAGAGGAATTAGTACTTCCCTTTGAGGGAGCCTCCTCTGGTCTAAGACTAAAAGGCTTCCACCTTCAAAGCGGATGTGATTACTCAAGATTGCCTCTTAAGTTTTTCTCTCAAAAGCTCGTTTACAAGCTTAGGGTTTGCCCTCCCCTTTGTCTTCTTCATCACTTGCCCAACGAAGAATCCAAAGACTTTTTCTTTTCCTTTTTTGTACTCCTCTACTTCTTTTGGATGGTTTGATATAACACTTTCAACTACCTCTTTTATGAGGGATTCGTCCGATATCTGTACAAGACCCTTTTCCTCTACCAGTTTCCTTGGAGAGATGCCGCTTCGAAAAATCTCGGGAAAAAGGTCCTTGGCAGTTTTAATGCTTATTGTTCCGTCTTTTACAAGGGAAAGTAGTTCCGCGAAGGAAAGGGGGGTAAGGGGCACTTTCTCAATTTGGAGCCCTGACTCTTTCAGTTCCCGCAGGAATTCAGTCATCATCCAGTTGCTCACGGTTTTAGGTTCGGGATAGTATTTTACAGTTTCCTCGAAATATTCTGCGAGTTTTTTGTCGGAGCACAGTATTTCGACATCGTACAAAGGTAGGTTATAGTCCCTTGTGAACCGCTCAGCCTTTACGTGAGGAAGCTCGGGAAGCGTCTTTTTTACCCTATCAATCCATTCTTCATCGAGGATGAGTGGAAGAAGGTCGGGATCCGGGAAATACCTGTAATCATGCGCCTCCTCCTTTCCCCTCATGGAGTAAGTTATGCCCTGATCGGGATTAAAGAGTCTCGTTTCCTGAATTACATCCCCTCCCTCCTTTATAATCTGTATCTGTCTTCTAATTTCATAATCGAGCGCCTTCTCGATGTACCTAAAGGAGTTTATGTTTTTTAGCTCACACCTTGTCCCAAATTTTGCCTCTCCTTTTTTCCTTACAGAAACATTTGCATCACACCTTAAGCTTCCCTCTTCCATGTTACCATCGCATATCTCGAGATACATGAGAATGGATCTTAAAAGTTTTAAATACTCTACAGCTTCCTCAGGTGTAGATATATCCGGTTCTGTTACGATTTCCAATAACGGTATGCTTGCCCTATTAAAGTCAACGAGTGTGTATGAGCTCGTTTCTATCGTTCCTTCGTGGACAAGTTTACCTGCATCTTCCTCAAGGTGAATCCTCCTTATCCTTATCTTTTTTTTCCCGTTCTTAATACCTATGTACACATATCCATCGGTGCATATGGGTTCCTCGTACTGGGATATCTGGTAACCCTTAGGAAGGTCAGGATAGTAATAATTTTTTCTCGCAAATACACTCTTCTTGTTTATCCTGCAGTTGAGTGCAAGGCCGAGCTTTATAGCGTAGTCTACAGCTTTTCTGTTCAAAACGGGAAGGGCTCCGGGAAGCCCCATACATACCGGACACGTATGCGTGTTCGGTTCAGCACCGAACTTTGTGGAACAGCCACAGAATAGTTTGCTCTCAGTCAAAAGCTGTGCATGAACCTCGAGACCGATGACTCCTTCAAATTCGCCGTAATCCAAGTTGAGCTCCAGCGGTTCAGAATATACAATACCCCGTTTCAATTTTCAAAACCTTAATACGATTTTCTTACAAACTCGCTTTATACTTATCCCGTTTTGTTCCTGACACAAGAAATGGTTCGTTGCTCCAAAAAAGATTTCATCTTGACACCACATGTTTGTCCGTGGCAAAGTACACTTGCCGACTATGTTTCCACTTCGTGACACTATCCCAAGCCGTTTTCTCCCCCTTATGACCTGGACACTCATTTTCCTCAACGGGCTCGTATTTTTCTTGGAGTTGATGATGCCAGAGGAAATTCTGGAGCAGGTCTTTTACTTGTTTGGCATTGTGCCCGCCCGTTATACACATCCGGGATGGGCATCGTATATAGGCTTACCCATAAATGATTACTGGCCGTTTCTTACCCACCAGTTTTTGCATGGTGGTTGGGCTCATTTTCTTGGGAACATGTGGACACTTTGGATCTTTGGAGACAACGTGGAAGATCGCATGGGACATTTTCGATTCCTTATCTTTTATCTGTTGTGTGGGATAGTGGCAGGGCTCGTCCAGATCATCACTCTTCCTGATTCCCGAGTTCCTTGTGTTGGGGCCTCCGGCGCTATCTCCGGAGTCTTGGGCGCCTATATGTTGTGGTTCCCACACTCTCGTCTCGTTATGTTCTTACCCCTTTTTTTTCTGCCCTTCTTTTTCGAAATGCCCGCGTTCCTCTATCTTGGATTATGGTTTATCATCCAGTTGATGAGCGGAGTGCTCAGCCTTGTGGAACCCTCTCGGGGCGGCGGTATCGCATGGTGGGCACATGTTGGTGGGTTTGTAAGCGGCATAACATTCTCATGGATATTCAGAGATCGTCGCAAAAAGTTTAGGCGCCTGGATCCGGATGAGTGGGTCCTTGAGTGGATCTGGGGACCACGAAGGTATTGAAATTAAGACCGCCCATGGTGGTAAACATTCTGACTTTTTTGACCCTCATTTTATTATAGGGAGGTCATACCATGGATTTAGGACATTTTATCTGGCTATTTTTCATTCTTGCTATGCTTCAACCTGTTATCCGGCAGAGACTACTGGAGGCATCCAGGCAGAGGCTGATTGCTCGAATAGAGGAACAGCGTAAATCCCGGTTAATCCTTCTGGTTCACAGGCAGGAGACGATGAGCCTCCTTGGATTTCCCTTCTTCAGGTATATAGACGTGAATGATTCCGAGGAAGTCATTCGCGCCATTCACATGACCGACAAGGACATGCCGCTCGATCTGGTTTTGCATACACCAGGAGGATTAGTTTTAGCTGCCACACAGATCGCCCGTGCGATTCAAAGACACCGCGGAAAGGTTACTGTTTTTGTGCCCCACTACGCTATGAGTGGGGGAACACTTATTGCATTAGCTGCAGATGAGATTGTGATGTGCGAGCATGCTGTTCTTGGGCCGGTGGATCCCCAGATAGGCCAGTATCCCGCTGCCTCGATCCTTGCTGCTGTGAAACAGAAGCCCCTTTCCGAAGTAGATGACCAGACATTAATTCTCGCAGATCAGGCACAAAAGGCTATAGATCAAATGAAGGAAGAGGTTCGGGAACTGCTCGCAGAAAAGTTTCCCATTGAAAAGGCGGATGAACTTGCAAGACTACTTGCATCCGGCACGTGGACGCACGACTATCCAATAACCTATGAGAGGGCAAGATCCCTTGGTCTCCCTGTAAGTCGGGATATGCCTGAAGAGATCCTTCGCCTTATGCAGCTCTATCCTCAGCCTGTCCGTAGACAACCAACTGTAGAGTATGTCCCTTCACCGAGGGGGACTCGCCGGGCTTCAAGGGGTTCTGGGATCTAATAAGAACCGCTAAATCTCCTCTTACATTACCAGGGATTCACGTCCTTGACATGGGCTAATCCATCCCGCATAATTTATCAGGCCGAATGAAGAAATACGTTCTCTATAGGGATACTTCAGCAAAAAAGGTCTCGGTGAACTACGAAAAAGAACTGAATGAGGAACAGATAAGGGTCGTAACGCACAAAGAAGGTCCTGTTTTGGTTATTGCTGGAGCTGGAAGCGGAAAAACAAGGGTTGTGACATATAGGGTGGCCTACCTTCTTGAAAGGGGCGTTCCACCTCAAAATATACTTCTCCTCACATTCACAAACAAGGCGGCACGGGAGATGCTTCACAGGGTGGAACATCTTTTGAAGATGGACACAAGGTACATATGGGGAGGGACTTTCCATCACATAGGAAACATGATACTGAGATATCATGCTGATCTCATAGGGCTAAACAGAGGGTTCACCATTCTGGACAATGAGGACTCAAAGGATCTCATAGAGATAGTGCTAAAAGAGATGGGTTTGTCTGGAAAAGAGATGAGATTCCCAAAGGGTGCCGTCCTTAAAGAGATCTTCAGCTACGCAGTAAATACGATGGCCGGCATAGAAGAGGCTATAATCGAGAGATACCCTTACTTTCTTCATCTGAAAGAAGAAATAGAGAGTGTTTATGAGAACTATTCAAAAAAGAAGAGAGAGACAAATGCCGTTGATTTTGATGACTTACTCTATTTTTGGCATAAGATTTTAAAAGAAAATGAGGATCTAAGAAAGTATTACGCAAATAAGTTCTCGTACATCCTCGTTGACGAGTATCAGGACACGAATAAGATTCAGGCAGAGATAATAGACTCTATGGGCATGATAAACAGAAATGTAATGGTCGTAGGAGATGATGCGCAGAGCATTTATTCTTTCAGGGGTGCGAATTTTCAAAACGTTTTCGATTTTCCGAAGCGGTATCCGGATTGCACTATATACAGACTTGAGACCAATTACAGGAGTACGCCAGAAATACTCAACTTCGCAAACGAGTCGATCTCGCACAATAAAAGACAGTTTAAGAAAAATCTGAGAAGTGTGAAGCCTCACGGGATGAGCCCTGTTGTCACAGGACTGAGGGACACAATCCAGCAGGCAGAGTTTGTGGCCCAGAGGATTCTCGAGCTAAGGGATGAAGGGGTCCCATTAAATCAGATTGCGGTACTTTACCGGGCTCATTACCATTCAATGGAAATTCAGATGGAACTGACCCGCAGGGACATACCTTTCGAGATAAGAAGCGGATTAAGATTCTTCGAACAGGCTCATATAAAAGATGTTGTTTCTTTCTTAAGGGTTCTTGTGAACGAAAAAGATGAAATCTCCTGGAAAAGGCTTTTAAAGATATTTCCGAGGATAGGGAAAAGAACAGCTGAACACATATTCGATTATATCGTTTCTAAAGAAAATCCGATAGAGGTGTTTATTGAGGGAAGATTAGGAGAAAGTTTTAAAAAAATAGGGAAAGATACGATAGAACTCTGGTCTAAGCTCTTCAGAGAACTTAAGCAACTCAAGGATAAGGAAGCTCCTGCTGAGATGATAAGCACTGTCATCACAAATGTCTATAACGACTATTTGAAATACAATTACCCTGACTACGAATCAAGACTTGAGGATCTAAATCAACTTATGAGCTTCGCGAGTAAGTATCATTCCCTTGAAAATTTTCTATCAGAGCTTTCCCTTATGAGCGGGGTAAGTGGTGAGGAAATAATATACCCCGGTGCAAGTGATGAAAGGGTCATCTTAAGCACAATCCACCAGGCAAAGGGACTTGAATGGAAGGTCGTATTCATAGTCTGGTGTGCAGAGGGACGTTTCCCAAATTCAAAATCTATGGATGAAGATGGGATTGAAGAAGAAAGGCGTCTATTCTACGTGGCCTCAACAAGGGCTATGGAGGAGCTCTATGTTTGCTACCCGATGCTTTACTATGAGAAAAATATAGGCCACGTAATCTTAAGACCTTCGAGATTCATAACTGAGTTAAGGGGAAACGTGTACGAGGAATGGGATGTATCGGAAGGTTTTTAATCTTTCGCCTCTGCCCAGTTCTTCCCAAATCCTATTGAAACTTTAAGAGGCACATCTAAAACTATCACGTTCTCCATCTCATTCCGGACAAGTTCTTCCATAATCTCTTTTTCCTCTTCCTTCACCTCGAATAAAAGTTCGTCATGGATCTGAAGAATAAGCCTTGATAGAAGACCCAAACTCTTCTTTTTCCTATGAATATTAACCATTGCCATCTTTATGATGTCCGCTGCCGTTCCCTGGATCGGAGTATTCATAGCAGTCCTCACACCAAGCTGTCTCACCTTCTGGTCTGGATTGAATAGTTCGGGTATGTACCTTATCCTTCCGTAGTAGGTCCTAACATAACCTTTTTCCTCAGCTTCCTTTACAACCTTCTCCATGTATTCCTTCACGCCTTTGTGAATCTTGAAATAGTTATCTATGTAGTCCTGTGCTTCTTTCTGTGATATACGGAGTTCCTTAGCTAATCCATACGGGCTTATTCCGTATATGACCCCAAAATTCACAACTTTGGCAACTCTTCTCATCTCAGGGGTGATCTTATCTCTTTCCACACCAAAAAATTCCATTGCCACGTTATTGTGAATGTCTTCCCCCCTTCTAAATGCCTCTATAAGTGCCTCATCCTTTGAAAGATGGGCTAAAATTCTAAGTTCTATCTGGGAATAATCTGAGGACATAAGTAGAAACCCCTCTTCAGCAACGAACGCCTCCCTCACCCTCTTTCCCTCTTCTCCCCTGATCGGGATATTTTGTAGATTAGGATCACTCGAACTTAGCCTGCCCGTTGAAACATTCATCTGGTTGAATGAAGCGTGTATCCTTTTTGTCTCAGGGTTTATCCATTGTGGCAGGGTATCTATGTAAGTATTTTTCAATTTGCTTAAGGTTCTGTATTCAAGGAGAAGCTCGGCAATTGGGTGTTCTCCCGTAAGTTCCTCAAGGACTTCTGTGTCCGTAGAATAACCTGTCTTCGTCTTCTTTTTAGGTTGCAAACCCAATTTCTGAAAGAGTACTCTCGATAACTGTTGTGGGGAGTTTATATTGAATGTTTCTCCTGAAAGGTCATATATCCTCTTAGATATATCTTTGAGTCTATCTTTTAGTTCATACGAGAAATCGATCAGTTTTTTACTTTCAACTTTTACTCCCGTTTTCTCCATCTCTGATATGACCTCAGTAAGGGGCATCTCAACACTATAAAAGAGGGATTTAAGACCCATCTCCTCCATCCTTCTCTCAAGCACAGCCTGTACCTCGTAAAGTCCCATAGCCTTCTCAAAGAGTCCTCTCTTTTCTAAACCCTCCCTTGTCTCCTTCCCTAAATACTCCCCTATTATCGTTTCTGGGCTCAAATCTTTCCTCAGTGGGTTAAGGAGATAAGCAGAAAGCATGATATCAAAAGTCTTTTCAGCATTTAGATCGAATCCTGAAAGCATAAAAGCCTTTGCATTGTGAAGTATAAGACCTTGAGCACCTTTTATCACGGTTGATAGATCCTTCTTTTCCTCTGAGTAAAATACGTTCTTTCCATCAAAGACCGCAAAATTTAAAAGTTCGGGGAAGGCACGAGGTTTCGATTTAAAGTTAGCAAAAAGAGAAACCTTTTTTAGATCCAAATCTTCAATTTTTGCCTCATTCCACACGGATTCTTCTTTTCCCTCAAGCTGTATCTCCTTGTAAAGGGATGTAAATTCAAGCTCTCTGAATAGGCTTTTGAGTCTTCTTGGATCGGGATCAACTTTCCATTCGAGTTTTTCTAAGTCTATCGGTACATCCCTTTTTATACTGGCAAGCTTTTTGCTTAGGAAAGCAAAATCCCTGCCTTTTACCAATTTGTCCTTTATGGAATCCTTTTTTATCTCCTCTATTCTCTCATAAATCTTTTCAAGACTACCAAATTCCCTAATTAACATCCTTGCCGTCTTCTCTCCAATACCAGGGATTCCTGGAATGTTATCTGATGTGTCTCCGGAAAGTGCAAGAAAATCGCATATAAGGGAAGGGCTGACCCCAAATTTTTCCTCGACTTCCTTTTCTCCGTATACTACATTCTTCATAGTATCATAGACATAAACGTTTTCACTTATAAACTGCATAAGATCTTTGTCCCCTGTAACGATGAAAATCTCAACGTCCTCACTTTTAATCTTCTCCACGATCGTCCCTATAATATCGTCTGCCTCATAACCTTCGATCTCGAGAATGGGGATTCCTAATGCCCCAATTACAGACTTCACGTAAGGCACTTGAACAGAAAGATTATCAGGCATCGGTTTTCTCTGTGCTTTGTATTCTTTCGATATCTCGTGTCTGAAAGAGGGGACTTTTGAATCGAATACGACGAGTAAAGAGTCAGGCTTATTCTCCTTGAGAAGTTTAAGGATCATATTCGTCATGGCGTATGTAGCGTTTGTAGGTAAGCCCCGTGACGTCGCTAAATAGGGGGTTGCGTAGTATGCCCTATAGAGGAAAGAATTCCCGTCAACTAGAAAGATCTTTCGCTTTTTCTTTTCACTCATACGGGAAATATGGTTTTGATCTTAAAGACGCGCTTTTCTGGAAATCTATAAATCTTCAGGTTGAACCTTCTCTCGATGTTTTGTAAAAAATTCTCGATCTCTTCCTCATTTTCCCCTGTTATTGTGAACCAGATATTTGGACTTCCCTCCCTTTCGTAGTTATGGGTTACACCCTTATGTTTATTTATCTCTTTGGCCACCTCTTCGATGGATTTCTCATCCACATGAACACCGCACAAAAAGCTTGTGAGCTTTAATTTTTTCCTCTCAAGAACAGGCCCTATTCTCCTTATGTACCCCCTTTTTTTTAGACTCTTTACGCGAGAAAAAGCTTCCTCCTCGCTTATGCCTAATTTTTTCCCAATCTCAAGAAAAGGTCTCTCAGATAAAGGAAACTCCTCTTGTATGAGGTTCAAAAGATCTCTTTCAAGAGGTTCTAAGTCGTTTTCTCTCATGGCCTATAATTTACTTGAAACATCCGAGCTGACAGCTAACTATCTTTATCTTCAGTTCATTCAATAGTTCCCCGATTTTAAGCGGAGGAACATTCTCCTCCTGTGCAATCTCTAAAGCTTTTCTACATGGAATCTTTCCTTCCTTTTGGGCTTCCCTTATCTTTTTTTCTATCTTCTCCCTGTCCATCTCTCCCTCCTTTTTTCATAGATTGTACATTAAAGGGAACTTCATCATCAAGCTCATCTTCACTATTGCCTTGCAAAAAGTGGAACAAAACCTTATCATAAATCGGGAGGTGAAATTGTGCCAATAATGGACGAATTGAGAAAAAAGACAGAGGAAAGCTTAAAAACTCTGAGGGAGGTAGCTGAGGACATAGCCCACAATCTTGAAATCAAAGCGAAGATCACAAAGAAGAAATACCTTGATATTGGAAGGCTTAAAAAGGCGATAGCAGACTCGTATAGAGAGATTGGAGAATACGTCTACGATCAGCACATGTCTGGAAGAACCTTAGATATGGAGACGCCTTTTATAAAAGAAAGGGTTGAGGATATAAGCAAAATGAAAAGAAGGATAAAAGAGATAGAAGAGGAGATAGAGACCTTAGAGAAGATGCGGGAAGAGGGGGTAAATTAAGACCTCTCTTAAAGGTATTTCTCTATCAAAATCTCTGCAATTTGGATCGCGTTAAGGGCCGCACCTTTCCTTATGTTATCCGCAACGATCCACATGTTGAGGCCATGTTCTACGGTGTCATCCTTTCTTATCCTTCCAACAAAGACCTCATCCTTTCCTGCTGCATTTATTGCTAAGGGATAAAGGTTTTTTGAGGGATTATCTACAACTTTTACCCCCTTTGCCTTCCTTAGTAAGCTCCTTGCCTTTTCAGGAGTTATCTCCCTTTCGAATTCCACGTTTACGGACTCTGAGTGGCCATAAAAAACTGGAACTCTAACCGTCGTAGCCGTAACCTTTATAGTCTCATCTTCCATTATCTTTTTTGTCTCGTTAACCATTTTCATCTCTTCTTTTGTGTAACCGTTTTCAAGGAAGACATCTATGTGTGGCAGGCAATTGAAGGCAATCTGATGAGGGTAGACTTTCTTTTCTACTCTCCTGTTCATAAACAGGGCCCGGACTTGTTCCTCGAGTTCGAATATAGCTTTTTTTCCTGTTCCGGAAACGGACTGGTAAGTTGAGACGACTATCCTTTTTATCTTAGCGTAATCGTGTAAAGGTTTTAGGACCACTACCATTTGAATTGTTGAGCAATTTGGATTGGCAATTATGTTCCTATTTTTGTAATCCCCAATTGCGTGGGCATTCACTTCTGGAACGACAAGGGGAACATCCTTTTCCATTCTGAAGGCGCTCGTATTATCTATCACTATGCATCCTTCCTTTGCTGCTATGGGTGCATATTTTAGACTTACAGAACCTCCCGCCGAAAAAAGAGCGATCTCAACACCTTCGAAGGATTTTTCATCAAGGACCTCTACAGGTATCTCTTCACCCTTAAATTCCAAGGTCTTCCCTATGCTTCTCTCAGAGGCGAGAAGCTTGAGGTTTTTTACAGGGAACTTTCTCTCCTCAAGTATCTTCACCATCTCGTTCCCAACTGCTCCTGTTGCTCCAACAACTGCAACATTGTACTCTTTCATCCTATCCTCCCAATTCGAGTTTTTTCTTGAGATAGTTTAAAAGACCGCCAGATTCGACAAGCTCTATCATAAAATGAGGAATAGGTTTTGCCCTGAACTCTTTCTCACCCGCCTTTATTAAGCCTTCCCGCACATCTACCTCTATTTCTACCCCATCTTTCACATGTTCGTATATATCAGATTCAAGAAGGATAAGACCTTTGTTAAAGGCATTCCTGTAAAAGATCCTCGCAAAGCTTTTTGCGATGACCAGAGGTATACCAAGGCCAAGTATGGCAATAGCGGCGTGTTCCCTTGAGGACCCGCATCCGAAATTTGAACCAGCAACAATTATGTCTCCAGGTCTCACCTTTTTTGAAAATTCACTGTCAAGGGGTTCCATGCAGTGGCTCGCAAGAACTTTCGGGTCTGTGTGGGTAAGATACCTTGCTGGAATTATCACATCTGTATCGATGTTATCTCCGAATTTAAACGCCCTTCCTCTGAATTTCATAATACCTCCTCAGGATGCGCTATCCTCCCCATAATTGCAGAGGCGGAGGCAACTGCCGGACCGGACAAATAAACTTCACTTTCCGGATGACCCATTCTCCCTATGAAGTTTCTGTTCGTCGTTGCAAGTGCCTTCTCATTCTTCGCCAAAACACCCATATGACCCCCAAGACATGGGCCGCAGGTTGGAGGAGAAATCACGCAACCAGCTTCAAGGAATATCTGGATATATCCCCTTTTTAAGGCTTCAAGATAGATTTTAGGTGTAGCAGGAATTATTATGCATCTTAAACCTTCCGCAACTTTCTTACCCTTCATGATCTCTGCTGCGATTTTTAGATCCTCAATTCTTCCATTTGTACAAGAACCTATAACGACCTGGTCAAGAGTCACACCCCTTAATTCTTCTACATCTTTCACATTAGAGGGAAGATGGGGACAGGCAACTTTAAGCCCTATTTTTCCGACGTCTATCTCTATCACTTCCCTGTATTTGGCATCAGGATCGCTCCCAAAGATCTTAAAACCTCGTACGGTTTTGTCTTTTACGTAGTGGAGCGTTACCTCATCAACGGGAAATATGCCATTCTTTGCTCCTGCCTCCACACTCATATTGGCAACCGTGAATCGGGAATCGATTGAAAGATCGTAGATTGCCTCCCCTGTAAACTCCATAGCGGAATACAGCGCGCCATCGACCCCTATCATTCCGATTATATGTAAGATCAGATCTTTCCCACTTACCCATTTATTCCATTTTCCGTAGCACAAAAACTTGATACTCTCCGGCACCTTAAACCAGAGGTAACCAGTTGCCATCCCGAATGTTAAGTCGCTACTTCCAACACCTGTTGCAAAGGCACCTAATGCACCATAAGTACAAGTATGGCTGTCCGCTCCTATTACCACATCTCCTGGCATAACAAGCCCCAATTCCGGTAAAAGGGCGTGTTCAATCCCGCAAACCCCCCCATCGTAGACGTGTTTAATCCCCATCCTTTTAGCAAAATCCTTTATCCTTTTGCAATTTTCCGCTGACTGAACATCCTTGCTTGGAGTAAAGTGGTCGAGGACAAAAACAATTTTTTGAGGATCAAAGACTCTCTTCGCTCCAGTTTTTTCGAACTCCTCTATTGAAAGTGGAGCGGTTATATCATTTGCAAGTGCAAGATCTATCTTTACCTCTACGATCTCTCCGGGCTCCACATATTCCTTTCCAGAATGGTAAGCCAGTATCTTTTCTGTGATCGTCATACCCATAATTCACTCCCTCTTCTGCTTCATGAATTCCAGCTTATTCAGTGCGTTAAGATAAGCCTTCGCGCTCGCAACTATTATATCTGTATCCACACCCTTTCCAACCGCTTGGATCCCTTTTTCTTCAAGTCTCACAAAGACCTCCCCTTGGGCATCCATGTCCTTGGTTATCGAGTTGACCGAGTATTTTACAAGCCGGCTCTGTGTTTTTACGAGCCTCTTTATGACCTTGTAAGTAGCATCAACAGGCCCTACCCCAGTAGCAACATCCTGAAAAGTAACCCCGTCAATTTCCAGCTTAACTGTGGCAGTGGGGATGGTCGTGTTCCCACAGGTGACGTTCAAGTAGACGAGCTTATATTTTTCAGGAACTTTGTATATTTCATCCATTATTATAGTTTCAATGTCTTCGTCATATACGTTCTTCTTAAGGTCAGCAAGGGCCTTGAATCTCTTAAAGGCGAGATTCAACTCTTTCTCATTCAAATTGAAACCGAGTTCTTTAATCCTCTCCCTGAAAGCATGTCTTCCAGAGTGTTTTCCCAGAACGAGAGTACTTTTTGGTATCCCTACCGATTCAGGTGTCATTATCTCGTATGTAAATTTTGCCTTAAGTAGACCATCCTGGTGAATTCCAGACTCGTGAGCAAAGGCATTTGCCCCAACTATAGCCTTATTTGGTTGAACAGGCACGCCCGTAATCGTTGTTACAAGCCTGCTCGTAGGATAAATTTTCTCCGTATTGATGTTGGTGTACACGGAGAATATATCCTTTCTGGTCTTTAGGATCATCGCTATCTCTTCGAGAGAGGCATTCCCAGCTCTCTCTCCGATTCCGTTTATGGTACATTCGACTTGTCTTGCACCGTTTTTTATGGCTGCTATGGAATTTGCTGTTGCAAGACCAAGATCGTTGTGACAGTGGACACTTATTATAGCGTTTGAAATGTTTCTAACGTTGGTTTTTATGTATTGTATCAGTCTTCCAAATTCCTCAGGTACTGCGTAACCGACTGTATCTGGAACATTTATTACAGTCGCACCAGCATCTATTGCCTCCTCAAATATCCTTACAAGGAAATCCCAGTCACTCCTTGTCGCATCCATTGCTGAAAATTCAACATTCGGCGTGTATTTCTTCGCTCTTTTCACCGAGCGGACTGCGATTGCAAGGACCTCATCCCTTGTTTTTCTGAGCTGATATTTAAGATGAATGTCAGAAGTGGAAATAAAAGTGTGAATACGAGGTATTTTTGCGTTTTTTATCGCTCCGTATGCCCTGTCTATGTCCTCCTCGTTCGCTCTTGCTAATGCTGCAACTTCACAGTTTTTTATGGTCTCCGCAATCAGTTTTACAGCCTCAAAATCCCCCTCCGATGCCTGTGGAAAACCAGCCTCTATCACGTCTACACCGAGTGCCTCAAGCTGTTTTGCAACTCTAAGTTTTTCTTGCGTGTTCATGGTGTATCCTGGGGACTGTTCCCCATCCCTTAAGGTTGTGTCAAAAATATAAACTCTCTCTTCCATAATTTTTCTCCGTTACTTTTTTTTCAATCAAGTTTAAGATGGTTGAGAAAAACTCCTTTTCCTTTTCAATCGCCATATGGACAGTAAGATAATAAAACGTGTCTGGTACGTGAAGTCTCTCCAGCTTTACAGCGTCCTTCTCCGTTGTCACGTATATCTCTGCCTTCTCTCTTGTGATCCTCTTTATGTCCCTTTCTGTGTAAAAGTGATGATCGGGAAAACTAACGGTAACTTTGATTTTTGCCCCTATATCTGCGAGCAAATTAAAGAAAGAATCGTTATCACCAAGTCCAGAAAAAGCGACTACTTCCATTCCTCGAAGCTGATTGTAATCCTTGTATATTCCGCTCCTTATGTTACATAAATTTAAAACCTTAAACCAGGAACGAAAGAGAGGTATGGAGCCAGAAAGGCTCTGAGGGAAATCGAAAAATTGGTTTTTCCTCAGTCCCTCGTTGAGAACGATCAAGTCGGAGCGTCTAATATTCTCTATAGGTTCACGCATTGGACCAAATGGAAAAAGATCAAAGTTTAGGGAATTTCTTGTTGTTTTTATGACAACTATCTCCACGTCCTTTTTTAATGTCCTCACCTGGAATCCGTCGTCTAAAATAGCAACGTTCACCCCGTAGTCATCTATCGCCTTTTTTATCGCCTCTTTTCTTTTTCTCCCGACTACTACAGGACATTTGAGGTTTCTTGCAAGAAGGTAGGGTTCATCTCCACACGTTCTCGGATCGTCCTCATCTATATTTACAGAAAACACCCCTCTCCTTTTTCTTCTATACCCCCTCGTTATCACTGCTGGTCTAAAGCCGCTTTCTATAAAGAGTGATGCGATTTTCATTACAAGTGGTGTTTTTCCTTCCCCTCCAACACTCAGGTTTCCCACACTAACGACTGGAATAGGAACTCTCTCCACCCTTCTATTTTTCAGGAAAAACTCTCTGATAGAAAGCCCACCCTTGTAAATCTCTGAGAGGGCCAAAAGGAGAAAGGAAAGAAATTGATTCTTTTTCCGGTCCTTATTGTACCAGTGTTCCTTGATTAGGCGGTGCATGTTTGTGAAGTCTATACCAAAAGTCCGGAAAAATCAATAATTACGTTAGGTTTCGAGAGGGAAAAGGCTAAGGATAGCTTTCATGCTCCCCTCCCTGTCTCAGCATTTTGTCATTTTTTTCTCAATTCCCAGACCCCTGAGCTTTTGGCGAAGTACTGGTAGATGTCCTTAAAAACTGCCAAGCTCCATTCTCCCCACATCCCTTACTCTTATAGTTGATCCATCTCTATTTATTCTCACCACCCTTGCCAAAACCTTCTCGAGGTAAGACTTAAGCGCAGTCCCTAACATCATAACCATCCATACTACCGTCTTCAGAGATGAGGTTAGGAATCAAAAGATAGTTTCTTGGATTTGGGTGACGCTATTTTCGACAGTTTCCGCGGGTGCCCCTTAGTCGTAAACCATTATGTAAACTGACGGAGGCGCAACAAAAGGGGTATCTGGAAACTTAAAGCCTGTAAATGGCTAAACACCTGCTGGCGGTCATTATTATCCCTTACTTCGCCGTATAAGTATACTATTTTCAACCAATAAAAACATAGGGGGTGAGCCCATAAAGGAGATAAAGATATCCTTCACAATAAGCATACCATTAAGGAAGATAGACATCCACTGGATAGAGGAGGAGTTATTAAAAAAGAGGGAAGAGGTATTTATGGAGGTGATGAAAGAGGTTATAAAGGGGATTTAAGATGCGAGGTATGAGCTGGTATAAAAGTGGTGCAAATCCATTATTAAGACTCAGGTTTTTGAAACTCAATGGTGAGTGGGATACCTATTGGGAGCAAAGGCAAAAGGGATTTATCCAACATGTAGCTTAAATATTATCACGGGAAAAGAGATGCTTACTTTAAAAAATTTCGCTTGACTGAGACGGAAGGAGGTGTTATTTTTGTGTAGGTAGTGCTAAAATGGTCCTGGACGTACGGTTAGAAAATTACGCTGGTCTTCTTGAGTGCTTAAGATTTCACGGCCATCTATGTCCGGGTCTTTCCCTTGGTTACAAAGCTTCAATTCTTGCTATCAGTGCGCTAAATGAGGCAAGGGCAGAAGACGAGGAAATAGTTGCCATAGTGGAGAATGATTCCTGTTTTGCTGATGCAGTACAGGTAATAACGGGATGTACATTTGGTAAGGGAAACTTTATTTTCCAAGATCATGGAAAGATGGTCCTTACTCTTCTCTCAAGAAAAAACAAGGAGGGGGTAAGAGTGGCCTTGCGATACGGAGCGATTCCCGGGCATGACGATTTGCGGGCATTCACCCTCATGGAGAAAGTTTTTATGGGCGAGGCAACACCTGAAGAAAAAAGGATATTTGGGGAGATTCAGCTTCAAAGAGCAAAAATAATCTTGGAAATGGATGCAGGAGAGATCTTTTCGTTAGAGAAAGTGAGAATCGATTTACCCCCTTATGCGAGAATAGTGAAATCTGAAGCGTGTGAGGTCTGCGGTGAGCCCGTTATGGTGAGTAAACTCATAGAAGACGCAGGAAAAAGGATTTGCAAGCCCTGTTTTTTAAGGATTGGGGAAAAATTATCTTGAAACCACTAACTCAAGACTTTTATGGCGAGCTCGTAAGGAAAAGAAAAAAAACGTCGGTTTCGCTTCTTTTCTTGCTAACTCTTTTCTTCTTTTTGTTCCTCGCTACTGGATCATATCGGATCGATATTTTCTCCTTAAGCAGAGCGATTTTTGGTAAGGAAAAAGGGACTATTTCGCACATAGTCTGGCAGATAAGGGTTCCAAGACTTCTTGGAGCTATTCTTGCTGGAGCGAGCCTGGGAATTTCTGGATGTGTCTTGCAGAACGTTTTGAAAAATCCGCTCGTCTCACCTTTTACATTGGGTCTTTCTCAGGGCGCTGCATTTGGTGCGTCTTTCGCGATAATAGTTCTCGGAGCAGGGATGCAGCATAAGGCAGGAGAGGGGATCACGATCATTTCATACTATCCTGTGATACTTTGCGCTTTTTTTGGTTCTCTCCTATCGATGATTCTCATCTTTGTCGTCTCTTCCCTTAAAGGGGCAACACGAGAAGTTATTGTGCTCGCAGGAATAGCCGTAAGCGCCTTTTTTTCTGCTCTTACAATGTTCATTCAGTACTTCGCAGAAGACGTGCAAGTTGCAGCCAGTATTTTTTGGACCTTCGGTGATATCGGTAAGTCCACATGGAGAAACATTCCCATAATTGCCGGTTTTTTCGTTCCAGCTTTTTTTTATCTCCTCTTTAGAAGCCATGATCTAAACGCGATGAAATGGGGGGATGAGGTAGCAAGAACATTAGGAGTAAAAGCAAGGAACTTGAGAATTATGATTCTTCTTATAAGTTCTATTCTCACCTCAGTTGTAACCTCCTTCCTGGGCATCATAGCCTTTGTGGGACTCCTAAGCCCCCATGTGGGAAGGTTTCTTCTTGGAGAGGACGAAAGGTTTCTTTTGCCCGCGTCAGCGATCCTTGGCTCTTTGATTTTAGTCTGCGCAGACATCGTGGCGAGGAAGGTTATAGCTCCGAACGTACTTCCTGTCGGGATCGTAACCTCCTTTTTCGGAGCCCCCTTTTTCCTCTATTTACTCGTGAGGTTTAGACATGGAGATAATAATTGAAGATGTGACATTTTCTTACAACAGTATTCCGACCCTTGAAAATATCACCTTTAAAATAAAAGAAGGCGATCTTCTCTCCATATTAGGACCAAATGGTTCGGGAAAGACAACCTTACTTAAGGTTTGCGCCTCCCTTTTAAATCCGAAAAAGGGGACAGTTTACTTAGACGGCAAAGATTTATTGCGAATGGAGACAAAGGAAAGAGCAAAAATCCTGGGTTACGTACCACAACGCGGTGAAATCTTTAATACGACTGTTTTTGAGGCTGTCCTTTCTGGAAGGAAACCCCATATGAATTTCATATTAAGCAGAAAAGATATCGAAATAACCGAACACCTGATCGAGGTCATGGGTCTTACAAAGTTAAAATCCAAGTCCATAATGAGGATAAGCGGAGGGGAGTTTCAGAAAGTGATAATAGCAAGGGCGTTAGCCCAGCAACCAAAGGTTCTTCTTCTCGACGAACCTTTATCGTACCTCGATTTGAAAAACCAGATTGAGATAGCCTCACTTATAAGAAGGGCTACAAAGGATCTTAGTCTCATAACTGTATTTGTTCTACATGACATAAATCTTGCTCTCAGATATTCTGACGTTTTTATGCTTCTTAAGGATGGAAGAATAGAAGCACTTGGAGGGAAAGAGATTATAACCTCCGAGAAGATTAAAAGTGTTTTTGGAGTTGAAGTCGAAATAAGAGAGACAGAGGAAATCCCTTACGTAGTAGTAAGAAATGCTTAAGGAAGCTCCCATTACAAAGACTTCTTAAGAATTTTCGAGTACCGAGGGGAGGACTCCTTAAAGACTTAAGAATGTTAAATAAAATGGTCTATTCTTATGGGAGAGAAAAAAGTATCCTTAAGTTGAAAAAGATAGAATGGACGGAATCGTTCAAATAAGGCTTTTTAAGCGGGAAGCGCGATAAATAGGAGGTTAAAAATTGAAAAGAATCCTTGTTTTCGTCTTCGTAATTTTACTGATCGGTCCTAAGATTGAATGTAAAGAGATAGTTGATATGTCAGGAAGAACCGTTAGAGTCCCCGAGAAGATAGAGAGAATAGTTGGAATAGGCCCCGGTGCTTTAAGGATGATAACCTACCTTTCTGCAGTAGATAAAGTTGTGGGCGTTGAAAGGGTGGAAAAGGGTGGATTCACTCCATACGGGCGACCTTACACACTTGCAATAAGAGAAAAAATAAAAAACTTGCCCATAATAGGAGAGGGTGGCCCAGGCAAACTACCGGATTTTGAATCTTTAGTAAATGTGAAGCCCCATGCTATTTTCGCTCTCGGTTTTGACAGAGCGACGATGGATATGATTCAGGAAAAGACTAAAACCCCTGTGGTGGGCTTAGAGTATGGGTCACTCGGGGTCTTAAGAGCTAAAAAGTTTATTGAATCTTTGACACTTTTAGCTTCCCTCTTAGGAAAAGAAAAGAGGGCAAAAGAGATTGAGGAATTTCTATATAGGACCGAAGCATATCTTAACCGAAAGACGTTGAATGAGAAAGAAAGGCCAAGAGTTTACGCTGGAGGTATAGGTTTCAAAGGACAACACGGTATCACATCGACTGAGGCTGGTTTTTTACCTTTCAAGCTCGTCAAAGCAAGAAACGTGGTAGATGAGCTCGGAAAGGATGGGCATCTCTTCATAGAGAAAGAAAGACTTCTTTCACTCAATCCTGATATCATTTTCCTGGACGTTAACGGGCTTTCTGTCTTCGAAAAGGAGTTAGCTGAGGCACCTGACTTTTTTATGAATCTCAAGGCCATGAAGGAAAATAAAGTCTTTACCATACTTCCTTACAATTACTACAACACAAACGTTGAAATTGCCCTCTCAGATGCTTATTTCATTGGAAAAGTCGCATATCCTCACGCGTTCAGAGACATGGACATCGATCTCGAGGTGGACAAAATAATCCGTTTCTTCGTGAAAGAAGCCGTCTTTTCCGATATTAAAAAGAATTTCGGTAAATTCGGCAGGGTTACCTTTAATAATGAGAAATTGAACATCATACCTTTGAGGTAATACCCTACCACCATTTTCTACGGTGATTCAAAGGTCCTTCAGTGATAGCTCTCCCCTTTTTAACTTTTCCACCTTTTCCTTGTCAACCGACACCTCTTTTATTACTCTTACAGATTTTTCGCAAATACGAACGTTTTTTACGATCCAATCGTTCAATCTGTATCTCCAGAGCCAGGGGTATTCATTTTCGTCAATTTTAGCCTCCCTTTTAATCCCTTTTATGTCAAAACCAAGCATAAGGGCTCTTTTAGGTTCTTTATTTCGGTCCAGGAAAACGTAAATTCCAGCAAGATCAGGATAGAGTTTTCTTTCTTCGTCTCTCATCTCTCGAACATAGATAGATCTTTTCCCGGCTGTCGCATCAAACCTTACCTGAAAGAAGTCATCTTTGCAGAAAGGTGGAATAGCAAACACTATAAGATCCTCGCCGGGTTTCATCTCCCTCTTTATAAACTGGGAAATCAGATAGCCAACCCAGAGACCAGGACATATGTGGTTATGGAATTCTCCTGCTTTCATAATTTCATACGGTGCACCGGATGAGATCATATGTGTGAAGGTGAGAATTGAGAATTCGAATCCTGAGAAAATCTTGTCTCTTATTTTTCTATCCCATTCATGAGAATTGGCAACAACCTTTCCAAAGCCTATATTTTCCTTTACCTTCTTGCCCGTTGAATCCACATAGAAAAGATCTTTGGAATCGCTTTCAAAAAAGGCGAAAAATAACGGCCTATTTTCGCTCGAATGGATGTAATGGATGTTTTTTACCGAGATGCTGTGTTTCCTTGCGGTGTCGTAGAAAAGATCCGCGTCCACGTTTGCGCCCGTAGAATACCCCATGTTAGTTAGAATGAAGTCTATCCTTTTCAGGTTCTTTTTTGCTTCATCAAAAACTATAGAGATGTCCAGTTCTGCACATAGGAGTTTAGATTCTAAAAGGATAAGGACGAAAATCAAAAGAGCGATTAAAAAATTCTTTCTTCCCATTTTTTACCTCCCTCAGAAACTATACTTAATCTTTCCCATAAGTGTTATGCCCGGGGCTCTCTCGTCAGGACTCTCCATATATTTTTTGTCAAAAATGTTGAACACATCGAGAGAGACTCTAAAACTTTTTCCAAAATCCTTCCAAATTTTTCCATCAAGCACGAAATACCCACCTAACCTTCTCACTACTTGTGTCATCTCGTTTGTGTATATCCACTGATAAGATTTGTAGGCCGGTAGCAAACTGAAACTGAGAAGGGGACCAGTATAGGTTATTCCACCCTTAATCTGATACCTTGGCGTACGCGTCAGCTCCTGTCCTTCCAGTTCCGCTCTCATTGGAAAGTCCTTTATTTCCGCCTTGCAAAGAGAGTAATTGATGGAGAAAGAAAAATATCTCAAGACTTCATACTTCGCCTCCAATTCCAGGCCTTTGCTCTCAACTTTTGCTACGTTTTCCCTTCTAAAAAGAGGTCTTCCCAAAATTGTCCTTCCTGTCGGAACATAATAGAGAAAATCCGTCCCAATTGAATAGTAGATGCTACCCAAAAAGGAAAGTTTACTTGAGGGTCTAAAATCGAAACCGATCTCGTAACTCGCCAATTTTTCGGGTTTTAGATTCGGATTTGCCTCCTTATAGAGTCCCCACATGATCCCTGACCTACATAGGTCATCGAGTATGGAAGCCCTAAAGCCTCTGCCATACGAGACGTAAGAACTTAAGTCGTTACGAAACTTGTATTTTACTGAGATTTTGGGGGAGAAAGCCTCCCAAGTGTTAGAACCTATCTTTCCATTAAATAGGCTATATTGAGGAAGCGTGGAAAAGAAGCTCCCGTCGAAAAAGTGTGCATGGTCGTATCTTATTCCCGCTAAAATGTTGAATCTGCCACCAAATAGAGTTATCTCGTCTTGGATCCATAATCCATTCAGTCTGAGCTTCCCCTTATTTAATGTGCGATCTGGCTGTGTGATGTAAATATCCTTTGCGTCCACACTCCCTTCCCTTATGTCTCCCCCAAATGTGAATACGTTACGACTGCCAAAAGGGACAGAAAGAGAAATATCTGCACCCTTATCGATCCGATCCGAGTCCACATCAAAACGTGTGTAAGTTACGCCGCGTTCACTTTCGCTAACTCTTCTATAATTTTCCAGGTTGTAAAAAAGATTTAATCTCACCTCAAGATCTCCATGCTTACCCTTGTAGGTTAGAGAGTACGCACCTGTATCAAAGTCTCGGTGTACACCATTTACGTGTTTTATTCTTGTCCCCTCCCCTCTTTTGTCGTTGTAATAATCAGCACGAAAAGAGAGCGTATTTTCTTTGTTGAGCTCGTATCCTAAGAGAAAGCTGCCCGCGTTCTCTACCGCGAACCTTTTCACCGTGTACATAGTCCTCCTTTCTTGTGGGGTAGATACATAACCATCGCTATTCAAACCGTGAGCAATCAGTCTGTAAAAAGTCTTCCCGATTTTGCCAGACATAATGAGGTCCCCAATGTAGGTTCCGAAGCTACCCCCTTGCCCTGACAACGAACCCTCAAATTTCCTTTCCGGTTTTTTCGTGACTATGTTTATGACCCCTCCCATTGCGTTATTTCCATATATAGAAGAAGCGGGGCCTTTAAACACCTCTATCCTCTCGATCTCTTCGGGATTTATCCTATTAAAGTTTACGTTTCCAGTGTCCCCTTTGTTAAGGGGGATGCCGTCCAAAAGCACGAGCGTTCTTGCCTGTTCATCAGAAAGCCCCCTCAGTGTGCAAGTAGCTGTCATTGTATATATTCCGTTGTTTCGAACAACATTGATCCCGGACAGGTACCGAAGAAGGTCATCGACTTTCTGGTACGGCATTTCCTCTATCTCCTCTCTTCTTATTATATCGATTCTTCCTGGAACTCCTTCTAATGGCCTTTCCACCTTCGTTGCCACAACAACGATTTCTTCGAGTCTCGTTTCTGGATGAGTCTCCGAAGCGTAAAGTGCGGGACCAAAGGACGTGAAAATCATGATAAGGAAGAAAATAAGCCTGACCATGCCTTTTTTCCCCTCCTTTCTTTCAAGTTATTGCCGGTCTGTGTTACCAAAGTTTAAATAGTGTTATTCCTCTATCAGGTTTTTTGTCCGATGTCAACGAAAAAAGCGAGCACGGAAGGTGTAAAAATACTTTTATAAATAAAGTGCTACCACGAAAAGGTACTTCGCGTGCTCTATTTTTCTCAGGCTTGACAAGGGCTCGTTATATATGATAGGCTATAACGAAAAAAAGAGAGTTAGATACCGTGCTTAATGTAAAGGATTTAGTCGTGGAACTGGGCAACTTCCGGCTGTACATTGACGATCTTAATGTGGGACAAAATGAGTACTTTGTGGTTTTGGGTCCTAACGGCGCTGGTAAAACTGTTCTTCTGGAAACCATAGGTGGGCTTAATAAGGTGAAAAAAGGCCACATATTTCTTGAAGGAAAAGACATAACCCGCGTTCCGCCAGAAGAAAGAGAGATAGGATACGTGCCACAGGACTCGGTGCTTTTTCCTTTTTTAAATGTTAGGGAAAACGTAGAGTTCGCACTTAAAGTAAGGAAGTATCCTAAGGAGAAGATAAAGGAAAGGGTAGATTTTCTATCGAAGGCTCTGGAAATAGGCCATCTATTACATCGCAGTGTGAAGGAACTAAGCGGAGGCGAAAAACAAAAAGTGGCAATAGCGCGAGCATTAGCTCCATATCCCAAGCTCCTCCTTCTCGATGAGCCCTTGGGAAGTATAGACATTTCCGCCTCCAAACTTCTGAGGCTCGAACTAAAGAGATTCCACAGAGAGCTTAAGCTTACGACCATTCATGTGACACACAATCTTCTGGAAGCTGAGGAGCTCGCACAAAGGTTAGCGATGATAAATGAAGGGAGAATTGAACAAATCGGGACGGTTGAAGAGATAATGTTCTTTCCAAAGAACGAAATAGTCTCCCAATTTGTAGGGAGTGTGAACATCCTCGACGTGCAAAGTGTCAAATCCTTAGGCTGCGGGCTTTTTGAGGCAAGATGTGGCGGAATAACGCTCGTAATCCCTTATGAAAAGAACAACATAAAAAAAATCGCCCTTTCCTCGAGAGATGTTTACGTCTCCACTGATAAGCCTCCTGGTCCAGAAGTAAATAGATTCATTGGAAAAATTATTCACGCCGAGGAAAAACCGCCGTTTGTGCACATGAGGGTTTCCGTGGGAGAGAATATCCTCAAAGTCGACCTACCTAAGGAAACGTTTTACGAACTTGGCCTATATTCCAGAAAGGATGTCTTTCTCATATTCAAGCTCAGGAGACTGAAGATATATGGAGGTGAAGCATGAAATGGGCCTGCCTTTTGCTACTCCCAATTGTTCTTCTTAAGGGTACCGCTTTTGCGGAAAATGAACTTTCTTTAGCAGTTGAATTCAATAGTCACGCAGCAGCATTCTATGTGGCCTTAGAGAAGGGTTTTTTTGATGCTGAAGGATTGAGGATAAAATCCTACGAGGCTTTTCTCACCGGTCCTGCCCTTGCTTCTTCGCTGAAAAAAGAGAATATTGAAGCCGCATATATGTGTGTCCACCCCGCTATAGCCATATACGCGAATGGGGGAGTAAAATTGAAGATTGTCTCAGGAACCCATCTTTATGGCTATGGCCTCTCAGTTAACCCTAAAAAAATTAAAAGCTTAAAGGACTTGGAAAGAAGTGGGATAAAAATTGGGTGCGTTGGTGAGGGTAGCGGAACGGATTTGATCATGAGAAAGATGATAGAAAAATATGGATTCAATGAGGATAAGGTTCTTTCCTCGGTTTTTCGCATGAACCCTCCTAATATGCTCTGCGCACTGAGATCTGGTTCGATAGATGCCGCCTTCCTGCCGGAACATTTTCTTACATTGGCAGAGAAAGAGGGCTTTAAAGTTTTTCTTACCGCTCGAGACGTGTGGCCAAATTTCCAGGGAAGTGTCATTGTCGTTAAAGAAGAGGTGATGAGAAATAAAGAAAAAGAGGTAAAGAAGCTTGCCTTTATCACGAAGAAAGCCACTCAATGGATTAACACACACAGAGAGGATGCAGCAAAAATCCTTTCTAAATACCTCTCATTAGAATCAACCCGATCAGGATTCACTGGAAAAATAGATTCGAAAGCCGATATTTCTATAAGTGATTCCCAAGTCCTAAGCTCCATGTCGAGACTCGAGTACACGACAAAGATCGATAAAGAGATGGTTCAAGAGATCATAGATTTTATGGCAAAAAAAGGTTACCTGAGAGAACGTTTTCAAGCTGAAAAGATACTGAGTTCATTCTGATTTATGAAGAAAAAAATCGGCCCGCTTCTACCTATTCTTTTTTTCTTTCTACTCTGGGAGTTCATTTCCAGAAGCCTTGAGGCGGAACTTGGTGAACTTTTTCCACCAATTAGTTCCGTAGTAATTGAGACCGTCAAACTCGTTTATTCGGGTCTCATGGGTGAACATTTTCTCAGAAGCCTGATCAGAGTGATGATCGGTTTCTTTGTAGGAGCCTCCTTCGGGATTCTGACAGGCCTGATTATGGGTTCGAAATCCGTACTCGATAGATCTTTTAGTCCTCTCATATCCCTTTTCTATGCGGTACCAGCACTCGGTTGGGTACCTCTCCTTATGCTATGGCTCGGAATCGGGGAAGTCCTTCCCATTACGATTATTGCTATCCATTCCTTTTTTCCGGTATGCTACACGGTAAGGGCCGGCACAAAGAATATGGATAAGAGAATCGTGAAGGTTGCACGTACTATGGGAGCAAAAGGCTTCACGTTATTTAAAAAAGTGATAATACCTTCCCTTGTGCCTTCCTTATTTTCAGGGCTTAGGCTCTCATCAGGAGGAGCTTTCAGGGTTGTGATAGCAGCGGAGATGATTGCTATGCCAAAAGGTATAGGTGCTCTTCTCATGAGAGCGGAAAGTCTAATAAGGGTCGATATAATTTTAAGCTGCCTTTTTATTTTCTCTCTGATGTCAGTCATTTTTGAGAGGATCTTTGTTTATCTTGAGAGAAAAACAATAAGGGGCTAAAAATCTTGGGGCAAATAGCCTAAGGAATAAAAGTCTTGTCTTTTGAAATTGTGACCAGGGAGATCCCACCCTTTCTCTTCATCTTCCTGAAGGTTTCCCCAACTCTAACTGATTCTATGATTTCCACCTCCCTCAGTACTACTGACCCTGAAAGTATATCTATACCGTATTCAAAAAGCACCTCACTTAAGGGCGTTGAAGGCCCAAGAAGGATCTTTAAGGCATCTTTCTTACAGAGCAAAAGAATTGAGGAAAACGTATGGTTTATGAGCGTGGTTCCAGATATGACAACAACATCTGAAAGAGGCACAAAGTGGTCTTTTTCATGAGCTGGATAGTCTCCTTCCTTCATTCTCTTTTCAATGACCCATACGTTTTTTGCCACTTTTTTTATTTCATCCACAAAGGGGAAATGGCCTATAACAGATACGTTCTTTTTCTCACTCAATTTGTAGATGATTTTTGATGCATTGATCTCTGCGCACCCACTTACATCTCCATTTATCAGGGAGTTTATCGCAGAAATCCCAATTGACGCCTCTTTAATGTCTTTGGAAAATGCAAGCTCGGCAAGTCTTTTACAACTCTTTTCTTTTATTTTCCCTATGAAAGGCTCTCCAAGTGTGGATGCAAGCCCTGCGTATCTACTTAGGACCAGATTGAACCTCAGACCAAAAGCTACTTCCCTTATCTCTGCATCTTGTTCTATCGAGGAGATTATATCTGATAGGACCTTGAAATCAGGATCTTCCATAAGGACATATAGACTTCAGACCCATTAGTTTACAGATTCCTGACGCAGTAACACCGTAAATTAGATGATCTTTCTTATACCTTTTGATCTCCTTAAGTATGGAATCATATGTCCCGTTTACAAAGGTTGTTCCTGTGATCAATACTAATTCCACGTCTCGTACCAGTTTTTCCGTCATAGTCCTTCCGTCCCAGATGGAAACACCGAATTTATCTTTACCCACGTTATCACCATTTAGGTCCGTTACTCTGATGGAGTCCTTGCCGAAAGTTTCAACCAGGGCATTCAAAATCGCTGGATTAAATCCTATTAAGCCTACTCTCTTTAATCCTTTTCCTTTAAGCATGTTCGCAATCTCTAATCCACACCTCTCCGGTTCCTCGTCCTTACAATGTACTGTTTTTTCGATCATGCCAAGATACTTGAGAGTCGCATTCAAGGCGCCAACAAATATAGCTCTTTCCTGGTTTGTTAGAAGACCCATCTCAAGAATCTCTTTTATCTTGCCCGAATAGTTTACGGGAGAATCAGTGAAAACATGAGCCCTTTTCTCCCTAAACTGAGCCTCTATAAGTTTCTCTTTTCCCACAATAATCGGGAAATCATGCCTTTTAGGGTTTCCTATCGCCTCTTCTGGTCTAAGTGGCCGAAAATGTATCAGAACATTCTCACCGAGAAGATCGTGATCTCTGATGAGGCCTTCAAATATTTCCCTTACCTTATGAAGAGTCTCCATGGCCTTTGAAGATGTATTCTGTTCCGGCAGTGTTAATTATAAATTTTTCCCTCATCAATTCGGAAAATAATATTCTTGCAGAAAAACCTGTACAGTGACAAGGGACAACGTAGTCTAAAGAGTATGCTTCAAGATCTGCTATTGTCGTTATTATCCTTTTTTCGTCCGCATGAATCAGGTGGAACCCACCCAAAATCGCGTGCACCTTTTGGATTCCTGTTATTTTAACTATGTGTCTTACCGTATTCACAATCCCCCTGTGTGCACACCCAGAAAGAATAACGAGCCCTTTGCCTTTTATTACAAAGAAAATCGCTATCTCTTCTTTGAAATCATCTCTTACTTTTTCCTTGCCCCTTTGAACAAAAAGATTATCAGGGATCTCTTCATATTCGCTTTCCATTTCTATTGGTCCTTGTGCATAACACCCGGGAAGAAATTCTTTTAACCCCTTAATTTCCCTCAAATCGGCCACCAAAGAAATATCCTCTTTTTTGGCCTCTCCTAAATCTATAAGTTCCTCCTTGCCTGGCCTTTTCGAGAATTTTCTTGTAAAAGCACCCTCTCCGCAGTAAAAGGGAAGGCCTTTTACATCAGAAGAAGAAAGGTAACTAACGAGAGTCGGCAGTCCTCCATAGTGATCAAAATGGCCGTGACTTAAAAGGAGTGAAGATACGGTTTTCGGGTCTAAATCGAGGAGCCTTAAGTTGTGCATAAGGGCTTCTCCGTCCACACCAAAGTCAAACATGAAGGAATACACCTTTTTATCGCAAGATGCTTTTACGAAGAAGGAAAGCCCGTGTTCAGCAAACAAGGAGTTATTAGGGGTAGTTCTAAATCTTTTTCCGCAAGGAGGGTCATCTAATAAGGCATCGTAAAAGTTATCGACAACGATCGTAACCGATAGACTGTCAAGTTCCCTCATGGGTAAAGGCCTCCTACCTCTCGCATCTTCCCTCAGAACATGGCGGCTTTTCGCACCTTTCTTCTCTTCCACAGCACGTTTTTCCCCCTTGGCGTGCAAGCATGTGCCCACTTACAGATATATTTGGTCTGGAAATGAGCTTCTCAACATTTTTTGAGCCACAGGTCTTGCACGTTACCTCTTCTTCCTTCCCCACACCTACAAGATACTCGCTTACACTTCCGCAACTTAGACATCTGAATTCGTATATTGGCATAATTACCTCCCTTTAATGATCACACACGTTCTCACCTATTTTCAAAAGACCAGCAATATATTCCTTTACAACCTGAACCGGATCTTCTCCGATTGCTCCAGTTACAACCTTTATCCCCATTTCCCTAAAGAATTCTTGTGCCCTCATTCCCATGCCCTGGGCAATTACTACATCTACGCCCTTTTCTTTGAGAACCTTTGGAAGAAGTCCCGGGGTATGGGGAGGCGCATCGAAATATGTTTCGCTTCTTATCTCTCCTTTTTCATCAACATCAACCAAAGCGAAAGCCTGACAGTGGCCAAAATGCGCACAGATCTTTCCATTGAAGGTTGGAACTGCAAACCTCATGTTTTCATCCTCCTTTCAAGGATTTTATCTACTATCTTAAGAAAGCTTTTTGCGCTTTCGGAATTACTGTTATAAAGGATATAGGGTTTTTCTTCCTCTCCACTTTTTACAATTTCGGGTTCGATAGGTATAGATCCCAGGTACTCAATGCCGAATTTTTCGCACAGCCTCCTTCCTCCTCCTTGTGAAAAAATATAAGTCACCTCTTTGCACTTGGGGCAGACAAAACCGCTCATATTCTCTATAACACCTTCTATCGGAAGCTTGAGAGCGTTACAAAAGGTGACACATTTTTCCACATCTATAGTTGCCACATCCTGAGGTGTTGTCACGACAATTGCACTCGCCTTCCCTTCCATGTACTGGGCTATCGACAAAGGTTCGTCCCCTGTTCCGGGAGGTGAGTCCACGACCAAAAAGTCAAGCTCGCCCCATTTCACGCTCTGTAAGAATTCCTTGATCATGTTAGCCTTTAATGGCCCTCTCCATATGACAGGTGTCTTCGTATCATTTAGGAGAAAGCCTATGGACATCACTTTAACACCGTTAGATTCTATAGGGATTATTTCTTCATCTTCCACCTTCGGATACCTGCCATTGAGCCCTAAAAGCTTTGGTATAGAAGGCCCATGTATATCAATGTCAAGAAGTCCAGTTCTTTTTTCTCTTTGCGAAAGAGCAATTGCCAAATTACAGGCAATCGTGCTTTTTCCCACTCCACCTTTGCCTGACAGGATAACAAATGTGTGGCCTATTTTTTCTAACTTTTTTTGAATTGCTTCGTCTTTTACCATCAGATTCCCTCCAGCAAAATTTCAAATTTCTCGTAAATCTTTTCGAGCTCGTACTTCGCCTTCGAGCGATCTTTAAGCTCGAAAATCACCTTTCCCTCTCTCTGTGCTTTCGTGATCGCTGGATCATATGAGATCTCCCCGAGGAAGAGGAGTCCTCTCTCTTCTGCAAAGGACTTGAGTCTCTCCGTATACGACTGGTTAACATCTGCCCTGTTTACAATGAGACCACTTTTTATGCCAAAGTGGTTTGTAAGATCGATTAACCGTTCAAGATCATGAAATGAGGCAGGATTGGGCTCCGCCACTGCAACGACGAAAGAAGTTCCTGTGATGCTCGAAATCACAGGACAGCCGATTCCAGGTGGCCCATCGATCAGTATATATCCTAAATTTTCTTTCTCAGCCTCAAAACGGGCCTTTTCTCTTACCTTCTGGACAAGTTTACCAGAATTCTCTTCTCCAGGATTGAGCTCCGCGTAGAAGAAGGGATCGTTATTCTTTGTCAGTGCTTTATAGATCCTCCCACATATCTTTTCCTCGAAAGAAATAGCACAATGGGGACAGAAATAATAGCAAGCACCGCAACCTTCGCAGAGAATTGGATCCACAATATAGTCAGAACCTATGGCCCCAAATTCGCAGACCTCCAAGCAGATATTGCACTTAGTGCAAGCATCTCTATTTATCTCCGCCTTTTTCCCTGCTGAAAAGTCTTCTTCCTCGAGGACGGAAGACTGGAGGATAAGATAAAGGTTAGATGCATCAACATCGGAATCACAAACAACCTTACCTTTGCGAAGAAGAAATGATATAGAGGCAGCAATCGATGTCTTTCCAACACCTCCCTTTCCACTTACAAAGACCACTTCTTTAAAACTTCCCATTTAAAGTCCTTTCTATGTTATGGAACAACTCCTCAAATGATCGATTGTATTCTGGCAAGGATTCCAAAAATAACTTCCCCTCCGAATAAGCCTTTGCGATTCTTAAATCTTCAGGAATCTGCGCAAAAACCGGAATATTTTCGCTCCTTAAGAATTCCGCAAGCGGTAAATAGTCGTCAATCTTCCTATTTACAATGACCCCAATTTTCTTTCTCAGGAGTTTTATAAAGCTCACGCAGCTTTTTAGATCATGAAGGGCAAATGGGGTAGGTTCTGTGACAAGAACAACGATATCAGCGTCATAGACACTTTTTACAAAAGGACAGGATGTACCTGGCGGTGCATCTATGATCTGTATGTATTCTTCCTTCAAAGCCCTTTTCACCTCATTGATCACTGAAACTGGCATAGCTTCCTTCACGTTCAGGACTCCGTCAACGAAATAAATTCGATCCCCCGTTACACCTTCTCTCACAACCCCTACTTCCCTCTCACTGTCGATTACCGCATGCTGCTCACATACCCTTTTACACAGTTTACAGCTTTTACATAGTTCAGGAAAAAGAAGAACTTCCTTCGGCAACACAAAAAGAGAATTGAACTGACAGACCTTTGCGCACTCGCCACAGAAGTCACATTTTCCGTAATCAAACGAGGGGATCCAGACCTTCACTGAATGCGTGGATTCTATAGCAGGATTCAAAAATATATGGGCGTTAGGCTCTTCCACATCCAGATCTGCAACCTGAACTTTATAGCCGGAAAGGGAGAGGAAGTGGGCAAAATTAACGGCGAATGTAGTCTTTCCCGTCCCTCCCTTTCCGCTTGCAAAGGCGATTCTACTACTCATCTCTCCTTTCTCTCAAGCTCTTCTATCCGCTTCTTTATCTCAGATAAGGCCATCTCCAGATCGTGTGCTTCCCTTTTTAAAAACTCAAGTTCTGCCTCTTTTGCCTTTTCTGGTTCCGCTCCGTAAGGAGGGTATGGGGGATAATATCCCCAACCTGGCCAGAATGGAAATGCTCTCATTCTCCAAAGCCACCTGAATCCTCTTCCACCAAATCCTAAGTTCATAAACCCTGGGGTCGGAAATCCTGCACAGTAGCCCATGCCTCTTCCTGTCATTGGACCCATACCAAAAGGACCTGTTCTGTCACCAAATGGCATAATATTCACCTCCTTTCTTTTAAGTTTAGAACCAGAATGGATAGTAAGTCCGTGCCCAGAATGGAAGTCCTGTTAATCTCCACCACCATCTGTATCCTCTTCCACGTCCACCCATGCACCAACCTGGGAAGAAAAATGGATAGGCTCCATAAAATGGGTACCATCCGTAGAAAGGCATAGGACTCACCTCCTTTCCTTATTTTACCAGTGTGCCTCTTTATCAGGGCCGTAAAGCCTTTGAAGTTTATTCTCTTTAAACCTTTCAACAGCTTGATGAGCCGTCATTCCAAGTGCCTGATAAAGCTCTATCTGGGCGGAAGATAGCACTCGGACAGCATTCGGTCCGAAATGGCCACTTATTACGGCCTTTACACCTTGGTCTATTACCTTTCTTGCTGTCTGAATCCCTGCTCCCTGGGAAAGGGAGAGATTAGGCGCGTTGTCAAGAACGGAGTACGTTCCATTTTCAGTGTCGTAGATTATGATTTTTTTTGCCCTTCCAAATCTTTCGTCTATAGGGCTCTCAAGGGTATCTCCGGTACTTGTTATCGCTATTTTCATTTCTTCACCTCCTTTTATACCTTTTCTTCTTATTTCTTCTTCTGCTTCGAGACTCAGCTCCTCGCATATTGCGTCTCTCTCCTTCGTGAAAAAGCACGGTCTCATATAAGATGGATCGTAGATGAAGCTTCCCCCTTCCACCCTTATTGCCTTACCGTGTACTAATGCATCCGCTATCTTTCTCCTCGCTTCCCTTAAAAGTCTGTGAAAGGTCGGCTGCGAAACGTTCATAACTCTCGCAGCCTCATCCTGCGGAAAAAGAAGTAGATCCTTGAGCCTTAAAGCCTCTATTTCGTCAAAACCAAGAACTACCTCATCCATAACCCCTGATCCAAAGGGTGTAAAGAACAGCGGCTCGCCGAAAAATCCTATCCTTCTTCTGCACCTTTTTCGTGGCACATTATGAATATATATTCATTATCGAAAATTGTCAAGAGACTTTTTCCCTGGACTCTTTCTTGACTTTTTGCCCATAGTGAATATATATTCAGTAGCTAAAGCAAACGTCCGCAGATGGCAAGCTATAGTAAGAAAGTTTTAGAACATTTCTTCTCTCCAAAAAATGCGGGTCAGATAGATGATCCAAGCGGAGTGGGAGAAATAGGGGATCCAGAGTGTGGGGATTTTTTAAGGGTCTATATAAAGGTGGAGGACGAAAAGGTCATTGACGTTAAGTATCAGATAAGAGGCTGCCCCGCATCGATCGCCTGTGCAAGTGCAATGACTGACCTTGTTATTGGAAAAGACTTAGAGGATGTTATGATGATAACCGATGAGGACATAGTTAATGAACTTGGCGGTCTTCCTGAGTTCAAAATTCATTGCTCAGCTCTTGCGGCATCTGGTCTTCATAAGGCAATAATGGACTATTTTGAAAGGAAATTCAGAGAAAAAAGTAGTCTCGAAGCAGGCTCTCCTGAAGACCGGGAAATTTGAACTGAATCGTCTGAAAAAAGGTTAGGCCTGACATTGGAAGTACTCATAGTTTTTCATTCCCAGACCGGAAACACTGAAAAACTTGCTGAATCTTGTGCGAAAGGGGTAAGTGAAACAGAGGGGGTAAGGACGGTATTAAAGAGGGCCAATCTTGTGAGCGCGGAAGATATAAGGAGGGCAAAGGCGATAGTCATATGCTCCCCAGAATATTTTGGATACATGGCAGGTGCGATAAAGGACCTGTTCGATAGAACTTTCGAAACATTAAAGGATGACCCACAGGTTCACAAAAAGCCTTACGCAGTCATCATTTCCGCTGGAAATGACGGCTCCCAGGCTTTACTGAGTATAGAGAGAATAATTACTGGGCTAAAATTCAAAAAGGTTCAGAATCCTGTAATTTGTAAAGGGAGAGTCACCGAGGAAGACCTGAAGAAATGTTACGAACTGGGAAAAACGATTTCGGAAGGGTTAAAATTGGGAATATTTTAAACCTCGTGTAAGACCTGTTCTGCGTTACCTCCTCGGCAACTGCCTTTCCCAAATCTCTTTTGAATTTACCCGGATCTATTTAAATGTAACAGAAATTTCTATAGGCCCCTTTGGATCAAGATCGATGTATCGCGCTTTAACAGTGCTGCCAGGTTTCACAGGTATCATCTTCCCGATAGTTCCGAGAGAGAGAATATCGCCTTTCTTTAGTCTTTTCCCTTCCTTTGCGAGAGAATCTCTTATCCACAGAACAACGTTAAGGGGATCGCCAAGAAGGGCAGAACCTTTTCCCTCTGTTATCATAACGTTTTTTTCGTCGTAAACTTGAAGTGTGAAATTTTTCAGTCTATTCATCCATTCTTGTGTCGCCGAAAGGGAAATAGGATCACCCATTACTCCGTATCTTGCACCAACGTTAATAGCAGCAATTGCGGGAGCGCTCATCTTTACCTGTGGATCAAAAACGAGGTCAGGAAGTTCTATAAAAGGGATCACCGCATCCAGATTACTTAATGCCTCCTCAGGAGTTTTTGCATCGTTAATTGCTTCGTTTCCCACTCTAACAAGCAAATCTCCCTCACAGACTGGCCTTGTTCCGAATTTTGCATCTATTATCTCACCACTTTTAAGCATCATCTTCTTTAAAAGTGTACCCCTTATGGGATGGTTAACACCAAAGGCTTTCTGAGCGACAGGGTTCGTAAGGCCAGCTTTATAACCGATAGGTTCTCCAAATTCTTTCGCAATTATAGCCACAAACTTCTCCTGCACCTTCATTGCCTCTTCGAGTGTCATTGAAGGTTCCACTTCTTTTACAGGAATCTTTTTTATGAACTGATCAGCAAGCCTTGTCGCAAAATCCTGAGCGTAAAGCCATGAAAAATTGGAAAGAAAAAGAAAGACAGCAAAAACTTGCAAAAGTACTAAAGAGTAAAAGGCTTTCTTCTTTCTCATATCGATCCCCCTTTCCTTTGAAAAAGAATATCAGAACCGGATTAAGAATGTCAATACAAGAACTCTTCGAGGTAATATGACAGGTAATATGAAAAATGAGGCAACCGCCCTTATAATAAAGTAAGGAGACTCGAACCAAAAGCTTTCCATGTGGAGGTAAGGACTAACATGAGAAGAAAGAATGGAAGCAAAAGATCATGGTAGTTACACTTTCTTTAATCGAACTTTTTGTTGTGGCCAAAGATACTCTGGAAGGAGAGGTAACTCCTTAGCTTAAAAAGCATAATTACAGACGGGTATAGAAACGTGAATCGGAATGGACATAGGCTGTGAATTTAATGGCATATGCTATATGAACAAAGAAAAAACGATATAAGAATGTGGACATGGGAGAGCTGATAGTCTCTTCTGGGGGAAAGGATACTCATTACGGTATTCGTTCTTGGGTAATCGTTACTGCCACCCTCTTAAATCGCCTTTTGGTTTAAGTCTTTAAACACTTTGATACCCATACATTATAAACTCGGGCTTTTCTGATTTTTAGAGATGGGCATCAATAAAGGGAGCAAGGACATTTTCACGAAGAGGCGTTGTCAACAAATGTGCCAAAGCGTCGACCGACGCTCCTTTGTGGCCCACTTTGTAGTACCTTTCCCCGTCCACAAATCATTTCACCTGATATGGCTCCTGCACTACCCAGAGAATAAGGGAGATCCGCGCCACAAGAGAGGACTTTTCGGAACTAAAAAGCGTAGTGAAGGAACTCGCCGAAGTACAAGAGGCTTTGAAAACGCTACCCGAGACTCGATCACGAAGTGCCCGATGCCGAAATTATAGCATTCATCGATCGTTTACCCTTCATGTTAGATGCCCCTATCACGGCGATGGTTTGAGGATAGAAAAAAGGCTTGAGATCCTCTGGATCTAAATGTCTATTCTTAACTTCATTCCTCCAGAAAGTTCCTTCTTCAAGATAATTCTGGCATCAATGATCTTTAATTCATTTTCGTAAAGAAAAACTGGGTTTAGATCCATTTATTTCGCATCTTTTTCGTCTAATGGGATGGATCTGAAGCTAACATCTCCCAAAACTTCTACAAATACCCCTCCCAGACCGAACATCAAAACATGTCCGAATGTTTCATCCACCGTAACCCTTTTATTACTTCTATGCCAGGTGGTGCCATTTCCTGAATAAGCCCGTATTAGGCCCTTACCTTTGAAATTCCCTTCGATTTCTCTATATGCCGCTTGTGCTTCCCCATCATTTCTTATGTTAAGCCTGACTCCCCAGAATCGGATTTATGAACCACTTCTCGCGAAACCACCTTCTTCACCGCAGGTAACCTATCTTGTCGCAAATTTGTAAAATAGAATCTTTTTCTCCTTATGTGTCCCCGATTATACGATCCGCGTCAATCAGCCTACTTTCATATAGAGGGGAAGACTTTCTTAACTTAAATGAAATATTGCTAAAGTTGTGGATAGGTGATAAATATCTCTCCGTGGCAGAGAAAAAAATCCACATAGTTTGTAAGAGAGGTAAAGAAGAATCTCTGAAGATCGCAGAGGAGCTGATCCGGAAATTCGGAAACCTCTGCGAAATAAAGATCGATGAAGGCTCGGCCGAGCTAATAAACTACGAAAAAAGAGTAGAACCCGAAGAAGTAGGGAAGGGGGCTGATCTCATAATCGTTCTTGGTGGAGATGGCACATTATTAAGTGTCTCCCGTAACTCTGTGGGAAGGGAGATCCCAATTCTCGGTGTAAACTTAGGTGGATTAGGTTTCTTAACTGAAATAAGCGTTGATGAATTGCAGAAGATGTTCAGTGATCTACTCTCTGGGAAGATGAGTGTATCAAACCGGATGATGCTTAATGTAAAGGTTGAAAGGCAAAAGGAGAGCGTTCTTGAATTTCATGTTCTAAACGATGCGGTGATAACAAAGGACGCCCTTGCGCGAATCATAGAGATAGAGACCTATGTTGACGATGAATATCTAACTACATACAGGGCAGATGGAGTGATATTCTCAACCCCTACTGGGTCGACTGGCTACTGTCTTTCTGCGGGTGGCCCCATACTCTATCCTTCAATGAAAAACATAGTCATTGTCCCTATATGCCCTCATACTTTGACTATGAGGCCCCTCATCCTTCCTGATGACGTGGTAATAAGGGCCATATTGAAATCCAAGGACGAGAAAGTGATTCTTACGATGGACGGACAGGTTGGTTTCCCTCTCGAATACGAGGATGAGGTGATAGTAAGGAAATCGCCAATTGTTACAAAGCTCGTTAAATCTCCAAACAAAGGATATTTTGAGATTCTCAGGACTAAACTTAAATGGGGCGAAAGATAGAGCATGCTTTCGTACCTCAAAGTTAAAGACTTTGCCATAATAGACGAATTAGAAGTGGAGTTTGAGGAAGGTCTAAATGTGATAACGGGTGAGACAGGAGCGGGAAAGTCCATAATAATAAATTCTATCGGCGCACTCGTATCCCCTAAATCATCCCCCGAATTTATAAAGCAGGATGCTAAGTATGGGGAAATTACTGCTCAGTTTTTTAGGGCCGAAAACGAAATCATGATAAAGAGGGTTCTTTTTAGTTCGGGAAGGACGAGGATCATAATAGATGGGGAAACTGCGCCATATTCGAAGCTCGAAGAGATAAGCGATTCCCTTGTCCACATATACAGTCAGAATGAATACCAGAATCTGTTGAGTAAGGAGAGATACATCGACCTTCTTGATGAGATGCTCGATCTTACTAAAGAGAGGAAAGCCCTAAAGGAACTTTTTTTCAAGCTGAAAGCTAAAGAAGCGGAACTCTCAAGGATAGACCAGGACGTAAAACGGAAAGACAAAGAGATTCCATTCCTTGAGTATCAGTTGGAAGAGATAGAGAGTGCAAATCTAAAGGAGAAAGAGGAAGAAGAACTGAAAGAGAAATTGAGAATCATAAGAGAAGCAGAAAAAGTGTTGGGAGGTCTCAATGAGCTAACGGAGGCACTTTATCTTGGCGATGGTTCCGTAAATTCCATTGTAAAGGGACTTATTTTAAGGATCAAAGGATTATCAAAGATACCGGAGATGAAAAGTATTCTTTCCAAATTAGAGTCGCTACTTCTTTCCGTCGAGGATATACTTATAGACGCAAAGGCTCTGATGAAGAAGATAGAGTTTGAGGAAGAAGAATCCAAAAAAATAGAGGAAAGGTTGTCGAAAATCTACTTACTTAAGGAGAAGTACGGAAAGACTATAGAAGATATCGAAAGATACAGAGAAAATGCAAGAACAAGGCTCGATTACCTTTTAAGAATATCCGAAGAATTTGAGAGATTAAACAGGGAAAAAGAGGATCTGGAAAAAAAGGTGAGGGAGTTGGCAAAATCTCTTTCAGAGAAGAGGATTCAGGGCGCAAAAGAAATTGAAACTCTTGTAACAGAAGAATTGAAGGGCCTCTATATGAAAGAGGCAGAATTCAAAATCTCAGTGGAAAAGAAGGAGGAAATCGACGAAAAAGGGATCGACACTGTAGATTTTCTTATTTCCACTAATCCTGGGGAGCCTTTGAAGCCTTTGAGGAAAATCGCGTCTGGAGGTGAGCTTTCAAGGGTAATGCTCGCCGTGAAAAAAGTGATGAGCAAAGGCGAGTCCAAGACTTTGATATTTGACGAGATAGACACTGGTATAGGCGGAAAGGTAGCCGAAATCGTGGGAAAAAGGTTGAAGGAACTCTCCCGTCTTCATCAGGTCATCTGTATTACTCACCTTCCGCAGATAGCAGCGCAAGGGGACCACCATTTCCTTGTAGAAAAGCTATTCTCAGGAGGGAAAGCGAAAGTGACTATTAGAAAGCTCAACAGAGATGAAAGGATCATGGAGATTGCCCGGATGATAAGCGGAGAGCAAATAACTGAGAGGTCAATAAAGAAGGCTGAGGAGATGCTCAAATATGCTGAGGAAAGCATATCCTGAGGACATGAAACATGTACATAAGATTATAAATGCTGCTGCTTCAAAGGGAGAGATGTTGCCCCGCTCACTCGCAGAGCTTTATGAAAATCTAAGGGATTTTGTGGTCTATGTGAGAAATGGAAAAATTATCGGCACGGGTGCGCTCCACATATGTTGGGAGGATCTCGCGGAGATAAGATCTGTATGTGTTGTGAGGAGGTGGAGAAGAAGTGGGATTGGTTCGGAAATTGTAAACTACCTTGTAAGAGAAGCTTTAGAGCTTAGGATAAAAAGGATTTTTCTTTTAACCTATCAGGAGGAATTTTTTAAGTCTCTTGGTTTTAGGACTGTGGACAAAAAAGAGCTCCCTCAAAAGATATGGACCGAATGTGTTAGATGTCCTAAATTTCCGAATTGCGATGAAAAGGCGATGCTGATGGAGCTTGGAGGGGACCATGGAATTGGAAAAGATAAGAAAAGAAGTGGGAAAAAGGTTTGACGCCTACGAGATATTCTATCTAAAGGAGACGACAAGAAAAGTAGAAACAAGGGACTGCGAAATCTCCGGATTCGAAATAAGAGAGGAAGAAGGTATCGCTTTAAGAGCCATGAGGGGTAAGAAAATGTCTTTTTCTTATACATTTGCCCTCGACAGTGAAAGTATAAATGATTTTCTACGGAAAACAGAGGAGCTCTTCCCTTTTCTGGACGAGGACGACGCATATGGCTTTATTGATAAAAAAAATCTGGATGAGTATCCCTCCATACCTCTCTATGATGAGAAAGGCCAGAGTGTTAGTGCTGAGGAGAAGATAGCGTATCTCATAAAGATGGAAGAGGCTATAAGGAAAGATAGAAGGATAGTCGCTACAAGACATTGTGAACTAACAGAATCTCTTGTATTCGTGAGCCTTTTAAATTCTAATGGCCTTGAAGTTCAAGCAAAAAGGACACTGTATGTGCTTTCCGCCCTTGCAGTGGCGAAAGGGAAAGAGGAGGTTTCGTGGTACGATTACACATGGTCCCACGATTTGCAGGGTATAGATTTTGTGAAATTCGGGGAACTGCTAAGAGAAAAGGCTTTGTCATTTCTCTCACCCATAAGTTTAGAGACAGGGATCTATGACGGAATTTTGTCCCCAAGGGTTGCGGCAGACCTTTTAAGCGTCCTTTCAAGTTCCTTTTTAGGGGAAAATCTTTACAAGGGGAAGACGCGACTTAAAGGAAAGACGGGCTTGAAATGTTTCTCCGACCTAATAAATATAAGGAGTACAGGAATAAGGGGTCCCTTGTCCTTTCCCTTTGACGGAGAAGGATTCCCATCATGTGAGACGGAAGTTGTGACAAAGGGGTATTTTAACGGTTTTCTATACGACTCGTACTATGGGAGGAAACTAAATGCTAAATCGACTGGTAACTGCGCAAGAGATGGAATAACCGACCCACCGAGGTGCGGCATTAGGGGGATTTATGTGGATGAGGGGAAGGAATGTTTACCTGAGCTTGACGAAGGCGAAATAATCGTTGAAGATCTTATCGGAGTTCATACAGCTAATCCTGTTACAGGAGACTTTTCACTGGGTGCTCAAGGTTTTGTAAAAAGAAAGGGTGAGCTTAGGCCCGTTCTGGGGGTTGTGTTATCGGGAAATGTTTTTGAAGTCTTTGAGAATGTCAAGGCCGTGGGATCAGATCTTAGATTTTATGGGAAATATGGCTCTCCTTCCCTCTTTGTTAGTACCCTAAGGATGAGCGGGACTTAGTCTGTATAAAAAAAGGGAATAGGCTTTTAATCTTTCAAATCCGGGGACTTCTATTTTTTCAAAGCCTGCTCGAATTAGGTCCCCTTTCTCCTCCATTAACCTTTTTGATTCCTCATCGAGTAAAAGGTAGGGTGAGCCCTTCTCCTCTAACTCTTTCCGGAGAACAAATGGATCTCGGACTTCTACTAAGGAAATAGGGTGGCCATCAGCGTAGAAGACGACCCGCGTAAGACGTGGAACTGTGGCTATTTTTTTTCCGCTGAAATTGTTATTTTTGAGATAGAGCCCTGCATATTTGAGCTCGAGCTTGTCAGCTCTTAATGTTTCAAAGTTAAAGGGTAAAGTAAAAAGGAGTACGAGGATCATGATAATTTTTGTTGGAGAAAGAAAGAAAGGGCGAATAGCCTGTTTAGAATTTATTTTTTCTGCCAATATAGAGGCAAGCTCGAATAAACCTTTAGACACCCATAAAAAGAGGGGGATGCTGATGATAAGCCCGTGTCTTGTGGTGAAGTAGTTACTAGAAAGGAGGTGCAGGTAAGATCCCGAGGCAGAAAGGAGGATCCAGATTATGAAGAAATCCCTTCCCTCACTTAAGGCATTGCGATTTTTTAGGACACCGAAAAGAAATAGGATAAAAAAGACCGGACCCATAGACTTCAATGATTTGTAGGTTAGTTCTGACAGGTAAACCGCGTACCTATGTTTTATAGCCAGGTCGAGAAAAGGTGAATTAGGCCCGACGGACTTTTGTGCTGAAGAGAGATCTTTTTCAATTGGGGCTTGAGACAGGAGGTGTCTTAGGTTTAAATGCTTTATTCTTTCGCCCAACTGACCAAGCTGCCATTCGGTGGTAATTGACTTCATAAGAAATAAAAAAAAGATGCTGAATGTAGCGAGAGAAAGGAGGTAAAGAGCAAGAAAATGGCCAAAGTATCGCTTTTCTACGTGTCCTTTCATCCTTCGATAGATTATCCACGAGACAAGAATAAAAGACGCCAAAATCCCTTCGAGCCTTGTTAGAAGTGCAAGTATTTGAAAAAGGGAAGCGAGTAGAAGGAGTAAGAATTTTTTCTCCGTGAATGCGGTTACTGCCAAGTAGAGGCCGGAAAAGAAAAAGAACCAAAATAGCGGTTCTCTCAGCACATCAGAAGAATACTCTACAACCCTTGGCGAGATGGCATAAAGAAATGACGTAACCAACCCGAATCTATCATTTATTAGTCTTCTTGTAAGCAAGTAAAGGGGCAAAATACTCAGTGTTCCGAAAAGGACGGATACGATCCTACCAGATGTTTCCCAATCTGAAAAAACCTTTTGAAAAGCAAGGATAAATACGGGATAAAGATTGAAGTAGTGTATATCTTTTAATCTATCAAAATTGCCTGATGCGAGTTGCCTCGCATATTCTACGTAGATTACCCCGTCGGTCGATATCACACCTCCTAAGGCAAATTTGAAAAGCCTAAGGGAAAAGCCAGAAAATAGAATTAGGATAAGAAAAACGTTTTGTTTCAGAGCGTATAAGATTTTCACGTGTAAGAAACCCCAGCATCTAAAAAGGGCCTGAACAACATTTACGCCCCTAAATTATTCGTCCCTTTCGCATTGCGCTCTAACCGATACATGATATAGCAAGCTACTTCCTCAGTCAAGAAAACGTGATCTATCACGTAAAATGTTACCAAGCCCACACGGTTCACTCAAATGATAATGTTACCGGAGGTCAAGATGGACTTGGATAAAAAGATGACCATAGAAGAGCGATACTAATACTTGCGCCGAATGAAGAAGCGCTATCAAAAAGCAAAGCGCCAAGAACGAAGTCGCCTGCTGGATGAAATGGAAGCTTACACCGGTTTACACCGAAAGAGCCTAATCCGCCTACTTAAAACGGACATTAAACGTCGCCCTAGGGCCAAAGGGCGGAGCCGCTCCTACGGTTCTGACATCCGTGCAATCATTGCTCTGGCTGTCCAGGCTCTGGATTACCCTTGCGCCGAAAGGCTCCAGCCCGTCCTCCTTTCCACTGCTAAAAATCTGGCCCGCTGGGAAGATCTCCACCTTACCCCTGAACAAGAGGAAAAGTTGGCCAAAATAAGCGTAGCCACGCTTAGGATAAACCTCGCCCTGCCCCTCATTCCTTACAAGACCGCAACCCATGGTGCAAGGAAGTTCCTATGCTCCGGCTCCCTTACAACCTTGATGAGCCAGGGCATATGGAGGTGGACCTTGTGCACAATTGCGGCCTTTCAGCCTCAGGAGAATATGTCCATACCCTGCAGATGGTGGATATTGCTACCGGCTGGGTGAAATTGGTGGCTGTCCTTGGTAGGAGCTATCTTGTGATGCAAGATGCTTTTCTTTTCATCTTGCAGCGCATTCCCTTCCCCATTTTGAAAATTCATCCTGACAATGATACAGCTTTTTTTAATGCTCACCTCCTCCGCTTCTGGAAAGAGAAAATTCCCGGTGTTATCTTCTCCCGCAGCCGACCTTATCACAAGAACGATAACCGTTTTGTTGAGCAGAGGAATGGTTTCATTGTTCGGAGCCTTTTAGGTTACGACCGATTGGATACGGTAGCTCAAACCCTTATTCTGAACCAAATCTATCAAAAAGTTTGAGCCGGTTAGGAAACTTGTAGTCAAAGATGTAATTCCGGCCCAAAATGGGCAATCTAATCGGGTCAAGAGGAGATTGAGACAGGGGTGCTTTCTGAGGAGAAGAAGCGGCAACTTTTGGCTTTGCGGGAGAGTACAAATCCGCTTAAGTTGCGGGAGGAGATTTACCAGCTTGTGGAGGAGCTTTTCTCCTTGCCCAATGCATTGCCTGGGGTTACTGAGGATGTGTTCCAAACCTTGCAGTGCCTTCAAACCCCACTATCGCCTGGTAACATTATCATTTGATAGCACTACCCTTGCTCGGTAACATTATCATTTGACTTGACACGAGAGGAAATTTTACTTTTTTGATACGAACGTATCATGTCTTATGACAATGCGAATCAGTCAGGTGTATCCTCTTTGAAGAAAATACTTATGAAAATGTGCTTTTCGGAAAGGGATGTGACCGAGTGTGCATGCCTGGCATTATAGAAGAGGACGTCCCCCGGCTTTAGATTGAACTGTTTTCCGTCATGCTCAAAAAGGCACTCTCCCTCAAGGATATAGACCAGGGAAAACCCTTTCTCAGTGTGGGAATCTATAAATTTCCCCCTTTTTGCCTCTCCCAGATTCACGAGAACGTTCTTCGCCCTTACCCAGGGCGGAGTAATGAGCCTGAGTGTCATAGTTTCAGACTTTACAGCTCTCTCTACTATCCGGAGATACTTTTTGCCCTGGCGAAGCTGGGTGCTGTACTCGTTCCTCTTAACTGGAGACTGAAGTCTGGAGAAATTGAGTATGTATTGAAGGACAGCGGTGTGAAGACCCTGTTTTTCGGCGAAGATTTTGCAAATGTGGTTGATGAGCTAAGAAGATCCCTGTCCATAGGAAAGGACCACTATCTTTGTGTGGGTTCCCCTCCCGGCTGGGCAGTAAGCCTTGAGGAAACGATCGGATTATTTTCAGATGATGAGCCTCAGCTCGACGGGCTGCCGGGGAATGAGGACCCAGTCATACTCATGTACACTTCAGGTACAACGGGCCAACCAAAAGGAGCTGTACTTTCCCACAGAAAGACCTTTTTTAACGCACTTAATGCGGACATTTACTACGGACTTACACCTTCAGACATTATGCTCGCTCCGAGGCCCATGTTTCATTCTGGAGGGCTTCTTGTTGAGCTCTGTCCCGTGATCTACAAGGGAGGAACCCTTGTCATGAGGAGGAGGTTCACACCTGAAGAAATTCTGAGGAGTATAGAGAAGCATCGTGTAACAATACTCGAAATCTCCGCAACGCAGCTCAGGTTTATAATGGAACAATGTGATCTGAGCAAATACGATCTGAGTTCTCTGAAGGTCTGCTACACCGGTGGGGAAAGGGTGCCCGTAGACCTTCTTGAGGAGTACGCAAGAAGGGGGATAATTATCTCCCAGATCTTTGGCCAGACGGAAACCTCCACCATTACCTGGTTAAACCCGAAGGATGCTATTCGGAAGCGGGGGTCCGTAGGCAAGCCCGTTTTTTTTAGCAATGTGAGGATCGTGAACGAGGATGGGAAAGATATTCGCCCTGGAGAGGTGGGAGAAATCGTTGTTAAGGATTACATAACGATGAACGGATACTGGGGAAAGAAGGAGCTTACTGAAGAGGTCATGAAGGACGGGTGGCTGCACACCGGCGATCTGGCTACCGTCGATGAGGAAGGTTTTATCTACATAGTGGACAGGCTTAAGGACATGTTTATAAGCGGGGGGGAGAATGTGTACCCCGCAGAAATAGAAAAGGTCCTTATGGAACACCCGAAGATTTTAGATGCGGGCGTATGCGGAATTCCAGACGAGAAATGGGGCGAGAAAGGACTCGCCTGCATCGTCCTGAAGGAGGGAGAGAAAATGACCGAGGAGGAGTGATCTCCTTTCTTGAAGGGAGGCTTGCTCGCTACAAGATTCCCAAAGTTATCAGGTTCGTAGAGAGCCTTCCAAGAAATGCAGCTGACAAGATACTGAGGAGAAAACTCAGAGAGGAATACCTGAGGGGCCTCGGGGAGAAAAAATGAATATCACGAAGGAACTCTCGAGATTTGTAACCGATACAGGCTTTGAGGATCTGCAAGCCGATCTGATCGATGCTGTAAAGGAAGCCTTCCTCGATTTTGTAGGTGTGAGCATCGCCGCGAGGAAGTATGAGGTCAATCTTAATGCCTCTTATCCATGAAGGTGGGTAGAGTGAAGAACCCCTTGTGGGAATTAAGGGATTTACATCCCCATCACGTGTAGTTACTTCCCTGACTTTTTATTCTCACTCCCTGATCTCAATTATCTTTTCTATGTTA
>Ga0080004_1123290_pt1 | contig 103009 bp, 101 predicted proteins | sample WasSprMetagenome_FD_69207 | JGI IMG/M metagenome (GOLD analysis project Ga0080004, IMG submission 69207) | Sulfidic aquatic microbial communities from Washburn Spring, Yellowstone National Park, USA - WS (SPADES assembly) (version 2) | ecosystem: Environmental > Aquatic > Thermal springs > Hot...
CTCGGGGCATCGCCCCTCATCAACAGCTGTAATAATTAAGCAGAACCAGAGATTATAAACCTAACTCTTAAACATCAATGAAAATAAGTGTTGCAAATGATTATGAAGACCGAAACAGCCCAATGCTGTGTTCCACACAGATGCTGCTGATGCTTATTCATGGATTCCTATCGATGTAGAGAAACTTAATATTGACATGTTAACGATAAGTGGGCATAAAGTTCACGGACCTAGAGGAGTAGGAGCTCTATATGTTAAAGAAGGTGTAGAATTAGAATCACCATTGAAAGGACAGCTAAGGGTTGAGAAGCTTTGGCCAGGCGTTGAAAATGTACCACTTATAGCAGGGTTTAAGAAAGCTGTTGAAATAATGTTTAGTAATTTCAATTATAGAGTTAACTATGTGAAGAACCTCAGAGATAAACTTATGAAGGGTATTTTGGATAGAGTACCAGAAGTACTTGTAAACGGACCAGTAGGGGGTATGAGAGTTGATAATAATGCCAATATGAGTTTCCTTCGAGTTGAAGGAGAGGCTCTCACAGTAGAGCTAAGTCTTCATGGAATTTATGTTTCAAGTGGAAGTGCTTGTAGTAGCAGAGTTTTAGAGCCTAGCCACGTTTTATTAGCTATTGGTAGGAAACATGAAGAAGCACATGGCAGCATACTATTTAAATTATCTCACTACCACAGAGAAGAGGATATAGATTATACCTTAGATGTTATTCCAAAAGCTGTTGAAAGGCTTAGGAAGATAAGTGCATGGAGATAACAATGAAGCGTTTAGACTTTAGAAACGAGGAATGCCCAGGACCTTTGGTGAAAACCATAACAGTTTTGTCAAAGTTAAGGAGAGGCGAAAAACTTGTGGTTTTAACAACCTCAAAAGATTGCGTAGAGATGCTGAAACAAACAATAGAGGTTTTTGAAATAGCCAAAATCGAGGTATATAATGTAGATAACTACTACGAAATATATTTAGAGAAAACAGTAGATAGTTTAGAGGTGTAGTAAAATGATAACTAAATCTTTTTGCGAAGTATTTATAAAGAATTATTCAACTACTGTGAGAATCGCTATAGCTTTAGACCTCATGAAAAGATATGGCTTGTCTCAATTCCAAGTAGCAAAATTAACTAAATTACCACAACCATTAATTAACTATGTTATACAAGGAAGAAGGAAAATTAGGGGTCTTGAAAAAATATTGAATAATACTGAAATGTACAAAGTAATAAGAGAATTCTCAGATGAATTAATGCAGGGAAAATCTATAGAGATGTGCGAAATATGTATGAGAATAAGACCACATATAAAAATACAAATACCATGAAATAATAATCAAAACCAGTAATAGTGGTGTATTATCAAGGAAAAGAAAATGCTATTTTTAAATACAGATAGATAGAAGAGGTTTATGTAATGACTAAAAACTTTTTTGTCCAGAATATCGAATCTCCAATAAATGAAAGGAGCGTAGTATTAATACTATTCTCAGGTGGTATAGATTCACCGTTTCTCGGTAGATAGTGGTTCACAGCCTCTCATATTCGCTTTTTTCAGGCTCTCCACTATCTACTTCTCAACGGTCTCCCCAAGCCCCCTCACTGCAGAAACTCATCGCTAGTTGCCTAGCGGTTCACAGCCCTGCGGGTCTCGGAAACCAGGGGTCACTGATAAATACCAAGTCTCTGAAGATCATAGGTTTTGTTTGGCTATAGCCTTGAATAAGAACCTATGAAGAGATAAGGACTAGATAGACATGTCGCATCAGCATACCTAATAGCATTAAGAGGTCTTAGAAATCAATGAATATGAGCACTACAAATGATTATGAAGACCGAAACAACCCCCCATGTAAGCAGGTTTTATTACAGGTTTTATTAAGAATACTTTATCTGTTTTCTTCAAATATGATATCAGTATAACCATTAGTAGTATTGCTTCAAAAGTTTCACGAAATGTTACCAAAAAACTTGGAAATATTATTGCTAGCGACGCACTTTGAAGATCCATTTTATCGGACACCAAATGTTTCTATAACAATGTTATTGTTATAAGCATTAAGTTGCTGAGTAAAGGATGTTAAAAAGAGTTTTATGTCATGTAGTGAAAATTTATATAACGCTATATTATTCAATGTGGTGAATTATGTAGATCTAGTATGAGTAGATTTAAGCTTGTGTTTGAGAAGATTAAGAATAAGTATGATTGTATTGTTGTTGGTGCTGGACCTGCTGGTTTAACAGCTGCACTCTATTTAGCTAGATTTAATATTGATACTGTTATTGTTAGTAAAGATATTGGCGGTAAAATGGCTATAGCACCTCTAGTTGATGATTGCCCTGGGATAGCTGATGTCCCAGGGGCTAAGCTTGCTGAACTCTTTACTACTCATGTTAAGAGGCATGGAGTTCCTATGATCGTTGGCGAAGCTGTAATGAAAGTTAAGAGGGAAGGAGATATGTGGTGTATAGAAACAGAAGGGGGTAGAAAGCTTTGTGCATACGCTATTATCCTAGCTATTGGTGTTGAGAAGAGGAGGCTTAGTGTACCAGGTGAAGACAAATTTATCGGTAGAGGTGTATCTTATTGTGCTGTTTGCGATGGTATGTTCTTTAAGGATAAAGTTGTAGCTGTTGTTGGTGGAGGAGACTCAGCTTTCTCAAGCGCTCTCCACCTTTCTACAATAGCTAGAAAAGTGTATCTAATTCATAGAAGAGAAACATTTAAAGCTATGCCTCATTATATAGAGAAAGCAAAGAAAAACCCGAAAATAGAGATAATTACAAATACTATAATCACAGAGATTCTCAGCGATAAGAAGGTATCCAAAGTAAAAGTAAAGAATATGGTAACAAATGAAGAAAAGATTCTCAATGTGGATGGAGTTTTCATAGAGATAGACTCTGAGCCACCAATAAAATTCCTTAAATCAATAGGCTTAGAACTCGATGAAAATGGCTATATAGCGGTAAATCCCGATATGAGTACGAATCTACCAGGGATATTTGCTTGCGGAGATATTGCGGGAGGTAGATGTAGATATAGATTTGAACAAATAATAACAGCTGCAGCAGAAGGTGCTATAGCCGCTAAATCCGCATATGAATATATCATAAGGGTAAAAATAAAGTGAAGAACAATTCATTAAAATAGTTAAAAAGATTTTAATGTAAAACATAAAATTATTCATTAGAATAATGGCTTACTGATTTAAATATTCCATGTTTTCATTCCTTTATCTTTTGCACTATTTTAGTTGTTAATTCTCTAACTCTTTTTATATCATTATCAGTTGGAGTTACATTGATATTGACTGTATCCATTATTTCTACTCCTAATTCTTTTAAGGCATTGACTAGCTGTTTATCAGCATTTGTCCCCCATGCATAAAGTGTTATAAGTCCTACGTATTTTACTGGTGGTTTCAATAGCTTTGCTATGTACATGGCTAGCATTGTTAATGGATGTGCAAACCCTATCACTGTAGGTGTGGCAATTATTAATGCCTTAGAATCTGCAAGATCCTTAGCTATATCACCTATATCTACATAAGCTAAGTTATAGACTACTGTATAGATCCCTTGTTTAATCAATTCGCTCTCTATTAATTTAACTACTTTCTCTGTGTATCCCCACATACTTGTATAGATTATTGTTACTTTCTCTTTTGCTATTCCTTGTGCCCATTCAAAGTATTTAGACAAAATCTTCTTCGGATTTCTATATATAGGTCCATGTGACGGTGCTATAATTCTTACATCAAGGTTCGATACCTTCTCAAGTGCTTTTAAAGCGCTAAATCTAAAGGGCATCATTATCTCTGCCCAATACCTCTGAGCATGAATCAAAATATCCTCTACCTCATCATCAAACATCCCTTCCGCTAAATGTGCACCAAAGAAATCACATGTAAATAAAATGCCATCTTCCTCTAGATATGTAAACATTGTCTCAGGCCAATGAAGCATCGGTGCTTCTATAAACCTCAAAGTCTTGGAACCAAGAGATATTTTATCACCATCTTTAACTACAAATATCCTCTCAATAGGTACGCCATAGAATATCTCAGCCATTTTTAAACCTATTGAAGTTGTGATGAGCTTTGCTTTTGATGCAATACCAAGGATATAGGGTATAGCTCCAGCGTGATCTGGTTCAGCGTGATTCATAATAACATAGTCTATATCTCTAGGCTCCACAACATCTCTTATCTTATCCTCTAAAGCTTTTTCAAACCCTGGGTTAACAGTATCTATAAGAGCTATTTTTTCTGAACCTATAACTAGATAAGCATTGTATGATGTTCCTTTTGGAAGTGGTATTAGAGAATCGAAAAGTCTTCTACTCCAATCTTTTGCACCAACCCAAAAAACATTATCAATAATTTTAAATGCTTTTATTCCGGATATCTGTACCACCTTTTAAACAACTACTTAGACCATTATTTATATGTTTTTATGATTTGGTGTTGAATATCGTTGGACATACATTACATCTTCCTGGGTCTATACCATCGAGTTCTCTATGAAATTCACATCCATATCTTTTCTCCATGAAGTATGCTGCAAGTTTATGGAGATCGCTATATATTTGTATAGGGTCTAGTTTTTTCTCAGCTATTTCTCTAGCTAAATATTTTATCTTTAGATCTAGGTCCTTAAACTGTTTAATATCTATAGTGGTACTTCTTTCACCCCTATTATATCTAGATATCAAAGGTTGAGATACTGAGAGCATCTCTGCAACATCTCTTTCTGTGAAGCCTAGCAGCTGAAGCTCTTCTGCAAGCCTCTTCTTAATTGCTGGTAATACATATCTATATAAAATTTCGTAGACACTCTTCATCAAAGCACCATTATCTTCTTCTTAATCTCCTCAGGTTTGTTAAGTATCTCAGTCATATCTTCAACAATCTCTATTGTGCCCAAGTATTCTCCATTAGCTCCCCTCACAGGGACTATAAGGACCCTTATTATGGAGTCTCCAAGTTTTGTCCAGAACTCTCTATAGGGTTCCTTACCCTGCTTTAGCTCGTCAACAGTTTGTCTAACTAGCTTCTCTAGCCTTGGTGGATGGCAAAACTCTATCCTCCTACCAAGGATCGTCTTCGTCCTTACAAAACCTCTGCCAAGCTTGCTCTCGCTAAAGAACCTCACCCTATCATTGATATCAGCATATGTGGTCTCTAGAGGTAGAGACCTGAATATAGCGTCAACCTCATTAGGTTTTAGGAAACCTGTTGAAAGCTCTATATCGTTATCTCTCTTAACTACATAGTTATCAGGTTCAACACCTTTAGCTAAAGCCATTGACCTAAACTCTTGTGGCAATGCCTCAATTTGTTGGAGTGAGATCCTTCCATCTATTTCATATGGTAGTACAGGTTTTGCACTAGGTTTCCACTCAACTTCCCCGATATCTATCAGCCAGCCCATCTCGTTAGCTATCTCAGCTATAGCGACCCACTCACCCTCACTAAACAGTGCGTATACTGCTGGGTACAGAATCTTGTTTTCTCTGAACACAAGCTCGCTAACCTCTTTAGCAATCTCTAAAGCTTTTTCAGACACTAGTTTAGCTGAAGACGTATCAACAATATTAATTTTAGGTAATAGCTCTAACAATTGCCTGATCTTCACCATTGCCTGATCTTCTCTACCCCATAAAACTCTTGGAACTGCAGCTATTCCTCTCCTCTCAAGGTATGGAAATACAAGCATCTGTATCTTTCTATAGTGAAGCCTAATCTTTTTAAGCTCAGACAATATCTTCTTCACCACTTCAAAGTAACTCTTTCTAGAATTCTCATCAGTCGTATTAGCAAATGCAGATACATATAGTGAAAGAGCCTCAGCTTGTTTCAAAATCCACTCATTCTCCCTCATAAACAGGTCTACTGGATGACCTTTAGGAACCCCCCTAAGCTCACGAGACTGCAGAAACTCTCTAAAGAGCTCTACATGAAGATCGCAAAGCTTTAAGATATCATCTATTCTAATACCCTCTCTAACAAGCTGCTGCTCAATCAAAGGTATCTCGATGGGTGATATCTGCGTCAATATATCGCTGTACTTCTTCTTCAATTCTTCGACACTTACCCCTCTATGTATAGATTTCAATAGTTCTTTAACTAGATCTATTTTTCTACTCATATCCAAATATGACACGAGTTATCACCGAGCAACTAGTAGAATGCGACTCAAAATATAAGGATACCTATAGTAAAATCTATGGAGTTCATCAATAAAGTGTCTATAAACCTCTCTATAAAAATCTTTAGCATTGAGTACAAAATAAAGGTAGAATATTATAACAAAGTATGGAGAGTGTTGTTTACGTCATTAAGTAAACCAATTTATTCCATATCTTAAATAGCAAAAATATTAGTTTTAAGCGTTTTGTTGGAATAACTTTGTTATAAGTGTTAGGATTATAAACTCAGCCTATGATGTAGTTATGTAGTTGAGGGTTTGGTTATGGAGATTAAAGAGATCTCGATTAATTATTCAATACTTGGAGATGAGTTGAAGAACAAATTTGATAAACTTATAGAATGGTTTAAAACAGTTGGAGAACCCATTATAATCTCTTTCTCAGGAGGTGTTGATAGCTCTGTTGTTTTAGCTACAGCTGTTCATGCACTTAATAGAGAAAATGTTATTGCTGTTACAGCTATATCTCCCACCTATCCAGAAGAAGATCTTTATTGGGCAAAAGAAATTGTAAAAATTTTCGATGTTAAACATATTCTTATTGAAAGCAATGAACTAGAAAATCCAAACTTCGTTTCCAATCCTTTCAATAGGTGTTATTACTGTAAGAAATCTCTTGCAAAAGCATTACTAGACATTGCAAAGAAATTGAATGCAAAGGCAATAGTTGATGGCACAAATGCATCAGATCTCAATACACATAGACCAGGGTATTTAGCATTCAAAGAAAAGGGTGTTAGAAGTCCTTTAGCAGAAGTTGGTGTAACGAAAGACGAAGTTAGGTTGCTAGCAAAAGCTCTTGGTCTTCCGAACTGGGATAAACCCCCCATGGCTTGTTTAGCATCTAGAATACCATATGGAGAAACTATAACTGTTGAAAAATTGAAGAGAATAGCTGAAGCAGAGAAAATAGTGAAAAAATTAACGGAAGTATCACTGGTTAGAGTTCGTGATCACGGTTATATAGCTAGAATAGAGGTTTATCCAAACGAGAGAAGAAAATTTTTCGACGAAAAAGTAATGGATAGCATAGCGCTTGAATTACAAAAACTTGGATACAAATATGTTACATTAGATCTACTTGGATACAGAAGTGGAAGCTTAGATGAGCTACTTCCTAAAAAAGTTATACCTACACTAGAATCAATAAATACTTAAAGCATTTCATACCTCTATCTTCTTTCCTAAAACTAGTAATTCAATAAAGGACTTTGAAGATAACTAAAAAGGTTATACCTACAGGTCGTATTAGAAACGTTGCTCAAGAATTGCATAGTTCATTCTTTGTCAATACTCCTTGATATCTGTTCTACATATTTAAAACCTATATCGGGGAAGATCAGAATGTAATCTCCTTCACCAAGCCTTTCATCTTTCACCATTTTCTTAAACGCTGTATATACAGCTCCACTACTTAATCCAACAAATATACCTTCATTCCTGACAATCTCTAGAACACCTTCTATAGCCTCTTCTGGCGTAATCTCTATTATATTGTCTAACTCTACGAAGTGAATCCATTTCATTCCTGTTTCAACTCTTCTTATACCTTGTATAGATGTGCTAGGTGCAGGTACAACACCATAGATTTTAACTCCTTTGAATCTATTCTTGAAGTAGAATGATATAGCTGATATATGTCCAGATGTCCCTAGACCACCAACAATAGCTTTAGGCTTTATCCCTGCTTCTCTAATCTGTAACTCTAATTCTTTAGCTGTATATCTTAAATGAACTTCGAAATTAGCATCGTTATAGAACTGATTTAAATGGATAGCACCTTCTTTTTTAGCTATTTCTTCAACTTCATTTATAAGTTCAACTGTTAAAAGTTTTGGGGATCTTATAACTTCAGCACCAAAAATTTTCAATAATATCTCACCAGTTTTAGAAACTGTTGATGGTACAAATGCTTTCAACTTTGATTTATTGATAGCAGACATAGCAGCTATAGCCAAACCTGTATTCGTTGATGTAGCTTCTACAAGTAAACTAACTCTATCTTTACCTAATTTCTCAATAGCTTCTCTATACATATACCAACCAATTCTATCCTTTACACTCATGCTCCACGGATTAAACCCCTCTAGCTTAGCCCAAATAGTTCTATCACTACTTGATAAATTTTTCAATCTTACTAAAGGTGTTGGCCAATTCTTATAGAGAAGCTCCTCCGTGTCCATAAAAACTCTATATTTACTAGGTTTGATGTCTTCAAAAAAGCCCATATCTTCTAACGATACAAATACTTTCTCTAAATCTTTATGTGATATAGGTATGAATTTAACACCAATTCTCTTCAATGCTGTACAAAGCTTATTATTATTAATAACATGTCTGCTCTCTTCATCAATAACTATAGTTACATCCACACCTCCTTTCCTGAGAATATCGCTAACTATAGCTAAAAACTCTTCAAAACCTATATCATCATTGCATACAATCCTATCTACATCTTCTAAATACGTAGATAATTCACCAATAACATATTTAATGAAGAAGTAATATAAACTTTTGGATACAATATATTTATCTCTATAACTATGTTATAGTTTTATAAAAAGAAAATTTAAAAGGTTTTCAATAATATGGATTATTAAAACACTGGGTGAAAACTATGGGTAGGGGAAGGCTTTCCACAGATGCCATTCATGGACATGAGCATAAAGATTCGCTAGGTTCTCATATACCACCAATTTATCTGGGTGTTGTCTATGAATACATAGATTATGAAATTGGTGAAGCTATATTTATTGATAGAGGGAATTATCTTCGCTATGGTAGAGAAGAGAATCCAACTACAAGAGCTTTAGAAAGAGTTGTTACAAAGCTGGAGAATACCGAGGATGTTCTTGCCTTTAACAGTGGTATGGCAGCAATTTCGACTACGCTTCTAAACTATCTGAAGCCAGGTGGAAAATAGTTGTACCTATGGAGCTTTACAGTTCAACTTTTGCTCTTTTAGATAACCTATCTCCTAAGCTTAGTGTAAAAGTTGAAAAAGTTTGGCCATCAGCTGAATCAATTGTTAAAGCAGTGGATAGCAGTACTTCTATTATTTTTGTAGAGGTTATAACAAACCCTATGAACAAGGTTATAGATCTTGAATACTTACACAAACATCTAGATTTACTAGATAAAGTAGTTCTTGTAGTTGATAATACATTTACAACATCGATACTAATAAAACCTATTAAATATGGTGCTAAACTTGTTGTTCACAGCATGACGAAGTACTTTGGCGGTCATAATGATGTTGTTTAGCGATAAAGTTAGAAGAAAATCTATTGAGAATTTAATCTGGGCATTTATATACAACTTGATTTTAGTTCCAATAGCTATGGGGGCTCTACATAGCATTGGCATAACTTTAAGACCTGAAATAGCTGCTGTAGCGATGATACTAAGCGATGTCTCAGTCATATTAAACTCCTTAACGCTGGCTAGAAGCAAGATTATGTAATTCAATCCAATTAAACATGTTTAGCAGACCTATGAGAAATGCTAACTTTTATGCAATAAAATTAAAATTTTTGTTAGTAAAGAAGAATAGCTTAGGGGAGTATTGTTTTGTGTTAGAATAGATTGATTGAAAGGCGCTAAGGGTGTGGTTATTAAAAGTTTTTGCAAAGTACAGTGGGGAAATTGCCAAATGTATCTAGCTTGATGTTTAGGGCTGTTTTCTTAAGTATAGGATGGTTTGCATTGTGGGAGAATCGTGTGGATATTCTTATGGTTTAGATGTGTTGGGAATTATTGAAATACAATGACAGGTTTTATGTAGAATTTCCTGGGTTTTCCTCTTAGGATGTCTAGAGCTTCTTCGAGATCTATCTTATCAACTATGCTGTTTAGCTCTATAACATTTCTTAGGATATTTACTGCTCTGTGCATTGTGTATGGGTTTACGTATGATCCTAGAATCTTCACCTCTTTTCTGTATATTAGGAAGGGCTCAACTTCAACTTTTTTATTTGGTGGTGCTACGCCGAATAGTAGCACTTTTCCTGCTGGTGCTATAATATCTAGCTTGAGTATTCTAGATACTGCATCTATGCTACCTGTAGCATCTATAATTATATCGAAATCTTTTCCATTTGTAACTTCTTTAGCTACCTTGGCAAGGTCAATGTTTAGAGGGTTTTCAGCTACATCTGCACCAAGTTTTCTAGCCGCGTCTAGCCTATGACTTGAAATTTCGAAGACAGCTATCTTTGCAGATGTGAACCTCTTTAGAAGCAATAGAAATATGAGCCCTATGGGGCCAGCACCAAATATAGCTATATTTTGGGCATTGTAAGGAGATACAAGGTCTATCCCATGGAGAATACACGATAGGGGCTCTGCTAAAGCTGCTACCTCAAACGGTACATCTTTAGATATTTTGTAGATAGCTTTAGCTGGTACAGCCACTTTCTCAGCCATACCACCATCTCTAGTAACACCTATACCCTCCCACTTCTCACAGAAATGAACAAGACCCATCCTACAGTAGTAACAAGAACCACAGTAAATATTGGGATCAACAACAACGTGATCACCAATGGAAACACCTTCAACACCACCCCCAACATCTAAAACTATGCCCGAAAACTCGTGACCAGGTATAACAGGGTAACGAACCCTGGGCTCCTCACCCCTATAAATATGGATATCAGTACCACAAACACCACAAGCCCTAACACCAACAACAACCTCACCAAAACCAGGCCTAGGATCCTCAACCTCCTTCACAGACCCCTCAAAAGGCTTACTTATAACAAGAGCCTTCATTTTAAGACCCCTAAATCTATAGTTAAATTGTATTATACAAATATATTGACCCCTATATAAATCTTTTGGCTATTATGCAACGTATTGTAAAAATAATTGCTAAGTTAATTCATTGCAGCTTTATATCAAACATTAGTGTATGAATGCTGCTTTCACTCATTACATAAGTGTTGAGTTAATGAAGTTATTAGATGTGCTGAAGGAACTATAGCATAAGAATTCTAACAGAAGTTCATAAGCTATTGTAGTACAACACATTATAATACTGAACTTCACATCCTATAAAGAAGATTGCTGAGGCTAGAGTGTGAGTATTTTCAAGAAAAACATGCACATGCTAGCAAAATAATACCTGTTGAAATAATGCTTATGTCAACACTTCAAGATAATATTCCTGAAGGTATTTAGAAAGGTGTAAAAGCGCCAAAAGTACATATAAAAACTTTAGGGAAATAGAAGAAGATGAAATGATATAGAAAAAATATTGAAAAATAATATGGGAAAATACGCTATGGAAAGTAATCTATTTTATACAATAATAAATACTTGAGTACGAAATAAGGTGAAATTATAAAGCCGAGGAATTCTTATGTAGTTATCAAACTAACAGCTATAGTTTATCAATGTATTCATGATTTATTAATAGCTAATGTGATAAAGAGATCAATCATTGAAATTCTTTAAATAATTTCTCTTTATTATTTATATACTAGCTTTAGTTCTTTAACACCAATTTTATTTTATTTAAAATTTATAAACCCTTGCCATAGCATAACTTTTTTCAGATGGGTGAAATAAATGTCTATACCTATGTCAAAAACTGTTGTATATCTTTTGGTTCTACTAATAGTATTATCAATAGTCTCAATAGCCCTTGTTGCAACTCTACCTAGAGCACCAACTGGTGTTGTAACCGTTACCACACCTATAACAGTACCAACATTAAGTGTTGTAACCGTGACAGCCCCGGGAGCTCCAGGAGCTACAGTAACTGTTGAGAAAACAGTAACAGTACCTGGGGCACCTGGGGCAACAGTTACAACAACTATACCTCCAACTACTGTAACACAAACAGTTACGGTTACGGGAACAGCTGCCCCTGCTATACCACCACTAGCTGAATGGTTAGCAAGTGCTGCTGCTCCATATAAGGGGGCCACTATAAGGATGGTTACAGAGAGCACTCCAACGGGTTTATTTATAAGAGATGTTCTAGCAACTGAATTTGAGAAAATAACAGGTATACATGCAATAGTTGAAACTGTATCTTGGGACGAAATGTTTAGAAAAGAAATATCTACAGTACAGGCCAAAGCTTCTGATTACGATATATTCTATGTGGAACAAGATATTATAGCACAGTATGGATATAACAACTGGTTGATTCCGTTAGACGACTTCATAGCTAATCCTAAGCTTACATATCCAGGATACGACATAAATGATATATTCGTCCTTGACCAATATATATATAATGGCAAGATATTAGCTATACCATTTGAGTCCTTCCTAAAAATATATGTATATAGAAAAGATCTCTTTGAAAAATATGGGATAAAATTACCAGATGTTTTAACATGGGACTTTGTGAAAAAGGTTGCTGAGTTCTTTGGTACTGGTACGAAAGAGCCTGGAGTGTATGGTTGGGTTGCACAAGCAGCTTATCATCCATGTCTATTCTATGAAATGGTTGAAAGTGTTTGGCCTACTTTTGGTGTTCAGTACTGGGGTATTACAAATGGATTAGAGGTCAGATTTAATAATACATGTGGTAAAAAAGCCTATAGAACGTATATAGAATTATTAAAATATGCTCCTCCAGGAGTATCGTCATATACTTGGGATGAGGTAGGAGCTACCTTTACTAGAGGTGGTGCTGTACAAGGATTGATGTATGCAGAATTCTTCGGAACTATATTTAAACAAAATCCCAACATGATAGGAAAGTATGGAGTAGCTTATCCACCAATAGATCCTGACTGCTATGGGGGAGGTTACATAGGATATTTTGATATGGGTGGTATGGGTATAAATCCATATTCTAAAAACAAAGAGGCTGCATGGTTATTCATACAATGGGTAACAAGTAAAGAAAACGTAAAGAGAATCATGGAGAACATAAATACAGTAGTAAGATGGTCAGCATTAGAAGAACTAGGTGATAAACTTGATGCAAAGTATGGTCACGGATATTTCGCGCTTCTCAAGAAGGCTATAAAGGAAAGAGTATTCAGAGGGGCTCCGCCATTCCCATTCCATCTTGATATATCGCAACAAGCATATGCTCCACTTCATAAAGCTGTTACAGGAGAAACAACACCAGAAGCAGCTGTAGATGAAATGGCTGCTCTTGTAAAGAAGATCCTCGCACCTTGGAAAGAAAAACTAGGAGTCTTACCTCCATATACATAAAATATAAAATAAAAATAAATGAAAAATGAAAGAGTTTTTTAATATCGTATCTCACCTTACATTAAAATGCTGTACCAATCCTTTATCCTTTTTAGTTCAAACAGTTTAATATTAAAATACAAACATTTTTACACATCTAGATACAAGAGCTGGTGCTTTCCAGGGTAAGTTCGATGTTTGTAGAGGTCTGTATGAAAGAACTGGATGTCCACCAATATTTGTGTACCCATTTAACAAAGATTCTCTGGTTTAAGGAGGGTAAAAGATTTAGGGATTTTAAGCGCATAACATTTGTTAAGGATTACATAATCTACAGACTCTCTAACACATGGGTACGGATGACGAGTGCATTAGGTGTTGCGGTAGTGGCTCTAAGAGCTCTAGGATACTATAGCAGTATTGATGCTGTAGGGTTTGAGCATGTCAAGGATAAAAGGCTAGGGGTTGCAGAGCCAGAGCCTAGCATATGCGAAGCTTGGCAAGCAGTATCAGCACAGAGTTGAGTATTCCAACAAGAACGAGTTTTCTAGCCTCCAAAAGCCATGACTATACTCATAAAAATTTATATATCTAATTACATTGATGCTACAATAATAGAGTATCTCAGGTATGTATTATGAAGAAAGAAAAATTATATCCATTGTTATTCACCTTGCCAGCAATAGTAATATATATAGTACTAGCCCTTATTCCATTGATTTTCACAATATATTTATCAGTTACTAACGTTAGACCAGGTGTGGGTACTGGTGGTTTTGTTGGTGCAAAGAATTTCATTGATGTGTTAACTGATGCCACAGTGCTATCATCACTTAGACTAACTGTAACATATACAGTCATAGTAGTTACCGTGGAAGTGATCTTAGGTCTTTTGCTAGGAGCATTAATGTATGAAAGTATATCTGTGAGAAAAATATTAACACCCTTGCTTGTTATCCCACTTGGGTTGCCACCACTGACTGTGGGACTTATATGGCGTTTCCTTGCCCATCCAGATTTTGGTGCTTTAACTTATTATATAAGAACCACACTTCACATAAACTTCAATTATACATTAGAAGGATCGCAAGCATTTATACTTACAGTATTAATGGATATCTGGATGTGGACTCCATTAGTAGCATTCATTGCATTAGGTGGAATGTTATCCATACCACCTGAGTACACCGAGTCATTCTTAGTTGATGGAGCTGGATTCTTTCACAGAATACGATATTTGTACTTCCGAATGATCAGGTCAAACATAATATTTGCAATAATACTGAGATTTATGGACTCTTTTAAAGTATTTGACCAAGTATTCATGCTCACACAGGGTGGTCCTGCAGGAGCAACATATTACATTAGTATACTTCTGTATAGGATAGGACTCACAGTATGGGATTTATCTAAAGGAGCAGCTCTATCCCTAATAATACTGATAATAGTTATAATAGTAAGTAACCTTATAGTTAAAGTTATGAAGAGGTGATAGACAACATGAAGACAATAACTATAGTGAATATCCTAGTAATAATCGCTATAGCACTATTAACATTATTCCCATTGTATTGGTTGATAATAACATCATTTAAGAGTTATATAGAAATATATGCTAATCCTCCCTACTTATATCCCCCACATCCAACACTCGAGTACTACATAGATGCACTATATAAATTTCAAGGACTAAAATACCTGATTAACTCATCAATAGTTGCAACAACAAATGCTGCAATAGCTACAATAATAAGTTTGCTTGCTGCTTACGCCATTTCACGATTCGACTTCAAGGGTAAGGATAACTTATTCTTTACATTTGTATCGATGAGAATGGCCCCTCCAGCAATATTTGCAGTAGCTTATTACTACATTTTCTGTAGTACTCTTGGATTAAGAGATAATTTAATTGCATTAATAATACTTTATAATGTGTTCAACATTCCGATAGCGATATGGCTTTTGCTATCCGCCATAGATGCCATTCCCAGAGACCTTGATGCTGTAGCTCAACTTGAAGGTCTAGGACCTTTCAAAATATTGTTTAGAATACATGCCCCAATTATAAAGGGTACTATTGCTGTAGCTTACTTGCTAACATTCTTAAATGCATTCAATGAGTACCTCTTTGCATCATTCATAACCAGCACCGAGGCTAGAACAATAACAACAGCTCTACAAGGTATGGTGACAGTTGCAGGTGTTTATTGGTCTCAAATGGCTGCTTTAGGAGTTTTATCAGCTTTACCAGGTATAATAATAGCTGTTATAGCTAGAAGATATTTGGTAACTGGATTGACCATGGGTATGGTATAAATATCTTTATCAAAGTTTTTAATCTGGTTATGATTGGAATCAAGGTGAGAAATATGAAATTGCAATTAAATCATGTATCTAAGTGGTATAAAAATGTAAAAGCATTGAATGATGTTAGTATTGAGTGTGAAAGTGGAAAAATTACAGCATTATTTGGACCTGCAGGTTCAGGAAAGACCACACTTCTAAAAATTATTGCTGGTTTAGAAAGACCTGATAATGGTAAGATAATTTTTGGAGATAAAGATATAACTCCTCTACCACCACACCATAGAGAAGTGGCCTTTGTATTCCAGACATATGGTCTCTTTCCACATTTAACAGTTTACGATAACATAGCATTTCCATTAAAAGTAACTAAAAAATACTCATCATCTGAAATAGATAAGAGGGTAAAGGAGGTAGCTGATATATTAAAAATAAGTGATGTTCTTCAGAAATATCCAGCACAATTAAGTGGCGGTCAGAGACAAAGAGTAGGCATAGCAAGAGCTTTGGTGAAAGATGCAAAAATTCTATTACTGGATGAACCTCTAACGAACTTAGATTATAAAATAAGAGAAACAATGAGGGGTGAACTGAGGAAAATATTGTTGAGTAGTAAGGATAAGGTAGTAGTATATGCTACTCCAGATCCTATCGAGGCTCTATCTATAAGTGATTACATAAACATTTTAATACATGGAAATCTGTTACAATCTGGAGAAACCACTAATGTGTATAATAATCCTAGAAATATTACTGTAGCTCAGTTCTTTTCTTATCCACCAATGAATTTGTTCAATGGTTCTTTATCATATGAAAACAATTCATGGATGTTGAACATACATGAAATTAAAACTTCCATCAAATTAAATGAAAAAGTAATAAGGAATCTTAGTGCTGATACAAGTACTAAATATAGAGATGTTACAGTAGGTATAAGGCCGGGAGATTTCATGTTTTTCCTTAGTTATGAAGAGTACGAGAGAAGTAAAAAAGAAGGATTAGTAACTTTAAGTGGTAAAGTACTGACAAGTGAAGTATTAGGTTCTGAAACATTGATACATATACGTATTGCTGAAAAAGGTAGGATAAGTGTCCTTATTCCCGAATTACGACCAATAGAATTAGAGCTTCCTGTTGTAATAGCTTTTAACCCACTAAATATTTATATTTTTGATAAAAAGAGTGGAGAGCTTATCTATAGTCCATATCACATACCTTAAAGGGATTGTAATATGGTTGAAATAAAGCTAGAAAACATAACCCATGTTTATACTACTGAAAAAGGGTTGAAAACAGTTGCACTTGAGAATGTCAACATTACTTTTCCAAGCGGAAAAATAACTGGCATACTTGGTCCATCTGGTTGTGGAAAAACCACGATGCTGAAGATTATTGCAGGGCTTCTAAAACCTACGAAGGGAAGGGTATATTTTGATAATAGAGATGTAACCAACCTAGATCCACAGCAAAGAAACGTTGCAATGGTTTTTCAATTTCCAGTTGCATACGATATGAGTATATATGATAATATAGCATTTCCATTAAAACTACGCAATATATCTAAAGATACCATACATAAAAGGGTTATGGAGATTGTCGATATTCTGGGGATAGATCGTAGTATATTGAATAAAAATGCCAAAGGAGTTGACCCAGGTTTAAGGCAGAAAATAGCTGTCGCAAGAGCTTTGATACGTGAAGCAGATGTTCTTCTACTTGATGAGCCCTTAACTAATCTTGAGCCATTAGTAAGAATAGAACTAAAGACACGTCTTAAAGAAATTACAAAGACATTAAAAATAACGACAATATATGTTACACATGACCAAGCAGAGGTATTAACACTAGCAGAAAGAATAGCTGTGATGAATATGGGGAGGGTAATACAATATGATGAAACAACTAATGTCTATGAAAACCCAGTTCACGAATTTGTGGGCTATTTTATTGGAAACCCTGGTATGAATTTTGTTGAGTGTTCATTAAATGAAAGAAAAATGGCATTGGATTGCAAAGGTTTTGAACTTTCACTGAACAGAGATGAAGTAGAGACCTTAGTAAAGTATGGCACTGAATTCAGATTAGGAATAAGACCAGAACATATTTATATAGATGAAGGCAAGAGTGATAAAGGTATTAAAGGGAGAGTGAGCTTAATTGAGCGAGTAGGAACAGCATTATTAATCCATGCAGAAATATCTAAAGAAGTATCACTCGTAGTAAAGACATACAAACAACTAGTTTTACAGGAGGGGAGTATAATCAACTTATTACTGCCCAAAGATAAAATAAGGATATTTGATAGAAAGACAGGTAATAAGATATTGCCCTAAAGGATAATCATAAAATCTTTTCCACATCAATCGAATTGTTTATATGACTAAAAACAGTAGACGTGAATTTTACACACATAAAATTTTTAAAGGAGAAGTAGTAGATAGTTTCTGATTTAGTAGGTGTATATCATGTCTTTAGAGGAGTCTTTAAATGAATTGAGAAACATCTCTTTTAGAAAGTTATTCGATTTGAGTGGTAAGAAAGCTGTTGTCACTGGTGGTGGAGGTGGTATATGTAGTGCTATTGCCTATGGGCTGGCAGAGTTTGGTGCAGATATTGCGCTAATGGATTTGAGTGCTGAAAATCTTGAGAAGGTGAAGAACTTCCTTAAGGAGAGGTTCCCTGAGAGAAAGGTGATAGCTTTTGTAGTTGATGTGTGTAACTATGGTGATGTAGCTAAAGCTGTTGATGATATTATTAGAGAGTTTGGTAGGATAGACATTTTAGTGAATTGCCATGGCATTGGCCAGTGGGTCTCTGCTGAATCAATGAGTCTAGCTGATTGGGATAGAATGCTGCGTACAAACCTTACATCAGTATTCATAGTGAGTCAGGTTGTCGGCAAGTTCATGATAAAGCAGAGGTATGGAAAAATAGTAAACATCGCCTCCATGTCGGGACACATAGTGAATACTCCACAACCCCAATCACATTACAATACGTCTAAGGCTGGGGTTATACACTTAACAAAAAGCCTGGCTGCAGAATGGGCTAAATACAATGTGTATGTCAACAGTGTTAGTCCAGGATACACACTTACACCACTTGTTGAAAAACTACTCAAACAGGAGCCTAAATATGCTGAGCTATGGAGGTCTATGATACCACTTGGCAGATTCGCAAAGCCACATGATATAGTGGGTGCAGTACTATTTCTAGCATCAGATGCTTCGAACTATGTCACAGGAGCAGACATCATTGTTGATGGAGGCTACACAGTATTGTAGATGCTGAAACATGCAATCAGTAACTATAACATGAAGTGAAGAAGATTTAAAAGCTAGCAAAACAATGATACTTTATGAAGTGAGAAGAGGGTTGATACATGTTTGAGCCCATAACAACGTTTTCCACGTTCTATGTCCGTGGTTTTAGAGCTCCTGGGACGTATATGCAGGGCAGGGGTGTGTTGAATTATCTAGGTAGATTGGTTAGGAGGTTCGGTAAGAAGGCTTTGGTGTTATCTGATTCTGATGTTAAGCGCATTGTTGGGGATGTTATTGAGGGGAGTTTGAAGAATTATGGTATAGACTATGTCTATGTCATTTTTAATAGGGAGTGTAGTTGGGAGGAGATTAATAGGGTTACTAAGATAGCTTTGGAGAACAGTGTTGACATGGTTGTTGGTGTTGGTGGTGGGAAGACTCTGGACACTGCAAAGGCTGTTGCTATTCCAAATGAGCTTGCCGCTGTAATGGTACCCACTATTGCATCTACAGATGCTCCTACATCAGCTATTTCAGTTGTTTATACAGAGCCTTATCCGGGGGAGTTTCTCGAGGTTCTCAATCATTATAAGAACCCTGATATGGTTGTCGTGGATACGGAGGTCATTGCTGGTGCACCTGCGAGGTTCTTGGCTGCTGGCATGGGTGATGCTGCGTCGCATTATTGGGAGATACGCTCTCTTTTCCAAGCCAACAAGCCTGGGCATGTGTTCATGGATTATGAGAAGATGAAGGGTGTAGAGCCTTTAAAGTCCTTTGACTTACCGCTTCATATAGCTAAGCTTTTGTGGGAAATACTGCAAAAACATGGAGTAGCAGCTATGCAAGCAGCTAAATTGAAATCTGTAACACCAAGTCTAGACCTGGTAGTGTATGCAAATACCTTGTTAAGCGGCTTAGCGTTTGAGAATGGTGGAACTGGGTTTGCGCACGCCATAGGCAATTCTCTGAGTGTCTTGGAGAAGAAGATGAAGCCTGTGCAATACCATGGGGAGATGGTGTCTTTTGGAACACTTGTAGAGATACTTACTGAAGGAACTCTTGAACAGGCTGTTGAGTACATTAAATGGGCTCACTCAGTAGGGCTGCCTGTCACATTCGAAGAACTTGGTTTAAGAGAGGTAACAGATGAAGATCTGCACAAAGTTGTGGAAAAGCTGAAGACAACTACAGAGTACTTGAGACTCCCATATGAAATCCCAGAAGAGCAGATGATAGCCCTAATGAAAGTGGCTAACGAAGTTGGCAGAAAATATGGTCAGCTATATCCACGCGCATCTCTATAAACACATATTTTTAAGCTAAAAGGGTTTCTGACCCCATCCCAGCTCTGAAGTATGGAGACAATCTTCAGAGGTTATTCGCTAGCCCTCCTCTCAATGCTTAAAATAGCAGCTCTATCTATTGAGCATAGGCTTTAGCTAGCTTAAAGGTGCTGAGAGCATTAATAGAGATTATATGCTCTACAATTTCGCTATCCAAAACACTCCTCATACTACCTATTTGCAATGCTTTAGAGCAGAATGTTTTGTAGAAGCACGTTCATCTCATTATTTATGTTACAGCACTGTTTATTATTATGTGGAATAACACTTATTTTTGTGTTGCATATTATTAATCTTGCTGGCGTTGAACATGGGTTTGCATAGCCAAGTATTGCAGAATACTATGCTTCTCCATGAAGAGGCTAGGAAAAATCTTGCTAGCTTTAAGCATAGGATTGTTGTGATTAGTGGTAAGGGTGGTGTTGGTAAGAGCTTTGTGTCTTCAATGCTTGCACTAGCCCTTGCTGAAATGGGTAAGAATGTTGCGCTCTTTGATGCAGACATCTATGGCTCCTCCATACCACAGCTCCTGGGTTTGCAGAGTGTAAGGCTTCAGGCTGATGAAGAGGGGAGAATACTACCTGCTGAAGGCCCTCTCGGGCTGAGGGTTGTGGCCATGAATCTCATAGTCGATGCGCCTGAGACTCCCATTGTTTGGCGGGGTCCTCTAGCCTCGAGAGCAATAATAGAGCTTATGGCAAAAGTTAAGTGGGGTTCTGTAGACTATCTAGTTGTCGATATGCCTCCAGGGACAGGGGACATAGCAATCACAATTGCGCAGCTCATGCCACGCGAAACCCATGCAATAGTTGTAACAGCACCAAACATTCTGAGCGAGGTTGTTGTTGCCAAAGCCATAAACTTCGCCATTTCAACAAACTTAAGGCTTCTGGGAATAGTGGAGAACATGAGCTACTTCAAGTGCCCTCACTGCGGCAGAGAAACAAGCATCATGGGGAAAATAGGTGGTGAACACCTAGCCTCAAAATACAACACAACAGTACTAATCAAGATACCTCTAGATCCACACATAAACGAGGCTATTGATAGAGGAGCACCTTACATACTAGTTGAAAGAGATGGTGAGGCTGCAAAGACCATTAGAGAGCTAGCATCAAAAGTAGTGAAGCTCATTGAATGAGGTAGAGTGGAGACCTAGACGCAGTATTAAAATGATGGAGAGCTGCTATTTTGAGATAGGGATATATTTTTGATTGGCATGTACTGAATTGAAAAACGTTTAAAAATAAAATTGATTGCTAATCGTATTTAGCTTTTATATATTGTGTAGTAGTATAGTAGCATTGTAGGTCCTAGCTGTACTCCTCCAACATTTTTGCTATGGACTATGGTGAGGCTTCCTTGCAACAGCGGTATGAATGGTACATCACCTGCTAATATCTTTTGCACTTGTTCATAGAGTTGCGCTCTCTTTGCCTGGTCAACCTCTATCGATGCTTGCTCTAGTAGCTGATCTACTGTTGAGTTAGAGTATCGAGAACCTGTCCACTTATTTGCACCTGTTTTTAGGAATGGTGTTAGGAAGTCGTCTGGATCTATGTAGTCTGGGTACCACCCAAGTAAGCTGAGCATCATTCTACCATTCCTTGCATTGTCTACATATGTAGACCACTCAGCACTCTTTATCGTCACATCTATGAGCCCTGTTGCCTCTAGCTGTGTCTTGAGCAGTGTTGCTACATCTGCTTCGGTATCGCCATAGTGTGTGGGTGTATACCACAACTCTATCTTCAGCTTATTGGCTTCGCTATAACCAGCCTGATTCAAAAGGCTTTTTGCAAGCTCTAAATTAGGTCCTTCACCATATACATTCTTAAACACATCTATATGGCTCCACATACCCATTGGAACAAGGCTGTAGAGAGGCTCCATAGCACCGTAGAATACTTTTGAAGCTATTTCACTCCTGTTTATAGCGGCTGCTATAGCTCTTCGCACCAACACATTGTTTACTGGGCTCATATTAACATTTATCACAACATATCTTATGAATGACCCTGGCACCCTCTCAACAACCAGATTAGTCTTTTTAGCTAGGTCCACGTAATCCTGTGGTCTAAGGGTTCTCCAAGCTATATCCACCTCGCCATTCTCTATAGCTAGTCTAAGTGATGTTGCATCCCTGTAAAACCTTATAATAACTCTGCCAGTCTTTGGCTTCTCACCATAGTAATATGGGTTGGTCTCTAGAACCATGTACTCATCCCTCTTAAACTCTTTTATGCAGTAGGGGCCTGCACCGCCCCAAGTAGCATCACTAACTATCTTATCATCTGGGTAGCTGGGGTGCACTGGGAAGTAGGGTGGTGTAGCTAAAACAGATAAGAAGTAGCCCACGGGCTTACTTAATACAAACTTCACCGTATAGTCATCTAAAGCTATAACATCATCGACAAAGTCTGTGACAAGCCATGCAGGATCTCCATTTATTTTCATAACCCTCTTAACACTTCGCACAACATCTTGAGCAGTTACAGACCTTCCATCACAGAACTTGACGTTGTTTCTAAGCTTAAATATCCAAACCCTGCCCCCATCCTCAACAGTCCAGTTAACAGCAATGGCTGGCACAATCTGATCTGTACCAGGCTTATACTTCACAAGCCCCTCCATAGTGTTGCTAAGCACTTCCCATGTGAAGAAATCGTAAGCATTGGAAGGATCTATATCTGTGACTTTATCAGTAACACCTATTACAAGTGCTGCAACTCTTTTTGGCTGAGCAAGGTATGTGAAGTAATAGGTTGCTATGGCTACTGCTAAAACTACAACTATTATGATTGCAATTAAAAGCTTTTTACTCATATTCTACACCTTTATGCCTAATTAAAGTATATAGAGAACTATATAAAGCTATTTGAATTTAAAACATATTAAGTCTGTATATAGATGCTGTACAGATACATTGAGATAAACACATCAATTAGGTGTTGAATGGTGTAGAAAATGGGTTTAGCTAGGTACATAGCTTTCAGAGCTCTGCTCATAATACCAACAATACTGCTTCTCTACACGCTAGTATTTATAGTGCTAAGAGTGCTACCTGGAAACCCAGTATTGGCAGCTCTCGGCACTAAGAACATTCCTGAAGAGCAGCTAAAGGCATTGATGAGGGAATTGGGGCTGGATAAACCTCTTTATCAGCAGTACTTTGAGTATTTAATCAATTTTTTGAGGGGGGATATGGGGTATTCTATGATTATAAGGGGTAGACCTATAGCTAACGACATTGCAGATAAATTTCCAGCCACTTTAGAGCTCGCTATATGGGCTATGGTCATGAGCTTTGCTCTAGGTGTGGGTTTTGGCTATGTAGCTGGAAAAAGTAGGGGTACTGCTTTGAAGCACATCGCCAGGCTCTATGGATCCATAACCTATATAATCTTTATACCAGCTCTAGGACTCTTTCTACAGCTCCTCTTTGGCCGCTGGCTCGGAGTACTTCCAACAGGTGGAAGACTCTCTCCAGGGATCTACATAAACTCTATAACAGGTTTATACACAATTGACTCTCTGCTTCAAGGCGATTTCAATACCTTTGCAGATGCAATTAAACACATAATACTCCCATCACTGACGCTAGGCCTTGTACTTTCAGGGCCTTTTACAAGGCTCACGCTAAGCAATATGGAGAGGGTTCTGGGATCAAAAATTGTTGTGGCTTATAGGGCTAGGGGTGTGAGGGAAGAGGTCATAGCAAGGCACGTGTTTAAGCATGCCCTCATACCCATAGTTACATATCTAGGGCTACAATTTGCGTTACTCCTTGGTGGAGCTGTTCTTACAGAAACCACGTTTAACTGGCCCGGGCTTGGCACATACCTTGTCGACAAGATTATGTATAGAGATTACACAGCTATACAAGCTGTTGTAATACTATTTGCTTTTCTTGTAGGCGTTATAAGCCTCATGACTGATGTAGCCTATGCACTTATTGACCCCAGGGTGAGGTACTGATGACCCTAAATATATATACTGTAATAGGGCTAGCAGTGATACTGGTAATAGTTTTAATGGCTCTGCTAGCAGATTTCATAGCCCCTTACTCACCTGTTGAGGCTTCTGGAATGGAGCTCGAGTCTCCGAACCCCCTACACATAATGGGTACAGATAATCTTGGTAGAGATGTTTTCTCTAGAGTAGTTTATGGAGCGAGAACAGTGATTGTAGTTGTGCTAATAGCTGTTATCCTAAGTGGCGTTATAGGCACTGTGCTAGGGCTTGTCAGCGGCTATATCAGTGGAGTTCTAGATAAAATACTTTCATTTGTAATGGACTCTATATACGCCTTCCCCTCACTAATCCTTGCAATAGCGCTTTCAGTAGCTCTAGGCCCCAACATATTTAATGCGGCTGTGGCCATAGCCATAACATATATACCCACGTACTTCAGAATGGTTAGAGGTCAGGTGCTGAGTATAAAGAACGAGTCTTTCGTGGAAATGGCGAGGGCTCTAGGGCTTCCAATAACAAGAATAATGGCGAGATACATACTTCCTCAGCTAACGCAGACACTCGTTGTGGTCTTTAGCATGAACAGCGCAGATGCTGTGCTAACTGAGGCTGCACTAAGCTTCTTTGGGCTAACTGTTCAGCCTCCAACACCAGATTGGGGATTTGACTTGTATAAGGGCAGGGGATTCATACTTTCAGGAGCTTGGTGGATGCTCATCTTCCCAGGGGGTATGATAACCCTGCTAGCACTAGGCTTTGCACTTCTCAGTGAAGGCGTTTCACAAAGCTATGTGGTGAAGGAGGGTGAGTGAAGTTCTTTTAGTAGAGGATCTCTATGTCAAGTACTACACTAGAAGAGGTATCATATCAGCTGTTTCTGGAGTGACTTTTGACGTTATAAAAGGAGAGATGCTGGCCGTGGTGGGTGAAAGCGGCTCTGGAAAATCAACTCTGGGTTATGCAATTATGAGGCTCTTGCCCAGGAGTGGTGCTGTGGAGAGGGGGAGAATTGTGTTGGATGGAGAGGACATTCTGAGGCTTAGCGAAGAGGAGTTGAGGAGGATTAGAGGAGGCAAAGTTTCCATGGTTTTTCAAGACCCATTCACAACTCTAGACCCGCTAAGAAGAGTTCTAGACCAGTTTAGAGAATTCCTAGCTGAGCACGGCATAGATGCTGAGAGGGGTAGAATCATAGCGGAGGAAATGCTGGAAGCTGTTGGAGTTCCTAAGAACCTTGCAAACGCTTATCCACATCAGCTCTCAGGCGGGCAAAAGCAGAGAGTAGCTATAGCAATGGCTATAGCTCTCAACCCACTGCTAGTAATAGCAGATGAACCGACAACAGCACTCGATGTTGTAATCCAGAGGCAGGTAATGGATTTACTTGATGATGTTAAGAAGAGGGGGACATCCATAATGTTCATAACACATGACATAGCGTTAGCTATAGAGAGAGCAGATAGGGTAATGATAATGTATGGCGGTGAGGTAATGGAGCTAGCAGAAAAGAGTATGCTTGCAAAGAGAGCTCTACACCCATACACAGTTGGCTTGCTCTCCTCAATGCCAAGAATAGGTTCAGAAAAACTCCCCAGCTCTATACCCGGTTATCCACCAGACTTGAGAAGCCCTCCAAAGGGCTGCATATTTCACCCAAGATGCCCATATGCTACTGAGAGGTGCAGAACTGTAAAACCTATACTAAGTGAAGTGGAGAAGAATCATTTTGTTAAATGCCATCTGGTGAAAGCTCTATGACGCTTGTTGAGCTAAGCGAAATAGTCATGGAGTTTGAAGTAGGGGGGATTCTGAAGAGGTCTAGACTTAGGGCTATAGATAGAGTGAGTGTTGGTATTGAAAGAGGTGAGGTATATGGTTTAGTGGGTGAAAGCGGCTCTGGAAAATCAACTCTGGGCAGGGTTTCTCTAAGGCTTTACAAACCCACAGCAGGTAAGGTTATTTTTGATGAAATAGATATAACGAGTCTCCCTGAAAGATACCTACGCAAATTGAGAAAGAGAATGCAGTTAATACCCCAGGACCCCTACAGCTCTATAAACCCATTTTACACAATTGGAGAGACCCTCACAGAACCTCTACTAATTCATAACAGCATTGATAGGAGGGAGGCTCTTGAAGAAGCTGCAAGGATTCTGGAGGATGTTGGGCTAGTACCAGCAGACGAGTACCTGGGGAGGAGACCACAACACTTAAGCGGAGGACAGCTACAGAGAGTAGCTATAGCAAGGGCAATGATACTGAGGCCAGATTACATAGTTGCTGATGAGCCTACAAGCAATCTAGACGCCTCTATAAGAGCATCAATAGTTAACCTCATTTCAGATTTTCAGAAGAGGTTTAACCAAGCCCTGCTCTTCATATCTCACGATATTGCGTTAGTGAGTTTACTTGTTCAGAGAATTGGTGTTATGTACCTAGGGCAATTAGTTGAAGAAGGCTTTTCAAGAGATGTTATAAAAGACCCCCTACACCCATATACAAAAGCACTTATCTCAGCAATACCACTAGCAGAAGAGTTAAGAATAGAGAGAGTTGTGCTAAGAGGAGAAATAGGAGACCCTGCAAACCCACCACAGGGCTGCAGGCTACACCCAAGATGCCCATACGCAACAAAAATATGTGGAGAGAGAGAACCGCCAGTAACTATTGTAGGAGGTAGAAGAGTGAAGTGCTGGCTCTACACCGAGAAGTAGAGAATTCTAAGTAAATAATACAACAATTTCAAAACATAGAGACAAAAATAGTGCTGATAATAAAGCTGCCCCCAGGTTTCAACTCTCTTAAAATACTCTTGTAATTGTATACACAAATCAATGCATTCATATAAAAATCTTTTGCCATTCACTATTACATTTTGAAAGACATACATTGCATAGAGATTCAAAAATGTTTTGTAATTCAACTCAGCATCTTCTTTAATAAGTCAAGAACCTCGCTAACATCTTTAAGCTCAATAGTTGCCCTTAGGAATGTATAGCCAATGCTAGTGTCAAGCTCATAACTAGGCTCTGTACCTGACTTTACTAATAGTTTTAGCATGTCTCTATATGCATTTGCACATCTATCTACATCCTCTAGGCTGAGGCTCTTCGGAATCTCAATACTTAGGGCAATTGCGAAGCCTCCTCCACTCTCCGAGACCTCGACTATTACATCTCCGACATGTATCCTAACACTTTCCTCAGCCTCAAACCTAGCCCCAAACCCCTTTAACAACTCCTCAACCTTTTTAACCCACTCAACACCAATAAACTCTTCTTCAAACATAGTCATCTCACCCTTTGCTAGAGACCTCGCTCTTCAAAATAGGGACATTGACCCTCTCCCCCACTCTGAAGCGTGAGGGTTCTTGGAGTAGCTCACAAGTCTATTCAGAGCTACATATATAATGTATACTAGTGCTGTGTTTATAAATTGTATGGCTTGCAAACCTCCTAGTTACCTGGGTCTCTGAGAACAGCTCTAGAATATTGGTGAGGGGGCTCGGAAGTAGTGTGATGAGCCTAAGGGTGGTCGTAAACAGCTACTCTTAAGTCTACAGGAACCTTACTTAAAGCTTGTGTGGTGTTGTGTATTAGAGCTCTATTTCTTGGCATGGGTAGGGTATTAGAATCTCTAGTTCTTTTTCTATAGGTGTCTTTACTGGATTTGGCCATTGGTAGAAGTGTATAAGTGTAAGCTTTTTTGTATTGCTTTTAATGGCAAGCTCTATAGCGTCTTCGTAGGTGCTGTGCCCATATCTATGTGCATCTATGTTGTGGCCTGAAGCTTCGTGTATTAGTATGTCGCAGTTTTTTGCAAATTGAATTAGTTTTGGGTTGTATACAGTGTCTCCGCTATATACAATGCATTTATCATTGATGGAGATCTTTAGAGAGGCTGCTGGTAGTGTGTGTATAGCTTCTAGAAGCTCTATTTCGAATTCCTCTAACTTTATCTTCTCCCCAAACCCTGCTTCAATAAACTCAACTATATCCACTGTGTTTTGGGATCCAGAAGCATTTATTAGTTGCTCTATGGCTTCCAGCGCGTTTCTTATAGACACTATTCTCATTTTCTTTAACCCTCTGTGTTTTGCTATTTGAAGTAATGTGGGTATGCCGAGGATGTGATCCCCATGTCTATGACTTACTACAACTCCTACAAGCTTTTCATCTAATTCAATGTTGCAGAGTCTCATAGATCTGTAAACACCTTCTCCAGCCTCAACCAAAAGCCATTTGGAGGTAGAGCTAATCACGGCAAATGATGCGTAGCCTAGTAGTGGATCAGATATCCACCCACCAACACCGAGAAAAACTATTTTAACCACTGCTACCTCCTCTTCGCAGTCTTCTTACCCACTTCACCAATTCTATAAGGCTTTCTATAGGCTTCAAGCAGTGCTCCAGCCATTATAGCTGCTACTCCTAGACCAACAAGTGTAGAGGCTGTTAAAGCTCTTGAAAAATCTACGCCGCAAACATAGTCTATCTTTATCTGCTCATAGCCATTCTCACTAGGTGTAAGTGTTATTTCAATAGCTTGCACAGTCACCTCTCTAGAGCTGGGTCCGTGGATCAACAGCTTCTTTATCTCTGCATCGCTGTCAAGTTTAAGTATAAGAGTGTAGTTCCCAGGATCCAGGGACTTCATGAAGAACAGCGTTGTGTTAAGACCTCTGCCAGCAACAGATTTTTCAGGGCTTAGAGTAGTGTATATAACTGTTTCATTAGTTAGAGTGTTTAGGATGGATAGAAAACCACTAAAATTCTCCTTCTTCACATCACCCTCCAGCTCAATATAAATATAGCCAACAGTTTGATTAACAGAGAAACGATAGCTAAATGGAGCCCCAGCCCTTATAAACACATTAGAAAGGTTAACAACAACATTCCTCCAATAATACCACTCAGAATAGCTAGGGCTCAACCTCCCAACAAATTGACTTGGCACTTGAACATAGCTTGAACACATCTTAAACTCAACACCACTAATTAAAGCTGCCCACCCAATAACAAACAGCACCACCCCCAAAACAAGTAAAACCATAGCTCTCGTAGACATTGCTACAACACACCAGCAGTGTGAGCATAAACCCAATTTAAAAAATTTATTGCACAGATCTAACCATGAAGTCCGCTAAGTCCTTGTCGTAACCTACTAGCTTAAGCGATAAATCATTGCAGTAGCAAATTTTTCACCACCTAAACAATGCAATACGTTGAGAAGAGTCCCCAGCTAGCTACTTCCATAAAGTTGATGTTGAAATTCGATGAAACAATCACTTCTTTCTCTGTTCTTTAAGTCCTAGAAGCTGTGCGAATCCGTGTTCTTCAAGCCAATCTGTGTCTATCTCCTATTCTTTTTACCCGTGTAATCCTTTCACTCTCTAGATTTGAATGGAAGCCTAGTTGCAGTTAGCATCACACCTTTCAAAGGGTTGAAGAGAGTTCTACACCTAAAGAAACTTTCTGAAGATTTGCAGAGGAAATACCCAAATTCTTGGAGATCCATAAAGTGGGTTAGGGGTAGGTGGCTTAATAAGGCTAGGAACATATTGGTGAACTCAGCCCATAGATCATCTAAAAGAGTTGTGGATATAGCCAAAGAGTATAGAGCACTAGTTGTTTTTGAGGATTTGGAGAGGCTTAGAGAGAATGGTGAACATTGTTACAAGCTCTCGTGGGAAAAATCCTTGTGGTGCTATAGGAGGGTGCAGATGCTTACAGAGTATAAAGCAGTTCTTAATGGAATTAAAACAGTTTATGTGAATCCAGCTAAAACATCTAAAAAATCAAAATATTTACAAGCCTTATGAGCCTCCGAGGATAAGGAGGAGAGTTACATTCAGAGCTATACCCTATCACCTATGGAGTAATAGAGGAAAGACAAAGATGAGTGTATGGATCAAAGTAGTAAAGCTGACCCTTACACAGATCTGCACTCTCCAAGAACTTTCTTAACTGCTTCCCTATGCAATGGTGTTTGCCATGCAGCTAGCTTCCCTATTCCTAGCTCAAGCTCTTTCTCAGGCGGTGGCTCATCAATCCATAGCTCAGGATCCCTAAACTCTATTTCATCAACTATTAGGTTAAGCTCTAAGAGCTTGTAAAGCAGAGGTATCCTCTCCCTAGAGTAGAGGGCGTCTGGATCACCAACAGCTTCGCAAAGCCATGACCTCTCATAGCTACTCAGAGACAAAACGAATACATCTAGTTTCTTCAACTTGATAAGACTCTTAATTAAAGCATTTGTACTCCATTCGCTTAGGTAAAGCCTTCGAAGCATATCAGGATTTCCACCAGTCAACCTCCAAACATCATCAAAGCTTGGCTTAGTCCCCGGAATCCTATTGTAGAGCTCCTCAAAGCCTTTCCTACTCATGTTCCACATAGGCACTATCTCTGCCCACCTATGCCTACCAATCCTAGCTCTAGAGACTCCCTCACTAGTAGCAATAATGATGACTATCTTCTCATACGGCTCTGGAGGATACTCAATAGTGTTTAGAAGTGCCTTTACGTAGGCTTCAGACCTCTCAATACCAATAGCTTGAAACACATCGTCAGCTAGTACAGCAATCCTCTTCCTCTTCCACCTCTTCAGAAGCTGATTAGCTAAGTAAATGATTAAGTCAGCTAGCTTAATAGGTGCATAACTAGTTGCATCTGCTACAACTCCCAGTAACTTATCTACAACCTCCTTAATATCTGTATAAGCAATGAATTCCTTACGCAGCGGATCAATGTAGATAACATCAAACCTCTGCTTCTTCAGGATCTCAGCTGCTTGCTTAAGCCAAGCAGTTTTTCCGCAGCCCTCAGGACCAAAGACAACTACTGGGTATGGTGTACTCTTCTCACCCCACTCAAAAACCTGCTCAATGGCTCTATCCCTATCAATAAACTCAACCTCCAGCCCTGGAACAAAACTAAGCTTCACTCTCTCAATAAGCACTGCAAATCACCTTACCAACTCAGTAACTTTGCTCTACACAGTATATAACCTTAGCTTGGTTTAACCTCTGCCAACACCTTCTTGACAGCTTCTCTATATAGGGGTGCTCGCCACGCATTCTCCCTACCACAACCAATCTCTGGACCCTCTTCAGGGTATTCAATAAGTTCTAGTAACCCTTTGACCATGGCTGAAGCCTTTCGCAGCTGTTTCTAGTTTCATCAGGTTTATAAGGTTTGACACTACTAAACATTTTCATGAGATTCCCTGTGAGGGGTGAAGAGCCGTAGAGGGCTCTCCCCAAGGACAGCCCAAGATGTGGGGTCCCCGGGGTGGCCCTGAACGCCCCTAAGGCGGATGCAGATCCAAGGAGTGGTGCAGGGGAAGGAGATGAGGCTATGACCATAAAGCAATATGAATCTATATAAGAGTTGAAACTCCTTGCAAACTCGTACTCTGTTGATACCTGTTTTAAATGCTCTAGATTTCGAGAAGTTGTGTAGGGGTAGAGGGTTGCTGAGCCTAGTTCCAAAGCTAGCTATAATATTGTATGTATATACAATATTTTTGAGAGTGAGAGTGGAGACGAAGTTGCATGTAGAGAGTATAGAATAGAGTGTAGGATAGGGAGGAAACTCGATTCAAGCTCCTCGGCAATGGCATCAGATGTTGGAACAGGTTTACTAGTTTAATAGCCTCTTTCGCTCTGCTTCCATGCTTAGCTGGAATATACATAGCGTTCAACACTTTTACAAGTAGAATGAGCTTTTATCTGTTGCTTCCTTTAGCAGCATTATACACATTCTTCTTCGTATTGCCACTAATACCAATTTCGCTTATCTTCATAGGCTTCGCAAAAATAAGCAAGATCCAAACCGCTATACTAAAACGCCAGAAAGTCATTAAATTGATAGGTATAGTAACACCAGTTGCAGCAACTATATACATAGCATTTACATAAAACGCTTCAATTCAACTCAGCACTAGATCTAGATACAACATTATGTAGAAGCCTATGAAAAAGCCCAACATGGCTATTTTTCTATAGGCAGATTTTTCATGGAGTATCTCAGGTAAAACCTCTTCAACAACTATGTAAATCATCGCACCTGCCGAAAAACCCATTCCAATCCCAAGCAAGCTACTTGCATAGGTAAATGCTATTGCCCCTAAAACAGCTGTCAAAGTTTCTATCAAACCACTTAAAACACCTACTACAAAACCCTTCAACATGCTTCCCCATAGAATTGCCAATGGCAATGCAACCGCCATGCCCTCTGGAATATCTTGTATCCCTATAGCTAACGCTGTTGAAAAACCTAGTTGGGTACTATAAACAGTTGTTACGCCAACAGCTAAACCCTCCGGAATATTATGTATCGCAATAGCTATTGAAACAAGAAGAGCTTTCTTAAGCTTATCTTTCATGTACTCTGGTCCTTCATAACCTTCAATAAGGTGTTCATGTGGAATAAAAAAGTCCATAAGAATCATCGTTAGTACACCAATGAATATACCCAAACCAACGTCTATGTAAAACCCTTTCTCGAATGCTGGAATAATCAAACTTGTAAAACTTGCAACAATCATTATGCCAGATGCAAAACCTAGAGAAAGGTCCAGACCCCACCTAGGCAGTGTAATCCTCGTAAAAGCTGTTAAAGAGCCAAGAGATGTGAGCCCTGCAACTATAAACCCATTCACCAGGGCATCATTTATACTCATAGACATCAGGAGTCACAGAAGAATTTATGTCTTATATCAGTTTATATTAGTTCGTAGTATTGTAGAAGCCTTTGAACTTTCTTCAACTCTAAAAGAGTGATTCTATACCCAAGCTTTGTGTAGATTCTCTTGGCAGGGGCTCTGAATATTCTAATCTACTGTAGTAGGGTCAACTCTTACTTTCAAACCGTAGCCAAAGGCTATATAGTGTACAAGAGTATTAACTTAATTGCTGTAGGTGTAGATCATATTTATGCTTTGCATGCTGTAAGCTCTTGGTTTAGCTCTTCTAGGAATTCCTGGAAAGAGTTCTTTGGCATTCTTGCTCCAGCTGCTACTGGATGCCCCCCTCCGTGGATGCCCAGCTTTTTGCTCAGCTTTCTTAGAATGGTGTTTAAGTCGCACTCCCCACGGCCTCTAAGGCTCATGACTAACACATCTCTACGCTCCTCAACAGCTATACCAACTTCAGCATTGCTATATATCTTAGCGTAGTTAGCTGCTTTGCCAACACTGCCAGGGGGGTTTAGAACGTAAGCTACTTGGTTAAACACTTTGATGTTTTCCTTTACCCAGAGCCTGAGCTTCTCATCAACCTCAGCTTGCTTAATACTTCTCGTTACAAGCTCTGGCATTTGGCTTGGAGGCATGTTCTTGGCTAAGTGCTCCACAACAGCTCTCTTAAAATCGTAATCTCTCTTAGCACCCTCAAGCCCTTGGCACACAATTCCCGCTTCTAGAAAAACTGACCTCCTATCCCACTTCCAAAGCTCTCTCTTAACCCACGGAGTTTCATCGAGATAGTCACTGATAGCGCCATATAGTGCAACCCTGCTGAACTCCTCATCCAAGCCCCCTTCGCGAAAATACCTAAAAGCAAGTTCTGAAGCCGAGCAACAGGTATCATGAATCCACACCACTTTACCAGGAACTTTAAAGCTCTCCGGCAAAGGGTGGTGATCTATGTAAATGACAATTCCCTTACCAGCATATTCTTCAAGAACCTGCATAAGCTCAGTTGCACTCAGCTCATCAACAGCAATATCAACAATAGTAATTGTGTTACCAGGAGAAGCAAACATTTTGAGATCTTGTAGCAAACCAACTGGATGGGTAAAGTGCACAGAAACCTCGCAACTCTTCTTTAAAAAGGCTGATGCTAGTGCTGCTGAGCATATGCCATCACCATCGCCATGTGCTAAAACAACGCATTTCTCCAAATTCAAAACACCTAGCAAGGCAATGGCTTTTATGTGTTAAAGCTAGGTACTCAGATTAGCTCTTTTGAATATTTGCCACCCTATAGCTATAGGTGCTGTGATCCATGTTGCTGTGCTAATGCCTACGAGCCACGGGTTAATAACGGCTTCTATGGCTGGGCTCTGCCCTCCTCCTACGTATACTAGGTAGTAGTACTGCATGAAGTTGTATATTCCCAGCGGTGTGAAGTAGTAAGAGGTGTACTGCGCTTTCATAAGTTCTTCGCCTAGCGATACCCCGAACCCCTTTAGCGATATAACAGCTAGGTATACTAGTAATGACCAGAGTATTGAAAACACTATGAAGGTTATTACAGAGGCTACAATGTACCTAGTGCCGCTTGTAAGGGCTGCGAGTAAGTAGCAAAATGAGTAGAATGCTGTAAGAGCTAGAGCTAGCCCAGCAAAGAGCAGGATAAATGAGTATAGATCTAGCAACACACCTGTGAGGATGTAGACTGCTAATATTAGTGCTACATAGAATAGCGCAGTTGCTGTGAGCACCACTAACACACCTGCAAAGAATCTTGTGAGATAGAGCTCAAACCTTGTAATCGGCCTTGCCAACACAAATTCGAGAGCTCCCTGAGACCTAGGCTTAGCGATGTAGATATAGACTAGGTAGAGCACTACTACTGGAAAGAATGTTATAAACATGCTAATTCCGATAGATCCAGCGAGCTGTGTAGATATCACCCTCCTAGCTAAACCAGTTTGAAAAGGAATGACAACGTTATTTGTCATAGCATACAGCGTGGTGCTATCATTATGCGAGAGTAGCAATACATGTAGATATGGTTTTACAGGTGTCAGCCCCCCTACTAATAAGCCCATGCCAAGCTCTACTAAGCCCACACCACTACGCGTCAAGCCCACGCGTTCAAAGTATTTTCCAATATCCTCTAGACTCATATTCCCAGGCACTGAACTAACATTAAGCCTCTCAATGTATATATCAAACTCTGTGTCAACAGAGCTATACATAGATATTAAAAGCACAGATTTCTCTGGACTTACAGCATAGAGCGATGTTGATACAAAGCCAGAGTCCCTCAACCCCATGGCAGGAGTAGCTGTCGCCCCAATGCTGAGCATAGATGTTGTGGTTTGCTGAGGGGTAGTGGCTATGACGCTGCCAGAAGCTTTGATGTTGCTTGTAGAAGGAGAACCAGGTGTTGAGACCAAGACGTAAACAGTTTTGTTTCCTACCTCCAGCGGGAGATATGCTCTCCCCAGACCCATTCTAACAACTTGTGTAGATGTTCCATAGACTGTTGTCACATTTATGTAGAGCTGATAGCCATAACCTGTGCTAGTAGCTATACTAAGCTTCTTGGTGAGAGAAATCTTTCCTCCAACACTTCTCACCCTATCCTCATCCACAACTCTCAACAGCTTCTCAAACTCTTCCTGATACTTCTCAGGAGTGATTCTACCAAGACGCAGATCCTCTCCAAGCTTATTCAGCGCAGTGATGTTGTAGCATCCAAGCTTGTATGAAAGTTCGCCATCCACAGGCCTGAGTTCGGGATTCAGCAGTAATGCTTCTAGCTTAAACTCTCCTGTACCAGTATCTATGTAGGAGTAGAGCACTTGTTGCTGGGGATTAGGCATAGTTGCTATTGCAACAAGTAGCATGTATGCCATTCCAACTCCTGCCAGCATGAAGATCACTAGCGTTACAAGGACTGAGACTCTTAGCACGCCACGCTTAAAGTCGTAGAGCACGGGGTTCATGGCTCTCCACCCTCAGCCCTCTTTATCAAGCTGAAGAAGAACTCCTCAAGGCTCTTCTCCTCTCTCCTAACCTCCAGAACCCCAACACCACTTTTAACAAGCTCAGCTACTACAACACTGCTATCAGCCCTTGGATCCCTCAACAAAACCCTATTCCCACTCATGGCAGAGAGCTCTCCAAACCTCTCCAGCAGTTTAAGCACATTTTCATCGAGTTTCGTTAGCGTGATTTCCAGTGCTGGTCTAGCCATGTGCTTCACCTCCTCCATGCTGTGCACCCCAATTATCCTCCCCTTATGAATGAAAACAACCCTATCAGCAATTCCCTCAACCTCACTGAGAATGTGTGAAGAGAAGAGAACAGCCTTGCCCTGCTTCCTAAACCCAACTGCCAGATCTCTAAAGAAGGCTATACCTTGAGGATCAAGCCCATTAAGCACCTCGTCAAATATGAAGTTCGGTGGATTGTTAATCATTGAGACAGCTAATGCAAACCTCTTCTTCATACCCTGGGAAAATGTTGAAAGCTTTCTATTCATAGCATCGCCAAGCCCAAACTTCTCAAGAAGCTCTACACCAAGCCTCCTAGCCTCATAACTAGGCAAGCCATAGTAACCCGCTAAATAAGTAAAGTAATCTAGGGCCTTGAACTCAGCCTCAAATATGGGAAGCTCTGGAACCCAGCCAACAATCCTTGAAGCCTTTTTCTTATCCCTCACAACAGAATAACCATCGATAATAACATCACCACCATCAGGTGGGAGAACACCAACAGCAATCCTTATGGTAGTGGTCTTGCCAGCCCCATTGAGCCCCACATAACCAACAACCTCCCCATTCCTAACAGCAAAGGAGACACCATCCAAAGCCCTAACCCTGCCAAAAACTTTAGACACATTAACAATCTCTATCACTACAACAGCACCTCACACCCTTATATAAGGGTATTAAGTATTTAAATCTATGTAGGAATTGCATAGAGAAGGACAGAATACCTCCACTCACCAACCATTTAAAATTAATCAAAGTTGATTAGAGGTGTTGATAGTTATAGAGTGTGATTAAGCTAAGTATTTAAAGCTATACACAGGTATCTATAGTTGATGTAGATCCAGCTACGGCTCTTATTGATGTAGAGTTTTATGCTATGTGGAAAAGTAGAAGAGGCTATGTGCTAAGATTTTGCACAAGCTAAAACTTTTATACTAGGGCGTCCTGTATAGTGTTTAGAGGTGAAAATTTGTGTCAGCTCTGTCTGCTGTGAATAGAGATGCTCTTATAGGGTTTCTGTTGGGTAGGAGGAGTATTAGGAGGTTTAGGAAGGAGCTTGTGCCAATGGAATTGGTGAAGAGTGTTCTTGATGTTGCTAGGTTTGCTCCTAGTGCTGGTAATAGGCAGCCGTGGGTATTCATAGTTGTTACGGATCCGGAGATAAAGTCTAAGCTTGTCAAGATCCATAGGTGGGCATATCCGTTGGAGGAGGCACCGCTGGGGATTGTTGTTGCATGTAATAAGGATGTTTCACCAGATTCGTACATGGTTGACTGCGCCAATGCAGCTATGTATATAATGCTAGCTGCGCATGCACTTGGATTGGGTACTGTGTGGATTCAGAGCCTTAGGAATGTAGAGGATATTCAGAGGATTGTGAAACTCCCAAGCAATTATATACCTGTGGCCTTGCTAGCTATGGGCTACCCCAACGAGTCGCCAACACCGAAGCCTAGGAAGAGCCTTGAGGAGATTGCATATCTAAACACATTTGGCAACACGCTAAAGTGACTACATGTATAGACAAAAGCTGTACAGGTAATATAGTTTCTCAATAGCTATATGCTTTTTGGTGCTCTGCACCATGCAGATTAAGGATGTTGAGCCTGGAATGAGTAACGTAACCTTAACTGTTCGAGTTGTGAGTGTAAATAGACCTAGGAAGGTATCAACAAAGTATGGTGAAGCCACTGTAGCTAAGGCTGTTGTCAAGGATGAGACTGGCTCTATAACACTTAACCTGTGGAGGGATCAGATAAACCTTGTCAAGCCAGGGGATGTGATAAGGATAGAGAATGCCTATGCAAAGGAATTCAGAGGTGAGGTAGAGCTGAATCTAGGGAGAAATGGGAGGATAGTGGTGCTGAAGCGCGAGGAGCAGGAATCTGAAGAAGAGCCAGAGGAAGGGATAAGCGAAGAGGAAGAGGAGCTGGAGGAGTAACTAAGACACTAGCTAGATTTTTATGCCTCAGCAATAATTGTTTCATCGCTTCTAACTGTTTAAACAGCTGCATTGCTAATAGCATTGCTAGGTAGCTTGTTCCAGGTTTCGTGATATGAAATGTTCTCAACCCTTACAGTAATTGTTGATGCCATTCATCCAACTATTTGCAACTACTCACAGATGATTGCCCTGGGAAACCCTATCTAGATGCTTTTTCCAGCTAAGCTGCTCGTGGTATAGTGAGTGCGGCTTGAACCTTGTCTTGATGTGCTCTACATCGTCTCCTACAACCCTAATCCTCTTAACATCTATTTCTCCGTAGCCCCATTTAGCGAGGAAGTAGAGGTACCCAATATCCTCAGGATTAAAACCCATTGCATAGGCTACTAAGGAATCTAGGTTTACAAGGTTTGCAGAGGCGAATACAGCTCCCCAGCTCTTTGCAGTTCCTGAGACAGGTCCATTACCCTCCATACCAACTACGCCATCAACTACTCCAAGGTCTGGCATGACCATTGTTGCTATCTTAGCTAGGTTATAGTTTATTGTTAGGTAGCCTCTGTGCATCGATGCTCTATCACCCTTCCTAATACCCCCAAACACAGCATTCTTTATGCTTAGCGTTACAACAACTGTGTCATGGGTCTTTGCCCTGCATGGAGATATCCTAACAAAGCCCCTGTCCATCAATGCCTTGGATACTTGAACTTTATAGATACCTCCATACTCATCCCTCAGAGTAACAACTTCATAGCCAAATTCGCTAAGGTCTAGAAACTCAACATTATACCTCTGCCTAAGCCCGTCATAGCCAAAGTTCCTGATAGCATTGTAGAAAGAGCCCATTGCAGGGGTCTCAGTAATTATAACCTCAGAAACATTGAAGTTGCTATAGATGAACTCCAGCAAAGCCTCAACAGTCTCCACAGGTGTTGCTGATAAGGAGTTGTATGCAGAGACAAAGTTTGGCTTTATAAGGAACCTCCTCCTATCACCAACAACAACCCTCACATCACCCTCAACAAGATTCAAAGCCTTTAAAACACCATCAAAGCTATTAGAGCTCCTAACAACAGCAACAGGAACATCCCTCAAACCAACGCTCATACATATCGCCACAGAGCATTGCAAAGCATTTGTTAAAGCTTTAAGTTACTCTTACAGCTAATAAATGTAGAGATAGTGAACATCGATACAGAGCATCCTAAAGGTGTTTCGCTATGCGTATTGATATAGCTAGTGAGGCTAGTGTTAGCTGTGGCGATGTTGTAGGGGCTTTGTCTAAGCTTTACCGTTCAGATCCTGTACCTCCACATTTCTTCCTAGCTTATGATATTCTCTACGAGCCTGAAAACACATGGATTGTTGCCAGTATTGATGGTAAAGGCTCTGTTGATTCCTATATTCTTGTGTGGCGAGGGGTAGGGTTCTATGGAGTACATTTATGGGGGTCTAGAGCTTGCAAGCTTCTCAACAGCGTGTCTCTTGAGAGAGGTAGGGCTGTGCATATCCATCTTTACACAGGTGATGAGAAGGTGATAAGCTATGTTAGGAAGTGGCTTGCTAGAAAGGGTTTTGTGGATAGCGAGGTTAGGTGGTATCACGAAATGATATGTACTAGAGGGTGGTTCACGCCCAGTGGCAATGAGTCTCTGGTTACAAGGCTCGGTATTGAACATGCTGAGATTTTTATAGAGTTTATGAGGTCTAGAGGTATTGAGATAGATGCCGATACTGCTAAGAGCTTGCTCAGGTCTAGGCAGTACCATGCAGTGATAATCGATAGAGAGATTGCCTCAGCTGGAGCTATCTGCGCTAAGCTACCTGAACTAAGCATTATATGCGATGTGTATACAAAGCCTAGCTTCAGGGGCAGGGGATATGCAACAGCAGTCACAAGCAAATTGACAAGAGCAGTTATAGATGCAGAATCAAGAGCTCTACTCTATGTTGAGGTAGGGAACGAGCTTGCCATAAAGGTCTACACAAAGCTTGGATACAGAATAAGCAGAACGCTTCCATGGTTAGTTGCAAAGACTTGAACACCACAAAAACTAAGGTACTCTAGTAGAGAGACTTACATCAATACTCTTCATAGAGAGTTCATTGCTCATACAGATGTTAAGAAGGTTATAGCTATTCTCCCAGCAAATCAGTTGTTGAAGAGGTAGAGAAGAAAGAGTATAGCTGCACCCATAGACGATGTTTTCCAGGGAATTGATAAGCCTGAGACATATGTAAAGATGCTTCTAAACATCATTGAGTACCTGCCAAAGTCATACGAAAAATAGTAATTATCGTCACCACTAACGAGGACCAGAATAGGTAGGTATAGATGGGCAGATATAATGCTTAAGTGGAATATAAGCAAGAAGAGTTTTGAAGAACTTTACAAGAAAATCCCTAACCCTAAGCCAAGCTTTGAAAAAATGTAGAGATTGACTGGCGATAACCTAGTTTTATGTAAATAAATGGAGCATGTATGTAGCGAATGAAAGGACTTGAGGCATTCACATCTTTTCTAACCAGCGATGAAAGGTCTCGGCTTTGTGAAGCTGTTGAAGATCCTGATACTCTATACACTAGGGAGAAAATACCATTACTTCACAAGCTCATTGAGCTAAACCTAATAGTTAATGAGATTCCTCATAGAGATCCTCGAACTCTAGATTGATGAATCACTATTAGAGAAAGGTCGCGAGCTTGGCATTGAAATGCTCTAGCAACTTGGCAGGCCCAGCCCATAGTGAAGCTATTAGGAGAGCCTTTGGAGGATGCAATGTATTCTTCAACACTATTGCATAGCAAATGCCGTTATATAGAGAAGCTGTTAAGAGAGCTCTAGAGATGTACAATAGCCTAAGCAAAAGCAGTCACTTTACCGTCATCAGCAAAGCCTAGTACTCTAACAGGCTCCATACCCTCCAAAACAACCTCCTTATCATTAGTTAGATAAACAAAGCCAAGGATCTGAAGCTCTCTACCATTACCAACATCAACAGTAAATGAAATTCTACTCCTATCCTTACTAACCTCACTAGTCCAGTGAACAATTCTATTAACAAGCCTCTTCCTAGATCCATCAGTATCTAGAGCCCATATAGACTTGAACCCACCCTCCATAGTCTCATAAACAACCCTATTCCTCAAATCAATACCTAGAAGGGTATATGTAGGCGTATAAACAAGAGACTCAACAATCTTAACAATCTTAGATATTGGCAAGACCATACAAATCACCTTTTACTTAAAACTTGCATAGACCTAGATATATTAACTTATTTGTAAAATCAGGGAAAAGGAGGTGTAAATCATCTAAACTAAGTTATACACAAATAATTCTGAGGTGCTTACCGAAGAAAATTAGCAATATTATTCATATTCTCTACTTAGATCTTATTGCAATATCAACACTTAACGAACTGATTTACACTAATAAAGTTTAAGACTCTGAGTACTCTATACCTTCTAAAAGTCGTTGTCAAAGTTCATCAATGAGTTGTAAACTTATATCAACTCTTCAGCAAGATCCTATAAGGGTTCCAAGGTTGCTACATGATATGGAAATGCATCTAAATATGTTAAAGCTATAGAGGTAGATGAGTAAATTGAGTTAACTGATTATTACTATAAGTTATTTCTATATATTATTTAGATGAAGTAATAGTTTAATTAAATTAAAGTTTATATACTGGTTTTATCAATATATCTTACACGGATGTGTAGAATGTCTGTAAAAGAGGAGTTGTTTAAGAGATTGAAGGAGGCTGTTGTTAATGGGGATCCCGAGGAGGTTTCAAAAATAGCTAAGAAGGTTGTTGAAGTTGGTATTGATCCTCTTGAAGCTGTTGAGAAAGCTCTTGTTGTTGGTGTTCTTGAGCTGGGGGATAAGTGGGTTAAGGGAGAGGCTTTCATAGCTGATGTTGTGGCTGCTGCAGATGCTATGAAGGTTGGTCTCTCTATTCTTAAAAATGAGATTGTTAAGAGGGGTAGGAGCATTAAGTATCTTGGTAGAATTGTTATCGGCACTGTTGAGGGTGATATACATGACATTGGAAAAAGCATTGTTGCAACTCTTTGGGAGGCCTCAGGTTTTGAGGTTATTGATTTAGGTGTTGATGTGCCTCCAAAGAGGTTTGTTGAAGCAGTTAAACAGTATAAACCTGATGTTGTTGGTATGAGCGCATTGCTGACTACTTCAATGCTTAAACAAAGGGAAACTATAGAAGCAATAAAGCAAGCTGGTTTAAGAGATAAGGTGAAAATTGTTATTGGTGGTGCTCCAACGACTGAGGAATGGGCTAAAGAGATTGGGGCTGATGGATGGGCGCCAGATGCTTTTAGTGCTGTTCAATTAATTAAGAGGTTGTTTGGTATAGAGGGGTAAGTGGGGTAGTTAGCCTTGGCTAGACCTAGGATAGAGGTTTTGAGTAGAGACGAGGTTGAAGAAATACATCTCAGATCTCTCAACATTCTCAATAGAGTAGGTGTTAGGATAGAGCATGAAGAGGTCCTCAATATGCTTAGAGATATTGGGGCTGAGGTAGACTTAAATAAGAAAATAGTCAGGATCCCAGAACACATTGTTAGAGAGGCTTTGAAGAGAACTCCTCCAATTGTGAGGCTTTATCATCGCGATGGAAAAAACTATGTTGAGCTATATGGATGGAGCACATATTTCGTTGTAGGTTCTGCAGCGTATTACTACATAGATTGGAGAACAGGTGAGATTAGAAGACCTATGACAAGGGATTTAGCAGATGTTGCAAAACTTGCAGATGCTCTTCCCAATACACATATAATGTCAACAGCACTAGTTCCTGCAGACATACCTGAGATTGTTGCTGATAGGTGGAGGATGTATGTAGTTTTAAAGAGATGCTCTAAGCCAATAGATACAGGTGCTTTTACAATTGAGGGGGTGCCAGATGCTGCAAAACTCATGAAGGCTGTAGTAGGTGAGGAGAATGTTAGTAGAAAACCTTTTATGATATTTGCAATATGCTCTTCACCACCCCTTAAATGGAGTAGTCTTACAGTGCAAAATCTCATGGACTGTGCTAAATATGGCATACCTGTACACATAATACCAATGCCGCAGACAGGGGGAACAGCACCTGCAACATTAGCTGGTGCCGTGCTACAGGCAAATGCTGAGTTTCTCTCAGGCGTTGTTATTGCACAGTTTACAAAGCCAGGTACACCAATAGTCTACAGCGGCTCTCCAACAGTATTTGACCAGAGGTTTGCAACCTCTTGCACAGGTTATATAGAGGTTGGGCTCATGTCTGCTGCATTCTCACACTTAGCGAAATTCTATGGTGTTCCAAGCGCTTCTTACACTATGGTCAGCGATGCTAAGACCTTTGATCAGCAAGCAACTTTAGAACCAGCTTTCGGCGCGTTAATATCTGTTCTCTCAGGCATAAACATGGCTATAGGCTCTGGAATGATGCTAGAGGAGAACGGTATAAGCTTGCTCAAACTCGTCATAGACGACGACATCGCAGGCTCGGCTCTCAGGTTTGCAAAAGGTATACAAATAGATGTTGAGACGCTTGCGGATTGGTTGATAGAAGAGGTGGGTCCTGGCGGGCTATTCTTAAAGTATAGGCATACACGTGAATGGTGGAGAAAAGAGCACTTCATTCCAAAGCTCTTAGACAAGAAGACTACAGACACGTGGAAGAAAAGCGGCTCTAAAACTCTGGACACTGTTGCTAGAGAGTTTATTGAAAAGGTGTTGAAAGAGCATAGTGTAGAGCCTCTACCTCCAGATATTGAGAAGAGTCTTGATAATGCAATGCTAGAGATATTGAAGAAACATAAGGTAGAGAAAGTGCCAGAGATATAGGGGTTAGGGTATGATTAACTCCACGCTGAGAAGGGAACTTGGAGTAGTTCTGCTTACTGCTATAGGTATTGGCGCTATGGTGGGTTCCGGCATATACACTACCCCAGGGCTCATAGCATCAGTTTCAGGACCTCTCTCAGTGCTTGCAATAGTTTTGATAAGTGTGATAACAGCTATATTGATGTACATACTTGCAGAACTTGGCAAAATATATCCAAGGGCTGGCGGTATATACTACTTCTCTAAAGAGGTTTTAGGAGATCTCTCAGGATTTATAACGGGTCTTAGCTACTACTTCTGTTGTTTTATTGGAACAGCCGCCATAATCTATTCATTTCTTCTATATCTCTCTTATTACATACCAGGCATTGCTGTAGGATTGACTCTTACACCACTAGGCATAGCCATAGCCATAGCTATACTAGCCATAGTCACAATAATAAATGTCATCGGCATTAAGTATGGTGCAGGGCTAAACCTTATACTAACACTAGTAAGAATGGCCCCTCTCCTAGCATTTATAGTAATAGGGTTCAGCAAAATAAACACTAACAACTTTCAACCACTTGCACCATACGGCTTTGGGAGTATAGGACTAGCTATAGCCTTCGGTTTCTGGATGTTTGTTGGATTCGAAAGCCTTGTTCTAGTTAGTGAAGAGGTTAAACAGCCTGAGAAAGTTATAATGAAATCAGCTATAGCAACTGTGGTCATAGTCTCAGCTATCTATATACTACTAATTTCAGCGTTTATCGGCGCTGTGAATTGGGAGGGGCTTGGAATAGCTGAAAAGGATTGGAAATCCCTAGGCACTCTCTCTTCGCCACTAGCTGATGTATCTAGGGCTCTAGGGGTAATGGGGTTAGCCGAGGTCATGGTTCTTGGCGCAGTAATTGCATCAGCTGGTTGCTTTAGTGATTGGGTCTTGCTTCAAGGTCGTGTAGCATATGCACTTTCACGTGAGAATAGGCTTTGGAAGCCCTTAGCATATGTGCATCCACGCTTTGGAACACCCTCAAATGCCTTGATATTCTCATCAATTCTAACAGCAATAATCATGATACTGATTCCAAGTTTTCCCAACGTAATATTGATCTCAATGATAACTGAGTTCATACCATACGGTATTTCAGCCCTAAGCTTCGCGGTATTAAGGCGCGTGCCTAGGTTAATGTTGTTAGGGTACATAGGCTTTGTCATATCAACTCTATACATATACTGGGCTTGCTGGCCATGGACACTAACAGGAGTAATTATAGCTATGGCAAGCCTTATACTATATTCAGCTCTTGTAAAAAGCACAACATATTTATCGGAGTTAAAGAAGAATGCATGGTATATAGCATATTTAATTGGATTAACATTGATATCTCTACTTGGTGACAGGACTTTTGAATACAATAACTTCTTACCAGTATCACCACTCAATGTATTTCCAATGCCTTACGATGCAATTACTGTAATAGTGTTTTCTACAGCTATATTTGCATGGGCTTATAAAACTCAAAAACAGTTTTTTAAATTAGACGTAGTTCAACTACATCCACTGTGAATATGCTTCAATACAAGAATAAAAGCATTCAATTGTTTCAAGAAGTCAACTGGCTTTATTATGGAAGAGGAAGTTTTATTGGCTTCTTTTCTGCACTACTTATATACGTAGCTTCTATTATTTCTTGTGCTTTAACAGCATCATCAACTGTTATAGTTGGTTTTCTACCCATCTTTATAGCTTCTATTATATCCTCTAAAGGATGTCTGATAAATATTTGTGGAGGATTTGGTTTAATCCATGCATTTCTATCCCGAGAATAGTATATGGTTCCCATAAAAGTTTTTAGAGCTGTTCCTTTACCTCCATATACTTGTATATCCGGAGACAATGATGGATTTTCTGCTACCTGTACCCAACCACTTTCTAATACTGCTACTGTTTGTTTTGAAAAAGTAATTACTGCTATACCAAAATCATCTATGTCATATGTCTTTGCCAAGTTCAAATCAATTCCCCAAACCTCTACAGCTTCATCATTTAATATATACCTCAATAAATCAGCTGCATGAATACCTAGATCAAGCAACCCTCCACCTCCAGCAAGCTCTTTTACTGCGAACCAAAGGCTCCAATCTTTAAACCATTTATCTATGGCCCCCGAATGCGCTATTCTCACTCTAGCTACATAGATTTCGCCAATTTCATTACTCTGCAAAATCTCTCTAAGTTTTACTATATCGGGATTGAATCTATGTCCAAATCCTGTTGTAAAGAGAATTCCATGCTTTTCTACATAGTTCTTTATCTCTCTAGCCATCTGAATATTTATTCCAATAGGTTTTTCGCAAAATATGTGGATACCGCTTTCAGCAAGTATTTTAACATATTCCAAATGTTTCACAGTTTCACTATCTATGACAACCAAATCCGGCTCTCTTCTTACAAGTCTCTCTAAAGACTCTACATATTCAAAACCATATTTGTTAGCATAGTATAAACCTCTATCTCTATTTTCATCAAATATGCCAACAACGTCAACATCATTTCTAGACCTTAGGTACTCTGCATGTCCAGGTGCATGGACATGAGCAAATCCTGCAAAGCCTATCTTTAGCTTCATGGCATATCGCCTTAATCCATAGAAATCATGGCGTTATTTATTATAGGTTTAATCTCGTCAGGCACTTGTATCTCAACTTCTTCACCACCATTGTAAGCTGAACGATAGACTGCATCCAATATTATCATTTCATATACATTTTCCCTCGGGTCTATAGGGCTATCCTTTATCGGGTCTATAGAGCTCTCTAAACCTTTCCTGATCACCTCAACAAATTTCCCTATTTTATCTATCCACACATCTCTTTGGGGAACCACAACCCTTGTTGTGGTCATAAAGCCGTTCTCATCTCTGAAAATTTCAAGTGGGTAAAGCTTTATACCTCCCCTTAAACCTAGGTAAAATGGTCTGCCCAGATCATCATTATGCATAGCCCACGCAACTTTAAGCCACAGAACACCTCCATTCCTAAGCACGATTCTCCCTACAGCAAAATCCTCAACATCGAATTTTTCAGTATTCCACGGACCAAACCATGGACCTACCTGACCCCACATACTCAGTACTGATGATGCCTCCCTACTCTTACCTAGTGCTGTGTATATGTAGCCGCTTACCTTTGTCACTTCGGGGTAGCCAAGTATATACATAGCATTGTCAATTGCGTAACAACCTAAATCTAGTAGTACGCCTCCACCAGCTATCTCCTTACTTATGAAAGTTGTGAGAGGTGGTATACCTCTCCTTCTCTCCCTACCCTCTACGGTTTCACCATAGTAAAAACCTTTGAGAGTGCCTGCCTCAGCAAACCTTCTAGCCGCTATTATTTCAGGTGAGAACCTGTTTTGAAAACCTACAAACAGTATCCTTCTATACTGTATAGCTGCCCTAAGCATTTCAAGAGCTTCCAAAGCTGTAACTGCCATAGGCTTCTCAACAAGTACGTGAACACCCCTCTTAAGAGCGTATATAGATGCCGGGGCATGAACCTTGTGCGGAGCACAGACGCTTACACCGTCAAGAAGAACCTTGTCAAGCATATCTACGTAATCCTTGAATACATTCTCTTCCGGTATCCCAAACCTTCTAGCAAACTCTTTAGCTCTTTCAATATCAATATCAGTAACAGCTTCAAGCCTCAGAAACGGGATTCTTCTATAATACTCTGCATGAACCTGAGCTATACCACCTGCACCCACAAAACCTATCCTAACAACATTCTCTTTACTCAAATTATCACCCAAGCCTCTACCCACACTACAGCAATGTAGCAACATTATAAGCTTTATCATTTATCATAAGCTAATAATTATTCGTATGAAAGTTTTTAGATGCTCTGAGTTAAAGCTTGATAGGGTTTGGAGGCCATGTCCTTCCATATAGCATTGCAACTCTATTCCCTGCGTGAAGAGATTTCAAAAAGGTTTTACGAAGTACTTAAAGAGGTTGCTGATCTAGGTTTTGATGGCGTTGAATTTGCAGGGTTCTATGGGAAGGATTCAAACGAGCTGAGAGAAGCTTTGTATAGGCTTGGGCTTGGGATTGCAGGCGTTCATACTCCAATACAAGCCTTTAGCGAATCAGAGATAGATAAAACAATATCATTTAACCTAGCTCTTGGGAACAAGTACCTCATAATACCAGGACTTCCCCCAGAAATGACGAGAACAAAAGGTGACTGGATAATGTTTGCAGAGACCTTAAACAATCTTGCAAAGAAGCTTAAACAGTATGGCATGAGAATAGGGTATCACAATCACTGGGCAGAGTTCACACCAATTGAAGGCGAACTTCCGTGGGACCTAATATTTAGTAGAACCTCTGAAGATGTCGTGATGCAGATAGACATTGGTCACGCTCTTAGAGCAGGTCTCTCAACAGATGATTTGATAGAGGTCATTAAGAGATGTAGAGGAAGAGCTGTATCGGTACATGCAAAAGACTACTCAAAGATAAAGGGATATGATGTAGTTATAGGGGAAGGTGATGCAAAATGGCTAGATATATTAAGGGCGTTGAGAGATTATGGAGGAACTGAGTGGATTATAATTGAGCAAGAGACATATCCATATAAACCACCACTAGAATCTATAAAGAGGTCCCTCAAGAACTTGAAAAACATACTTTCAACATTATGAAACACTGTTAAATGCCATAAAGAGGTTCTCGCTATTTAGTGACCAGAGCTGCTCTGTGAGGTAATGGTTTATACTCGTCTAGAGAGGGGTCCGGCAACTTAGCTGGTTTTCTAAGCTCAGCTGATTTGTATGCCGCCATTAATAGCTCCATGACCAATAGCGCGTCTTCAAGGTTTTCTCGTGGAAGCATTTCTTTTGAAAAAGCTTCTACCATGTGTTTATCTTCAGCTACATATCCATATGTTATTGCCTCGTCTGGTATAGCAGGCATGAGTCCTTGTTCTGCTGCCTGCTTTTCCACAAGATCTTCTCCAGCAGGCCCCTTAACTTCTCTACTAAAGAATATGAATAGCTCTGGTTGTAGCGTATTTATCTGCATGTAGTACTCTGGTCCAAATAGCTCAAAGGTTAGCCTAAGACCAGGTCCTACAAAACACCACGCATTACTCGATTCTGAGACAACTATCTGTCCATCGCTCGTTTCATACCTCACAATAGTCCTAGCATAGTCTTCAGCCGGAGCTTTAGAGTAATCTACACCAGCAAACTTCTTTAACTTCTCCACATAGTCTCCCCTAGACCATTTCAACGTATATACCTCTGCATACACCTCAACTGGTTTAAGATCCTTCTCACCAAGCTTAGTCAAAAGATATCTGCCAGCCTCAATGCTATGACAACCCATATCAAGCAAAACACCGCCACCAGAAAGCTTTGGATCCCAGAACCAAGGGCTATGAGGACCTCCATGCTCTTCAGCAGCCCTAGCTAAGTAGGGTCTTCCAGCTATGGCAGCTCCACGCCTCCACGCAATCTCCTTACCCCTTACTACAGAAGGCATAAACACCTGGTTCTCTAGGTATCCATGAAGAAGCCCAGCTTTTTTCACAAGCTCAACAATCTGCTTAGCTTCATAAAGATTTCTAGCTAAAGGCTTCTCATATGCAACAGCCTTGACAGTTGCCCTTCCCTGAAGAACCTCCTCAACAACTATTTTAGTAACATCAACTCTAGCAAAGTTGGGCGCCAGTATCCAAAGAGCATCCAAATGCTCTTTACTGAGCATCTCCCTCAAATCACTATAATAATTAGGCTGCGGTAAACCAAGCTCAGATGCCAGGGCGAAGAGATCCTCTCTTCTATGAGGACTATACACAGCACTAACTACAGCATTTCTAATACTTGCAAAAGCCCTCATGTGAAACTTAGCAACAAAACCACTCCCAACAAAACCAACTCTCAACATCTTAAAACATCACCTCTAATCTTTTTAGCTTTGTAGGGTATTAAATTTAAACTACGGAAAATAAGAAAATAAAAACTATAAATTGAAGTAAGTAGTGAATTGAGTAAACCCAACAAAATCAAATCCATTTTGACACCATTGTGCTATGGTTTTGCTTCAAGCTGTAGTTATCGCTATTTTAGGAGGTGTTTCTGCTGGTAGAGGAAATTGGGTAGGTGCCATTGGGACGTGAAAAGCTTAGGAAATAGAATTACTTTATGAAATAATGAATTGTATTGGTTTACATCATTAAGTGTGAATTTTCTTGGATTTTATAAAGAGCTGCTTAATGTGAGGTGCAGCTACTTTTTTACCAATTCTATTGCTTCAGATGGGCACATGGATATGCATGCTGGTGTTAGTCCTCCTTGTCTGAGGTTTAGGCAGAGGTCGCAGTTCACTATATCTCCTCTGCTAATCCTAATGGCTCTTACTGGGCATGCATAGATGCAATCCATGCACTTGTCGCACTTCTTTGCGTCGATGATAATCTCACCTAGACTGCCTCTAACTATTGCATTTCTCTTACACGATGACTGGCATTTTGCATTTGCGCAGTGTAGGCATGATGTTGGGAATACTAATCCCTCATCCGTCTTCTTAATCCTTATATATGACCTTCCGTCGTGAATAAAGTTGCACACAGTGTTGCAGGTTTCGCACCCAATGCATTTGGTGTAGTTGAATACTCTTAGAAATGGCGATGTGGATAGACATGAAACTGCATCTACTTCTGCATATTTGTTCAGAAAATCGCACATTGATTTAGCCATGTCATTGCTCCACGGCTCAAATACCAGCACGGTTTTTTCAACAGGTCTCAGTTTTCTCAGCATATCCTCAATCCTCAGTTTCTCTCCTGAAAGCACAGAATCTATTATTTTCACAGCCTTTAGTGCATGGTCTATCGCTAGCCCTATTTTCGAAGGGCCTGTAACTACATCGCCAACAGCAAAAATGTTGGTACCAGGTATCCTATAGTCACTTCCAACACAGAGTTTTCCAGAGGAATCAACGTATTTAGCTAGGCTCCCAGCGTAAACTGGTGGAGTTGGCACTTCGCCTATAGCCAGTATCACGAGATCTGTCTCTATAACAAACTCTGTTCCAGGAATGGCTATGGGGCTGGGTCTACCGGTTTCATCAGGAGGCCCCAGCTTAGCTTTTACAAATTCTACACTTTTAGCATAGCTGTTCTCAACAATTATTCTCTTGGGCTGTGCAAGCTCAATCCATTTAACCCCTCTAGCCATGAGCTCTCTAATCCTGTAAACCCCTGCAGGCGCTTCCTTAATACTCCTTCTATACGCTAAGTAAACCTCGTTTAAACCCATAGACAAACATTCTTCAGCAGCATCAACAGCTGAAAGACCTGCTCCAATGACTATAGCCTTTTTAGCGCTAGTAAAACTGCTATTACTAGCCAAACCCATTTCAGCTAATCTTCTACTATACAGAAAGTTCAGTGCTGTGGTAACATTCTTTGCATTCTCGCCTTCAACTCCTAAACGCCTCGATCTCCAGGTACCTGTCGCAACAACAACAGCATCGTAAGTTCTTGACAATTCATGTAGGTCTAACCCTCTCTCAATAAATTCATCCCCTTCGTCATGGCCGCTCCCCGCAGCTACCTTTGTCCTTAGGCAGAACCTTACCCCAAGGTTTTGCTCAAGATCTTTCCAACCCTCTACAACCTCGTCGACGGATATCCTTGAGCGTGGAATGGCAAAGGTCATCATCCCGCCAGGATATGGAAGCTTGTCATACACATCAATTTCGTAACCCCTACAAGCAAGGTAACCAGCAACAGCAAGCCCTGCTGGGCCAGCTCCAATAATAGCAATCTTCTTTTTAACTCCTCCAACAGGTTCCCTACATAAGAACGCAAACTTCACCTTGCTTCACAGCAACTTATTCACTGAATCAACAGTTTAAAACCTTTTAATGCAGCTCAAAGACATGGGGAAGAGTTTGCGCATAAATATAAATATCTACATGGATCTAGCAAAGAAGCTGGGCTGGAAAAATATAGAGCTAGTTATCGATAAAGAGAAGACAACTTTCAACGAGATTTTATCCACAGTTAAAGACTTGAAAGACGCTATTATCAATCAATTAGATGACTACATAATCTTAATAAATGGCTTAAACATCAAACTACTTAAAGGGCTTGAAACTGAGATATTAGGCGATACAACCATAGATATATTTCCTCCCGCAGCAGGCGGTATCAACAAACATTAACTGTAGTGTAAAAACTTTGAACACCTTACAACTGAAAGCCTCGCTATTTATGGTGGAATGGAGGAGAATTTATAAGCTCTATGATAATGGGTGTAATTGTCTCCAAATCCATTGCGGAGTCAGCAACTGCAAAACATGAAGAGAAGGACTCAGCTCAATGGGAGGTCTATGATTACCTCAAATGCTCTGCAGATGTGAATATGAATAGTTGAGGAGAGTTGTTGGGGGTTCGGGTTTCATAGAGCTTGGTATTGTTTGGTATCAAGCCCTCTACCCTTGGCCTCACAGCCCTCGAGACCCCTTTCATCGGGATCCATATCACAGGGCTCCACCCACTTGGGGTGACCCCTACCCACAGCTCCCCCTCCACTTTTCTCTGGGTCACTGCTGTAGGGTAACCCCGCATCCTGGCTCCCCCTCAAACCCACCTCTCTTGGGTCTTCGCGATACACCCACATCTCGAGGCATCTCCCAAATAGGGGAAGTATCAACAACCCTTATAAACCTATATGAAACTAGAAACAGCTACGAAGGGCTGCTCAAGAGCCTTCATCTCTTGGGGTGGGGGAGATAGTCGAATCTATAATGAAGGTTTATATATTAGTTCTCACAAAATATTCTCTAGGTGTGAGTTATGCCTCTTGGAGGTTACATGGGTAGGGTTCTAAGGGCTAATCTGACAGAGGGCAAATTACTGGTTGAAGATCTGCCACCAGAGGATGTTCTTAGGAAGTGGATTGGTGGTCGTGGTCTTGGAGTGTACTACATTCTTAAAGAGGTTAATCCAAGGGTAGATCCGCTCAGCCCTGGGAATAAGGTTGTTGTTGCTACAGGTCCCTTAACAGGTGTTACAGGAATACCTTCAGCTGGCAGGTGGTGTTCAGTCACAAAAGCTCCACTGACAAACACTATTCATGATTCTCAGAGTGGTGGTAAGTTTGGCCCTAGGCTAAAGTTTGCCGGCTTTGATCTGATAATTGTTGAGGGTAGGGCTGAGAAACCAGTTTATCTATGGCTTCACGATGGCAGGGCAGAGCTTAGAGATGCTAAGCATCTTTGGGGCAGAGACACTCATGACACGACAGACACAATTGTTGAGGAACTCACACCTGAGGTTGGCAAAGATGAGAGTAAGAACATTAGTGTTGCTTGTATTGGCCCGGCTGGAGAGAGATTGGTTAAAATTGCATGCATAATTAATGATAAGAGCAGGGCTGCTGGTAGAGGTGGTCATGGAGCTGTTTGGGGGAGTAAAAACCTCAAGGCAATAGCAGTATATGGGAATATGAGGCCGCCTGTAGCTGATGAAGAGAGGCTTGAGGAAGTTGCTATGAAGTCTCTGGATGTTATAAAGAAGTCTCCAGTAACATCACAAACTCTACCTAAGTATGGAACAGCTGCTCTGGTTAACGTCATAAATGCGCATGGCATCTTTCCAACCAGAAACTTTAGAACAGGGGTGTTTTCAGAGGCAAGCAAGATTAGTGGTGAGAGTATTGCTGATGAGATAATGGATTGGAAGATGACTGAGGAAGAGGCTTGTTGGGGTTGTGAAATAAAGTGTGCTAGGTATACAAAAATTGCTAAACCTCCATTCACAGGTGAGGGAGGTGGGCCTGAGTATGAAACGGTATGGGCTTTGGGTGCTGATACTGGTACAAGTGATTTAGCTGCAGTAGCTAAGGCTAACTACCTATGCAATGAGCTTGGCTTAGACACAATATCTATGGGGGCATCAATTGCAGCATTGATGGAGCTTATAGAGCTTGGCAAAGTTCCTAAGGAGAAGTTAAGGGGGTTAAAAGTTGAGTGGGGCAATGGAGAAGCTCTAGTTGAATTAGTGTGGAGAACTGCTTACAGGTCTGGAATAGGGGATGATCTTGCCGAAGGTTCTACTAGACTTACAAAGAAATATGGAGCGCCAGAGCTAGCTATGATTGTTAGAAGCCAAGAGCTGCCAGCCTATGACCCCAGAGGTGTGCAGGGGCATGGACTTGCATATGCTACTAGCAATAGGGGTGGATGCCACTTAAGAGCGTATCTAATAGCTCCAGAAGTTGTGGGAGTACCTCAGCTTATCAACAGGTTTGAGACTAAGGGCAAGGCTGAGTGGGTTAAGGAATTCCAAGACGTGTTTGCAGCAATCGATAGTCTAATTGTATGCAAGTTTGTGACATTCGCCTACTGGGCAGATTTAATGGCTGAGCAACTATCAACTGTAACTGGGTGGAACATAACTGAAGAGGAGTTTAAGAAGATAGGTGAAAGAATTTACAATGCTGAAAGAGTATTCAATATACTGTCCTTTGGTGATGGCGAAGAGTATGACACACTGCCAAAGAGGTTGTTAGAGGAGCCCATGCCTGAAGGACCTTCTAAAGGATATGTTGTTAAACTGAGTGAGATGCTACCAGAGTACTATAGAGTTAGAGGATGGATAAAGGGAAGACCCACAAGAACAAAACTTATAGAATTAGACTTAAAGTGGTTAGCTGAGTGGTTAGAGAAAGAAGGGCTGTTACCAGCTTAGTGAAGATGAATCATAACTATTTCTACAAAACCTTTCTTCTTTTTCACTTCACTAAACATATCTCTAAAATCATTTGAAATAGTCGCAAGAGATTGAACCATTAGACTGTCTCTAAATTGTATCCTAACGAAATTTAGACCTCCTCCCACCATAAAGAATGAGTATTCTTGAACAGCTCACAAGTTCCTCACATCTATTCGTGTTTACATCTGCCATGATTAAAGATCTCTATGCATTTCATGGTTGCTGAATCCGCATCCCACATGGGTTTGAAGCAGCTACATTTCTGGAACCATTATGCGGGTAGATATTTCTAAGTGATTTATAAATGCTGAGGTAAATCTTTTTACTGTTTGCAAAGAGTGTGAGCTTTGGGTAATGCTAATAAGGCTCTAGTGATGTGCTTGTTGCTGTTGTTCGTGAATTGAGCTAGTTAAAGCTTTTTATTCTGGGTCTAGTTACTGCAGGGTTTTGGGTGGTTTTTATGAGTGTTTGTGTTGTTGGTTTGGGTTTGATGGGCTCTGCCTTGGCTCGCAGATTGAAGAATGTGGGTTTCGATGTTGTTGTGTTTAATAGGTCTTTGGATAAAGCTAAGATGCTGGCTAAAGAGGTTGGCGTTGGTTTTGCTGAGTCTCCTGGGAAGTGCTGTAAAGAAGCTGATGTAACTGCGCTTTTTGTTGCTGACGATGAGGCTCTTATCGATGTTGTTTTAATGCCTGGTGGAATTGCTGAAGAGGTTAGGAATAGAGATGTTGTTAATATGTCAACTGTTTCCACAGCTATATCGCTGAGGATATCCCGTGTTGTTGAGAATGGTGGTGGTAGATATGTTGAGGCACCTGTTTGGGGCAGTGTTTCAGAGGTTCTCGAGGGGAAGCTTATAGCTATGGTTGCAAGTAGTAAGGAGCTTAGTGAGAATGTGAAGAGGTTTTTGTCAGCAGTTGCACAGAGAACAATAATTGTTGGCGAGATTCCGAAGGCAATGGCTTTGAAGCTAGCTTTAAACCAGCTAAACATGGTTGTAGTAGCAATTTTATCAGAGACACTACCATTCCTAAAACTCTATGGAATAGACTTCAAGATCTTTGAGGAGCTTGTCAAGGGTAGCTGGATGGAGCCAATAGTTTCAAGGTACCTCAAAAGAGCTATTGAAGAACACCCACCCAGATTCAAAGTAGAGCTAGCCGCTAAAGACCTCCAATGCTTTATAGAATCTGCCAGAATACACAAGCTCAACACACCTATAACAGCAGCCACCATGCAGAGATACCTAGAGGCAACAATCAATGGATATGGAGAGAAGGACTATCCAAATATAGCTAAGTACATACTAGACACACTAGAAAAACTAAAGAAACCTTAGCATCTGACCTCCTCCCTGCCCTGAAGGGCGAGAGCTCCCTTTGAGCGACTCACAGGTTCCCCTCATCTATTTGGGTTTACATCTATAAAAACCTTGTTTTATTCTAGTCCTCTACTGTTGTTTTTTCAAATGTTTTTACTGCTGTGACTAGCATGAGGCTTGTGAAAGCTATTAGTATTGCTAAGTCTGTTAATGGGTTCATGTATTCAAACCCCGCATTTGCACCTGCTAACCAGTATCGTACTGCATGAACAGAGTATGTTAGTGGATTGAATTTTGCTATCCATTTCATCCACTCTGGCATTGTTGTTGGTGGGTAGAATACCCCACTCATGAATATCAATGGCATGGTTATTAAGTTTACAACCATTTGGAATCCCTCCATGCTGCTGAACTTTAGCGATATTGTTGTTCCCAGTGCTGTAAACCCTAGTGTCATTATGAATACGTAGAGTATGGCTATGGGGGTATTGATGAGGTTAATATTATTCGTTAGCAATAGGCTCACTAGCACTATTAATAGTGATTGTATTGCTGCTACAATACCGTCTCCAACAATCCTACCAAGTATCACAACACTTCTTGGTGCTGAGGCTACTAGGGTCTCTTTCAGGAATCCGAACTGCTTATCCCATATAACACTTATGCCAGAAATAAAGCTAGCCATAAAAGCTGACATGACAACTATTCCCGTTATCATGAAAGTCACATAGTCTACCCCACCAAATAACTGCTTAAAGTAGTTTTCAATAGCCTTCACAATAACATCCGCTACTGACGGCATGTTCGGAATGCCTGGCGCTGTTGGAATACTCTGTGGGCTAAATATTCCTCCCCAGCCAAGCCCTAGAAACACCATCCATAGCAACGGGTTTAGTACTGTCATCACTACTCTCGATCTATTATTCCACCATCTCTTTAGCTGCCTGTAAATCATAGATGCAAAGGCGTCGGAAGAGCTCATCGGAATCCCCTCACCCTCCTCCTCTGTGGTACAGATGGCTGCTCAAGAGAATCCCTCAACTCACGCCCTGTTAAGTGCAGAAACACCTCATTCAGTGTTGGCCTTCTGTAACTCGCTTCAGCAACCTGGAGGCTATTCAGACTCACAACCCTAAACACCTCGGGCAAGGCCTTAGAAGCGTCATCAACTACTAGCTCTAGCCTATTGCCATCAAGCATACTGCATGCCTTAACAAAGTCAAATAACTTACAGAGATTGTTATCGTCACTGATTTTCTTCAGCGTCACATATATTACATCCTGCCCCAGCATTGATTTGAGCTCTTCTGCTGTGCCCATGGCTAGCACCTTTCCCTTATCCATAATAGCAATTCTGTGAGCCAGCTCCTCAGCCTCATCCATGTAATGCGTTGTCATTAGTATCGTCATGTTGAACTCCTTCTTCAGATACTTTATATAGTCCCATATCTTTGCCCTAGACTGAGGATCCAAGCCGATAGTGGGCTCATCCAGTATGAGTATCTCTGGCTCGTGAAGTAAGCTCCTAGCTATCTCCAGCCTCCTCCTCATACCACCACTAAAGTACATGACCTTCTTATGGGCATACTCCTTTAACTCTACAAGCTCTAACAGTTTCGTTATCTTCTCATGTAGTTCCCTCCCCCTCAACCCATTGAGTCTTCCATGAATATACATGTTGTCATAAGCTGACAACTGATTATCAAGACTTGGATCCTGAAAAACCACACCTATCCTCTTCCTCACTTCATCAGCATTCTTAACAGCATCATAACCTGCTACCAGAACTATCCCACTAGTTGGTCTAAGCAATGTAGCTATAATGTGAATAGTTGTTGTCTTACCAGCCCCATTAGGACCAAGTAAAGCAAATATCTCTCCCTTCTTAATGGTGAAGCTAACGCCATTAACAGCTACTACATCTTTAAACCTCTTAACAAGATTCTCAACAACAATAATCTCATTCATCGAGAAACACCTAAGCTACTAATCTCTTTCAAAAAATTCTCAACAGATCTCCTCAGCTTATCTACATCCTCATCGCTAAACCTATCAATATTCCTCACAACCTCTCCAACCCTCTTCATAAACTCAATCAAACCACACTCCTTAAGTCTCGAAAACTTCTTATCAAAAGACTCTAAAGCACGTCTATTGCTCTCAAGATACTCCCTACCCTCCTGAGTAATCTCATAAACCACAACCCTCCTACCACCAGTACTAGGCTCAGAAGCTGAAACAAGCTCCATATCAACCATGTTTCTCAAAATAGGGTATATAACACCAGGACTGAGTCTAACATCAAATAATTTCTCTAACTCCTTCATAATCCTATACCCATGCATATTCTCTTTACTCAGCAATTCAAGAATCTTAAGCATAACATAGTCCCTCACAAAGACTCTTACACTACGCCTCTCATACCACATAATATATCGCCAGATATATCTCACAATATTTATTAAGAGTTACACTCAAGAACCCTAGCTTAAAAGCTTATATATAGCAAAGCATCTTCAAGGCATAGCCAAAGCAAGAATGTCATGCTAAAAAGTTTTGAGTTTACTTCATCATTATTACTATTTTTAGAGAGATGAGGATGTTGTTGAGGCAGTTGTTTTTACTATAGCTTCAAACTTGTATACTGCTAGCACTTTACCTCCCTCTACATCTACATACACCACAGCTCTACCTCCATTACCATTGCACAGCGTGGCAACAGCCTTTGTAGCTCTAAATGTTACTGATCCATCTCCTCCTACAATCATCGTCGCAATAGGCTTTATATTGGTAATGTTATATCCTTGATTAAGGAGTGTAGCTACATTTGAATCTTTTTGAAGTATTGATACAACTTTTTGCTTAAACTCGTCACTAATAACCACCTCTAAACCTCTAGCACCCCAGCCAAAGGCCCCTCTAAACCTTGAATTCCATGCGAGTGGCACCCATATTTTTGATACATTACTTGGTGTTTCCATACCATTATTCTTTTGTGTGTATGCCAGGGTCACTACAGATAATATAGATAGTATTGATGCTAATACTACTACAATGACTAAAACTAAATACTTTTTCTCCACATATTCCACCCAAGAACTGAAATCATGGCTCACCACTTTAAAACCTGACTCACAAAAAGTGCTTCACAGCACGTGTGTAAACATACTAGAATAGACTGTGACAAACTATCTGCAGTATTCAACATCATCAGAATGTGAAGCCCTATGAAAACCAGTGCTGCATACAAAGACTAGTTATAGCACCAAAAATTATCATATGTACAAGAACCTATAGGCATAAATTACGAGATGCTGCCTTGGGAACCAGGAAACAGGGGTTCAGCTCTTATATAGATTCATATTGCTTTATGGTCATAGCCTCATCTCCTTTCCCCTGCACCACTCCTTGGATCTGCATATGCCTTGGGGGCGTTCAGAAAATTCAGGGACCCCACATCTTGGGTTGCTGCCCTTGGGGAGAGCCCTCTACGGCTCTTCACCCCTCACAGGGAATCTCATCAAAATGTTTAATAGTGTCAAACCTTACAAACCTTTATGAAACTCGAAACAGCTACGAAAGGCAAACCATTTTCTCATTGGTTGCACCAGTTAAGCTCATTAATTTTAACAACATTGTAACTGTGTGTATTAAGAACTTCGTGGTGGTAGGCTATGGATCTACAGGATATGGTGTGGATTGATAGTGTTTTGAGTATGGTTAGGTTGAGGAGGCCTCTTATCCACAATATAACGAATTTTGTTGTTATGAATACTACTGCAAATGCTTTACTAGCCTTGGGTGCATCACCAATAATGTCTCACTCTGTAGAGGATTTAGATGATCTTGTACCTGCGGCTGACGCTATTGTTGTAAACATAGGGACTGTTGATGATTACTTTGCATACTCCATGCTTAAAGCTGTTCAGCTTGCTAAATCATATAAAAAGCCTGTTGTGCTAGACCCTGTTGGAGCTGGAGCAACTAAGTTAAGAACCAGGGTTGCTCTAATGCTTCTTAACAGTGGTGGGGTAAGCGTTGTCCGCGGCAACTTTGGCGAGATGTCTGCTCTTGCTGGTGAGTATGGGAGGACTAAGGGTGTTGAAGCAACTTTTTATGAGAGCGGCAAGGCGGCTAGGCTAGCTCTAGAAGTTGCGTCAAGGTATAGCGTTGTTGCTGGCGTTACTGGACCCATCGACTATGTTAGTGATGGTAAAAGGGTTTTCGGTATTGAGCTTAAGAAGAGTTCAAAAAGCCTAGAGCAGGTCATTGAGAGGGTTACTGGGTTGGGATGCATGGTATCAGCCCTTATAGGCGCTTTCATAGCTGTTGAAGAACCTTTGAAAGCTTGTATAGCTGGTATAGCAATGTTTAAGGCTGTGTCTCTATATGCTGCTGAGGATTCTCCCTACCCAGGCTCATTCCATGTAAAGCTCTATGACTGGCTATATAGAATTGATGGTGAGGGTATAAGGAGTGTTGTTAAGGTTGATAAGGTTGAGCCTCAGGGAGAAGCTTAGGCTTCTAGTTATAACTGATAAGAGACTTAAGCCAAGTATTGTCAAATCTGTTGAAGATGCTTTAAGAGGTGGAGCAACATCTATTCAGCTAAGGCTGAAAGATTCTTCAACTAGGGAAATGATTGAAGTTGGGAGAGAGATAAGGAGGTTAACAAGGGATTATGGAGCTCTATACTTTGTCGATGACAGAGTTGACGTTGCATTAGCAACTGATGCTGATGGTGTTCAGCTAGGGCCTGACGATATGCCTATATCCATTGCTCGCAAACTAGCCCCAAACCTCATAATAGGTTCTTCTATCTACAGCTTGGAAGAAGCTGTAGAGGCTGAGAGAGAAGGGGCGGATTTCCTTGGAGCAGGCTCTGTATTTCCATCACCAACAAAAGCTGATGCAAGGATCATAGGCTTGGATGGGCTTAGAAGAGTAGTTGAAAGAGTTAAGATACCTGTTGTAGCTATTGGGGGAATCAACGCTAGTAATGCTGAAGCTGTTTTGAGAACAGGTGTTGTTGGTATAGCAGTGATATCAGCTGTTATGGGGGCTGAAGACGTATATAAAGCAACACTTGAATTGAGAAAGATTGTCGATAAGGTGCTAGGCTGTGACAAGTAATCTTGATGAAATTGTTAAGAAATTAGCTAAAAAAGTGAAGAGGCATCCTAAAACTCTTCTCACATGGTTTGATGATGCTGGTGCTATAAAGGTTGATGATAGGTACATAGCTGTGAAGGTTGATGGCTTTGCAGCTTCTAGAGCTCTATACCCTTGGTGCACTTTTAGAGACTTTGGCTTTAGAGGGGTTACAGGAGCTGTCAGCGATGTTATTGCTAAGGGCTGTAAACCAGCTGTGTATGCAGTGTCAATAGGTGTTAAGCCTGAGCACATAGAGCTTATTGAGGATATTTTCAGTGGTGTGGAGGAGGCTGTCAACCTCTATGGGGGGTATATAGAGAACATGGATACTAATGTGGGTTACGATGACTGGATAGACATTTTTGTAATTGGGGAATGCAGCACACAGCCCATTCAGAGACATGCAAAGCCTTTAGACATTGTAGCTATTCCTAGGAGACTTGGACTTTCCGTGATAGCCTATATAGAATATGTTGAGAAGAGAGTGCCCTCATTTGAAGAGGTTAAGGAATTTTCATGCAGACCACGTGCATGCACAGAAATAGTTAGTGTTGTAGAGGAGTGCAGAGCATGCATAGATGGATCTATAGATATTAGCGATACCTTTGCTGAAGCACTACAGCAACTAAGTGAAGTAAGCAATGCAGGTCTTTACATAAATCAAAAACCGTCAAACATGCTACACCACTTAGCGATAAGCTATGCAGAGAGCAGAGGGGTAGACCTAATGACTGTAACGCTAGCTTCAAATGAAGAGTACATCCCAATCCTAGTAGTGAAGCCTGGATACGAAGAGCATGTAATTGAATTGCTTAGAAAAAAAGGTTTAGAGCCCATATTAATCGGCTTTGCAACACATCAAAAAAGCGTTTCATGGCTTGGAAAACCTGTGCCAAAGACTATATGGGACTACGCATCAGGGACAATAACACATATAAGCACATAGCCAATTTATAGATTTTCACAGCCCTTTAGCCCAATTTTTCCATAATGTCTACATACCCTTTAACCTTCTCCATCAAAATAGTTTACATTCTTCCTCTTCATACATTAATCCATAGAAGCAATTCCTAAAGCTTACTCCTGACATCTATGTAGTATGAAGCCCATTTAGACGCGTCTTCCTCGCTAAGACCAGCCCTTACAGAAGATCTCCATTAAACCCTTCTAGTGAGATTTAGAGGCATCATAATGCATATTTTAGTCTTGTTTAAACTAATGCCTGAAAACCTTGTTTATGAGGATAACAACCATTCTTCTATATGCTTATAAGCTTCTTAACTATGTCTATAACGAGCATGGTTAATTTAACTTGGACAATGCTTATTTACTTCAAAGGCTCTTTATATTATCATCAAAATCGCTTAAGAATACGAATTGCCTAGGTCTTTGTGCAGATCTCTATACCAAGTCTCTTTACAGCTTCTAAACCACTCTCATCTATTATAGTTTTCCAATTCTCCACAACTTTGAGACTTCTGCATTAGATGTGCTTACCTTAACCTCTACTAATACATGAACCTGGCTCTTGATGGTAACACCAACTTCTATTCATGATGGATATCCCATGACCTTACCTTTCTCCGAGATAAACCCGTTTCTTGACCTTAGCCACTCCCAAAAGCTCCTTAGCAATACCCTTCATAGTATTTCTAAGATTCTCTTCAGATTCTATCCCTCATCTAGCACCTAAAGCTTGTAGCCCTCTTCTCAAAAGAATACATTTTCCTCATAGTACTTTCATAAAACCTGTTGAAATTTTCTTTAAGTCTCTTCAATTCAGACTCTATAGCCTCAAACCTTTTGCTAGCCTCTTTCCAACGCTTATTGTTCTCCTCCCACCTCCTCTCCTGATACTTAATGAATATCAAAAAAGTCTTCTCTAAACTTTTCAACTCACTCAATATTGTGTCAAGACCAAGAATGCTAGCAACAGCTAACCTAAACTCCTCATCACTCTTCAAAAGCTTTAGAATTCTTTGCTTAAGCCTTGCATCTATAGCCATGAAGCTCTGACCCATACTAATCCTAGAATATAAACTGTTAACAGATTTTAAATACTGGGTTATTGTGTTACTACTGTTGTTTTGTAGCTGTTCTAAAACTAGGTAAACCTTCTACGACTTTTTCATGAACAATGTTGTTTTGAGGAATTTTAGGTCGTTATTCCAAGTTTTGTTGCATATTCTTTGAGTCCTAGCTCCTCTATAATCTCTTTTTGAGGAATTCCGTTCTCATCCCATTTCATGTATTCGTAGTATTCTTTTAGCATGGGTTCTAGTTCGACTACTTGATCTTTTGAACCCCCCTCCTTTAAGGGTTCCTTTAAGAATCTTCTTGGTATGGTGTCATGCTCTTTTGTTACGCCATTTGCTATGTTGAATAGTCTCTTTAGTGTGAATATCCTTCTCCCGATTTTTAGGAGGTCTGGTAGTAGTTTTTTGATTCCTGTTACGTATGTGTAGAGGCCTGCTACGTGTGCAGGTGGTATGTCTACGAATTTGCAGAGGCCCATGCTCTCTAGGATCTCGCTCCATATCTCCATTGTAGCAACCATCCACCCCTTGCCTCTGTATGTAAATCTGTCGACTCTTTCATAGATTTTGAGATCGTGCACCCTTTGCCCCTGCTCTATTCTAAAGAACAGTCCGTATAAGTGGTCAGCACCCCTATTAGAGGTTGCATATTGCAGACCCATGCCTTTAAAAGCTCTTGGGTCGTGCATGGGCATTTCAGTGCCTTTTACATGCATGCAGTACTCTTCTGTGCCTCTCCCAATGATTCTCGATGCTTGCCTGCACCCCTCTGCCAGCACACTTCCAAATCCTATCCTCCTACCCATCATTTCAATAAGCTTCAGAACGGTTTCCTTATCACCCCACTTCAGCTCCAATCCACCAGTATCCATTGCTGTAATCAATCCTTTTTCAAAGCACTCCATAGCCCACGCTATTGTAACGCCAGTAGATATTGTGTCAAGGCCATACTTGCTACAGAGATAACTCACCTTAGCAAGGTAATGTGGGTCATCTATCATGAGAAGGGTGCCCAGAGATGCAATGGTCTCGTATTCAGGAGCCCTAACCCTTCTCCCATCAACTTCAACAACTTTCCAGCACTTCACAGGGCATGCCCAGCAACCATATACATCAACAACTATACCTTTCTCCTTAAAGCTCTGACCAGTGATATTCTTGTACCCTTCAAATTCTCCAACGGTAAAGTTCTTGATCGGCATATCTCCATATTCATAAAACTCCTCAACCTCACCAGCCGTGCCAAAAGCAGCTAGTATTTGTGCTGTTGGTGAGGACATTATTAGTGGAAGGAGCCTTGAGAGAATACTTGAAACACGCTGCACATCCTTTACCCTTACCTTTCCACTACCTCTAACAGCTATAGCCTTAAGGTTTTTAGAGCCCATAACAGCACCCATACCAGTTCTCCCACCTATTCTAGGCCCATTTGGCTGAATATCTGATGCTATACATGCAATTCTCGATAAGTTCTCTCCAGCAGGTCCAATAGCAGCAACCTTCACATTGCTATCACCAATCTCCTTCTTAATACTCTCATCAGTTTCAAACACGTCTAGCCCCCAAAGCTTAGATGCATCTCTAATCTCTGCAACGCCATCATGTATGTAGAGGTATACAGGTGAGGATGCCCTGCCCTTCACCACCACACCATCAAAGCCGCTCTTCTTGAGCTCAGGCCCCCAGTACCCGGCTATGTGAGATTCTCCCCATGCCATGGTTAAAGGAGACTTTGCTGCAACAACATATCTAGAGGATCCATATACAGGTGAGCCCGTTAAGGCACCAGTCATGAATACGAGAATGTTGTCAGGGCTTAGAGGATCTATTCTGGGATCAGGAATTTCTTCAATAATAATTTTTACTGCTAAGCCTATTCCACCCAAAAACTTGTCTACATCTTCATATGCAAGCTTTCTCTGCTCAATCTTTCCACTGGATAAATCCACGTAGAGAATGTTCCCAGCATAACCGTAGTACTCAGCCGACGTTGCGAAACACCACTAGCCAAGTTTATAGAGCTTGTAGTAGAGTTCAACCTCTCTCTCAGGTATAACAGGAGGCTCCTTGCCTAAGGCCATGGACACGAACTGAGCCATTGCAACTTCTTCAAGCGTTTCAGCAATGGCTTCAGCCTCATAAAGGTTTGCACCCATTGCAATAATGCCATGGTTTTGGAGGATAAGGGCTCTTGCTCCTGTAGATGCTTTTTCAGCAACAAGCTTTGCAAGCTGATCTGTTCCTGGAAATGCGAAGGGAACTACCTCAACCCTCCTCAAAACCATAACAGCTTCAACAGTTATAGGCTTTAAACCAATGCCAGCAAGTGCAAGCCCTAGTGTCACAGGGTTATGGGCATGAACAACGGCATTAACATCTGGTCTAACCTTGTATATAGCAGCATGCAAAGGCCACTCAATTGAGGGTCTTCCAAAACCCTCAATAACATTTCCATCGAGATCAAGCTTAATCAAATCATCTGGTGTAAGCTCACCTTTAAATATACCTGAGGGAGTGATCCAAAACTCCTTTGCATTAGGCACTCTAGCACTAACATTACCCCCAAGTGCGGATACCATGCCTCTGTTAAACAAGTTTCTCATAACTTTGCACACATCATTCTTTAACTGCTCCTCTGGAATTTCAATACCCTCACTCATTATCAGCACCTCAAAAGTAGGATTATGACCTCAGATTTTTAAGGCTTGCTATCAAGAATACTACTGGTGTAATCTGTGAAAAAGAAGATATGTGTAAAGCTAAAGGTTTTGCCACCGTTCACACCAAATTTAAAAACAATTGAAAGCATGTTGCACTTAGAGGATGGCCCCACTCTAGCAAAGCTACTCACTAAAGCATCTAATCAAGGCATTCTAGAAATCAATAAACTCATAGAAGGCGACGAACTGAAAGACAACATTGTAATACTGATCAACGGCAAAACAATATTTGACTTAAAGCAGGAACTAAATGATGGAGATAGAGTAGTTATAATGCCCCTAGCACCCGGGGGATAAACACCCAATTATTCGATCTCAATTCTCTAGCAATACTTTTGTATACTTAATGCAGAATAGAGTTCTGTGTGTTGCGACTATGAAAAGCTGTATTCTTCTACAACACACAGAACTCTAATAGCTAATGCAAATCCTTGGAGTAGAGATAGAAAGAGATTTTAGTGCTCTCTTTAATTATGCTTTCAATCTTTTTACATCCTGCCTCTTTAGAAGACTTCTTAGTGTTGTAAGGGTTGTTAGACATGTGATGAAGAGCATTGCTGAGAGGGTTTTGAAAAGCTGCGTATAGCCAAGGATCTCAACTGTAGGGCCTAGTACAGCGTTTGATACTATGCTTGCTAATGCAAAGCTAGAGCTGTTTAAGCCTAGTGCTGTCCCCCTACTATCAGCATCAACAACCTCTACGATGAGTACTGAAGTTGATATTATGTAACTTGCCCAAACCATGCTATACATAGCCATGGCTACTGCAGCTCCTGCATAACTTTCCACAAATGTGTTTATGTAGAGATATAGAGACATTGCTGCTAGGCTAAATGCATAGATGTATATAGTGTTTCCATGCTGCAACAGTCTGCTTATAGCTATGATAGCAGGTATTTCAAACCAGCTGGCTAAGCTGAGAGTAGTTGTAGCTGTTTCCTCCCCAAGCCCAGCAACATAGGCATAGTATTGCGGTACATAAATATTTTTGACAACGTCACCAACCATGAATAGAAGAGAGGAAATGTACACTACAAGAAACCTTGTATTTGATAACACATTGAGAAGAGGCTTTGCAGAAAAACTTCTTCTACCACCAACAGCCAGCGAATTTGAAGGAGTGAGTAAGAAGGATAGTGATGCAGAGATTGCTAACAAGGCGAGGGACACCACAAGCACCACAACATAGATAGAGATAATGCCATAACATCTAAGCAGAAAGCCAGCGAAAAGCAGTGGAAAGGCCCACCCAAATGAGGCGCTGGCCCAATACCACCCCATAGGCTTACCCAATTCACCTGGATTCAAATCAGCTACTAAAGCATAGGAAGAGACTCCAATAGCACTACCACCAAAACCTAGGAGAATAAATGACACTACAACACCATAGATATTCCCAGCAAGCATAAGTCCCAGCACAGAAAATAAAACCATTGACACACTGCCAAGAAGCATAACAACATGTCTTCGTCCAATAGCGTCACTTACATAGCCCCACAAAACCTGAGAAACGAGACTAACAAGACTTGAGGCGGCAGTCACAAAACCAGCTAATGCAACTCCCAAACCCCTACCAACTATATACAAGGGAATAACAGGGTAAGTCAGGCTACTAACAGCCATTAGCAAAGCATTAGATGCATAAAGCATACATAATGCCCTAAACCTAGTCACACTACCTCACACCACAGGGATACATAATAACAAATAGTGACAATCCCTTATAAGCTAAAGATCTCCCCATCAAAACACTAAGAGTATTAGCAACACCACACTACCTCTCCATATTAAGCACATCTAATTCCCATCAACACTTGCTTAACATTGACTTTCCTAAACATATTTATCTTAAGATAATTAAAGCGTTGCGCAAAATGCTGTACCATGAATCTCCAAGAGAGACAGCTTATCATAATCAATAATTCAATGCAAAAATACCATAGTTATAGTCTTTGTGATTTAGAGTGAGAGGAGGAGGTTACTATTCGTAGTGCAACTCATCAAGGAGCTTCACTGCCTCTTCTCTAAGCCTCTCACCCTCACCAGGTTCTATAATTGATAGAGGTACTTCTACTTCATATCCCTTTTCTGAAAAAGCTTCTATTGTTGGTATATACATCCAGTAAGAGTTGAAGTAGCATGCAACCATAGTGTATTTGAATGGACTCTTGTTCTTTATGTACAGCTGATGCTCTACAAAGACTTCGGCTGGGAGAAACACCATAGCTACTTCATTGCATATTCTCAGCACGGCTATGGGTGCTGGTAAAGCTCTCTTTCCATCTATTTCGTTAATAATTATTTTGGCCATCTTAAGCCTCCAAGCATCATATACCCTGCCTTGCTTTTCTAATTCTGCTATTGCTTTATCCACGTCAAAGCCCTCAATAAACTCCATAACCTCTTTTCTAAGTTTAAGATTGACTACAGATGATTTATAGTCAACTACACACTTACTTAAATCTATTCTTTCTCCAAGTTCAATAGACTTCAAGGTCTCTAAAGCCACTATTCTCCCATATCGCTCAACCTCATAATAACTACCACCTCTTCTATCATAAGGCTTGCCAATATCTGTAGTAACAGTATATGGATTGATGTTGCCACAGCACCCATTCAGAAAAATAGCCTCTCTCCCAGCTAAGTACTTAAAGAACCTCTCTACAGCACCAGGATAGTCAGAAGATATGCAGAGATTATCTGGCCCCAGTATAACTGGATGTGATGTGAAATTTATCACAGAAGCAAAACCAGTGTCAAAAACAATTACATCGGGATCTATAACGCCACCCAAAGGTTTTCTACGATTATACACAAGCTGAGGTAAAGAACCTCTACCAACAATAGCATGAGGGACATTCCTAACATTGCTTAAAGAAGCCTTCACACATCCAACAACACTCTTCACAAAATACCCTCTATAAAAACTATCTGTAATTGGTGAAGGCGCAGCATGACTGTGCGATGCGCCTAAAAGAACCTCAACACCACCCAACTCCCTAACCATGCCATTAACATCCATATAAACGCTGTAGGGAACTCCAATAAGATCAACAGAAACAACACTAACAAACCTATTACCCCCAACATCAAAAGTTAAACACTTAGCGTAGAGATCATCATATATACATCTAGAGAACTCTAAACGCTCCTCATACCCCTCTAACCTAACACCTATAGGAGGAGTTATAGCAGACCTCGCATATCCTATCCTCAAAACATCACTCATTGAATACACCAACTAAAAACCAGCAGCAAAAGCTTTAAAAACTACATCATCAACAATAAATTAATTTAACTTTCCTATAGTGAGAAGCGTACAAAAATACTATAAGAGACGTTTTGATGCTGGTTAGCTTAGCATTAACATGTTTACTGAGTGTGGGGGTAGTTTGATTGTTTCGCTGAAGGGGTAACTCTTCTCTTCTACCTTTACTCTGTAGGGTTCTTCGAAGGTGTTTTTATCATTTATAGATGTTCCTGTTATATATTTGTGATGAACTGTTGAAGGTGTGAGGCCCCTTATGTGTATCGATATCTCTGCTTCTTCATCTGGATGCCTATTTACTATGAAGAGGTGTACCTTGTCTTGGTGGCGTATTGCTGATGCATCTATGTATGGTACTGCTAGCCCGAGTTCTTTAGATGTGTAGTGAGGTGATGTAGTTTCTATAGCTACTACGTCACCTTCTGCAACCTCTGTGTATAGTTTGAACACTAAGTATTGAGGTGTTAAGAGGATCTTATCTTCTCTAGTAAGTATAAGTGGTAGTACATTGACTGTTTGTGCAAAAGCTGCTATAGGCACCGCATTTGATAGTCTTTGGAGTGTGTTTAGAACTAGTGCTGTGAAGATGGCATCTTTCATACTCGTTATCTGTTCATGATATGGTGGCTGGGCTTCAGGATACCAGACGTTCCATTCGTCGAACGCTATCTTAATCTCCTTCTTTATCCTATACTTACGCCTTGTCTGCTCAATGGTTATATAGACATGCTTAAGATTATTCTCTATAGCTATAGGCCATGCAACAAGATCTTCATATGTCTTCCCTTGTGCAAATATATATGTGTGTATCGATAAATAGTCTATATATTCACCAGCTATTCTAACCATATCCACATTCCACTCAGGATCATAATCAACACCAACAGCGACAAGCTTTATAGATGAATCAACTCTCTTCATGTGATCAGCAAATTGAACAGTTCTCCAAGCGCATTCCTCAGCATCTCTACAGAAACCTACTTGCCATCTACCCCAAAGCTCGTTACCTATACCCCACAACTTAACATTGTATGGCTCCGGATGTCCATATCTCTTCCTAAGATTCGCATAGTGAGTATCCCTTGTAGAATTGCAGTACTCAACCCATGCAGCAGCCTCTTCAGGAGTTCCATTACCCGCATTAACAACTATGAAAGGCTCAGCACCGATTAACCTAACCCACTCAATATACTCATCAGTCCCAAACTCGTTAGGCTCTACCTGCCCCCAAGCCAAGTCAAATCTCTTCGGCCTCTTATCCCTAGGACCTATACCATCCATCCAATGGTACTGAGAAACAAAATTACCTCCAGGCCATCTAACAACAGGTGGTTTGATTGCCTTAATAGCCTCGAGGACATCAAGCCTGTGGCCATTTACATTAGGTATTGTAGAGTTTTCGCCAACCCATATACCTCCATATATGCACCTCCCAAGATGCTCAACAAACTGCCCATAGACTCTCTTATCCAGGGAATGCAGAGTGGTATCTAAATCAACATAAATAACACTTCTAATCATAGCTAAACACCTTCTTCGCACTTATACAGGATTAGATCCTAGTATTTAAACATTGTGCAGGCTTAAGATGGAAGATCATCTGTGTTAATGCCTTGGTGTGTTGTTTTATGTGAATGATGCGATTTGTTATGAGGATAGTTCTATTGCTTGCACTATTCTTTGTGCTACTAGTTGTGGGCTTACTGCAATGACTTTCATCCCAGCTTTTCTAAGTAGCTCTACTCCTTTTAGCTCTTCTGTCGCTACTTCAAGTTGCTTAGCTCTATACACTTCAGTAAGTTTTTGTGGTAGTCTGTGAGAGATGTCATATGTTGCTGTAAGGGGGGCAACTATGTAGACTCTGTGACCAAGTGTGGATAGTTTTGTTGCGAGGTCTAGTAATTGTTCTGTATTTGGTGTGGTTTTTGTGAATATGAATATGAGTGTCCTTTCTCTTGGAAGTGAAGGAATCATGTTTGCCAGGGTTTTGCTCCAATCAACCCTTTCCCCTGCCATGCATATCCCAACACTTGCCAGTGTCTCTAAAACCCTTGCAAGCCCCTGCCTCCCATATGCTGGTGCTCCAGAGACCCAAACACCACACTCATTTACTACTACAGCTGCTTGTAAATAGCCTCTTGACGCTGCGTACCTAGCTATAGAGGCAATAACCCTTGCACTATGCTCTATAGGTGTTGCCTTTGGTGCTCCTGTCCACATATCCCTAGAGGAATTAACTATGTACACTATGGCCTGATAGCTCTCCCTCTCAGCCTCCCAAACAGCCAGCTTCTGCCTAGATGCATAAATCCTCCACACAACCCTCCTCAGCTCATCACCAGATCTGTAATCTCTCACATCATAGAACTCTATACCCTCACCAGGCCTCCTAGACCTAACTAAGCCAGAGCTTCTCGTGTAAAGGTGGAGTCTCTTCAGAACAGCTGCCTCTGTCGAAGGTATGACTCGAAAACTAGAACCCCTCCAAACTACAATTGGCTGAGACTTGAAAAGCCCTAGAAAATCTCTTACAGCAAGAGTTAGAGGACCAACTTTATGAATCCCCACTCTAGCTCCAAAAACGAATACAAGTTCTGCTGCACCTCTCGAGGGAGCCATTAATATCCCTGCTTTCGATCCTTTTTCAAGCCTCAGAATAGGTTCGTAACCAAGGCTATACTCAGCCAGAAGAATGGGGTAGAAACCTCTGTTCACAAGCCTAATTCTAATGGTAACAGGTTCTCTATCTGTAGAAGCATCTATGGATACCTCTACACCAAGCCTCTCAACAGCCCCCATTGAGAGCCATAGATGAAAACTCATAGCAACCTCTAAAGCAAGCAGAGTAGTTGCAACAGGTAGCGCTCCTGGGTCGAGAAGTAGTGCTACTGATATGACTAGAGCAGTCACAGCCATGTATGCAGAAAACCTGCTCGTAGGGCTGATCATATTATACTCACCCCAAGCCTCTCACTAATCCTTTCACCAACCTCTTCAACTAAGCCCATCAACCTTTTAACAGCCCTACCCCAGGAAACAAATAGCGAAAGCCTGCCTCTGCCAATTGCTTTTCCATACATTTTCAAAACCCACTGTAGCTCTCTATACGCCTTCTTCTCATCGCCAATAAGCTCTGCCAAAACGTTTAGAGCATACTCACTCCAGAGACCAGAGCCGCTATAGAACTTTAGCAATGTGTCTAAGGTCTGGCATAGAGCAACAAAGTCTTGTTTTGAGAGCTTTGCCTTGCCACTAGCGATGGTCTTTCTGAGCTCTGCAAAAACACCTATCTCCTCTTCAACCTGCTCAGGCAATCTATAGTCACGAGAAGTCCTTGCACCACTCATCAGAATTCTGTAGATAACTAGCGTGAAAATGAAAATGATGATAGCACTTACAAAACCTGTTACAAGTACCGTTAATAAGGAACTCAGCCCCAGAATTAATGGTGGTAGCCACAGTGAAGGGTGTAGGAGAACTGCTAAGATAGATATTGTCGTGTATAGAAGTGTTGTAGGGTCTCTAACTAGCTTCTGAATGGAGTAAGAGGGGTTTGAAAGAATATCTCTTGGAGAAATGCTTGGGTAATGCATGGCATCGAAAATAATGGTGCAATGGGGGCTATCTTCACATAGATATGAGAGAAGGTCTCTTGCAAAAGCTAGATACTCGCTTTTATTAGATGCCAGAACCTGGTTCAAGAGTATAGAGCCATCGCCAATAACAAAAACATTAACACCATTAACAACTTCTTTTGAGGCAATATCAAATGTTGAGGCACATCTATATACATCCCCACTAGAATTAACGAGGCATAGAATCCCTCTATCCGAATATGTGTAGGCTTGACCTGTTGGAATCCCTCCAGAGACGCTAGATGCTTTGTCAAGTACAAGTCTGTGAATATCTCTAACAATTATTTCTGCTGGTGGATATGGAGAAGATAGGTTTAACGCTATTAAGGCAAGCCCACTACTAACCTCCTTCACCCCTGTCGCAATGGCGATGTAGATTCTATTTCCATCAATCCTTATGCTAGAGTTCAAAACCTGTAGAAGGGGGTTAGAATACGTGGATTCATCTGCTACAAAAACTTTGAGCTTTGAACACCTCTCTCTAAGAATGCTGATAACAGTTTTTGCCTCCTTTACTGTGTAGGGTAGTTCTGGAGATATTGTGAAATAGACACACAGACCCCCATCAACATTGCCCAGCTCTCTAAAGCTATAAGCAACAAGCGTGCTATAGTTTCTCGCAGCTAGATCCACAAGATGCGAAGTTCCCAAAGCCATTGGATTTAGTGGAGAAGCGCCAATAGGAATTCCAGGTGCAGCAGGACCCTTTTCAACAAGGGCTAGTAGTCCTACAGCTATGAGCAGAGCTATGAGCGCTGTTGACACAAATGCTCTTTGACTAGGACCCTTTTTCAACTGCATAGACATAGGCAGCAAGCCTCATTATATAGAGAGATGCAGAAAGCATTGCAAACCCTATGAGTGCTGAGAGTAGCGAGGTTCCCACAAGACCCCTCTCCATGTAGCCTATGGAAGCTAGGAGAAGATATATTGAAACCACAAGGACAGCTATGGAGAGCGCTGGGAGCAGATGCATCAGAACCCTTCTAAACCTAAGCAACATACTCATGGAGCTGCACCAACAAGTCTAGAAAGTGCGTTGATAAGGGTTATAACTGTTGTGCCAAAATCAATATAGCTCTTCTGAATAGCTTCACCAAGCCCTTGAAAATCTGGTGCTAGGAGAGCCCCCCATCCATAGTGAGGAAAAGAAAGCTTTGTGGCAGAGGTGTATGCTAGTGTCAGTATGACAAGCGATGTTATTGCAAGTCTCTTCTCACTGCCGTAAATCCCAGAGAGTATGTCAAGAGAACGGCTTAAGAAAATTAGAGATATGTAGGTAACTGCAGAGATCATGACTCTAATCAAATCGCTTAACCCGCTCAATACATTTGATAAGAGTATATCGAAAATCATTGTATATATAGGGCTATAGAGCACTGCTGCTAATGCTATGTACAAAACCCATCTGAATATAGGGGTAAACACAACATCTATTTCATCCTCCCTCAAGAGCTCTGCTAAAGCAGCTGAGGATGTGGGGGCTATAAAAATAGCAGTGATTTCTGCTACCATCCTGGCAACTCTAAAAGCATAGATTAGAGCAGCTAAGGATATGATGATTTTTGTGATTGCGGAGGTCATAATTGAGTAGAGCTGGGGATTTGCCTGAGGCACTTTAGCAAAAGAGCTTATGATTAAAGATATAACGAGTGTCACCCCAACAGCCACTAGAGTGCTTGTAGCCACAACTAGAAATGGTATTGGCACAGATTTCACAACCTCGTTAAAACTGATTTTAATGCTGGTGTGCTCTAGCCCTCTATAACCAGTGGCTATGGTGTCGAGCACAAGGTATATTATGAAGAGGATTAGCTGTGTTAAAGGCAGACACGGCTTTCCACATACAAATGTTGATAATATAACTGCTGCTCCAAAGAGGTGAATACTGCCTGTAGCAAAGGTCGCAAGAGCTAGTATAGATGTTGCAAGGGATGCTAAGAAATTTGGATGAGAAACAATAGTGAGTAGTGCGCTTAAACCCTCGTGTAAACCTATTGAAGCAATGTTGATTAGTGTTGAGACCTCTCTGTAGAAAGCTAATAGAATGATGACTCTGCTTAAAATTAGCAGAAGTGCTCTATGTAGAGGCTCTGGCATGCTCCATCAGCTTTCTGAACCCATTTAAGATCCTCTGACCAGCCTCAGCCCTAAACCCATAGCGATACTCCTCATAAGCAGTAGTAATATCTCTAAACAAATCTGCAACTCCTGGGCCAAGTCTTTGGCGAACCCTTGCTAAGTACTCTCTATGCGTCTCTGAATCAACTTTCTTCACACCAGAAATTGTAGAGACTATATGTACAGAGAGCCAGTAAGCCTCTAGAAAGCGGTCACCAACTTTCAGAGTTTGCATCCTCTCTATGGAGCGAATATTTAATTTTTTGGAAAAGTGTGCAGCAAGCCTCTTGCCAAATAAGAGTGCTATGGTTGAAAAACAGCAGATGCCAGCTATAATTAGTACACTATATGGTATCTTGGGCAGTGAGAGTCTTAGCTGGGGTGCAGTGGGTAGCTGGAGTAGTGGTAATGGAAGAGTTGGAAAGCTCTGAAAGACTTTCTCTGCAGGACTTTGCAAAGAGCCTTTAAAAAATGTTGTTAAATTGCCACTCTTTTGTGTTTCAAGATCCTTTAAAACTGAGAGCATTGTTAGGAGTATCCTAGATGTGTATGGACTTTGATTAGCTTTTGCCAACAATTCAAGGGCTCTGAGTGCTAATAGCTCATCAACTGGGTTTAGGGCTCCAGAGGTCTTTAGGCTACTCAAGTAGTTTAGAAATACCTCTACATCATCAGGGCTCAGCACACCTTTGTTTGATAAGTTGAGAAGGCTGTTACGCAGCTCAGTATTTCCAATTCTTGTTACAGCATCTTGGAGGCTTAAGTTGCTGAAGCCCTTTAGTTTTGCTGCATCTTCCTCGCTTAGCACACCTTGTTTTGAAAGTTCGAGGATTGCTTTCTCTACATCACTTAAGTTGACAGGCAGTATAGCTGGTAACTGTAAACTCTCTACACTCTGGGGAAATCCAGGTGTGTGTCTATCTACTTCACTAGAAACTGCTGTGATCAGCATGCCCATGGTTAAGAGCAGGGTTAGTAGTGAGAATAACGCTACTTTCCTCAAGGCTTTGGCACCGGAATTCTTGATAAAACATCCTCTACAACTTTATCAGGTGTAACCCCCTGTAACTCTAACTCTGGCCTCACAATTATTCTATGCATTAAGACGGGCTGAGCAACTGCTTTCACATCATCTGGTATCACATAGTCTCTACTGCTGGTGTAAGCCCATGCTTTAGCCATTTTAACAAGTGCTATTGCTGCTCTTGGGGAAGCCCCTAACCTAACTGCTGCATGTCTTCTAGTCTCTTCAACTATGGAGGCTATGTAGCTATATAGAGATTCATCTATTCTCACATACCTCACCTTTCTGATCTCCTCCAAAACTTCATTATGAGCAATGACAGGTTTAAGACTTTCAATAGCCTCCTCAATCTCATCAGCATTCTTCATGATCTTGACAAGTCCCTTTGTAGAAGTGTAGCCAGTGACAACTTTTATCAAAAACCTATCCAGCTGCGCCTCTGGTAGTGGAAAAACGCCCTCCATTTCAACAGGGTTCTGTGTAGCAATAACCATAAATGGCTCCTCAAGTTTGTATAGCTCCCCCTCTATAGTGACCTGCCTCTCCTGCATAGCCTCTAAAAGAGCTGACTGCGTTCTAGGAGAAGCCCTGTTAATCTCATCAACTAGCAGAATGTTTGTAAATATTGGTCCCTTTCTCAACACAAAACCCCCAGACCTCTGGTCATACACATAGTATCCTATTATGTCAGAAGGCAAAAGATCTGGAGTCATCTGCACTCTCTTAAAGGAGAGGCCAAGAAGCTTTGCTAAGGCCTTAGAGGTATACGTTTTTGCAACACCTGGAACCCCCTCCATAAGCACATGACCTCTTGATAAAAGGGCAGAGGTAACAAGTTTTAGCTCATTTTCCTTCTCGATGAGCACCTCTCTATCAATAAGCTCTTTCTTAACGACATCAAATATAGCCATAGCAAAGAAGCACCAAACAATTATTATAGAATAATCAAGGCTAAAAAGGTTATCTAGAAAAACAAAAAGTATTACCATAAAATAAATGCAAGAACTTATTGCTAAAAGAAACGTGGCTTAACCACATCATAAACTATTGCAGCTCATCCTAAACTTCGCCATGGCTTTTGTATTAGCTTGCATCTGCTGAAAAGTGTCATTCTAATGGTTTAAGAAGAGATTACTACCTTTTAACTGTTAGTAATTAGCATGAGATACCTGTATGATGAATGTGCCTAAGTGGGTGATAATCCTCATAATAATGGTTATTGTAGCAATTCTTCTGTTATCACAGATGTTATTCATATTAGAAGAATTTATTAAATCACCAGCTTCTCAATCTATTACTACTACATCTGTTTTTAGCAGAGGTGCTGTGAAAATACTCATAGTTGTCCTAGTTGATAACAATCAGTATAGGGAGGGTCTTGAGACTGCTTGGGGATTATCAATATATGTAGAGGTTAATGAGACTAAGATATTATTTGATACAGGTCCGGAGCCAGGTATTTTAGAGAGAAATGCTAAAAGGCTAGGGATAGACTTGAGCAAAGTAGACTTTGTTGTTATAAGCCATGTTCATGGAGATCACACAGGAGGCTTAGGGTATATAGCCTCTGTAAAGCCAGGGGTGAAGGTTTTCATACCCCCAGAACCAGGGCTGCAAAGCTATGTTGAGAAACTTGGGCTAACAACTATTGTTATCAACAGGACAACTGAAATTGCAGAGAATGTCTACATTGTTCAACCACTCTATGGACCGCCAATAGAGGAGGCACTAGCTATAAAGACGAGTAGAGGACTTATAATACTTGTTGGCTGTAGTCACCCAGGAGTAGTAAACATTGCTAAGCAAGCGGTGAAAGACATTGGTATAAAGCCCTACATGATTATTGGAGGTTTTCACATGTGGGGAGCTTCAAGGCAGGAAATAGAGGAGGTCTCTAAAGAGCTTATAGAGATTGGAGTAGAGAAGATATACCCGATACACTGTAGTGGAAATGAGATAAGACATTATCTAGAGGTTCACTACCCAGATAAATATGGTGATGGGGGAGTGGGACTCTTCCTAAGACAATAATCTATAATATGAATAATGCAGCCCTTGCCTCAAAGCTCTCTAAATCAGATCGAGGCTATTATGAATTTGAAGAATTTTGCAAATATCTCTAGACACTTCTTAATGAGGTGTTGAAGGTTTGAAAATTTTGGCTATTGATTACTTCTGATTACCCGGTCTCTGAAAGCCACAGGACTTTGAATCGCTAGACAACTTAAGCCCTTTAAGAGGGGTCAGAAGAAGTATTATAAACCGCTAGCCTTTTGCAGCTGTTTCGAGTTTCATAAAGGTTTATAATGTTGCATTATTATGCATTTTCATGAGATTCCCTGTGAGGGGCGAAGAGCCGTAGAGGGCTCTCCCCAAGGGCAGCAACCCAAGATGTGGGGTCCCAGGGGTGGCCCTGAACGCCCCCAAGGCATATGCAGATCCAAGGAGCGGTGCAGGGGAATAGAGATGATGCGATGAAAAACATCAAACCACATAAACTTATATGAGAGCTGAACCCCAAATATTTACAGTTAGTTACAGAGCTTGGCTTTGAGCTAATGGTAAATACCTTGTTTGAAGTCCTTTCTATGGCTCCTATAATTTTTAATCTCTCAGCCCTATATAGTGAAGATAATTTGTGTGCTCAAAGACTAAAATTATTTTAAAATGATTTGTATCATGTGGTGAACTCATTTGGTGAGATTAGCGATAATATCTGATGAGATTTCACAGGACTTTGAACATGCTTTGAAAGTTGTTAAAGAGTTGGGGGTGGAATATGTTGAGCTTAGGACTCTTTGGAATAGGTATGTAGTTGATTTTTCTGATAGTGAGTTGCATGAGGTGAAGAGTCTTGTGGAGCGTTATGAACTTGGTGTTTCACATATATGTTCTCCAACATTTAAGATTTATATAGATAATGATAGAGATTATGAGAAACATCTCTCTATATTGAGAAGAGCTATAGAGATCACTAAGTTCTTTGACCTAGAGTATACAAGGATATTCACATTCTGGTGGCAAGGATCTTTAGAGCTATATGTAGACAAAATTGTGGAGAAATTCCAGCCAGCAATAGAGATGGCTGAAAAAGAGGGTATATATCTAATAATTGAGAATGAATATTCATGCTTTGTTGGAACTGGAAACGAGCTTAAACTACTCATAGACAAGTTGAAGAGTAGATGGATAAGAGTTTTGTGGGATCCTGGCAATGCCTTCTTTGCGAGAGAGACCCCCTATCCTCATGGATATAGCAAGGTTAGAGACTATGTGATGTACATGCATTTAAAAGATGCTGCTGTTGAAAACGGTAGATTTGTATTTAAACCTATTGGAAAAGGTATGATAGATTATGAAGGTCAACTAAAAGATGCTGTAAATAAGAATATTATCTTATCTCTTGAAACACACTATGTTCCACCATCTGGAAGTAGAGAGGAGGGGACAAGGGAATCATTTAAGGGACTGATGGATGTGCTAAGAAGGGTTCTAGAGAAATAGAGCAGTACACAGGTACCTTATAAAAAATTTATATGTAAAATCCATAACTATAAATGATGGTGTTTCTATGCCTAATAAGGTTGGTGTAGCAATTGTTGGTCTTGGAGCTATTGGACGTGTTCATGTCGAAGCCATTAAGGATCTTGAGAAATCTATGAATTTCGTGAAACTTGTCGGAATTTCTAGTTTGACAAGGTCTGTTGTAGATGAGTTTGCGTCTAAGTATGGCTGTAAAGCTTATTATACATATGATGATGTTGTTAAGGATCCTGAGGTAGATGTGATTACTATTGCTACCCCACACCATCTGCATGCATGGCAAGCTATATACGCTATAGAGCATGGTAAGCATGTCATAGTTGAGAAGCCTATTTCCACAACGGTTACTGCTGCAAAGGAGATGATTTCGAAAGCCAGGCGTAAGGGAGTTAAGTTGGGTGTTGTGTACCAGGGGAGGTATGCTGATGGTGTAAAAGAATTGTTAAATCATGTCAATAGAGGTGTTCTTGGCAAGATATATCTAGTTGTTGGTGAGATGATGTGGTGGAGAGATGAGGCAACGTATTATCTTAGGGATGAGCTTGCTAGAAGTTGGAGGGGTATGTGGGGTACTGAGGGTGGTGGAGCATTGATAAATCAAGCCATACATACCATTGACTTAATGCTGCTATTTGGTGGCGAAGTTGATGAAGTTGTTGGTTATGTAGATAACCTCACACATCCATCTATAACTGTTGAAGACATTGGTATAGCTATTATGAAGTACAGGAATGGAGGCTATGGAGTGTTAACAGCTAGTCTTAATACAAAACCTACTACATTTCAATATAGAAGAATTAAGGTGTTTGGTTCAAAGGGTCAGGCTGAGCTATGGGATAACGAATTGGTACTTCTGAAAACAGAAGACGGTATTTCTATAGAGAGAAAGCCTGGCTACACGACTGAAACTCTAAAAATCCCGGGAGGATTACATAGAATGCTTTTTGAAGATTTTCTGAAAGCTTTGTATGAAGGCAGAGACTTTCCAATAACAGGTGAAGATGGCTTAAAGAGTTTAGAAATTGTTAGAGCTATATACTACTCAAGCACAAGAAAAACACATGTAAAACTACCATTACCAGCTGACGGTGTTTTCTAATGAAAATCACATTCACAACCTTAGCCTATCCACATCTAAAACTTGAGGAAGTTCTTGAAAGAGCAAAAAGATTTGATTTAGATGCTATTGAGCTTAGGGTAGCTGATGATGGTATCCATCTTAAGCCTCACTACCCTGTTGATAGAAAAGTCTTGAAGATTATAGAAGAGAGTGGTATAAAAATAGCTTCTATTGCTGGCTATGCTAGGTTCTCCATGCTAGACATAAATGAGAGGATAAGAAATGAGGAATTACTTAAAACACTCATCCTGATGGCTGAAGAATTTGGAGCAAGAATTGTGAGAACGTATGCAGGTAAATTCCCGGACAGCGTAGAAAATTCCATTAATAGAATAGCAGAGAGCATGAATAGATTAGCAGATTTTGCAGATACACATAGCGTTTACATAGCCATAGAGACACATGATGAGTTGACAAAGCTAGAGACATTGCTAAAGCTTCTCAACAAATTAAGCTTGAGAATAAAGATTCTATATGACGTTGCTAACATGATTATGGCCGGGGAAAAGCATGAAGAAGTATTTCCACATATAGTTAATAGATTAGTTCATATACATATAAAAGATTTTGTTATGGAGGAAGGTAGAAGGGTCTTTGTTAGACCCGGAAAAGGGGTTGTGCCAATATGTAAAATTGTAAAAGATCTTAAAACAGTGGGCTACCAAGGCTATATATCAATCGAGTGGGAAAAAATGTGGCATCCTGACATAGAAGACCCAGACATAGTAATACCTCTATATATAGAATATATAGATAAATGTTATAGATGCTGATCATAAAGTCTCCTTCCAAACGCGTATCAAAGGTTCTAGTCACATCAACTCTCTTTACAGTGACATAAACTGTTTAATTTAATGAGTTAAATCAGTAGTTAGCAAAGCCCACTCTACTAGTTGAGCAATATGAAGAACATTTTGAGTATACAGAAGTTCTCATGAAAGCGAATCCAGTGGCTATCATAGCTAGTGATTATTCTTCAGACGCTCGACGGCACATCATTTCTCAGTGGAAGCGAATTCATCACCTGTTCATACTGCTTTTTGAAGCTATTTAAAGCTTTTTCAATATGCTTAGAGAAAGTGTTCAACATTTTTCTAGCTGACAGAATTTCTTTACTGCTTCTATCACTGTTCTAAGTTTTTCTATCGATATTCTATACTCCTTTTCCTCGTCTCCTAGGCTTCCCCTCAGACCTCCAAAGCCACAGTCTCCTGATACGAGATCTACTCTGCCACCAGCTTTGCTATAAACCTTTGAGAGAGTGATGTAAGCCTCATCAATGCTCTCAACTCTTGTATTTGAGGCTGCTACTATCCCCGGTGAAATCACCTTGCCATATTGTTCAAGGAGCTTCTTATTCAGCAGCTCTGTATTTGATGGTGTTGCAGAGAACTCAAAGCTGAGGTACTTCACTCTATCAACTCTCATGACTATGTCCAGTAGCTTTGGATTTAGATGACCACAGATGTGCATACCAATCTCAGAACCAGTAGCTGCTTTAGCTATGTAGCTCAGAATCTCTATCACACCATCCTCAGACCATCCATAGAGTATTCTCCTACCAATGAAAAACGTTAGAGAGGGTTCATCTAGGAATACCATGGCATATCCCAGAGAGCTCATGTAGCTTACAAGCTCTGCTACAAACTTTTTGAAAAAGTTCTCAACCACATCCCTATTTGCAAGGGCTGTTGCCTGCAACCCCTTGGAAATGTCCTCAGATAGATAAACTCTTGACGCTAGTGTAAATGCCCCTGTAACAGGGCCTCTCAAAGCTTTGAACATCAATTTCTCTCTAGACACAACATCCATAGCGATCTCAGCATCCTCAACTCTAATCCTGGGAGGACTTGCCTCTAACTGCTTCGAAGTGGAAAAGTATATCCCTCTCCTGCTCTGCACCATACCCACAGCTTCCAAGGGCCTGAGATAGATATCTATAAAGGATCTCAGCTGGGGGTATGTAGGAACATCCAAGCCAATTCTCTGCAGATCCTTCAAAACCCTAGCCACGTTCTCCTTAGAGAAGGTTAATGGAAAGCTACCAACATGGCTTGTCCTCATGCCACGACACCGCAGCGACACAAAGAGCTAGACACTCACTAATATATATACTGTTGCACCATAACAGCTCAACTCATTCAAAACATTGAGCTCCGCATAGCAACGAGTCTTTATTTTCTCAGTACAGAGTTCTTTTTTTGAATTGCGTGAAGCGCTATGGAGGCAACCACTATATCTGCTGTAGACCCTGGATTAATACCCTTTTCTGCAAGCTCATCATCGAAACCCTTTACCACCTCTAGGCACTTATCATAGCTTGAAATACACCGTTTAAGCACCTCTAATGCTTTTTGAGATACATGCACCGCTTCATCAAACCCATGCTTCCTGGCAATAAGGGTGTCTGCATCATGTGCTAGTTGGTAGAGGTATGTTTCAACAACAGCCTGATTCCAGCTCCCATGCGTTCTAAGCCTGTTCTCCAAGAATACAGAGTTTCTAAGGGATCTTGTGTAACCCTCTACAATCTCTGCGCATACAATATCACTTTTAGCACTATGTACTAGTATATCCCAGAGCCTGTGATTTCCAGATAGTAGCTTTTCTCTATACTCATTATCCCAGACGTTTGGAATGCTTCCTGTCACATCACTTCTTTTTATGTAGCTTGGAGAGGCTGCTCTAATAGCGTTATAGAAGTGTACAGAGTCCAAAGCTGTTGAGTGCTTGTATAGCAAATCCTTTGCATATCTAACAACAGCTGCAGCCTCCAAACCACCATTCATACATGTTGCATAGCCGCTGGCTAGTGCTAGTGGATATAGGAGAAGGGCTGAGCCTAGACAAGTATTCCCTCCCCCAGAAACCATCTTAGACTCTACAACAGTGGTTTCAATAAGATCCCCCACAACCACCCCGGCAGAAAAACCCCTAGCAAGCTTACAACCCCTCACAACAGCCCTAAACACTTGATGCTCAGCAACTATAGCTGCTACTAGAAAGTCCTCAAATATAGTATCGCTAAAATCTCTCAATCTATGTACATTGCCAGGCTTTGGATATCCGGCAACCTCTAAAGCTATAGAAGAGGCAAGCAGGTACGAGACATACCTAAGCTTAGTCACAGGTATTCGAGCCTTTGTCAATATCATCACCTCGAATCATTAACCTCCCATACACTACCTCGAAGGACAAGACTTTCAGCTGCAAATCTCTTAACACAAGTAGGTGCAATCTCTGAAAGAGTATATGTAGGGATGCTTGAAATGCACGCCAGTATGGAAACTATTTTCAGGGCTAGCAAAAGCTTGATTTGCTTTCGCATAGATGCTTTTTCAGCTGATTTTAGCCAGGGCTTAGAATACCTCCCAACAACTGTGCCAAAATCCATTCCTGCTAGCAGCACCTTCGATGGTCTAAATGCGATAGCTATGGCATAGGCTCTGTCACCATCAGTAAAACCTCCAAAGTTGAGTATTGGATAGCGAGGCTCTACCTGAGTCGTTACCACAAAGTTTTTTGAAAACTTCTTCAACTCCTCAATAAAGCTTATGAATTGCGCAATGTTATCTCCATGCACATGAATAAAGATCTTAGACCCTTTAGACACAGCATAGAAAATAGCCTCTAAATCGCCATCAAGATCCGATGATATTATGTGAGGAATCACACCAACGTCAACAAGAGCTTTAGTAACTCCATCAGCTGCTATTAGAATCGCCTGCTTTAAATCTCCATATCTTTCAAGAAGCTCTATATGATTCTCTAAATTAGGACCTGCACCAAGAACAATTACATTCCTACCCATTATCATAGACCTATACACATCAATAGATGGCTCTATGTGGTGCACAAGCTCATAGGCAATATCTGTAGCAAGCTCATCGAATCCTCTATCTATACCCAATCTATCAACTATTTCTAGATAAATGCTCCACCAATCAGCAAAACTCTTTAAAACTGAAACAAAACCTCTATACATGTACATCAACATCCTCAGCCAAGCTCAAGTAGATACTATCTCTCCATAACTACCATAGCCCCTCTATTACTTGCCTTCACAACCATGTACTCAGCCTCTATACCCTTAGACTTAACATCCTTTAACACTCTTTCAGCAATTCGCTTAGCTATCGCATGCCCCTCTACAAGCCCATATACTGTTGGCCCCCAACTGCTTTGCCCAACACCCTTTACACCGTGACGCAGCATGGTATTTACAATAGCTTCTGCCTCTTCACAACAGAAAATACCTCCCTGGTATTTAGAGAAATACTCTCCTACAACAAACTGTAATCTTGTCAAAGCCTTTCCAAAGACATCTATATCCCTTCTCAGAATTGATGGTATCATGTAGAGAAATACTAGCTTGTATAGTTCATGCTGGATGTCTTTGGGGAGTGAAGTAGGCACATCCATAGCCCTTCTCTCACCAATTTCATCAAACCCCCTCCTCATCTTCTGAATGAAGAGAATAAAACTCCACTTTCTGGGTATAGGAGCCCGAAATATTGGTTGCGGCAAGTCCTCTAAGGAGGTTGGGCACAGAACCTTGCCACTTTCCGAAATTCTTCTGCCAGAATCAACTATAAAGCCTCCCCTCTCAAACGCTATCACACCTATCCCAGAATCTCTACCTCTACACAGCCTCACAGCTATATCCCTAACACCATAACCTAGGCCCAGTAGCTTTGATGCTGCATAAGCTATGGCCAAGGTCATTTGCGTTGTAGAGCCTAGGCCTATATGCCTCGGAATAGCACTTAGAACCTCTATACCCACGCCACGCAGGTCAAAGGCCTTCACTACACTATCTATGCAATCAGATATATCTACTCCTGATCTATTCACAACATCAAAACCCTTTCCACCAAGCCTAGAAACCCTCACAACCACGCTAGGCTGGCTCAACGCTGCTCCAAGACCCCCATAAGCAATGCCATCTGTTAAAAAGTTGTAGAAACCCATGTGAATTCTTGCAGAGGCATGCACAACTACACTCACTTAATAACACCTTTGCTAAATATCTTGTCTAACTCTCCAATGCTATACTTCATCCTCACATAAAGATTGAATGGATGCACACTCTCAAAGCTCACCACCTTTGCAGTAATATTAGAATCCTCACTAAGTCTGTTGTGAAATACTTTATACACCATATAAACAGCTTCACGTGCAATATCCTCAGCAAACCTTGGATTTTCAAAAGCTCTCTTAACCAATTTATATTCCTGTTCCCTCTTCAAAAAACTCTTTATAGGTGCTGAAAAGGCTGAGAAAAGCACATTCATAGCTTCACTAAGCTTCAAGTCTATAATGGTTGGCGAATCTATGTGGACATATAATAAGGCTCTTTGCGAATGTGAAGGGGCACTAGGTGCTGTGAGGCTCTCCATAAATGCGTACACTTGTTGTGCACAAGGGCAAACAGACATGCCAATAACCCCTACACCCACACCATACCTTACACGACCATCCTTACCCAGCTCAACCGCAACACGCATATTTATTGGAACAGCATCTATATCTTCTGAGGTGTAGAGGTGCTGCATCTTCAACTTTACAATGGCTTTAGATGAGTATTCATGCTTAGTAAGAAGACCGCCTGCTACATCCCTTAGGATTCGTTGCAAATCAGGCAGGTCATCATATATAGTGCCATCAGCGATGTTCAGAATATCTTCAACACTCCTAGAAACATGCACACCACGAAACTCTTTACCTAGATCTACACAAGCAGTGACTGATGCAATGCTACACTCCAAATAACCACTGCGATTCTTTAAGCACAGCTTAACCTTCAAACCCTCTACACACACATTGTTAATGGCTATGGGTATCAAAGGTGCATCTCTCTGAACATCAGGCAAATCCCTTTGAATGAGCTCCACACCTCATTAAACGTTATAGCCTGGTAGAGAAAAATAGGATGTGATTATAAAAAGCATAAGCGCATCTCAGCATCATGAATTCTTCACTCACTGTTGAACTGTAGATTTTAACACCTAATTAAGCTAACTGTGTAAAAATTCTACACAGCAGAATTTTAGTAAGGGTGATTGAATTAGTACACTTGGTGCTTTGCACATGGTTGAACCAGGTGATGTTGCAGCAAAATATTTTTCTCCTAAGGTGAGTGATAGAGAGCGTGCGGCATTTGAAGCTGGTATAGCCCTTGGCATGGTGATACACCAGTTCTCAGGAGTACCAGTGCGTTTTGCTGAAGAGGTTAAGCTTCTTGAGAAGGTAATTGAATACGCTGTGAAATCTCAGCCTTTTAAGAGAAAAGCTTTTGTAAAGATAAACATAGATTTGCCTAGCGATAGAAATCCCTATAACTACACGACACTACGTTCAAGAAATCTTGACGTAACAGTGATTGTTGAGTATGGCAAGGCTGCTGTAAAAGCTCGTCTTCGATATTTGCCAGAACTAGATTACTCACTAGCTTACATAGAGGATATTTATGAGAAAGGCAATGAGATGTCAGTTAATGAGGGTAGTGTATGAGTGGAAAACATATGAGTGGTAATAGATGTGAATTGATGGAGTTAGGATTTTCCATCGATACATGGGGAGAGGTTGTGATGGTTTTCTACAGCAAGGGTGAGGTCATAGGCTTGATGCCTGTAGGTCTTAAGCTTTCTGAGGGCTGCACCTTAGCTGGGAGATTGCATAGAGGATCAAAGCTATACAGCTACATTGCTAGTGCAAAGGTCGCAGAACTTCCATGCATAGCATGCATAAGTGAGAATCCTCAACTTTTCTACATGGCTGTATTTGAGAAGAACCAAACTATAGAAATCTTTACTGAACATCGTTGCCCTGAGGAGTTCTGCGATGCATGTCTAATAGGCTTGTGCAAGTTTTTTGATGGAGATGAGGCTATAAATCTCAAGATCAGTGTGAAGGAAATTGCTCTCCATAGAAAAACACCTAGGGTGTTTACAAGAGCTAGTGCAGCCATCATAGAGGCTCTAGTGTGGTTTACAAAACTTCCCTATGTAGATTGCAAGGATATTGAAAAAGTTTTGGAGAGGATAGAGCTGCTAAAAGAGACTGTGTACAGATCCTCACAAAAAACTATTTACGCTAAACTTATAGAAAATATATACTTGGCGGCATTCAAGCTGGTGAAAGAAGATGAGAGTTCTAGGTGTGGATCCCGGGACAAAAACATTTGATATTGTTGTTATTGAAGATGGTGTTGCAAAGGTTGAGAAAAGCATAGATACTGCTACAATAGCTAAGAACCCTGATATTTTGATAAGTGCTGTGGATAAACTTGAAACTGATTACATTGTTGCGCCCTCGGGATATGGTGTTCCTGTGACTAGGGGAAGTGAGGTTCTTAATCCACGTAGGTTTGCTGTAGAACTGCTACTTCTCAGTACTGAGGATGATATAAGGAGGGGTGTTGAAGCTGGGGAAATAGGGATCTGGGTTTATGATGCGCTGTCCAAAGCTGTTGAACACTTAGTTAAGAGGTATGGTATAAAGGTGCTGTTCTTACCCTCTATAATACTCCTTCCAACAGTTCCTACATACAGAAAGCTCAATAAAATAGATATGGGTACCGTGGATAAACTTGCTGCAACATTTATTGCTATACACAGTTATAGTAATAGAGAAGGTATAGACTATGATAATGTCAATATAGTTGTAGCAGAGCTTGGCTTCGGATACAACGCTGTAATAGCTGTTAGCAAAGGCAAGATTGTTGATGGAATAGGCGGTACATATGCATCAATAGGAACACTCACAGCCGGCTCCCTAGACCTGGAGGTTGTTGTCAGAGTGAGCCACTGGGACAGGTGGGATGTTTTTCATGGAGGCATATTCTATTATGCAAACACATTTGATATGAACGCTCTTGCAAAGGCATTTGAAAACAATGAGGAGCCTCAGGCCTCAATATTCAAGGGTTTTGTAGAGGCTGTGGCAAAGGATATCATGAGAGCCTTGGTTGCGAGCCCAAGGGCAGAAGTAGTGATGCTAACAGGCAGGCATAGCAGAATAGAACTTGTCAAAAAGCTTCTGCAAGAATTTCTAAGAGATATTGAATTCATTTATACACAGCCACTTAGAGGAGCTCTAATAAGTAAAGAAGCTGCTCAAGGATATGCCGCAATAGGTGAGGGCATTTCTGGAGGATTCTTCAAAGATCTTGTAAAACACATGGAGATAGAGAAAGCATGCGGAACAACAGCAGATTACTTAATACACGAGAAGTTGAAGATATTTAAAGAAAGGATTCAAAACACATACAAAGAGCTTGTCACACATCCAAAAATCTGCATATAGACTGTTACAGGGCTGATGATAAGTTTAGATAGTTGTAAACAGTTGTAAATACTTAGCACTATAGGGTGGTGTTTGAATAGCTCTACACCCACTATAAACTCTCGGATGACCTGCACTGCGATGACATAGAGAGACTCAGATGAGAGTTCTATGGTGTTGGGCTCGACAGGCACCCATGAAGTGTGGGTGAAGCTGGTGAACCTACATAGAGGTGCAACCCCGCAAACATGTTTAAAACTAATTACAGCTACTCACAGATATTGAAAGCAGGAAAACACAATATAACTACAGATACCCTCTTGCTTACTTTTGTTGGAGACCTTGCTCTTTAGGGTAGAGAGGTTGTCGAAACACATAAGTCTCTATTTATTTAAATGCTTTGAGAGCTAGATATAAACAAGCTTAGCACATTGCAAACCTACAACTCCCCAAAACCAGCAACAGTTTAAAACCATGTGAAACTCAAAGCAGTAGCTAAAGTTAGAAATGCAGTGGTGTGTTTCGCGATGTTTATAAAAATAGTTTTGTTTTGGATGTTCTTTGCTAATTCATTTGACTTGGGTCTATAAAGTGCCCTATAAAGAGTATTGCCTTGTTTTGGCTGTCTCTCAACATGTATATGAAGGGCTTATTTATAATCACCTCTTCTGGGTATGCAAAGGCAGCTGTTGCTATGATTATTGCTGTAGCGGCTGCTGCTTCTGTACCTTTTTCATAGACCTTGATTATTGCTTGGTGCACAACTTTATCAACATATATACCCCCTCTACTAACATAAGCCATTCTGCTTAGATCAGCATTCCCTGTAAAGACCTCTCTGATTCCAAGTTTTTTGAGGTCGTCGTTAAGATTTCTACGGAATGTTATATTGAACTTGGGCATTATAAGGTGTACGAGAGTCCCTGGCTTGGTGTTATCAAGCTTGCTAAGAGCATTCAGAATGAGATCCCTGTAACTCTTTATTGCTTTACTGAAATTGCCTGGCATTATTATCACCATAGAAATTGTGGTGTTTTTATATGGTATTTCAACAGCTACATAATCATCTCCTCTAGCAACCTTTATGTGAGTGTCGTCAACCTCCATAGCATCAACTTTAACACTACTGCTATCTCTCCAAAACTCTATCTTTCCACAAGGTGTGAACTCTTTTAGCCACTCCCCCTTGAAGTATATCACCGAAACTAGAATAGCAACAGTGTTGTCAGGAACATCATCTCTGCTAAGCAAGTTCTTTATCAAGTTATTTGTTTTATTAGCAACCCAGCTATTGACCTCATCAACAAGCTCATTAATATCACTAGCGAAGCTCCTCACATCACCACCAAAGCATCTCCTCACACCATCCATATAGTCCTCCCTAAAGGGAAAACCACGCTTGAGCCACACACCATTAGCAACGTATAGAACTGCACTGCTATTTGAACTGAGTGGTAGCATGGATAAGAGTTGCTGATAAGCTGAGCAAGCATCAGCATTATCGAGACCCATGGCATTGCCAAGCTCTTCTCTGGTAGTTGAATTAGCCCCTTCATAGAGCATTGTCAATGCTATATAGACATTGAATGGAGAAACAATAACATTCTTATCAGCATTGCTAGCCAGCATGAGGCCATAGAGATTCAGCGTAAAATTATTTACCTTCTCAATAACTTCAGGAAGTGTAAGAGATTTGGCAGGGACAGGAGCTGGGGAACTAAACTGGGGAGATGGTTTTTCAAAGTATACAAATAGCGAAGCCATAGCAAGAATAACCAAAACTATTGCCAATGGGTAATAGAGACTATTGCTCTTCATCACTTTTCCACACCTTAACAAATTAGTTAGCACTAAGTAGTTTATAGTACCTACTTACAGTGACAAGAATGTCACGTAAATCAAGACAAAAAGCAAATGAATTGACAAGTATATGGATAGCTAGTAAACTATAAAAGGTAATGCAGAATAGAAGGTAAAACACCACAGTGATGCAAATTTTAAAGCTTAGGAAATGTATATGTAGAGAAGTGTGCTAATCAGTATAGACTTGAAAATAAACTTTCTGAACTCCCCCAATAGCAATGCTTATTTCACGACTTTAATCTGTTAGTTGCCTGTTATAACCCGAAAGCCTCGCCATTTATGGTGGAGATGAATGAAAAGTTTATGAGCTTCCTCTGTTTTGATTACTTTTGGTGATGAGTAATATTAGAGCTGTTGTTGCCTCTAAGCACTTGAATGCTGGATTGGCAATCACATGAACTGGCTGAGATGTGGGAGGCTATGGCCCTCCCAACCACCCCTCAAATGACAGATGTAAAACAGAACAGATGAGGAGAGCCAATGAGCTGCCCCAGGGGGCCCTGGCCCTTCAGAGCAGGGAGGAGGTCAGACTAAAGATCCCTTTTTGATAGAGTTGTGCTGATGTTATTAGATTTATATCATTGGTTTAATAGCGTGATTGTCTTTTGCGAATTAAGTTCGGCAAATGTCTGAAGATAGAGGGGTACAGAGGTTCTATGCTTGCATTCATCGATTGGAAAAGCTCTTGATAGTTACTCACATTTTGTGAGTTTGGTTTTTATAGTCATACCCTTCTTTGAAGTGATTTCGAGGTGTGGTGCTGGTTGGGCTCAAGCAATGCTATGATTGAGGTTGTTAATGTGTGGAAAGTATATCGTGTTGGAAAAGTTGAGTACCCAGCACTTAGAGGTGTGACAATGAGTGTGGAGAAAGGTGAGTTTCTTTGTATAGTTGGACCCTCTGGCTCTGGAAAATCATCGCTAATAAACATACTGGGTGCTATGGATAGACCTACTAAAGGTGAGGTCATTTTTGAAAATGTTCCACTTAGTAAGCTATCTGATGACAAGCTTGCAGAGCTGAGGAATAGGAGAATGGGCTTTGTTTTTCAAACAATTAACCTCCTCAACCATCTAACAGTTTTAGAGAATGTTGAGCTTCCCATGATGGTTCTCGGCATACCGCCTAAAAAGCGTAGAGAAAGAGCCATAGAGGTGCTTAGCAGGTTTCTGCCAGAATCAACATTTTATAAAAAGCCTTTGGAGATTAGTGGGGGAGAGCAGCAGAGAGTTGCAATTGCAAGGGCGCTGGCAAATAATCCAGATGTTATCCTCGCTGATGAACCTACAGGAAACCTGGACTCTGCTAATGCACAGCAAGTTGCAAAGATATTTAGGGAGCTTAGAGATGAGGGGAGAACCATAATTATGGTAACACATAACCTAGAGCTAACGAATTATGCAGACAGGGTAGTGAGGCTGAGGGATGGGCAAATAGTAGAGGTGGTTAAGAAATGAGTAGTGAGAGCATGCTTAGAAATATGCTAGTTCTCACAACACTCCTGCTAATCACACTTCTCTACATACCGCTATACACATCCCCAGTATATTCCCAGGGAGGGCAATTCGAGGTTGTTGGAGTTACATGGGGCACTACAACATCACCTACATGTGTAGGTCCTTGGATGCAAGCACAAATGCTAACAGTAACATTAATGTACAATGGAAATACTAGTCTACCAGGTCTCAAAGCTGAGCTATACTTGCCGCAACCCCTCAGAGATAGCATAAGCAAGTCAAGCATTGCTACTGCATACTACATGCAGCCTGTGGTAAGGGGGCAGCCAATCTCCTTAACATTCTGGATAGATGTTGGGAATGCTGCAGTGGGTGACTATAGTACATACATGATTCTGTACATGTATGTAAATGGGGTGTGGACTCCAGTTTCAGCAAAGACTATAACCATAAGTATTAAGTATACTGAGAACCTCACAATAGGGCCCAGCATCATCACAGCTTACCCTGGATATACAAACATAAGCATACAGTTAAAGAATCTAGGACTAGGCTATGCTCATGGAGCCTCCCTCACAGTATCGTCACAGTCACCACAAGTATCAGTTGTTGCGCAGCGTATTTGGGTAGGGGAAATCCCGCCACAGAGCTCTACTAATATAAGCATACCCCTCTACATATCGCCAGCATTAGCAGGCTCTATAGCACCTCTATCCCTAGCCATAAACTATGTTGATGCATGTGGCTTTAGCAGGTCCCTCACATCAGCACTATACCTATCTGTTGTCCAGCCGATACCACCACAAATCGCTTTGAGCATTTCACCATCAACTATTATAGCAGGAGCAAAAAACAATGTAACTGTGTCCATAGTTAACAACGGATCTACAACTATCAAAGGTATTACCATCTCCTTCACCTTCCCACAGCAGGTAATACTAGTTAATGGTTCTCTAAAGTGGTTTATAGACGAGCTAGAGCCTAGCTCATCGACAAGCACATCCCTTATCTTAACCTCCATAGGTGTTTCGAGTAGCAAGTCTGTGACTCAAATCACCGCCACAGTTACTTACACGGATCAGTACGGTATAAGCAGAAGTGATGTAATACCTCTCACCCTAACCATAGTTAAGCCCGCGACTCTCATAGATGTGGATATAGAGCCTAGGAACCTCATTCCGGGAAGTGTTAATGAATTAACACTAATTGTGCGCAATGTAGGGAATGCCACGGCATATGGACTAGATCTGTTGGCTACATTGCCACAGTTCCTGATATTTAAGGATTTTGATGGGAGGTGGTATGTAGGTGATTTAAAGCCAGGCGAAGAAAGAGTGAGAGTGCTAACCCTCATAGTGCCCTCAACAATTAGCAGTGTCATTCAAATACCTGTAACGCTTAGCTATGCAGATGCAGCTCTTACCTCAAGATCTGAAACAAGATATGTAGTGCTAGTGGTAAAACCAATTGCAACCCTTCTCACAACATCTATAGAACCTGAGCAAGTTGCTGTAGGGAACAGCAACATTACTATAAGTGTTAAGAACTCTGGAAACATAAGCATCTACAATGTGCAAGCAATAATCTCTGTGCAGGGTGCTGCTTTCATAGGGTTTGATGGGAAGTGGCGTATAGGAGATCTAGAGCCTGGTGAGGAAAAGAGTATTACATTACAGCTCGCAACACCCTCATCATCTAACACTATTCAGATTTCTGTAGCTTATAGCTATACAGATGTTGGGGGAAGTAGCAGGAGTGAGAATAGTGTGATTGTGTTAGAGGTGTTGCAGCCAACAATAAACATAGCTATATGGGCAAAGCCACAAAACTTGAGCATTGGAGACAACAATGTCACTATATACATTCAGAATAGAGGTAATAGCACCATCTACAACACAATGATTGCACTTACAATACCTCAGCAGATAGCACTATTGAACTCTGATGGCAGGGTATATATAGGCGATGTCGGACCTGACGAAACAAAAGCATTCTCCCTACACATGACTGTGGCCTCTGGATCCAATGTGGTGCAGATGCCAGTAACAATAATCTATACTGATGTGGGTGGAGCCTCTAGAAGTGAGAACAGGGTACTTAGCTTCAGGGTAGCAGCGCAACCAACGATACCAAGTTTTGAGGTATTTATAGAGCCTAGCAGTGTAGTAAGTGGTGTGCAATCAAAGCTAAGGGTAACTGTAGTAAATATAGCAAGCAAGAGGCTTGATAACATCTCAGCTTCAATATCTTCACAAGCACTAGCTTTCGTGGGATTCGATGGAAAGTGGCTTATAGGCTCCTTAAAACTGGGTGAGGCTAGGAGTATAGATCTGCCGATATATATAAACCCTGTTCAGACCTCGCAAAACATTGCTATAACAGTTGTACTTACATATATCGATACATCCACGGGAAGCAGCAATTCTGAATCATACACACTTACCATAATAGCTCTGCCTAACACCTTAAAGCAGCCTCCAGAGGTGTCTGTTTATCCACAAGTGTTGGTTGCTGGTGGTGTGAATAACCTAACTATGTCTATTAGAAATCCAAACACCTTCAATATAAGCGCAATAGGCATTAGCATAACGCCTCCAGCACAAACATCGTTGCTAGCCTCGGACACATACTTCATACCACTGCTTAAGCCAGGCGATGAATATATCATAACAGTGCCTCTATACATCCCACCAACTTTTGGTTCTGCAACAACCTCCCTAGCGATAGCCGTGAGCTACTTCGACGGAGCATCTACAGGTACACTTTCAAAGAGTGTAGCATTTCTCGTAGCTTTGCCACCAATGCTTAAAGTAACAAATTACGCCATCCTGCCACAAACAATAACACCTGGACAAACATTTTCAGTAACACTTACAATAGCTAATGCAGGTATTGGAACAGCGTATAATGTCACAGTAATAGCATTACCAAGTCCACTCTATACTCCACTTCTAGGCTCCCAGACATTCGTTGGTGATCTAGCTAAAGGAGCCTCAACAACAGTTACATTTAGCTTTAGAGCCTCTAGCCAGCTAAACGCAACTAACTATAACATCACTATCATAAGAAGACATAACATTACAAGAACCTTCACCACAAGACCATTTCCAACAGTGTCCAGTAACATTCCATACCCCAACATTACGAGACTTCCATACGCTACTCTAGCACCTTACGTTGCCATACTGATTACATTCATGGATAACATTGGTAGAAAGTACAATACAACTCTACTAATACCCCTAACCATGGCGCCGAGCAACGTAGTCACAGTAACTGCAACAAATGCTGCTGAAGGAACCTTCAGTAACCATCTAGTTTTGTCATTGGCTGTAATTGTGGTTGTTATAGTGGCTATAACATATGTTATAATAAGGGTGAGGAAGAAGTGAGGGTATTAGATGTATTTCGCCTTGCATTCAAAGCACTATCAACACACAAGATCAGAACAACACTCCTAGTTCTCAGTGTAGTGGTTGGCGTTGCAGCTATAGTTGCTCTAACAGCTCAGACTGAGGGTGTTGGGAGGAGCATTATCTCCTCTTTTCAGAGTCTTGGTCCTGACACCATTATAGTAAATGTTATGGGCAGGGGATTAACAGAGGCAGATATAGCATTAATATCCTCGCTAGAGAATGTGAGAGAGGTTATACCAGTTATAAGAGAAACCGCAAGTGTTAACCTAGGTGGTAGCACAGTAAATGCAGTGATATATGGGATCTCCTCTGATGGGTTAAAGGATGTTTTGGGAGATTTAAAGCTTATTGATGGTTCTCCATATCCAGATGCGTCTGTGCCTCTAGCAGTTGTTGGAAACCAGATAGCCACATCAAATACTACAAATCAGCTAATAATACTCCCAGGGCAAGTACTTACAGTGAGTATCAGGGGGGGTCCAGCTTCAGTAGCTTCATCTATAACTATGATTGTTTCAGGTATTCTCGATAAATATGGCATTACAGGCTTTATATCACCAGATACAAGTATTTTCATACCTCTTCAGGCAGCTCAGCAAATATTTAATAGAAGGTGGTTCAATATGCTGATAGTTAAAGCCAGTGATCCTAATTCTGTAGATAGTGTGATAGAGGATTTGAGGAATGTATATGGGGGAGCAATAAACGCCATGTCTCCTACACAAATAGCTCAGACCATGCAAAACGTTGTTCTGCAGATGTCCATTCTTCTAGGGGGAATTGCTGCAATATCATTGATTGCTGCTGCTTTAGGCATATTCAACATGATGCTAGTGACTGTTACTGAGAGGACTAGGGAGATAGGGACATTAAAGGCCTTGGGGTTTAAGAACAGACATATATTGACTCAGATTATTCTCGAAGGACTTCTAATTGGGTTGTTTGGAGGTGTAGCAGGGGTAGTCATAGGCATTGCTGCAGCATACATGCTACCAAACATCGTTACAAGGGGGTTGTTTAGAGTACCTATGCCAGGTGTGGGTAGAGCACAATATGCATCGCCAGTGCTAGGCATCTCTTACGCACCTTACATAAATCCATTTATGGTGGTAGTATCCTTTGCACTAGCAGTAGTTATGAGTGTGCTTTCAAGTCTTTATCCTGCTTGGAGAGCGGCTAAAATGGATCCTGTCAGGGCACTGAGATATGAGTAGCAATAAAGCTAAGAGCCTCTAGTAAGTGACACTTTTTGAGGTGTGGAGTGCTGTGCGTAGAGATACAGTTATGGTGTTAGTTATAAGTCTAGCAATAGCATTGATATGGCCTTTAACAACGTATATAATATACCCCATTCCCCATGAGGATGTTGAATTTATCACTAACATTAGCGATTTTGCTTTTCCTGAGAGACCCCCGCCAGGTTTTTTAATTGGTGTAGGAGGACTTTTAACGTTTAGGGGATCAGGTTTTGAGTTTAAAGGTGTTGCTATATCTGCTCGTGGAGATATAGCCATTATTAAATTGGAGTCTGGAGAAACTATAGCAATGCTATTTATGCCGAGATATAGGTGTATTGGTGTAGAGGGTGTGATAAGCGGTTATGAGTTGGCAAAGTTTATAGCTAATAAGAGTGCTGTGGTTAAAGGGCACATGTTCTTAACTCGCGGAGGCTATGTACTCATACCGCTCGAGGTTATTGTAGAGAATAGAACATGTATAGCTATATTCCCTCACCGTAGATAGACTGTAACTGTGGTAGGAAATTTGCTATGAATTTATATATGCTTCTACTCTTGATAGTTGAATCTATTAGCATAGCTGCGTTTACTTATCTATCTATTTTATTCATCAGAGTTTATAGGAGAATTAAATCAGAGAGTATTCTATTCTACACAATATTTATTTTGCTTCTTCTCTTAGGGCAGCTCTGTGGAATTCTATCCACTGTAGTGTCCAATGCAAGAATAGCTGCAACACTATATGTCGCATCATCATCACTTGCTGCTGCAGGTTTTATGATAATGCTTTTCTCATCCTTTAGCTCTAATGAGCTATACATAGTTATACCAATATTCATCGCCTCTCCAGATATATTAGCAGGGATATTATCAACAGTGTTTGTGATAGAGAGTGTTAGGGGAAGGACGAGATATTTTATATCAATTCTATCAGCATCTTATTACATCAGAGGCATAGGAACCCTATTAACAGCTTTCCAAGGATCATTACTAGCACTATTAATCTCTGAAACCATAAGAGCTAGTGCAGTAGTACTCCTAGCACTTCATCACACTGCCCAGGTACTAGCATATGGCGAAGAAAAGAGATAGACTAGAGATAATATTTGAGATCCTTGATGCACTTTCTAAAGAACCACTAAATCCCACAAAGCTAGCAACACTAGTGAACATGCCTTACGATAGGCTTAAAAAGTTGCTGGAAGAGTTGATAGAGAAGGGAATGGTTCAATGCGAGGAGCAGGGAAAAGCAAAGATATTTAGACTAACCTCACAAGGATTCAAGATCCATGAAGAACTGAAAAAAGTTAGAAAGATACTGCAAGACTATGGAATATTAAAGTAACCTCTCCTCCACTATAAAGGACTAGGGCTCCTAGATAACCAACCAGCTTTCCATATCTATTTGAACTATTATGAGTTTGAAGCGTTTTGCAAATATCTCTAGACACTTCTTAATGAGGTGTTGAAGGTTTGAAAATTTTTGGCTATTGATTACTTCTGATTACCCATGCTTCTGAAAGCCACAGCACTTTGAACCTCTGAACAGCTCCTAGTCTCGGCATCTAGATAGAAGCTTTAGTGAAAACAGCTTTGAGAAGCCTTTCACAGCTGTTTCTAGTTTCATAAAGGTTTATAAGGGTTGTTGACCCTTCCTCTGCTGGGGAGCCGCCTCGAGATGCGGGTGTATCGCGAAGACCCAAGAGAGGTGGGTTTGAGGAGGAGCCAGGATGCGGGGGTTACCCTACAGCAGTGACCCGGAGAAGGCGGTGAAGGGGGAGTTGTGGATCGGGGTCGCCCCGAGTGGGTGGAGCCCTGTGATATGGATCCCGATGAAAGGGGTTCTGAGGGCTGTGAAGCCAAGGGTAGAGGGCTTGATATCAAGCAATACCAAGCCCAATGAAACCCGAACCCCGTAGCCTGCCTATAGTTAGTTGTGATTAGCTGTAAATAGCTTAGATTTATTAACCTCTCCACAATAGCTGGCTCCCTCCTTCTGCATATACCATATATCAAGCAAACCACCAGAACATCAAAATCTTGTTGAATATCAAAACCATAGTAAGCAAGGATCTTCGCAATAGCACTCAAATAATTAGTGTCAGGTAAGTATTGCCACTTATAAACAAGCACCGCTCCACATATGCACCACTCCCAGAATAAAAACTTAGATGTTTGTAACCGCATCCATGCATCAACAGAGAAGTGGATATAATATAAATCTGCTCAAGATTATTCGTTACTTGCTATAAGGCGTCTAATGGTTTTCCAGGCTCCGAGTGTTATTGGTACTACGTAGCATACTACTGTGGCATTAAATATTGCAATATATGGCAGACACTTCATTGTGAAATCGTATGCAGTTTCAAATGTTTTCATCCATCCGGCCCATAATAGCCAGTAGGGAGTTACGAGGTAGTTTAGTAGTAGCATTGCACCAACTCTGCTAATAAGTGCCATTATAAATGCTGCAATCGATGCCTTAGTAAAACTGTGAGTTTTTGAAAGCTTTTTGAACACAATTGCTAGAGGTATTGCTGTGAAGGCCTCTGCTACAACTTTCATTGAAGGTCCTATAATACGTGTTGGATCTTTTGCCAGATATACTGCACCTAGCCAGAATATTGGTAGTGAAGATGTTCCGAGCCTTAAACTAATGAGCATTAATATAGCTATTGGTATGCCTGACAAATCGTATGTCAGGAATGTAGCTAGTGGGAATGGGAATTGAAATATGTGGAGGATTATTGCAAGTGCTGTAAATAGTAATAGGTATGCTAGTTCAATGGAGCTTGCGATACTCTGACTTTCTATCTTGGGCTTCTTCAATTTTGAACACCTACTTTTTGTTATGTGCTGTTAACTGGATTTTGTATAGTCAATTCTTTTTAAGGTTTGCGTTTAAGCTTTTTATATTTAAACTTTTTAAACAGAGTTTAAACAATAACATTATTGGTGTGTTGCTATGAAGAAGGTTTACAGGCTTCAGGCAATTGGCGGATCTATATATGTAGCACTACCTAAGGAGTGGCTTAAGAGATTCAACTTGGATAAGGGATCAGCTGTTGAAGTTATTGTAGATTCTGATAGAGGGCTTAAGATCCTGCCCCTGGAGAGAGGAGTAAGCCAGGAAGGTGTTTCAAAGAATTTAGAGATAGAGATCTTTGTTGAAAAACCAGCTGAAGTATTTACATCCCTTTTAACAGCTTACCTCAGGGGATTTGATACAATAACATTGAAATTTTCCAGTGGTAATGTCGAGAAGGAGGTTAAGGATATTATAGACAATGCTAAAGAACTTCTTCTCGGGCTTGAAACTGTTGATACAGGTAGTAACTACATCGTGTTGAAGATACTTGCCTCAGAAGATGTTGATATAGATCAGCTTGTGAAAAACATGCACAAAATTGCAAGATCCATGTACCTAGACTCTCTTCAGGCACTTGAGCAACGAGATGTGGAACTGGCTAAGGCAGTAACGCTTAGGGATCGTGACATAAATAGGCTGTACTTCTACATAACAAGAGCAATTAGAAAGAAGATTCTAAGCCCAGAATCGGTGGAGCCGAGAAACTTGTTGAAGCTTATCGACATGAGGATGCTGATAAAGTTTATAGAGAGTATCGGAGATGAAGCTAAGAATGCAGCTCTATCAGTTATAGAAATGGCATTAAAAGGCTTAAAAACACCAAATGAGTACATGGATACTGTGAAGGAAGGAATAACAAAAATAGATGGAGTATACAAGACAGCGGTCATGAAAGCATACGACAAAGCGCTAGATATAACCGAGCTTCGAGAATACATGAAATTATGCTCCCTTGTTAAGGACACACTAAGGCATATAAGAATTAGAATCGCTGAACAAGGCACTCTATACTGGTTTACAGAGTTTCTGAGATCATACGAAAACATAGCTATGAATGTTTATGATATACTTAGCTTAATGCCACCAGAAATAGCCCCTACAACAATGATCTATGAATGAGCATATTTAATCAATCTAGATTGAGTATAGCAACATGGCCACAGGGCTGGGGGGATCCCGCTAACGGTACTCGATGTTATCTGTGTGTGAATTGTATTTCCGTTAGTGGGGTTGCACCTCTATGTGGTTCACCAGCATCACCCACACCCCATGGGTGCCTATCGAGCCCAACGCCACGAGGCCCCCACCTGAGGTCTCTATATGTCACCTCAGTGCGGATAATCCAAGAAACTATAAAGTATAGAGCTATTTAAATTAACTCTAAGAGCCAAGTATCTACAGCTATTCACAGATATCTAAACTTACCATCAGTTATGTAACAACCTCGCTATTACTAGATGTGTTAATGGCTATTGAAGTTAATTAGTTTAGTAACTTCATGCTTAAGCAAACTAGAAAAACTTATATACTAGTAAATCTTGAATTGTACTAGGATTTTTGAAATGGAGCAAATTGTTAAAGTTACTCGCAATTTTCAAGTTACTATTCCTGCTGTTATTAGAGATAAGATTGGGCTGAAGGAGGGCGATATTGTTAAGGTGATTTATGACGAGAAGGAAGGGGTTATAAAGATTGTTCCTATAAAGAGGAAGAGAACTACTATTAGGTTGGGTAAGAGTATTAGTGTTGAGGAGATAGAGGAAGCTGTTGAGGGAATGATAAGTGAAGCTGTTACCAGATACTAACATACTTATCTATGATACTGTTGAAGATAGTGAATACCATAGTATAGCTTCAGAGATTATTGATAAAGCCATACAAATCTTTATACCATCTATCGTTATACATGAATACTTATGGGTGATGCTTAGACTGTTGCAAGCGCCTCTCAATATTATTGAAATAAAGTTGTGCGAGTACCTCGAGGATCCAAGAACAGTGTATATATTAGAGAGCATAGATGTTCTTGTCAATGCCTTAAAAATACTTACAGAAGATAAGCAAGATGTTAAAGAGATAAACGATTACATAATTCTCTCGACGGCACAAAAATATAATCTCATGTTAGCAACATTTGATAAAAAGCTTAGAAAGATAGCTATTAACAGAAATTTAAAAGTAGTACCATGAAAAGCATCATCCTTTCACTCTTCTGCCAAAGCTAACTACAAAAACTTTAGCTTAACTACTTAGTATCGGCGAAACTGCTTCAACAATTTCTGTTAATAATATGAAAACTTGGTGGTGTAAAGCAAGGTTTTGCTAATTTATTAATTGCTTAGAAAGAGTACTTTACATGATTTTCTCTATGACTACACCCTCACCTCCTAAGCAAAAATGTAGAATGTTGCAAGTAATGCTATTCAGTTTATTAATATGAACCTCCTCATATAGCTTAACTCCTGTTATGAGCCTTCATTAACGCTCTTACGGGTCTTAGCTCTCTTTTGAAGAAGCTGTTTCGGTCTTCATAATCATTTGTAGTGCTCATATTCATTGATTTCTAAGACCTCTTAATGCTATTAGGTATGCTGATGCGACACGTCTATCTAGACCATATCTCTTCATAGATTCTTATTCAAGGCTATAGCCAAACAAAACCTATGATCTTCAGAGACTTGGTATTTATCAGCGACCCCTGGTTTCCTAGACCCGTAGGGTTGTGAATCGCTAGGCAACTAGCGATGAGCTTCTGCAGTGAGGGGGCTCGGGGGTAGCGTGATGAGCCACCCGCCAAGCATTTACAGCTATTCACAGGTAATTACAGGTCTTGGCGGGTGGTGAACGCTCCTGTAACAACCCACAGCACGTCTTCTCACACACCTACATGTGCAGAAGTCCATAATAAGCACGCTTGCCAACGACCTCACCTTCTCGTGTAATCCTATAACAACCCCCTTTTCACATGTAGTTCCTCTAAAAGCCTTGAGAACTAACAATAGTAAATGTGTTAAAAGCTTGTCCATACTTTACTTTTTGAGTAGGTAGAAGGCTTAAAACACTTTTTGAATTAGATGTGCTTGAGTGGGGTGCGCTAGCGTGTCTTTAGCTGAGAAGCTTCTTGAAGAGCTCAAAAGTGATG
>Ga0080004_1123572_pt1 | contig 102853 bp, 93 predicted proteins | sample WasSprMetagenome_FD_69207 | JGI IMG/M metagenome (GOLD analysis project Ga0080004, IMG submission 69207) | Sulfidic aquatic microbial communities from Washburn Spring, Yellowstone National Park, USA - WS (SPADES assembly) (version 2) | ecosystem: Environmental > Aquatic > Thermal springs > Hot...
TTGCCTCAATTTTGTTCATCTCGTATAATCTCCTGTAAGCCAAGCTGGCCATAGGCGGGGCTCCTCCTTTTTGAGTTTTAACCACAAACTCTTTATAGAGGAAGCCCCGCCTTTTTTCAAAATCGCCTCCACCACCTGGTAACGATCTCTTGGCGCGAATGCTGTTTTCAGTTGCCAAAAAGCCTGTTGGGTGCTATAATTGATTAAGATTAGGCAGAATAGCCCTTGAGGAAAAGTGGGGTAACCCCACTTTTCTTATTGTCAAGAACTTTAAGGAGTGAGGGCATGAGGAACGAGTTGGTGTTGGCGATTAAACAGCTGAGCGAAGAAAGGAAGCTACCACCAGATGTTATACTCAAGGTGGCTGAGGATGCCGTGGCCTCAGCTTACAAGAAAGACTACGGGCCGGCCATGAACGTTAGGGCTAAAATTGACCCTAAAACAGGCCAGGTGAAAATCTTCTTGGACAAAACCGTGGTGGAAAAGGTAACCAACCCTAAAACCCAAATCTCTTTGGAAGAGGCCCTAAAGATAAACCCCGGAGTTTCCTTAGGTCAAACAATATCGGTGGAAGACACGCCGCCAGGATTCGGCCGAATCGCTGCCCAAACGGCAAGGCAGGTTATCCTGCAGAAGATAAAAGAGGCCGAAAAAGAATACGTATACAGCACCCTTAGCGATAAAGAGGGTGAGCTTATCCTCGGTGTCGTCCAAAAGGTTGACCACACTACCGGTAACGTAATCGTCAACATAGACAAGATTGAGGCGGTAATGCCCCCTAAGGAGAGGATTCCCGGCGAGCGGTACCAGGTCAACCAGAAGATGCTTTTCTACATCGTGGAAATTTACAAGTCCGGAGCCGGGCCGAGGATAATCCTCTCCAGGGCCCACAAGAATTTCCTGAAGCGGCTCTTTGAAAGGGAAGTCCCAGAAATCGCCAACGGCCTCGTAGAGATAAAAGCAATAGCCAGAGAGGCCGGTTCCCGCTCCAAAGTAGCCGTCAGGGCTCTTCAACCAGGAATTGACCCGGTCGGAACCTGCATAGGTATAAGAGGCCTAAGGATACAGAACATCCTTAAGGAGCTTAATGGGGAAAAAGTGGAAGTGGTGGAATGGAGTCCCGACTTGGCCGTTTTTGTGGCCAATGCCATGAGCCCGGCCAAGGTCATAAAAGTAATCTTGCAAAAGGACCCGGAGAGCAAAACTAAAACCGCTACAGTCATAGTGCCCGACCATCAGCTTTCCTTAGCGATAGGCAAGGAAGGGCAAAATGCCAGGCTTGTGGCTAAACTCACCGGCTGTCGCATTGATATAAAAAGCGAAAGCGAAGCCAGAGCCGAGGGCCTCTTGGGTGAGGAAGAGGTAAGCAAGGACCTCTTATCCATAGCCGAGGCTATCCTTACAGGCCAAAAGCCAATTCCTATCCCTGTTCCCCAAGCGGAGCAAGAAAAGCCCGTTGGCCTGACCCAAGCCGAACAAGAACAGCCCGTCAGCTTGACCCAAGAGGCAACCACTGGGCCGTTGGCGTCAACCGAAGAAACGGTGGAGGAAGTTGAGGAACCCGAAGCGGCTTCTCCAGCTACCAAAGAAGAAGCCGAAGGGTTCTCTTTGGAATCTCTGCAGGAAGAACTCCTTAAGATAAAGGCCCTTGGCCTGGAGGAAGAAGAACCGAGAAGGAGGAAAAAGTAAGGGAGATGTCACCCAAACATATACCCATGCGCACATGCGTTGGGTGCCGTGAAGTTAAGCCAAAGCAAGCAATGATGAGAATCGTCAAGACAACCGATGGGCAAGTAGAAGTGGACCCAAGAGGGAAAAAGCCTGGGCGAGGTGCTTACCTATGCTTGAAAAGAAGCTGCTGGGAGAAAGCCTTGCGTCACAAAAGCCTGGACTACGCCCTCAAAACAACCATCCCGGCAGAAGTGGAGGAGCAACTCAGGAAGCTGGCTCAAATCATGCCCGAAGAGGAAATTGTGGGGATAACGTGGCAAGAAAAAGAAAAGCTTGTGGCAAGCGCATATAGTGGAGGGGGAAATGCCCGTTGATGAGAAAATCCGCAAGGGGAGGAAGAAATTCGTTAAGAAGGGCCCACCGGTTAAAAAATTCCGGCCACGGCCTAAGGCTGTCCCAAAAGAGGAGACCCCACCTGAACCTCCTCCCCCGAAGAAAATCGTGATACCGGAAAATGTTACCGTTAGGGAATTGGCCCAGATAATGGACATAAGTCCAATTGATGTGATTAAAGAGCTCATGAAGAACGGCATCATGGCCAACATAAATCAACGGCTTGACCGGGATACAGCTGTCATCATAGCCGAAGAACTGGGCTTTATAGTTGAAGAGCCAGCCCCTGCGCCCGAAGAAGTTGCTCCACCTGCTCCTAAAACCATCCGCCAGCTTATCTACGAGGGCGAATCGCCCGAGAAAATGGTCCCAAGGCCACCGGTGGTCACCGTTTTAGGGCACGTTGACCACGGCAAGACCACCCTCCTTGATGCTATTCGCCATACCAATGTGGCAGCCGGTGAGGTTGGAGGAATTACCCAACGCATAGGCGCTTATCAAGTGGAAGTAGATGGCAAGAAGATAACCTTCATAGACACCCCTGGCCATGAAGCCTTCACTACTATGAGGGCAAGGGGGGCTCAAGTAACCGATATCGCCGTATTAGTGGTAGCAGCTGATGATGGAGTTATGCCTCAGACCTTGGAAGCCATTGACCACGCCAGGGCTGCCCAAGTTCCGATAATAGTGGCAATCAACAAAATAGATAAGCCAGAAGCTAACGTGGAAAGAGTAAAGCGGCAGTTAGCGGAAGTAGGCCTGGTGCCAGAAGAGTGGGGCGGGAACACCATCTGCGTCCCAATTTCGGCCAAAAAAGGGATAGGTATAGAGGACCTCTTAGAGAACATCCTTCTGGTAGCGGAATTAGAGGGCTTGAAAGCCAACCCTAATCGCCCCGCCGTAGGCACAGTAATAGAAGGCAAGATGGACGAAAAGCGTGGCCCTGTAGCCACCGTATTAGTCCAAAATGGAACTCTCCGCCGGGGGGAGATAATCGTCATAGACGACATATACGGCCGTGTCCGGGCAATGTTTAACGACCGGGGCGAGCCAATAGATGAGGCGCCCCCTTCTACCCCGGCTTTAATCCTCGGCTTGCCTGAAGTTCCCACCCCAGGCCTCTTGTTTGAAGTGGTAAGGAATGAGAAAGAAGCCAAAGCTATAGTAGAAAAGCGCCGTGCGGAGAAAGCTGCCCCCAAGCCAGCCCCGCAAACAATCACCCTTGAAGATTTGCATCGGAGGATGGAGGCCGGAGAGGTAAAGGAGCTTAACGTCATCCTTAAGGCCGATGCCTTAGGCTCTTTGGAGCCTATCGTTACCTCCTTGGAGAAAATGAGCACGGAGGACTTGAGGATAAAGATAATCCACAAGGGGACTGGCAACGTTAGCGAATCGGATGTGATGTTAGCGGTAGCTTCTAAGGGGCTGATAATCGGCTTCAATGTGGATGTGGACCCCGCTGCCCGTGCTTTGGCCGAAAATGAGGGGGTAGAAATTCGCCTCTATCAGGTAATCTACCACCTCTTGGAAGACATGGAGAAGGCCCTCAAGGGGCTCCTGGAGCCCGAAGTTAAGGAAAATATCTTAGGCCATGCTCAGGTAAGAGCCATATTCAAAGTGGCTAAAGGCCAGGTTGCCGGAGTCTACGTCTTAGATGGAGTTGTGGTAAGGGGCGCAAGAGCCCGAATTTTCCGCAATGGAGAACTTGTTTACGATGGCAAAGTAGCCTCCTTGCGCCGATTCACCGAAGACGTAAAAGAAGTGCGCCAAGGCTTTGAATGCGGCATAGGATTGGAGAACTTCGGAGATTTTGTGATAGGCGACATAATTGAGATTTACGAAAAAGTGAAGGTGACATAGAGATGGCCAAGTCCATGACCCGGCGCCAAAAGCGAGTAAGCGAACTCATCCGACGCGAGATAAGCACTTTGCTGGAAAGGAAAATTAAAGACCCACGCTTAAGTTTTGTTACCGTGACTGATGTAGAAGTCACTTTTGACCTCAGGGAGGCCTTTATTTATGTAAGTGCTCCGGAAGGACAGGAGCGGAAGGAAGAAATCCTGCAGGGCTTGGAAAGTGCATCGGGCTTCCTGCGCCATGAATTGGCCCAGAACCTCCGCATAAAATTTATCCCTCGCCTCAACTTCTGTTGGGACGATTCTTTAGAGCGAGGCCAACGCATTGCTCAGCTCCTCCAGGGATTAGCCGAAAAGAAAGATGTCCAAAGAAGCGATAGCTAAAGGCCTTAAAGAAGCCAATAAAATCCTCATAATTACCCACGTGGATCCCGACGGGGATGCCATTGGTTCAATGCTCGGCCTGGGCTTAGCTTTGGAAAAGCTCGGGAAAAAAGTTGTAATGGCTTGCCAAGACCCCGTCCCAAAGCAATTCCTATACTTACCTGGGAGCCAGAGGGTAATTCCGTACCCTTGCGGTTCTTTTGACGTGGTAGTCTCCGTTGATGCCAACGATATCACGCGGCTGGGCAAAGCTTACCATAAGGAGCTTTTCGGTGATTTGCCTCTTCTGAACATTGACCATCACATAACCAATCTCCACTTTGGGACCGTAAACTGGGTTGACCCTCAAGCAGCAGCGACATCGGAAATGGTCCTGGAGCTTGTAGAGGAAATGGGGATTCCCCTTGAGCCGGATATTGCAACCTGCCTTCTAAACGGCATCGTCACTGATACACAAGGTTTTCGCACTCCCAACACAACTGTTAAGACTTTGGAAGCAGCCCTGCGTCTTCAAAAGGCCGGGGCCAACCTCCATCGGGTCATGAGTTATGCTTTCAACCACCATTCTTTCAAAATCCTTCAACTTTGGAGCAAGCTTTTAGGGCAAGTTCAGTTCAAGAACGGGGTTATATGGGTCAGGAAGCCTCGCTCCCTCTTAGACGAACTGGGACTTGGTGAAGATAACGACCGGGGGCTTATAAACTTCCTTCTGGGGGTTGAGGGGGCCAAAGTAGCAGCCATCTTTACCGAGAAGCCTGGGGGCGAAGTAGATGTGAGCCTGCGTTCAATCCCTGGGATAGATGTTTCGGCTGTGGCGGTAAAGCTTGGCGGTGGTGGGCACCCTCAAGCGGCTGGCTGCCACCTAAAGGGCAGTTTAGAAGAAGTAGAAAAATTAGTGCTGGAAGAGCTCCAGAAACTCACCCAAAATCACTAAGCACCTTCACGCCGATTCCAAAAGTCGGCCAAGGCCGACATTGATTAAACCGGGGGTCCAGGGGGCGGAGCCCCCTGGCGGGGGTTTTGGGGGTGCCCCTTCACGCCGACTAAAGTCAGCCTCTTTGAAAAAGGTCGGCCTTCGCCAAGTACGGGCGTAGCGTCGCTACGCCCCTACATTAAACTGGGGGTGGAGGGGGCGCAGTTCCTTCCCAGGGGGCTTGGGGGATGTGCCCTTCTGACCTAACCCCTTGACCCCCTTCCCTGCGAGGGAAGGGGGAAAATTTGGCGGGGGAGAGGTCAGCCTACGAGTGGGATCCAAAACGCTGGCAAACCCAAAGCCGACGGGGGTGGGCAAAGGGGGGGTCCAGGGGGGCGTAAGCCCCCATGGCGGGGGGTTGTGGGGGGTGTCCCCCCGCAAAGACAAAAGAGGGAACGAGTTGCCCACATTAGCAACCCCGCCGCGAGTGGGACCCAAAACGCCGGCAAACCCAAAGCCGACGGGGGTGGGCAAACGGGGGTCCAGGGGGCGGAGCCCCCTGGCAGGGGGGCCGGGGGATGTGCCCCCAAGAATTCAAATCACAAAGGGCTGAAATGAAACAAGAACTTTCAGGCATCCTCAACATCAACAAACCCAAAGGCCTTACCTCCCACGACGTCGTAGAAAAAATTCGGAAAATAAGCGGCATCCAGAAAGTCGGCCACGCCGGAACTCTTGACCCCATAGCCACAGGGGTTTTAGTGGTATGCTTGGGGAAAGCCACCAGGCTTGTCCAATTCATAATGCAAAGCCCTAAAACCTACAAGGCCACCCTACGCTTGGGCATAAGCACCGATACCCACGACGCCGAAGGCAAAATAATCAACGAGGTTCCGGTAAATGTAACTTTGGAAGAAATTAAAGAAGCTCTGCAGACCTTCCTCGGCCCTATAGAACAAATCCCACCCCTCTACTCAGCAATTAAAGTTGGCGGTAAGCGCCTCTACGAGTTAGCCAGGGAAGGCAAAGCGATAACACCTCCCCCTCGGCAAGTAGAAATTTACCGCATAGAGGTGTTAAATTGGGAAAGCCCTTTCCTCACACTGGAAATAGAATGCTCTCCAGGGACCTACATACGAGCCTTGGCCAGGGACCTGGGGGAAAAGCTTGGGTGCGGAGCTCACGTGACAGAATTGGTTCGCCTGAAAAGTGGGCGTTTCTCTTTAGAAGAAGCTGTGCCTCTTGAGGAGCTGGAAAGGAACAAGCTCAAGCAATACCTTCTTCCACCCGAGGCTGCCTTGGCCGATTTGCCCGCTGTAATCCTGGAAAAGGGAGAAGAGAAAAGGATACGGCTGGGGCAAAAGGTCAAGGGGAGCCCTCAGGGAGGGGAAGGCCTTCACAAAGTCTACTCTTTTGATGGAAAATTCTTGGGATTAGCGGAATGGGATGTTTCAGCCAGGATGTGGCAACCGAGGATGGTGTTCTGAAGGGGAACCATGCTGCTCATAGACAACTTCTCGCAAGCCTCCGTAACAATTGAAAGCTTCATAACTATAGGGGCATTTGATGGGGTGCACCGAGGCCATCAACACCTAATCCGCAACCTGGTTCGGGAAGCCCACGGAAAAGGCTTCTTGGCCGGACTCGTCACTTTCCACCCTCACCCATCTGCCGTCCTCAACCCTTCAAATCCTACCCGCTACCTTACAACCCCTGGGGAAAAGGTCTCCCTCTTGGAGAAAATGGATTTGGACCTGGTCGCTCTTTTACCATTTGATGAGAAAATGGCCCAGATGTCGGCCAGGGAATTCATGAGGCTCTTGTGCAAGCACCTCAACCTCAAGGAGCTATGGGTTGGAGCCGATTTCGCCCTTGGTTACCGCCGGGAAGGAAATGTGGGAGTCTTGAAAGAACTTGGCAGGGAAATGGGGTTCATGGTCCGAGTTGTAGAGCCTGTCTATTTCAAAGGCGAGGTCATATCCAGCACCCGCATCCGCCAACTTATAGCGCTTGGTGAGGTGCGAGAGGCTGCCCAACTTCTTGGCCGATATTACAGTTTAGCCGGGGAAGTAGTAAAAGGTGAAGGGCGTGGTCGCAACCTCGGCTTCCCCACTGCCAACCTGGAAGTAAGGCCGGAAAGGGTCACTCCGGCTGATGGAGTTTACGTAACTTACGCCCGGATTGGCCAGGACAGATACTGGGGAGTGACTAATATCGGGATAAGGCCTACATTTGATGGGGGGAAGCGTTTGGTTGAAACTTACATCTTGGATTTTGAAGGCGACCTATACGGCTACGATTTGGTGGTAGAATTTGTGGAAAGGCTCAGGCCGGAAATAAAATTCCCCTCAGTAGAGGAGCTGATAAGGCAGATACAAAGGGATGTGGAAACAGCGCGGGAAATTTTGAAGAGGGAAGAGGCCATGGGAGGGATAGAGGGCATGTTGGAGCCGATATACACTCCGTCTACCAAGCGGTTTGAGGAGCTCCCTCACACTGCCGATAAGGCGATAAAGGTTTACGGAAGCACTTTGGAAGACATTTTTGTGAACGCTGCTTTCGGCATGTTCAGCCTCATGGTTGACCCCCAGGAGATAAAGGTAGAGGTAAGCAGGGAGGTGGAAGTTTCCTCCTTTGACCCTGAATCGCTATTGGTCAAGTGGCTCAACGAGCTCCTTTACCTTCAGGAGATGGAAGGCGAGCTTTACAGGGATTTTGAGATAATGTACCTGGATGGTAAGAGACTCAAAGCCAGGGTATGGGGAGGGAAAGGCCATCCTACCAAGGCCAAGGTTAAAGCTGCTACTTACCATAACTTGGAGATTAAGGACGTAGGGAAGGGGTACGAAGCTACGGTTGTCTTTGATACATGAGAGAGCTGGGGCACATCCCCCACACCCTCTGCCAGGGGGGCTTTGCCCCCCTGGCCCCCCCGTTTGCCCGCCCCCGTGGGCTTTGGGTTTGCCGGCGTTTTGGGTCCCACCCGTAGGCTGACCTCTCCCCCGCCAAATTTTCCCCCTTCCCTCGCAGGGAAAGGGGTCAGGGGGTTAGGTCGGAAGGGCACATCCCCCAAACCCCCTGGGAGGGGGCTGCGCCCCCTCCACCCCCGTTTGCCCGCCCCCGTGGGCTTTGGGTTTGCTGGCGTTTTGGGTCCCACTCGTGGCGGGTTTGCAAAAGTTGGCAACTCGCCCCCTCTTTTGAATTTGTGTGGGGACACCCCCCACAGCCCCCTGCCAGGGGGGCTTTGCCCCCTGGACTCCCCTTTGCCCACCCTCGTTAGCTTTGGGTTTGCCGGCGTTTTGGGTCCCACCCGTAGGCTGACCTCTCCCCCGCCAAATTTTCCCCCTTCCCTCGCAGGGAAGGGGGTCAGGGGGTTAGGTCGGAAGGGCACATCCCCCAAACCCCTGGGAGGGGGCTGCGCCCCCTCCACCACCGTTTGCCCGCCCCCGTGGGCTTAAGGTTTGCTGGCGTTTTGGGTCCCACTCGTGGCGGGGTTGCTAATGCGGGCAACTCGCCCCTTCTTTTTTATTTTGGGGGCACATCCCCCAAACCCCCTGGGAGGGGGCTGCGCCCCCTCCACCCCCGGTTCAATGTAAGGGCGTAGCGACGCTACGCCCGTACTTGGCTTCAGCTGCTATGAAAGGCGGTTTTTGCCTAATGGCTTTATTTGATGTATAATTTTGAAAAGCTACCTGGTTCTTTGAACCCAAAACTTTCTTAAGGAGGGTGCCATGGGTAAAAAGCTGACTGCAATGGTAACGCTGGTCCTTGCCCTCGCCATGGTCCTCTCAGCCTGTAAGCCCAAGGCTGCTGAACCCATCAAAATCGGCTTCGTTGGTCCTATAACTGGTAAGTGGGCCTACGAAGGCGAGGGAATGCTCAAAGTAATAAAGCTTTTGGCCAAGCAAGTGAATGAGCAAGGAGGCCTCCTGGGCGGCCGCAAAGTTGAGATTGTCTCCTGCGATGACAAAGGTGAACCCAGTGAAGCTGCCCTCTGTGGCGATAAGCTGGCCGCTGAGAAAGTAGTAGCGGTCATCGGGAGCTACGCCTCTACCTGCACCGAGCCCCTCTCCAAAGTCCTTAACGAGAAGAACATCCTTCAAATTACGCCCTCTTCCACCGCTACCGTCCTAACCACTAAGGGGTACAAGCAGTTCTTCCGCACCTGCTTCCTTGATGACAAGCAGGGCCTCTTTGCGGCCGAGTACTTCATAAAGAAGGGGTGGAAGAAGGCGGCCTTCATCCACGATAACTCCACTTACGCCAAGGGCTTGGCTGAGTGGGCCAAGAAGTACTATGAGGAAAGGGGTGGAACCACAGTCCTCTTTGACGCCATAACCCAGGGCGAGCAGGACTTCACCCCAATGCTGACTAAGATTAAGGCTGCTGCGCCTGATGTGATCTACTTCACCGGTTACCACCCCGACGGTGGCCTCCTTCTCAAGCAAGGCTACGAGCAGGGCATCTTCCCCAAGATTCAATTTACCGCCGGTAACGCCTGCAACAACCCTGAATTCATTGAGATTGCCGGCAAAGAAGCCGCCGAAGGCGTCCTAGTGAGTACTGAACCGCTGCCCAGCGACCTCCCCTATCCCGAAGCTAAGAAGTTCATTGAGGACTTCAAGAAGGAGTATGGGGAAGAGCCTGCCAGCATCTGGTGGGTGATGGCCGGTGACGCCTTCAAAGTCATCGTGGAAGCCATAAAGGCCACTAACTCCACCGATACCAACAAGATGGCCGAATACCTCCACACCAAGTTCAAGGATTACCCCGGCCTCACCGGTCCAATCATCGGCTTTGACGAGAAGGGCGACCGGCTCGGCACCATCCACAAGTTCTACGTCATAAAGAATGGCAAGTTCGTGCCCACTGAGTAAGGAAAATGAAGGGGAAGGCCTTGAGCCTTTCCCTTCATAAACTGGCCCAGAAAACAAAGGGGGGAGGCCTTCTCCCCCCTTTGTAAAGTTTAGGAAGCGGAGGGGAAATGAACATAATCTTACAGCAGTTGCTCAATGGCATCACCATCGGCTCTTTCTATGCCCTTATAGCCTTGGGGTATACAATGGTCTATGGTGTCCTCAAGCTCATAAATTTTGCCCACGGCGATTTGTTCATGACCGGCTCTTACCTTGGCCTCACCATAATCTCAATCCTCATTGGGGCAGGGCTTGGGGGTGAGGCTTTGCTGTGGGCTTTGGCCGGTATTTTCATCCTGGTTATGGCAATCGTAGCCGGGCTTGGAGTTGGGATTGAGAGAGTTGCTTATCGCCCTCTCCGCAGGGCAGGAAGACTGGCCCCGGTAGTATCGGCCCTGGGGGTCTCCATAGCCTTGCAGAATGCCGTTATGCTCATCTACGGACCACGCTACAGGGTCTATCCCAAGGGGGTAATTCCGGCCATTTACTGGCAAGTTGGAGGACTTCAGATAAGCTTCCTCCAAGTTTTCGTCCTTGTCCTCTCCCTAATCCTCATGGCCACCCTTTACTACTTCATCCATTACACGAGGCTTGGTACGGCCGTGAGGGCGACGGCTTTGGATCACGATGTTGCCAGGCTCATGGGTATAGACGTTGATGCTATTGTGCGCATTATTTTCATAATAGGGCCGGCCTTGGGAGCTGCCGGCGGGATTATGGTAGGCCTTTATTACGGACGCATAAACTTCACGCTGGGCTGGGGCTACGGCCTTAAGGCCTTCACTGCTGCCATTTTGGGCGGGATTGGAAACATCCCAGGGGCAATGGTAGGCGGCATGCTCCTCGGACTGTTTGAAACCCTGGCCGCTGGCTTCATCCCCCAAGGCGGTGCGTGGAAAGAAGCCATCGTCTTCTTAATCTTGATACTCATCCTTGTAATCCGGCCAACGGGCCTTCTGGGCGAAAGGGTGGCCGAAAAACTCTAATAAAGGGGTGGATGATGGGTGCGATTTTAACCCGGATTAAGAGCTTGGACCGCCGCTTACTCTACATGGCTTTGCTTGCGGTAATTTTATTTTTCCCCTTGGTGGTGAGGAACGATTACTGGATTTCCACCATGGTCCTTTTCGGGATATGGGCTATCCTCGGGCTTAGCCTCAACATAATTGTGGGATATGCTGGGCTTTTCCAGCTCGGCCATGCGGCCTTTTGGGCCGTAGGCGCTTACACCACAGCTATCCTGAGCATCTACCTAAAAGTTCCCATCCTTGTATGCCTGCCCATAAGCGCTCTTGTTGCCGCTTTCTTTGCCATCATCATCTCCAGACCCATCTTGCACCTCAGGGGTGATTATCTCTGCATCGTGACCATAGGCTTTGGGGAGATAGTGCGGCTCTTCCTTTACAATGACCCGTTCAAGATAACCGGCGGGGTGAATGGCCTGAGGGGCATAGCCCGACCCTCCATTTTCGGCTTGGAGATAAATACTCCCACAGCCTACTATTACTACGTGCTCTTCTTTGTGATTATCACCATCTTGGTGATGCAGAGGCTGGAGAATTCAAGGCTTGGGCGAGCTTGGAACTATGTAAGGGAAGATGAGACGGCAGCCGAAGCTATGGGCATTGACACTGTAAAGGTTAAGCTCCTTGCCTTCGCCTTAGGGGCTGCTTGGGCCGGAATTGCCGGAAACATATACGCCAGCCGCTACACCGTTATCGCTCCCGAAACCTTTAGCTTCTGGAACTCTGTGATTATGTTCTGCATAGTGGTTTTGGGAGGCTCAGGCTCCATACCGGGGGTCTTTGTAGGGACATTGGGGATGATCATGCTGCCTGAAATACTAAGGAGCGTCCTTTCCTCAATCCTGGAATGGAGGCTCCTCATCTTCGGGATTGCGATGGTGGTCATGATGATTTTCCGCCCGGAGGGGCTTTGGCCTCACAGCCGTTATCGCCTTGAACTACGCCGGGAAGAAACCTCTTCCTGATGTTCGGAGGTGGAGATGGCTCTTCTGGAAGTAAGGAACCTGACCAAGAGCTTCGGCGGGCTTGTAGCCGTGAACGATGTAAGCTTCCAGTTGAACGAAGGGGAAATCTTGGGGATGATAGGACCAAACGGTGCGGGCAAGACCACAGTCTTCAACCTCATCACCGGCATTTTCCCGCCCGATAAAGGGGAAATTCGCTTCAATGGCCGGAGCTTAATAGGCCTTCGTCCTCACCAGATAACCGAGCTTGGGATTGCCCGAACTTTCCAGACCATAAGGCTTTTCCCGAACCTAACAGTCATGGAAAACGTTATGGCTGGCCTCCATTGCCGCACTAAGGCCGGCCTTTGGGCTTCTATCCTCCAGACTAAAGCGCAGAAAGAGGAGGAAAAGTTCATCAGGGAAAAGGCCCTTGAGTACATTCACTTCATGGGCCTTGGAGGGTTGGAATTTGAGCTGGCCAAGAACTTGCCTTATGGCCTGCAGAAGCGTCTGGAAATAGCCCGAGCTTTGGCCACTAACCCCCGTCTACTTATGCTGGATGAGCCCGCTGCCGGCCTTAACGAGCAGGAAACTTCGGAGCTCATGGAATTAATAGCAAAATTGAGGGATAAAGGCATCACGATTTTCCTCATTGAACACGATATGAAGGTTGTGATGGGCATATCGGAGCGGATAATCGTCCTGGACAACGGCTACAAGATTGCTGAAGGAACTCCGGAGGAAATCCAGCGCAACCCTCGCGTCATTGAGGCCTACTTGGGCAAGGAGGAGTAGGAATGGCCCTCTTGGTTCTGGAGAACGTCCACACTTATTACGGCAACGTCCACGCCCTCAAGGGGATAAACCTTACGGTTGAGGAAGGGGAGATTGTGACCCTGATTGGGGCTAACGGGGCGGGAAAAACCACTACCCTAAGGACCATCTCCGGCCTCATAAAGCCGAGGGAAGGCAGAATCATATTTGATGGCCAAGAACTGAACAAAATCCCGGCCCATAAAATCGTCTACATGGGCATATCCCATGCCCCGGAAGGGAGGAAAATTTTCCCAACACTTACGGTTGAAGAGAACCTACTTTTGGGAGCTTACAGCTTGGGGAATGACCGCAAGGCTATAGAAGCAAACAAAGAGAGAGTCTTTGCCCTCTTCCCCCGCCTGGCCGAAAGGAGGAAACAGCTTGCTGGAACCCTTTCCGGCGGTGAGCAGCAGATGCTGGCCATAGGTAGAGCTTTGATGTCCAAGCCTCGGTTGCTTCTCCTGGATGAGCCATCTCTTGGCCTTGCCCCAATGCTGGTCAAGGCCATATTTGAAACCATAAAAGAGATAAACCGGCAAGGGGTAACAATCCTCCTGGTTGAGCAAAATGCCCGCGCTGCCTTAAAACTGGCCCAAAGGGCCTACGTCCTGGAAACAGGCCGCATAGTCCTGAGCGGCCCCTCCCACGAACTCCTGCAGGACGAAAGGGTCCGCAAAGCTTACTTAGGGGAGAGGTAACATGAGTAGCCGCGAGGAAATCCTCCGCCGGGCTGTGGAAAGCTTGATGGAAGACGAGCGCCTTCGCTCCAACCTCACCGATTACGAGGCCGAAGTGGTCTTAAACTGGGCAAATAGCTGGCTTGAGAAGAAAATCCTCTCTGCACCGGAAGAGAAAGCGGAGGAAATAGCCAGCAAGGAGAAGGAGCGGGTGAGAAACCTCTTGATTTCCCTAAACAACATGCTCCTCTATTCCCGTTCCCCCACCTTGAGCATGGCGGTGGGGTTGGTGGAGAAGCACCTAAACGAAGGCGCCCCCTTTTCCACAAAGGAAATTCTTGAGTGGGTTACCGAGCTGGCAGGGATAATATGGGAAAGAAGAAGAAGTGGCTCTTAGCCGGCATTTTTATCGCCTTACTGCTGCTCGCTTGCTTAGCAGCTTTAATCTTATTTGCCCCCGCTTTTTCCCCTACTCCGACCCCTATACCCTCTCCTATTTCGGAAGCTAAGGCCTGGTACAAAGTATACTTCACCGCTCCAGGCTCAGAGCCAATAGACAAGGGCCTTGAGGAATTCATAAGATCGGCAAGCTCCTCCGTTGATATGGCCATATACCAGCTGGATTTGCCCAATGTGGTTAGTGCTCTCGTAGATGCAGCTCAAAGGGGAGTAAAGGTGCGGGTTGTAACCGATATTGACATACTCAACGACGAAAAGGAAGGTGCTTCTTTCCGTGAGCTTAAGAAGCGAGGGATACCAGTAGTAGGGGGGAACACCTCCGGAATCATGCACAACAAGTTCGTGGTAGTGGATGGGAAAGCCGTATGGACTGGCTCTTGGAACTTTACAGTCAACGATACAACCCGCTACGATAACAATGCCCTGTTGATTTACTCCCCGGAGCTTGCCCGCAATTACTCGGTGACTTTCAACAAAATGTTTGAGGAGAAGCAATTCGGGCCAAGCCGAAAGCCTGGGGGAACTACTCCTCGCCTCGTAATCAACGGCGTCCCTGTTGAAAACTACTTTTCCCCTGAAGACAAAGTGGGTGAGAAAATAACTGAAAAGCTCAAGCAGGCCAACTCCTCCATATACTTCATGGCCTTCTCCTTCACCGACGACCGGATGGGGAAAGTCTTGCGGGAAAAGGCAAAGGCCGGCGTCTTAATCAAGGGGGTATTTGAAACCGTCGGCTCCGAGACTAAATACAGCGAATTCGGGCCTCTGAGCAAAGCCGGGATTGACGTCCGGCAAGACGGCAACCCTTACCTCATGCATCACAAGGTCTTCATAATTGACGAAAAAATCGTAATCACCGGCTCCTTTAACTTTTCGGCCGGGGCTGATGAATCCAACGATGAGAACGTCGTAATCATAGAAGACCCGGCTTTGGCCAAAGCCTTCATGGCCGAGTTCCAGCGGGTTTATTCGGCGGCCAAACGGTGATTAGGAGGGTAAAATGCCCGAAGAGATTGACCTGGAAACTTATTGCGAGGAGATAGATGCCCTCATAAGTGAGGGTAGAAGCGAGGAAGCCATAACAGCCGCTCGCCACATCCTTTCCTTTTACCCCAAATTCATAGAAGCTTACCGCTTGCTGGGGAAAGCATGCTTGGAGAAAGGGGACCTCGCCAGCGCAGCCGATATGTTCATGAGGGTATTGGGTGCCGATCCCGAGGACTTAATCGCTTACGTGGGCTTAGCTGATGTCTATAAAGCTATGGGGAAACCAGAGCAGGCGATTTGGTATCTGGAGCGGGCTTTGGACCTTGCCCCCGCCCATAAGGAACTAAGGAAAGAGCTGGAGAACCTCTACCGAGAAGCGGGAATACCCGAACTTGTACCGCATTACACTTTGGCCGGACTTGGTCGCATTTATCTGAAGAATGGCCTCCTTGAGCAAGCTGACCAAGCTTTGACCGAAGCTTTGGAGAGAGAGCCAGGCAGGGTTGATGTGCAGGTGACTCTGGCTGAGGTTCAGTGGCGGTTGGGGAAGCGCCTGGAATCTGCTCAAACTTGCCTTGAAGTGCTGGAAACCTTGCCCTATTGCCTCAAAGCTAACCTTATCCTTGGCTACCTGTGGAGCTCCGTAAACCCGAGCGAAGCCAAAATTAGGTTTGAGATAGCCCAGACCCTTGACCCATTTAACCGGAAAGCATGGGAGCTATTCGGCAAAGAAAGCCCACTTCAGCCACGTAAGGTAAAAATACCCAAGTTTGAAATCGCCCCTGTGCCGGTAGAGGTGAAAGGGGAAATGCCTTCTTGGCTTGAGACTTTGGAACTGGAGGAAGAACTCCCACCCTTACCCGAGGAGGTTGGAAAGCCTGAAGAAATTGCTAAGGAAGAGGCTTTAGCCTTAGAAGAAGCTCCAAAGGAAGCCGAGGAAGTTCCCCCATGGCTTAAGGGTGAAGAAGAGGCTTTAGCCGAAGAAAAGGCCCCTGAAGAAGCGGCGGTAGAAGTTCCTCCGCTGCTTGAGGAAGAAGTCGCCGAAGAATTGCCCCTGGAAGAAATTCCGCCTTGGTTTAGAGGTGAGGAGATTACCCCCGAAGAAGCGCTGGAAGAAGTGCCTCCTTTGCTTGAGGAAGAAATCGCTGAAGAACTTCCGCCCTGGCTTAAGGGTGAGGAAAAGCTTCCCGAAGAGGCCCCGGTAGAGATTCCTCCTTGGCTTGAGGAGGAGGTCACCGAAGAAATGCCTCCGGAAGAACTTCCGCCGTGGCTTAGGGGGGAGGAGGCCTTGGCCGAAGAAAAGCCTCCTGAAGAGGCGCCGGTGGAGGGGCCTCCCTGGATTGAGAGGGAAGTGGCCGAAGAAGTGCCCGCGGAAGAAATTCTCCCCTGGCTCAAGGGCGAGGAAGTAGCGCCTATTCCTCCAGAGCTTGAGGAAATAGCCGGGGCTCCCGAAGAGGTAACCCCTGAAGTTGTCCCACCCTCTTGGATAGAAAGCCTTAGGCCTTTAGCCGAAACCTTCTTGGAAGAAGAAATAGAGATGGCTCTTGCCGCCGAGGCTGAAATGGCTACAGAAGAAAGGAAGGAAGCCGAACAGCCTCCCTCTCCTCCTCCCAAACCCAAAAAAGCCGATGAACTCCTGGAAGCAGCTAAGCGTTATGCTCAGGAAGGGGCATGGGAAGAAGCAATTCGCTACTACCGGAAACTCCTGCAGCACAAAAAATACTGGGAGGAAATACGCCACGATTTAGAGGTGGCTCTGGAGAAAGGTGCAAATTTCCCCGGGATTTATGAGCTCCTGGGGGACATATATCGGGAAAAGGGCCTTTTAGACCAAGCCCTGGAATTTTACAGGAAAGCCCTATCAAGCTAAAACGGCTTTCCAATCGCTTTTGCCGCAGAAAAGCCAGCCCGGAGAAAACCCAAGGAGGAATTGCCATGGCCATGGAAAGAAGCCTCATAATCATAAAACCCGACGGAGTTCAAAGAGGCCTCATCGGGACCATAATCTCCCGGCTGGAGAACCGAGGCCTTAAGATAGTGGCGATGAAAATGATTCAAATGGACGAAAGCCTTGCCCGTCGCCATTATGCTGTCCATGAAGGGAAACCGTTCTTTGAAAGCCTCATAAAATACATAACCTCGGCCCCGGTGGTAGTCATGGTAGTAGAAGGCCCCAGGGCGGTAGAAGTAGTGAGGAAAACCATGGGGGCAACAAACCCTGCTGACGCATTCCCGGGGACCATAAGGGCCGATTTTGCCTTGGAAATCGGCCGCAACCTCATCCATGGCTCCGATTCCCTTGAAACTGCCGAAAAGGAGATAAGCCTATTCTTCCAACCTTCCGAAATCCTCTCTTACACTCGTGATACTGACCGCTGGATTTTTGAAAACCCATAGGAGGTCCAAAGATGGATTTCGCACTCAATGAAGAGCAGGAAATGTTCCGTAAAACAATCAGGGAATTTGCCGAGAAGGAAATAATGCCGAGGGCCCAAGAAATAGACCTGAAAGGCGAATTCCCCTGGGATATAATCAGGAAGATGGCCGATCTTGGGCTCATGGGGCTGCCCTTCCCGGAAGAATACGGTGGGGCTGGGGGAGATGCCATCTCTTACGCTATAGCTGTAGAAGAAATAGCCAGAGCCTCAGGCTCCGTAGCCATAACCTACTCCGCCCACATTTCCTTAGCCTGCTCGCCAATCTACCTTTTCGGAACCGAGGAGCAAAAGAAGAAGTATTTAATCCCTATGGCCAGAGGTGAGAAAATAGGAGCCTTTGGCCTAACAGAACCGGGGGCAGGAAGCGATGCTGCAGCCATCAAGACCAGGGCTGTCCTTGATGGAGATGAGTGGGTCATAAATGGCCAGAAAATCTTCATCACCAACGGCTCCATAGCCGATGTAGTAGTGATAGCCGCCGTTACTGACCCGGCTAAGGGCAAGAGGGGGATATCCAACTTCATAATAGAGAAAGGGACCCCTGGTTTCCGGGTTGGCAGGGAAGAGGACAAAATGGGCCTTAGGGGCTCAGTTACTTCCGAACTAATCTTTGAAAATTGCCGAGTGCCGAAAGAGAACCTCCTGGGCAAAGAAGGGGAGGGCTACAAGCAGTTCCTGATAACGCTTGATGGTGGCCGAATAGGCATAGGAGCCATGGCTGTAGGCTTAGGCATGGCGGCCCTGGAGGCCGCGGCAAAATATGCCAAAGAAAGGGTACAATTTGGCCAACCCATCGCTGAATTCCAAGCCATCCAATGGATGATAGCCGATATGGCTACTGAGCTGGAAGCAGCGAGGCTTCTTGTTTTGAGAGCGGCTTGGCTCAAGGACCAGGGCCGGCGTTTCACCAAAGAAGCGGCTATGGCCAAACTCTTCGCCTCTGAAGCGGCGGTAAGGGCTTGCTACAAAGCAATCCAAATCCACGGCGGCTACGGATACACCAAAGACTATCCGGTGGAAAGATTCTACCGTGATGCCAGGCTCACCACCATAGGCGAAGGGACAAGCGAAATACAGCGGTTAGTAATAGCTCGGCACATTTTGGAAAGCTTTTAAATAAAATGGGGGTTTGGGGCAAAATCATCATCGGCGATAGCCGAAATATGGCCGAAGTAGCCGATGAAAGCATCAGCCTAATCGTTACCTCACCGCCCTACTGGCACCTCAAAGATTACGGAGTGCCAGGGCAAATCGGCTATGGCCAGACCCTGCATGATTACCTTCTGGACTTGGCCCGAGTTTGGCAAGAATGCTGGCGGGTTCTCCAGCCTGGTCGCAGGCTCTGCATCAACATTGGCGACCAGTTCGCCAGGGCTATTGTTTACGGCCGGTACAAAGTTATCCCACTTCATGCCGAAATCATCGCCCAGTGTGAGACCATAGGCTTTGATTACATGGGCGCCATCATCTGGCAGAAGAAGACCACAATGCACACGACAGGCGGGGCTGTAGTAATGGGCTCGTTCCCTTACCCACCCAGTGGGGTTGTAGAATTGGATTACGAGTTCATCCTCCTGTTCCGGAAACCCGGCAAGCAAGCGAGAATATCACCTGAGAAGAAAGAAGCGGCCCGCCTTAGCCGAGATGAGTGGAAGGAATATTTCTCCGGACATTGGACATTCGGCGGCGAGCGGCAGGTTGGCCATGAAGCTATGTTCCCAGAAGAACTCCCGCGTCGGTTGATTCGGATGTTCTCTTTCCCTGAGGAAGTGGTTTTGGACCCGTTTCTGGGTAGTGGGACAACGGTTCGGGTAGCTCTTGAGTTGGGGAGGAGCGGGATAGGATACGAGATTCAGCCAGCTTTCATCCCCATCATCCAGGAAAAATTGAAATTGTTTATGCAGCAGACGACGATAATCAAGCGGGAGGGAACTTTTCCTCCAGTAGACCCACCTCAAGGATATGCTCCTCGGATACAAGATGCTCGCCCTTTAGTTAACCCCAATCAATTGAAGTTCGGGGCAGAGTCGGTCTACAAAGTAATGGCCATTCGGGAAGATTTTTCCCTGCAAATGGATAATGGGCTGGTTGTCTCGTTACTTGGCATTCGGGTACCTGCCAGTCGCAGGGAGCGGGCAATGGAATACCTACGCCGATACGTCCTGGGGAAAAGGGTACTTTTGCGTTTTGACTGCCCTCCTCAAGCTTCTGGTGCTCCCATCCCCGTGTACCTTTACCTGGCCAATAAACTCTTCATAAACCGCAAAATGATAGAAATGGGCTTAGCCGATGCCGACCGCACTGTCTGGCACCGGTATCAGGACAAATTTTTGGAAGCAGAGGCCAAGCTGGCGAACCCAAAGTAAGTGGGTGTGAATCCCCGTGACCCTCTTGCAAAAGGGGGCGAGCTGTCTACCCTTGCGGACCCGCCCACGAGTGGGACCCAAAACGCTGGCTAATCCAAAGCCAACGGGGGTGGGCAAGCGGGGGTCCAGGGGGCGAAGCCCCCATGGTAGGGGGTTGTGGGGGGTGTCCCCCCACAAATTCAAAAGGGGGCGAGTTGCCCACCTTAGCAACCTGCCCACGGGTGGGGCCTAAAACGCTGGCTAATCCAAAGCCAACGGGGGTGGGCAAGCGGGGGTCCAGGGGGGCGAAGCCCCCATGGCAGGGGGTTGTGGGGGGTGTCCCCCCACAAATTCAAAAGGGGGCGAGTTGCCCACCTTAGCAACCCCGCCCACGAGTGGGACCCAAAACGCTGGCTAATCCAAAGCCAACGAGGGTGGGCAAGCGGGGGTCCAGGGGGGCGAAGCCCCCATGGCAAGGGGTTGTGGGGGTGTCCCCCACAAAGACAAAAGAGGGAACGAGTTGCCCACATTAGCAACCTGCCCACGGGTGGGGCCTAAAACGCTGGCAAACCCAAAGCCAACGGGGGTGGGCAAAATAGGGGGTCCAGGGGGGCGAAGCCCCCTGGCGGGGGTTTGGGGGGTGTCCCCCCACAAATTCAAAAGGGGGCGAGTTGCCCACCTTAGCAACCTGCCCCACGAGTGGGACCCAAAACGCTGGCAAACCCAAAGCCAACGGGGGTGGGAAAAACCTCAAAATTATTGGCGGTTAGGAGTTCCCCATTTCCTCCAATCCTCCGGTAACCCATACCTCAAACGCCACACAACCCCGACAGGATAACCAATCATCTTGGCCAGATCGCCTGTAACCCGAATTACAGGGACCAAAAGGAAAGCAATAACCTTATCCCGAAAAGACAGCCCTCCCATCATCCGGAAAAGGCGACGGTAGGGGCTTCGCAAATACAAAATTCCACCAACAACGAAACCAAACCACCAAACGGGGTTTAACTTAAGCCCAAGCAAGAACAAAGCCGGAACTAAAACGAGGTAAGTGCTGTACCTTATAAAGTGCCTTAAACGCCATAAATCGGCCTTGCCATCCCCACGAGCATAGCGGTAATATTGAATGAAGAAATCCCGCAAATTCGTCCTGGGCTTGAAGTAGGCTATAGCTTCAGGGGCAAAGGGGAAGGGACCGTAAAGCTTGCGCAGCTTAAAATCAAAAATCAAATCCTCGCAATAATCAAGCCATTCCGGGTAACCGCCAACCTTTTCCCATGCCTCTTTTGAAAAGGCAACCGACCTACTGGAGGGCAAGAACTTGCGTGGGTCCACATCTTCCAAAGAGGGTAGGACCGTAGCACCCATGGCTGTTTCAAAAGCTCCCTCCACATCCGGAAGGAAAAAACCGCTTACTACTTTCGCCCCCGCTTCAAAGGGTTTAAGTAAAGCTTCAAGCCAGTTAGGAGAAAGCCTAACCCCGGCATCGGTAGAGGCAATGATTTCACCGGAGGCCTCCTTTATGGCCAAATTGCGTCCCTGGGAAATGTTAAGCCCAGGCTTAACAATCAACTTAAGCGGTAGCTCCTTGGCCCAAGCTTTTATCACCTCTACCGTTTGGTCTGTAGAGCCTCCATCCACTATAATTACCTCATCAGGAGGGCGGGTCTGATACTTGAGGGAAGCCAAAAGCTTCCCGATGGTTTTCTCTTCGTTTTTGACCGTTACAATTACCGATACCTTAGGAGTCATGGCGATGAAATCCTCACGCTGGAGCATGATTATAGTGCTATTGCTCTTGGATTACCTGGTTTTAGCCCTTCTGTACAACGTAGCCACTTACCAGGGCCGGCCTACACCAACTCCTACAAGAACCCCCAAACCGACTTTCACCCTTGGGGCCCCATTGCAAATCTCCACCCCGACTCCAGCCATTTCGGCCATCCACAAGGTAATGGAAGGGGAGGACTTGAGCCTAATCGCTTCCATTTACGGTGTCCCCGAAGATGAAATCTTGAAAGCTAACGGCCTTTCGGACCCTGCTTCCATCAAGCCAGGGCAAGAGTTAATCATCCCCCTTAACCCTTGATACGAATTGTCGTTAACTCCAAGGGCGGCAAATCTTTCACCCTCAAGAAAAGCCGGTATTGCCCTGGGGGAGCATTCGGAGGGATTTGGAGGGCAAATTGGCCACGTATTACCTCCTTTTCCCCCCATTGGGAAGTTGGGTAATCAATCCCGGCCAGAGGACCCTCTACGGAAGCGAGTTTACTTCCTCCTACTAAGCTCAGCTCTAAAGTCCAATCCTCTTGAGGCTTCAAAGAAGCTTGCCAATAGAGATTGACTCGGATTATGTCCCCCGGGCCAATTGGAGCATCAGGTATGTGTTCAAGCCCCAGTTTAAACAGGTCATACCCCAAGAGTTCAAATGGGCCGAAGCGAGCCGTCCTTTTGTGAGTTATCACCAAAGCTTCTATCGGTATAGGTTGGGAAGGTTTGAGCACCTTTACACTACCCAACTCCAAGTGGTCCTTGCCTGATACCGGCAGGCGCTCTCCGGTCTCGGAATCGTAAACAGCTAATATGAGGGGATATATGCCTGGTGGGGTCCCAGGCCTAACCATGAGGCCGATGTTGTCAATTATAATCTCGCCAGGCTCCCAGGAAGAGGTTGGACGACGCCCCCCTTCGGGTTCGGCATCATACTGCGAGGCTACTAACTTGTTTGAGTCAAGCAATTGTATGGTGACTTTGTAGCGGCGAGTAGTGGGCCTTTCAGCCATCCAGGTTAAGATGATGGGCAACACCCCACCGCTTTCCACCTCTTCCGCCCCTACCATATAACCGGTGAGCCGGAAAAGGGTTGGGGAACCGAAAGCTTTTCCGTCCGTTTCCTTTGGCCCAAGAGCTTGGCCCTCAGGGACAACATAGATGGCAAATCGGACGTTCCCTCGCCAACTTTCTCCGACTTTGAAAGAGTGCTGTTCCAGCCACTTCTCTACAATCCCTTCGGGGTCAGCTTCCCTCTCACCCCACAACACGGCAAAAATTTTCCCAGGGTGCGAGGTCACCATGGCTAATTCCTCCTCAAGCTTAGCACGGACTGGCGGCCTTTCCCTGGGAAGCGGATAGATTGGCAGCTTGCCTTTGTAATAGTAGCGGAAAACATCTATCTGTCCCGGGGCATTGAGGATTATGGAATCGCCGGGTTTCTCCACGGCCTCAATATAGCGGGCGATGCCTCGGTAATCGTCCTTGGTGAAATGGAAGTAAAAGTTGTTAAGGGCTGCGGAGAAAACGAGGATGATGCCTGCCAGGTAGAAAACCCCTAACAAACGCTGGTAACCTTTTAAGCCCCTTAGGCCTGAAGCTAAAAGCAGGCAAAATGGGGGTGAAGAGACCAAGAGGAATTTGAGGTAAGCTCCTCTGAACAAGCCCAGAGTTAGCATCATGATGAGGGGGGCCAAAAGCCAGACCCAGAGAGTTGCCACCGCTTGCCAGTTTTCCCTCCAGTTAATAGCTGAAGCGACACAAGCTAAAAAAACCAAAAGGACAGGGAAAGCCAAGGGGAGCCCGGAAATGGGGCTAAGGGCAATAGCTTTTAAAGCCTCTCTAACCGTTGTAATAGCTCCGTATTCCGCAATAGCCGGCCAAGAAGTCAGCCTTTCGGCAGCGATAGGAAGCCAGGGGGCATAGAGAGCAAAGGAGATAGCCTGCAAGAGAAACCAGCGAGCTATGTAGCCTTTAATCCCAACCCTTCTCTTCAAGTGGTTGGCGGTTAAGAAGAAGAGGAAAGCAACGTTCTCCGCAGCCAGAAGTATGGGGAAAGAGTAGTGGGTATACAAGCCTGCGCTTGTGGAAAGTATGAAGATGACTCCAGCCAATAGGCTTTCTTTCTTCCACCAGCGCAAGGCTCCTAAGAAAGAAAGCGCCCCAAGAAGAGCAGCCAGGATGTACATCCGGGCTTCTTGGGAGTAATAGATCTGGAAAGGGTGGAAAGCGGCTAAAGCCATTGCCGCCAAACCGACTTTCTTACCCCAGAGTTCTTTCCCCAAGGAATAAACCAGTGCCACCAATAAAGTACCCAAGAAAGCCGATAAAGCCCGCAAAGCCCATTCTGAAAAGCCCAGTGGGATGGCCCAAAGCTTCAGTAGCCAATAATAAAGCGGGGGATGGATATCGGCAGCGGAATGGAGGGCTATAGAAGCCAAATCCCTTAGGGCCATAGCGGCGCTGTTCCCCTCATCGGCCCAGAGGCTTTGAAAGCCAAGCCTGTATAACCGCAGGGAGAAACTGATAAAAAGCAGAGAGAACTGGATAACTGTGAGCTTGCTTTTCGGGCTTAGCCTCATCCTTTCTCCGACCAACGCCAATTTTTCTGGAATTATAACACGGGGTCAAGCAAGGAGCAAAGCTCAGAAATCGTGGCCCGCCCGATTTTGGTGAAGGCATTCAAAGCAAGGTAAAAAGGACCGCAATAGGCCTTGACAAAGGGAAGAGTTAGCGCTATCATGAAAATAGAAGGCTTTGAGTCGGATTCCTGTAAAAGTGAGGATTGAGGAAGGGAAAAGCGCTCTGAGTAAAAGGGTTGAGACCTTCCTTGAAGGACCAGCGAGGGTAAAAAATTCCCCTTTGGAAGCTGCACCAATTTTTATTTTCCCATCGCTTGCAATTTCCCTTTCACCTGAGAAAAATCCCTATGGGGGTAGGTAAGATGGCGAGGAAGACTTCGCGAAAATTTGAAGAACTGGATATGGAGGATGTGCCAGAAGTTATAGATGAGGCAAAGTTAGATGACCCGGAGGAAATTGACGTGATAGAACACCTTTTAAACCTGGGAAGAACCAATGGCTTTGTCACTTACGACGATGTGCTGGATGCCCTTCCCGATGCGGAGAAAGATTTGGACCGCCTTGAGGATATCTTTAACGCCTTGTTTGAAGAAGGCATTGAAGTTAGTGAGGGGCCTCTCCCGCGCAAAGGCCGCCCCACTTCTCCAGCTGAGGCCTATGAGGATGTAGAAGTAGATGATACAATAAGCCTGTACCTCAAAGAAGTGGGGAAAGTGCCGCTTTTAACCCCGGAAGAGGAAGTGGAGTTAGCAAAGAAGATAGAAGAAGGGCGATTGGCTAAGAAGCGCTTGGCTAAAGGGGTTTCGGACCCTGAGGAGAGGAAGAGGTTGGAAAAGCTTGTGGAGGAGGGGAAAGAAGCTCAAGACCACCTGATAAAGGCCAACTCCAGGCTCGTAATAAGCGTGGCCAAAAAATACATGGGACGCGGCGTGCCCTTCCTGGACCTGATTCAGGAAGGGAACATAGGGTTGATAAGGGCTGTGAAGAAGTTTGATTATCGCCGAGGCTACAAATTCTCCACCTACGCCACCTGGTGGATCCGACAGGCAGTCACCAGGGCTATAGCTGACCAAGGGCGGACGATAAGGGTCCCGGTTCACATGTATGAGCAGATAAACCAATTAGCCAGGGCTGTTCGGAAGCTTGTCCAGGAACTTGGCCGGGAACCAACCACTGAAGAGATAGCCGAAGAGCTTGGAATACCTCCAAGCAAAGTAGAGCAGATAATAAAAGTGTCGCAGCACCCAATCTCCCTTGAAACTCCTGTGGGCGAAGAAGAAGATAGCTTCCTTGGCGATTTCATAGAAGACGAATCCTCGCCTTCCCCTACTGAATCGGCTTCTCAATCGCTCTTGCGGGAGCAGATTGAAGAAATCCTCAAATCCCTTAGCCCGAGGGAAGCTAAGATTCTCAAGCTGCGCTTTGGCCTTTTGGATGGTTACAGCTATACTTTGGAAGAAGTGGGCAGAAAATTCGGGGTAACGCGGGAGAGGATAAGGCAGATAGAAGCGCAAGCACTTGGCCGGCTGAGGCATCCATCTCGGAGCCGCAAGCTTAAGGATTTCCTAAAATAAAAAATGGCGGCGGCAGGATTCGAACCTGCGACCCGGCGATTATGAGCCGCCTGCTCTGCCAGCTGAGCTACGCCGCCAAAATTGCGGGGGCAGGATTCGAACCTGCGACCTTCGGGTTATGAGCCCGACGAGCTACCGCTGCTCCACCCCGCTTTCCGTATTTAATTATATACCATGCACCTCAACAAGTCAAGAGCGATGGAAGGGCTTTAACGGGGGCATGGGGGATATGCCTTTCCGACCTAACCCCCTGACCCCCTTCCCTGCGAGGGAAGGGGGAAAATTTGGCGGAGGAGAGGTCAGCCTACGAGTGGGGCCTAAAACGCCGGCAAACCCTAAGCCAACGAAGGCAGGCAAACGGGGGGTCCAGGAGGCAAAGCCACCCGGCAGGGGGTTGTGGGGGTGTCCCCCCACAAATTCAAAAGGGGGCGAGTTTCCTCCCCTTAGCAACCTGCCCACGAGTGGGACCCAAAGCGCCAGCGAACCCTTAGCTCACGGGGGTGGGCAAGGGGGTCCAGGGGGCGAAGCCCCCTGGCGGGAGGTTTGGGGGGTGTCCCCCCACAAAACCTTAAAAAGGGGCGAGCTGTCAGCCCCTGTAACCCCGCCACGAGTGGGACCCAAAACGCCGGCGAACCCTAAGCCTACGGGGGTGGGAAAAATTGAAGGCAGAGGGGGATTTGCCCCATCCCCCGGTAGGTGTCCACTGCAAAACCATTGAAAGGAGGAAATATGAAAGCTTTAGACCTATGGCGCAAGCTTAGCTTGCCCCTCAAAGTCGGCATAATATTCGGAACACTCGGCGCCCTCTTAACAGTCATAGGCCTCATAAGGCAAGGTAACCTTAACCCCATATCTATCCTCTTGGGCATACTAATCCCAGGCCTGGCCTGGGGAGTGGTCAGCTGGGCCATAACTTTCGCCGTAGTAGAAGTGGAAAAAGAAGAATGAAAGTCTCAACCATAGGAGAATTTGGCCTAATTGAAAGGCTTCGCCGCTTCCTGAGCAAGCCTGACCCCAGAGTAATTGTAGGCATCGGAGACGATGTGGCCGTCCTGGAAGGGCCGGGAGATATGCTGCTCTTGGCTACTTGCGACATCCAAGTAGAAGGCGTTCACTTCCTTCGTTCCCTCACGACCCCTTACCAGCTCGGCCGGAAGGCTTTGGCCATAAACTTAAGCGATGTCGCCTCCATGGGTGGGCTTCCCGATTTCGCCCTTATCTCCTTAGCCCTCCCGCCCGATACCGACCTTGAGTTCATTGACGAGCTTTACCGGGGGCTTAGCGAGGAAGCGGAAGAAGCCGGCGTGAAAATTGTAGGTGGGAACATAGCCCGCCTCCCGGAGCGCTTCGCTGTAGATGTCTTCCTCATTGGCAGGGTTGAAAGGGGCCTATTCCTGACCAGGCGAGGGGCCAAGCCTGGGGATGTGCTCATGGTTACAGGTACCCTCGGTGACTCAGCAGCAGGGCTCGCCCTCCTACTCAAAGGGATTCGGGAGGAAAGGTTTGCTCCCCTCTACAGTGCCCACCTTACACCTAAAGCTCGGCTCAGGGAAGGCCGCACCCTCGCCCTCGGGAGGCTGGCTTCTTCAGCGATAGACATAAGTGATGGGCTTGCTAAGGATGTAGGCCATATCTGCGATGAAAGCGGGGTAGGGGTCGCTATCCGCTTGGCCGATATACCCCTATCTCCGGAGCTTAAAGAAGCGGCATCCCTTTTAGGTGTGGACCCCTTCCGCTGGGCCTTGGCTGGGGGAGAAGACTACCAACTCCTATTTACCGTCCCGCCGGAGAAAGCCTCCCAAGTTCGCCAAGCCCTTCATCCTACCCCTGTCTCTGAGATAGGCTTAATCTTAGCTCCTCAAGAGGGCCGCTACCTCCTCTTGCCCGATGGTTCAAAGCAACCCCTTGAACCAGAAGGTTGGGATCATTTTGCTTCAGTTTAAGCCAGTTTGTGAATTTCCTTCAGGTTCTGGATTATAGCACCGACCGGCTGTTCCGGGCGCGGAGAAGGGCCTAAGGGGTCCAGAACTTTTTGTTCCCCCATCAGGACATAGAAGGTGTTGAGGACACAGTGGGATAGCACCTCCAGCTTGTAGCCTCCTTCCAGCACGAAGACGATGCGTCCCTGGCACAATTCTTCGGCCAGGGATTTGAGGATGCGAGCCAGCTCGGCGTAGCCACTTATGGAAAGGAGCATTGAAGCCAGGGGGTCGGCCCAGTGGGAATCAAAGCCCGCTGAGACTAAAATAAGGTCGGGCCGATAGCGCCGGGCTATGGGGACAAGGATTTCCTCAAAAATTGCCTTGAACCCCTTATCCCCAACCCATCCTCTCAAGGGAACATTCACCGTGTAGCCGTAACCTTCCCCTTCGCCTATATCGGTTATGTACCCGGTGCCGGGGTAGTGCGGGTATTGGTGGGTGGAGAAGTATAGGACCGAAGATTCCCGGTAGAATACGTCCTGAGTGCCATTGCCGTGGTGCACATCAAAATCCACAATCAGGACCCTTTCTACCCCTTCCCGGCCGAGGGCATAGCGGGCAGCGATGGCTACATTGTTGAATATGCAAAAGCCCATCCCTCTTGATGGGGTAGCATGATGCCCTGGGGGACGGACCAAGGCGAAAGCATTGTCTACTTCGCCATCCAAAACTGCCCTCACCGCCTCCACTGTCCCCCCGGCGGCCATTAGGGCAGCCTCATAGGAGCGCGGCCCCATGTAAGTATCCAAATCCAAATGGCCACCACCGCTTTTGGCCATCTCCTCAACAAGCTGAATGTAACGGGGGGCATGAACCTTTTCCAGGAGCTCCCGAGGTACTGGCTTGGGCTCAATAAGCTTGAGCCTATCAAGCACGCCCTCTTTCTTAAGCAAATCCATTATGGCCAGAAGGCGCATGTGGTTTTCGGGGTGGCCTACAAGGGTATGCTCAAGGTAAAGGGGATGGAAAACATAGCCCGTCATAGATGCCTCCCGTTTTTGCTTTAAGTTTAAATCCGAATGGCTCTGGAGGCAAGCCGGATTTCTAACGCTTTTCTAACATTCCTCTATCGCCACTTTAATGCCCCCGTGCTTAAAATCCCCTTGGAGGTGGGCAAGATGCGCGTGGATGAGAAGATTACCTGTGCCAATTGCGGGATAACCATAACCTGGAAGCCGACCATAGTGGACAACAAGTTCTACTGCTGCATAGGGTGCAGCCAAGGGGGGCCTTGCACTTGCGATTACTCTCGCTTGCCCCGCCCGGAGGAAAAAGCGCCCATCATTGTGAAAGAAGCAGCGGAAGAAAGGGGACGATAAAAGCCTCTAAGTGCTCTTTTTGCCTATTGCCCTCTCCTTGCTTAAAATAAGGCCTGTGTTTACAAAACCGAGGAGGTGTAGCCAGTGGAACGGAAACTCAAAATCCTTTACCTTGCAGCTGAGGTAACACCTTTTGCCAAAACCGGAGGCTTGGCCGATGTTGCCGGCTCTCTCCCGAAAGCCTTAAGAGCCCTTGGCCATGACATCCGGGTAGCGATGCCCCGCTACGGCCGCATAAGCATTGAAAAGTTCGGCCTTGAATTAATCTTGGAGAACATCCAAGTCCCCTTAGACGAGCAAAATGAGCCCGTGCGAATATTCCAGGGCACACTCGGTAAAGATGTGCCTGTTTACTTCGTAGACAACGCCCGCTACTTTGACCGTGAAAGCATATACATGTATCCCGATGACGCCGAACGGTTCACCCTCTTCAGTCGGGCCGCTTTGGAAATGCTTAAGCCTTTAGGTTTTAAGCCCGACATAATCCACTGCAACGACTGGCATACCGCTCTAATCCCCAACTGGCTCAAAACCGTTTACAAGGATGACCCCTTCTATGCTGACATTGCCACCGTTTACACTATACATAACTTGGCCTACCAGGGGATATTTGGCCACAGAGTCTTGGAGATAGCCGGGCTTGATGAGTACAGATTCCTCTACCGCACTGATATGGCCGACCTGGACAAAGTGGTGAACTTCATGGCCAGAGGAATCTACTTCGCCGACGTAATAACCACAGTTAGCCCCCGTTATGCTCAGGAAATCTTGACCCCCGAATACGGTGAGAGGTTAGACCCGCTCCTCAGGGAAAGAAAAGACCGGCTTTTCGGCATCTTAAACGGCATTGACTACGAGACGCTCAACCCCGCCACCGACCCCTACATAGCCGTAAATTATGATGCGGACTCGCTGGATAAAAGGGCCCAGAACAAGCTGGCTTTGCAGGGCGAGGCAGGCCTCCCCCGTGACCCCAGCATCCCCCTCATAGGTATGGTATCGCGCCTTACGGACCAGAAGGGGCTTGACATATTGGTGGAAATCCTTGACCACTTGTTTGATAACTTCGGGGTCCAATTCGTGCTATTGGGGACAGGGGAACAGCACTACCACGACGTTCTCATGGGCTTGGCCAAACGTTACCCACAGAACATGGGCCTGTTCCTGACTTTCAATGCCCCCCTTGCCCAGAGGATTTATGCCGGGACCGACATGTTCCTCATGCCTTCGCGCTTTGAGCCTTGTGGCCTAAGCCAGATGATAGCTATGCGCTACGGCAGCGTGCCAATAGTAAGGGCCACTGGAGGCCTTGCCGATACGGTTAAGGATTACAATCCGGTAACAGGCGAGGGAACCGGCTTTGTCTTTGACCGCTACGACCGTTGGGCCCTGTTCGGGGCTATAGTCAGGGCTTTGGAGCGCTACAAAAACCCCCAAGAGTGGCGTCGCATCCAGCTCCAGGGGATGAGAGCCGATTTCTCTTGGGAAGCTTCGGCCAGGAAATACGAGGACATTTATTACAAAGCCCTGGCTTCCAAAAAGGAGGACAAAGGGAATGCCGGAGAAGAGCATAGTCAAGATTAACGATTACCTCGCCGAACTTGGGGAAGAGGAACGCTCCCTGTTTGAACGCATCTTCAAAGTGTTCGTAACGGAAGGGGCTATTGAACCCCCTGACACGATGATTCCTTGGATTGAGGCCCGCTTCGGCCCTGTGGAGAGGGTTCGTCGACAGAGAATCGTCAAGATAGTCAACCTCATAACCATGGAAAGTGCCCTCTTCAACAGCCTCAGGGCCGGAAGGCCCATAGAAGCCCGATCATCCGAAAATGTAGAAGCAGCCATAAAGGCTCAGGAAGGCGACCCCTTCTGTCGCCCCTTGGAGCTTACCCCTTCCGATGTCTTTGGCCGCATAAGTGGCCACCATTCCATCACCGCTTCCAATGTTGCCAAGTACGATTGCTTCCACGGCCTTGTGATTTTTAACAAGCACAACCCCTTAACCTTCGGCTTGGAGGAGGTGAGGGATTACTTTGACACAGCTTTGGCTTGGGCTCAAAAGGCTCACCAGGTGGACCCCGAAGCTCGCTATTTCTTCTTGATGTGGAACTGCCTTTGGAAAAGCGGGGCCTCAATCATCCATGGCCATCTCCAGATGACTTTAACCAAGGGGATGCATTACGCTAAGATTGAGGCCCTCCGCCGGGCAGCATTGAACTACCGGGGAAAGTTCGGCTCTAACTATTTTGATGACCTTTACCGCGTGCATGAAGCGCTTGGGCTTGGCTGGGAGGAAAAAGGGGTGCGTTACCTTGCCTATATCACCCCTGTGAAAGAGAAAGAGACGCTTCTAATGGCCTGGGACCTCGCCGATCCCCTTAAAGAAGCCGCCTATAGGGTCTTAAGGGCATTTATTGACAAATTGGGGGTGAAAAGCTTCAACCTTGCCCTATACATGCCACCTCTGGCCCCGACCCCTGAGGATTGGGGAGGCTTTCCCTGCCTAATAAGGATTGTGGATAGGGGTGACCCATCAAGCAAAACTGCAGATTTCGGAGCTATGGAGCTTTATGCGGCCAGCGTAATTTCGGATGACCCGTTCCGGGTGGCCGAGGCTTTGAGGTAATCAGCATATGCGGGGAAGCTGTTCCCCGCTCAGCATCTCTACTATTCTTCGGCCTCCTATCCTGCTGCGGAGGATTACTTGCCCAGGGTGCTCTTCTACCACTTCTCCAATAATGGCCGCTTCCTTGCCTAAGGGATGGCTTTTCATTGCTTCCAGCACTTCCTCAGCCTTTTCTCGTGCGACAATGGCCAAGCACTTGCCCTCATTGGCTACGTAGAGGGGGTCAAGCCCCAAGATTTCACAGGCCCCTTTCACTTCTTCCCAGATTGGGATTGAGGCTTCATCAAGGACTATCCCCACCTTCGCTTTAGAGGCGATTTCGTTGAGAGCACTGGCTACACCTCCCCTTGTCGGGTCCCTGAGGACGTGGACTTTGTCCCCTCCTGCTTCCAGGATGCGGGCTACCAAATCGTGCAAAGGGGCCGTATCGCTTGCCAGGGTGGTCTCAAACTCCAGCCCTTCTCTCACCGACATTATAGCTATGCCGTGCACTGCTATAGCCCCATTTATGAGGATAAGGTCACCAGGCCTGGCCCTCTTGGGCGAAATTTGGATTCCGGCCGGGATTATGCCTATGCCCGTGGTGTTGATGAAAATCCCATCACCTTTGCCCTTATCCACAACTTTTGTATCGCCGGTGACTATGGGCACGCCGACCCTTTGGGCTGCTTCCCGCATGGATTCCACAATCCGGCATAAATCCTCCATTGGGAACCCTTCTTCCAGTATGAACCCGGCCGAGAGGGCCAGCGGCCTCGCTCCACACATTGCCAAGTCGTTCACAGTCCCGTGAACTGCTAAGCAGCCGATGTCGCCTCCGGGGAAGAAAATCGGGCTGACAACAAAGGAATCGGTGGTGAAGGCCAGGCGTGTTTCCCCTACTTCCAAAATTGCTCCATCGTGGAGGGTTTCCAGGGCAGGGTTGGCAAAAGCGGGGAGGAATACACGCTCAATGAGCATTTGGGTGAGCTTTCCCCCACCCCCATGGGCCAGAAGTATTGTCGGGTATTCGGATATCGGAATCGGGCACTGGAAAGTCATAACCCCCTCCCATACTGGAAGTAAGCGGCGCAAGCCCCTTCCGAGGAAACCATCGGAGCTCCTAAGGGGTGCTCTGGGGTGCAATCCCTCCCGAAGGCTGGGCACTCATATGGCTTCTTCTTCCCTTGCAATATCTCGCCGGCTATGCACAAGGGGGATTCGGAGACGGTCAGTTCCTTGAGGCCAAAGCGCTCTTCGGCATCAAATTCGGAGAATTCCGGCCTAAGGGCAAGCCCTCCCCCTCGCACTAAACCAATCCCACGCCACTGGCGGTCACAGATTTGGAAAACTTCGTTCATCAATTTCTGGGCCTGTACGTTCCCTTCCCTCCGGACTGAGCGGACGTATTGGTTTTCAACCCCCCACCGACCTTCCTCCAGGGCTTTCAGGGTCATGTAAATGCCTTGGAGGAGGTCAAGCGGCTCAAATCCAGTAACCACGATTGGCACTCGGTACTTCTCGGCGATTGGTTCATACTCCCAGTAGCCCATGACGGTGCAGACGTGGCCAGCAGCCAAGAACCCTTGCACCATGTTGTAGGGGTCATTTAGGATTAGCTCTATGGCCGGTGGGACCCTGACTTGAGCACATAGGATGGAGAAGTTCTTTACGCCCAGCTTTTTGGCCTGCCAGACGGCCATGGCATTAGCCGGGGCAGTGGTCTCAAAGCCTACGGCAAAGAATACCACTTCCTTGTCGGGGTTTTTCTGGGCCAGACGTAGGGCATCAAGCGGAGAGTAGACCATGCGGACGTCGCCTCCTTGGGCTTTAGCACTGAGGAGGTCTCCGTTGCTCCCTGGGACCCTGAGCATATCGCCGAATGAAGTGAAGATTACCCCAGGTGTGAGGGCAAGGTTTATGGCTTTGTCTATTAGTTCCAAGGGGGTTACGCAAACTGGGCAGCCCGGTCCATGGACGATGGTCACTTCTGGGGGAAGCAATCGGTCTATCCCGGATTTGAGGATGGTGTGGGTTTGCCCACCGCAGACTTCCATTATAGTCCAGGGCTTGGTGACCAAGCGGTGGATGGCGCTTACGAGTTTGCGAGCGTCTTCTTCTTTCCGGTATTCATCCACGAACTTCATACGTTCGCCTCTTGCTCCTCAATTTGCTCCAGGAACTCAAAGATGTTTTTTGCCTGCTCTTCGTCTATTTTGCTTATAGCGAAGCCGACGTGCACTATCACGTAGTCTCCCACTTGCACATCGGGTACGTAGGCCAGGCATACGTCTTTCACTATTCCGCCGAAGCTGACTTTGCCCATGGTTATGCCCAAGGGGTTTTCTTCTATGCTTATGACTTTACCCGGAACTCCGAGGCACATTTTCTTCCTCCGTATTGACTTTTCCCAAGGCTATTCCGGCGCAAAGGATAATTTTATCGCCGACCTTAGCTTCAGGCAACAGTTCAATGTTCGCTTTTACGAAGGCTTTTCCTACTTTGATTTTGGCTTTGCGTTCTCCGTTTTCTTGGAAGATTTCGGCTATTTCGCCGATAAAGGTGTGCATATTACCTCGCTCCTTGCCAGGGGGGCAAAGCCCCCATGGACCCCCGTTTGCCCACCCTCGTGGGCTTAGGGTTTGCCAGTGTTTTGGGTCCCACTCGTGGCGGGGTTGCCGGGGTGGCTGCTCGCCCCCTTTTAAAGTTTCGTGGGGGACACCCCCCACAGCCCCCCGCCATGGGGGCTTCGCCCCCCTGGACCCTCCTTTTGCCCGCCCCCGTCGGCTTAGGGTTCGCAGTGTTTTGGGTCCCACTCTTGGCGGGTGTGCAAGAGTTGGCAACTCGCCCCTTATTTGAAAATTTTGGGGGCACATCCCCCAAACCCCCTGGGAGGGGGCTGCGCCCCCTCCACCCCCGCTTTAATCAAGGTCGGCGCAGGCCGACCTTTTTCAAAGAGGCTGACTTTAGTCGGCGTGGGGGGACACCCCTCACGGCCCCCCGCCAGGGGGGCTTCGCCCCCTGGATCCCCCGTTTGCCCACCCTCGTGGGCTTAGGGTTTGCCGGCGTTTTGGGTCCCACCCGTGGCGGGGTGACAAGAGTTAGCTGCTTCCCCCTTCTTTGGAAATTTTGGGGGCACATCCCCCAAACCCCCGGGAGGGGGATGCGCCCCCTCCACCCCCGGTTCAATTCGCTGGGGGTTCAGTTGTAAAATCGCGGTGGAGGAAAACTTCGGAGCCGCACCATGGGCATTTTATTACCCCTTTGCCCACTATCTCCAGCTCACCACCACAGTTTGGACATTTGCGGTCCAGGTTGAATTGCGAAAGCTCCTTGGAGTAAAGTATCCCGTCCCGCCAGTTTATGGCCCCGCTGAAGAGGTTTTTCCCTACCAAGGAACGCACTAAGTCCTCCACCTCTTCCCGCGAGGTGTTTAGTTCCAGGGCTACCTCCGCAAAGCGAACTTTCCCTTGAGCAAGGACCATGTTCAGGATTTTGCGCTCTTTCTCCAGCTGAGCAAATTGGGCTTCTTCCGCCCGGCCCTTTGTCAGAAGGTAGACCCCCACCCCGGCTGCAGGCAGGGTCATGACGATTGTGGCTATGGAAAAGCCCAGAATCGCTGCTGGGAGGGAAAGTTTGCCCGCAGCGTAGCCGGAAAAGAGGTAAGCACCGGCCAAGAAAGCCACCGCAAGGCCAGCTAAGATAAGTATTATGCCGATGAGCTTTCCTGCTCCAACCATATTCCCCCCTTATTTATCCGAATCCTCCACCACCGCCTCCCCCGCCACCGCCGCCACCTCCACCTCCTCCGCTCCATCCACCACTCCACCCACCGCCTTTTGAGGAGGGGGCGCTGGTGAAAGTAGAAGCCGCAGACTCAAGGGTTGAGAGAAGGCCATCCGAAATGCTGTTCAAGGAGTTAAACAAGCTCTGAGAAGCCGACTCCAAAGACGGCTCCAGAGGAGGAAGTCCAGTCCCCCCAGATGAAGGGATAGGGGCAGCTCGCCCAACCCTCCCGGGCCTCACCGGGTAGCTGTAATCAGGTATGTACCAGGGAGGGGCAGGAGTGTCAACCCGGGAGAATTTGGAAATCCAGCTTCGCTCCAAGCCAAAAGCGATGGCATAGGGAAGGTAGCGGTCAAATATCTCCTTGGCTTCATCCAATTTGACGTATTTCTCAATGCCTTGGAGATAGCGCTTGAAAGCTCGCCAGCGGGCAGCTTCTTCGGCTCCTTTGCGGGTCTTGCGTGGCATGTGCCGGCTAACGGCCATCAAGGCGACGCCTGTAACACCAATGCCCAGGGGGACGCAGATAGCGGCCCCAAACTGATAGAAGAAGTCGGAGACGAACTCGGAAAAGAACCACACAAGGCCGGCGATAATGAGGACTCCTACACCCAGTAAGAAGTAAGTTCTTCTTACTTTCTCGGGATTGGCGGGGAAAAGGCCCCTATTGACTGCTTCTTTGTAAAGTTCATCCTGGATTTTCGGTATGTGGGCATAGAAGCGGTCCTTAAGCTCCGAAAGGCTTCGCTCGGTGCGGTCTTTCCCGAATATTGCCGAAATGAGCTTGGTCTCAAATGGGCTTTTAGCCAAGCTTTGGTCTTTAAGTCGGAAAATGACTTTCCTCCCGCCCAAAGACCCCCTTTTCTCCACGATTTCAATGGCTCCCCTGCGGGCCAAGTCCACTAAAGTGGCCATTATATCCTGCAAGTCGGCTTTTTCATCCAGTAATGTCCCTGCCACACCAGGCGGTAAATCGGAAGGGGGTTCTGGGAGGTAAGAGGCGACCTCTCCTACGGGCACATCTCGGCCTTTGAGGTACCATAGGGCTATTGTGCCAAGGATTCCGGCCACTGCCAGGAATAAGCCTAAGGTCCCAAAAATTAGGTTCATAACGGGCCGCATGTCTTCAATCCGTTGCCAGAGGGCAGGGCTCCCGGCCACAATCCCATGGGGGAATTGAACTCGCACTTCAAGTTGCTCGTTGGGATATATCGGCTTTTGCGAACGGAAGGTAACAACTCGGCCATCAGGGGAGATTTCCGAAGTAGCGTCGGCTCCGTAAGAAGCCACTTTCTCCGCTTTTGCTCCCTCCGGAAGGTAGACGGTTACGGTTGATTCTTCAACTGGGTAGGCTCTATCGGGGAAGACGGCCACCCACCACAGCTGGTCGCCTCCGGAATAGAAGCGAAGGGCTCCTTTCACGGTGTAGACGAGGTGAAAGCTCATTTTCTTATCATAAATCGGCGGGAAGAACCACTTTATGATGAAGTCCCCTTCTTCCTTAAAAGTTTTGAAAGTGAAAGGCTGCTCCGAACCCGATTGCTTATACGCATGCCCATCGCCTTCTACCTGAACATCGGTTATGGCGGTGAGCCTGTCCATGGGTATGTTGCGGTAGCCGAAGCGGAACGGCCCGCCGTAGAAGGTTACCTCCCACAGTTCCTCCACCACGATATCGGAGTTGGGCAGAACTGTGATGTTGACATCAATACGGTCCCAGCGGAGGGATTTCCCCTGAGCCGTGGAGGGTAGAGGTAGGAGCAGGAAGGCCAAAAGTAAGGCTAAAGGGATAAATTTTCTCACAGGGTTCCTCCTTTACTTAAGACTCTGGAGGCGAATTGCTCAAGGTCTATGATGACTCGGCGGTGTAAGCCTTCGCCCACTTTCTCCTTCTCATCGTAAGCTTCTACTTTGAACAGGAGCTTACGGCCGTCAACTTCCACAAGCTCTGCCGTAGCTCTTACTTCCATCCCTACCGGTGTCGGTGCTATGTGCTTCACATCCACTGCGACCCCCACCGTCTTCTGGCCTGGGGGGAGGAGGGGGTCAACAGCTTGAACGGCAGCCTGTTCCATTAGAGCTATCATAGCTGGGGTAGCCAGGACCTCAACGTTTCCACTTCCCAAGTGGCGAGCGGTAATCTCGGGGGTCACCTTTCGTTTGACCTCAGCCTTTAAGCCGAGGGGAAGCAAGAAAGCCATGGCCTTTCCTCCGAGCTTTTTATGGCCTAAGTATAACACAAAGGGCAAATTTGGGAAAAGTTTAACTGCCCAGGGAGCTCACAAGAGTAGGCTCCCTCGTTGGCTGAGGGTTTCCCACTCGCGCAAATTTGAACCCTTAATAGGGGGATGGGAGCTCGTCCCTTTTAAGGAAAAGGCTCAAGTAGCGCTCTCCGGTATCGGGCAACACTACCGCAACCCTTTTGCCAGGGCCGAGGCGTTTGGCTACTTGTAGGGCAGCCCACATGGCAGCCCCAGAGGATACCCCAGCCAGGATGCCTTCTTCTCGGATGAGCCTGAGCATCGTTTCCCGCGCATCCTCATCCGTAACTGTTATGATTTCATCAATGATTTCCAGGTTGAGGACGGCGGGGATGAACCCAGCGCCGATTCCGGGGATGCCGTGGGGGCCTGGTTTTCCCCCGGAAAGCACAGGGGAGCGGGCCGGCTCCACAGCTACGATGCGGACCCATGGAATCTTCTCCTTGAGCACTTCCCCAACCCCGGTAATGGTTCCCCCTGTCCCTACTCCGCCAACGAAGGCATCCAGTTTACCACCGGTATCTTCCAGGATTTCGCGGGCAGTTGTGCGGCGGTGGATTTCGGGGTTAGCAGGGTTGGAAAATTGCTGAGGCATGAAGTAGCCGTGAAGCTGAGCCAGCTCCTCTGCCTTCCGCACCGCTCCCGACATCCCCTCAGAGGCAGGGGTGAGGATAAGCTCTGCCCCGAAAAGCCTCAATAGGGCTTTCCTTTCATCGGTCATGTTCTCAGGCATGGTAAGGATAAGCTTGTAGCCCTTAGCCGCGGCCACCATCGCTAAACCTATCCCCGTGTTCCCGCTTGTGGGTTCAATAAGTGTGTCTCCGGGCTTGATTAGGCCACGCGCTTCGGCATCTTCTATCATGGCAAGGGCGATTCGGTCTTTGACGCTTCCGGCCGGGTTAAACGATTCCAGCTTGGCTACAACTTCCGCTGAGTCCGGCCCAACCAAACGGTTTATGCGCACCATCGGGGTCCGCCCGATGAGTTTGGTTATATCCGGAGCAATCCCCATGGGTTCTCTCCTCAAGAGAATGGGCTCATAGCCCTAAGCCTCTGCACTATGGGCGGCAGGACTTCAAGGACGTAATCCACATCTTCTTCGGTATTATCTCGGCCCAAGGTAAGCCTTACAGAGCCGTGGGCGTCTTCGGGTGGGATTCCCATGGCCAGGAGGACATGGCTTGGCTCCAAGGAGCCGCTGGTGCAAGCCGAACCGCTGGAAGCACATACCCCTTTGAGGTCAAGCCCCAGGAGGATTGATTCTCCCTCGGCATTCTTGAAGACGAAGCTGGCATTGTTGGGTAGGCGGTTCGTGGGGTGGCCAGTTAGGTAAACATCGGGGATGCGCTCCAGTATCCCTTGGATTAACTTGTCCCGAAGGCGCTTAACGTGCGAATTATTGGATTCAAATTCTTCATAGGCGATTTTAAGGGCTGTGGCAATCCCCACGATGTAAGGGACGTTTTCGGTCCCGGCCCTGCGGTTTTGCTCGTGCCCACCCCCGGTCTGCATCGGAAGTAGCGGGGTTCCTTTCCGGACATAGAGTATTCCTATGCCTTTGGGGGCGTAGAACTTGTGGCCGGAGAGGGACATGAGGTCCACGTTGAGTTCATCCACATTTAAGCTCAGGGCGCCGGCAGCTTGTACGGCATCGGTGTGGAAAGGTATGCCTTTCTTGCGGGCTATCTTGCCTATTTCGGCTATCGGCTCAATTGTCCCTACCTCGTTGTTGGCGTACATTATGGTGATGAGGATGGTATCATCCCTTATGGCCCGCCCAACATCGTCGGGGTCCACCACGCCGTACTTATCAACGGGGATGTAAGTGACCTCAAAGCCGAAGTATTTTTCAAGCTGTTCTACGGTATGGCCAACGGCGTGATGCTCAATCGGTGAGGTAATTATGTGGTTGCCTTTGCCTCTGTGCCTTTGAGCGAAAGCCACGCCTCTTATGGCCAGGTTATCGCTTTCGGAGCCGCAGCTGGTGAAGATTATCTCCTCGGGTTTGGCGTGGAGGATTTCGGCCACTGTGCGGCGGGCTTCTTCAATTGCCTGGCGTGCTTCCCTCCCCAGGCTGTATATGCTGGAGGCATTCCCAAACTTCTCGGTGAAATAAGGGAGCATCGCTTCCACAACTCTTGGGTCCACAGGCGTTGTAGCGGCATGGTCCATGTAAACGATGCGCTTCTTCTCACTCATCTTTAACCCCTCCTTTTGGGTTTATATAGGCTGGCTGAGATTCGGCAAACGCCCTCTCCAGAGAAGTCACCTTCTCTTCCAAAGCCTCTATCCTCTGGAGCAAAGCTTCCATCACTTGAGCCAGGGGGTCGGGGATGCGTTCGTGGTGTAGGTCAATGGGCTGAGGCTGGCCGTTAATTTTAACCACCCTTCCCGGAACCCCGACCACGGTTGAGCCTGGTGGAACGGATTTGACCACTACCGAGCCGGCTCCTATTCTGGAGTTGTCTCCTATTTCTACAGGCCCGAGGATTACAGCGTGCGCACCTATGACCACGTTGTTCCCCACGGTAGGGTGCCTTTTGACCTTTTCAGTAGACACTCCTCCCAGGACGACTCCCTGGTACATGGTCACATCGTCCCCAATTTCGCTTGTTTCCCCTATAACTACCCCTGCCCCGTGGTCTATGAAGAAGCGTCGCCCTATTTTAGCCCCGGGGTGGATTTCTATGCCTGTAAGGAAGCGGTTTAGGTGGGAGATGAAGCGGGGTAGGGTGACGAGGCCTCTTTTCCAAAGGGCATGGGCCAGGCGGTGCATCCAGATGGCATGCAGGCCTGGATAGCACAGGATTATCTCCAAAGTATTTCGGGCGGCGGGGTCTCTGGCGTAAATTGTGGCTATATCTTCCTTCAGGGTATGCAAGAGTTCACGGATGAATTTTAGCATACAGACCTCCCGATTTTAAGGGCATGCCGGTGGCATGCTCTTGGAAAGCTCGGCAATTGTTACTCTATCAAGCAAGGAGAAGAGGAGGGCTTGGGTCCTATCCCAGAGCTCCTTGGTATTGCAATCCTCTCCTTGTGGGCAGCAACAGGCCCCTTGGGGTACAAGGCAGAGGGTTGCTCCTTCAGGGCAAGGGAAGGGTAAACTTCTGCTTTCCAGAGCCCTTAGCACATCCCCTACCGAGATTTCCTCCGGGGGCTTAGCGAGCCTATAGCCTCCTTTAACCCCTCTTATGCTCTCCACAAGCCCTGCCTTCCGGAGAAGGGGGATTATTTGCTCAAGGTAAGGCAGGGGGAGCTTCCTGACCTGAGCAATCTTGGCCAGGGACACAGGCCCCTCGTTGTACCACCTTGCCATTTCCACCACAGCCTTAAGGCCGTAGAGCTCTTTGCTGGAGAACCTCATCTTAAAAAATCCGAGTTTTTACTCGGATATTATTATACCTGGAGGCCAAGCGCTTGTCAAATTAGCCGCAAGCGGTTTTGAGCAAAGTTTGGATAAAGGGGGTGGCCGGGGGAGGACAAAGCCTCCTGGCGGGGATGTCCCTTTCTGACCTAACCCCCTGGCCCCCTTCCCTGCGAGGGAAGGGGGAAAATTTGGCGAAGTTCTTCCCTCTTCGCTCCGGAGGGGGCTGGGGGAGAGGTTTTCCCTAAAACGCTGGCAAACCCTAAGCCAACGAGGGTGGGCAATGGGGGTGGAGGGGGCGCAGCCCCCTCCCAGGGGGCATGGGGGATGTGCCCCCCAAAATTTTAAAGAAGGGGCAAGTTGCCAACTCTTGCACGCCTGCCAAGAGTGGGGCCCAAAACGCTGGCGGACCCTCAGCCCACGGGGGTGGGCAAAGGGGGGGGCCAGGGGGCGAAGCCCCCATGGCAGGGGGTGTGGGGGATGTGCCCCCAGAAACCAAAATTAGGGAACGGATGGCCAACTCTTGCACACCCGCCAAGAGTGGGACCCAAAACTCTGGCGAACCCGCAGTCCACGAGGGTGGGTAAAGGGGGTCCAGGGGGCGAAGCCCCCCATGGCAGGGGGTGTGGGGGTGCCACCCGCAAAACCAAATTAGGGGCGAGCCCGCCACGAGTGGGACCAAAAACCCAGGCAAACCCTCAGCCCATGGCGGTAGGAAATGCGTAATCTCCCCCTTCTTCAGCTTGCCCTTCGGAGCCTATGAGTATATAATTTAAACAAGCAAATGGGGGTGGTTGGGCCCCGGTGGGCCCCGCGGTCTTCAAAACCGTCGGTGGGTGTCAAATAGACAGCCACGGTGGGTTCGACTCCCATCCATCCCCGTTTTTAGGAGGCAATTTTGAGGCTGGTGGTAGCTGTAACCGGAGCCTCAGGCGCTCCCTTAGCTTTGAGATTACTACAAAACCTCTCCGACCACGAAGTTCACCTCATAATCTCCAAAAACGCTTGGCACGTAATAAAGCACGAGCTTGGGGAAGAAATCACTTTCCCGTGCTCCTTCTCTTACCAAGACGACGATTTCTCCTCCCCCTTGGCCAGCTCCTCCTTCCTCTTTGATGCCATGGTCGTAATCCCTTGCTCCATGAAGACCCTTTCGGCCATTGCTCATGGCTATGCCGACAACCTAATCACCAGAGCAGCAGAGAATGCCCTCAAGCTGGGGAAACCGCTCGTTTTAGTCCCAAGGGAGACACCTTTATCCTTGGTGGACATTGAGAACATGAAGAAAGCCAAGGAGGCGGGAGCGATAATCCTCCCGGCCATGGTGGCCTATTACCACAAACCTCGCACCGTGGATGAAATGACCGATTTTATTGTGGGGAAAGTCCTGGACGTCCTGGGGATTGAACATAAACTATATGCCCGTTGGGGCGAAATTAAGCCGCTGCCTTCCTGAACTTGATTAAGTAAGCCATTATCCCGGCCAGGGAGCAAGCCGAACCCACCAAGGTTGCGCCGATGGCCAGTTCCCGCTTGTGCCTTGATGCCCAATAGGCGAACGATTGGAAGAGCGAAGGCTTGGGCTTGATAAAGCTAAACAACTTCTCTTGCAATCTGGGTGAAGGCTTCATGCGCCTATAGATAAGGCTAAGCTCTTTTACAAGCTGAGCTAATTCTTTTACGTCTCCAAGCTCGCCAGGGAAAAGGTTAACCATTTCCCTTGCCCTTCTCTCGTTGCCGCTCAAAACTTCCTCGGTATAGCGGTCTAAGAATTCGGCAATCAGCTCTTCCATTTCCCTCCTCCCTTTCCACCTTCTTTAACACCTGAGGCCTCGGAATAGTTTCGGTGCGATGCAACCACTTAGCCTTCTGGGGGTTAAATTTGATTGAAGCCAATCACCCTTAAGGAGGTAAGCCATGACCAAGGAAGAGATTTTCCAGAAGGTGAAGAAAATCATTGTAGAAGTCCTGGGGGTTCCGGAGGAGAAAGTGACCTTAGAAGCCCGTTTCCGTGATGACCTTGAGGCCGATTCGTTGGATTTAGTGGAATTAGTGATGGCTTTTGAAGAGGCCTTTGGGGGGACAATCTCTGATGAAGAGGCCCAGAAGATTGTCACGGTTGGCGATGCAGTGAACTACATCTACGAAAGGTTTGCTAAGGCTTAAAGGCTGCTAAGGAAGCATGGCTGAACCTGGCCTTTCGCAATTGGGGGTGCCTCCCAGAATTGTGGGAGCGCCCCCCTTGTGAATGAAGGGGTTTAGGTGCATGAGTGCTTGGGAGCGGACATCCGTGTTTTCCCTCGCCTCCTCTGCTTAGGCTCTGCTGGCGTTTTAGACCCCACTCATGGTGAAGTTGCAAGGGGTGGCAACTTGCCCCTTTGGGTAAAGGTGCGGGAAAGACTCCCGGCGAAATTGGGTTAAAATTTGCCAAAGTTCACGAGGTATGCTATATTTGAAGCAAAGCCGGGCTGGCTCAATATAAAAGCAAGGAGGCGCAAACATGCCAAAGGGTAGATTTGTGGTAAGTTTACTCCTCATCGTGGCCCTTTCAGTCGCCTTACTTCCCCAAGCTTTCGCCAGCCCTCCTCCTCAAAAGCCTCCCTTTGAGTCTGAAAGGGCACAAGGCGCAGGGTTATCTGATAAGGCTTTAACTAAACTGGCCCCCGAACTCCGCCCCATCGCCAAGGCCCGCAGCCCCGAACCGGTCCTGGTGACGGTCTTAATGCAGGCCGGGACTAAGGTTGAGCCTTACTTCCAGCGGGTAGTCGTGCGCAAGCCTTTGCGCGATCTTCAGTGGGCTACGGGCGAGATCCGTGGGGCCAACCTCCTCAAACTGGCCAGCCTCCCTGGCGTCATCTCCGTGGTCTCCTTCCAGTCCTACGCGCCCGTTCCGGCCCCCGATGATGACTTCCGGGGAGGAATCGGCTACCGGCCGCCTTCCCTCAAGCTGGAGAAGGGCAAGGGGGCCAAGGTAAAGGAGGCCCTGCGCAAACTCACTGCGGGTATGAGCCCGGAGCAGGTGCGGGAGAAACTCCGAACAGATCCCACTTTCCGGGCCAAGGTTGGTGAGATTTTGGGGCGACCGCTTCTGGAGCGCCCGGTCCTGCCGGAGAAGCCTTCCTTGCCTTCCAAAGGCGGAATCCAACCCGCCACCATTAAGGTCAAAGATGTCCACGGTGCCTCTGCGGCGTGGGCTAAAGGCTATACCGGCGCCGGCGTGGTAGCAGCTGTGGTGGATACTGGCGTGGACTTCGCCCACCCTGACCTCCAGGGCACCCAGGCCCGCGTCCCCTCCGGCCCCTATGCGGGTTGGCCCTACTCCTACGACACCCTCTCCGGCGTGTATTATGCTTTTGGGGAACCCACCATCGGGCCGGATACGTACTGGGATGTGGTGGGCAATACCTACTACGCCCACACCCTGCCGGTAGAAAGCCCCACATGCAACGGCATCACCTGCACGGCCAATCTGGAAATTGACTTCGGCTCTGATGCGGGTTGGCCTTGGCCTCCGGTGGTCCTCCCCTTCGTCTGGCCCGATAAATCCAAGAGCGGCCGGTACTACTACACCGTCCACCCGGACTTCCCACTGCTGGAGGCGGGCTATTACCTCGGCCTGGGCTATGCTTACACTGACATCGCCCCCGCCGCCGTCATCGTGGCTGATGAGGCCGCCGCCGGGGTCTACGATACGGTCTACGTGGACGCCGACTTTGACCAGGACCTGACCAACAACAAGCCGATGCGCAAGGGGGACGAACTGGCCGGCGTGGACCTCTATGATGCGGCCGGGAACCCCGGCACCGACGGCATCTGGGACCTCTCCGCCGGGATGCTGGCCTGGATCGCCGATGGCACCAATCCTCCACCGGGGACGAACGTGCTATTTGAGAATCCACCCATCCCCGAAGCTGGACGCCTGTTGGCCTTCATTAGCGATGATGACTCCCATGGCACCAACTGCGCCGGCGACATCGCCGCCCAGGGGGTGATCACTGACCCCGAGTGGATCGGTCCCATCAACCCCATATTTGGCGGCGCGGAGAACTATGGCGGTGTGGGCGGCCCAGTCCTTTCCGGCATGGCTCCCGGCGCCAAGATTGCTGCCTTCCAGCATGGCTTCTGGCTCCCCTTTGACTCCTGGGTCCTGGCAGCCCTGGGCTTTGACGGTGTTCCCAACACCGGCGACGAGGCTCAGATTTCCTCCAACTCCTGGGGCGCCAGCGCGACCATCAACGACGGCTGGGATGCCACCTCCCGCTTCGCCCACTGGCTCAACCGTAACTACGCCCCCAACCTGGCCTTCCTGGTGGCCACGGGCAACGGCGGCCACGGCTACGGCACCGTCACCGAGCCGGATGGCGGCTCCATCATTGACGTGGGCGCCAGCACCCAGTACGGGACCCTCATGTACTTTGAGCCTATCACCGACACGACGATGCTCACCTACGGCGACGTTCAGCCCTGGTCCAACCGCGGCCCCACCACCTTGGGGGACGTCTCGCCGGACGTGGTGGCCGTGGGCGCCTGGGGCACCGGCGCTAACCCGTTGAACATTTACTTCGGCAATGGCCAGGCCGCCTATGACATCTTCGGCGGCACCTCTATGGCCACGCCCATCGCCGCGGGCAACCTGGCCCTGGTCTACCAGGCCTTTAAGGAGAAAAACGGCCGCTGGCCCACCTGGCAGGAAGCCAAGTCCATCTTCCTCAGCGGCGCCACCGACCTGGGCTACGACGTCCTCACCCAGGGCTCGGGCAACGTGAACGCTGACCGGGCCACGGACATCGCCGCCGGGCTGAACTACGGCTTCTGGGCCGAACCCGCCCAGTGGACGGCCGGCAGTTACCACGGCACCGACTACCCAGCCTTCCCAGCCATCCTGCATCCCGGCGAATCCGACTCCCAGACCTTCACCCTGCACAACACCTATACCGACACCTTCACCGTGAATATCGCCGACACGATGCTGGAACGGGTGGCCGAGGTCACCTTCACCCTCTCCTTCCCGTCCTTCGGCCCGCCGCCCTTCACCCGCCCCACCTGGATTACCGACATCACGGACCTGATCAACACCTATAAACCTGACCTAATCCGTGCCCAGGTGGTCTTCCCCTACAGCGTGTTTGATAGCGACTATAACTACTCCTTCAACAACCGCTGGCGGGTTTACTTCTACGGCTGGAAGGACCTGAACGGGGACGGGAACCTGTGGACCGACACCAACGGCAACGGCCGGGTGGATGCGGGCGAGATTGACGATTACGAATACAACCGCTTCACCTACGGCTATCCCAGCGGCACCTACCTGGAGGCCAGCCTGGGGAAGGATAGTTACTCCCGCTGGCTGGACCCGGCCCAGACCGCCGGCAATGGCATCTTCTTCGGCGTCCAGCGGCGCACCGGGACCGCAGCGGTGACTATGCAGGTCCGCATCACCTTCTACAAGAAGGCCGACTGGGACTGGCTGACCACTTCCGCCTCCAGCGTGAGCCTTCCGGCGGGCGGGAACGCCACCTTCAATGCTACCCTCTCCGTCCCGGCCGATGCGAAGCCCGGGGTCTACGAGGGCGCCATTGAGGTGAGCCATGCCTCCCACAAGACGGTCATCCCGGTGGTGGTCCACGTGGCGGCCAATTCCCCCACATTCTCCTTCGGCGCCTCCTCGCCGGACGAGCCCATCGGGGATACGCCCTACGACAACGGCCACCTCTTCGGCGGCTTTGACTGGTCCTGGCGCTACGAGTCCGGCGACTGGAAACTCTACTACTTTGACCTGCCTTCCGGCACCGCCGGCCCGGGCAAGGCCATGGTGGTGGACACCCAGTGGACCAACCCTGTCCCGCCGCCTCCTCTGCCAACCCCTATCTTCTACGAGGACTTTGAGGGCGCCTTCCCACCGTCCGGGTGGACCCTTCAGGAGAACATCGGCTCCTGCAACTGGGAGAGCACAGCGACGACCGGGCGGACCAACTATACCGGCGGCGCTGGCTATGCGGCTGACGCCGATTCGGACTGGTGCTACTCCGGGATGGACGCCGAACTGCGGACGCCACCGATTGACCTGTCCGGCGTGAGCCAGGCCTGGCTGATGTTCAAGAGCGACTTCAATGACTATGGAAACCAAGACCATGGCTACGTGGACATCAGCACGGATGGCGGGGCCACCTGGACCACTCTGCTCCACTACGATCGGGCCGATTACCGCGCCCGCACCGAGATCATCAACCTCACTCCGTACGTAGGCTCGGCCAACACCATCATCCGCTTCCACTATGTGGCCCCCGACTGGGACTGGTGGTGGGAGGTGGATGAGGTGGGCATCTACCTGGAGGAGCCCACGCCGCCGCCTCCACCGCAGTACACCGATGTGGACACCTGGATCTATGCGGCGGCGCCGGACTTCTACTCCACCTCTGACCCGGCCTTCTTCGGCCCGCAGAGCGTGGAGCAGGTGGGCGGAAGCAATAACACCACCATCAGTCCCGGCATTTTCACCTTTGATACCGCCACCGGCGGGCCGCGGGAGGTGGTGGCTGGAGAAATCCGGGACGGCCTGGGCTTCATCGCCCTGCACAATGTCCTCTACGCCGGCACCCAGTTCGGCGAGCCCATCGTGGGCCAGGCCTACCAGGTTCAGGCTTCCCCCGCTCCGGTAGTCATCACCACCAGCAACGTGGTCAACGTGAGCCCCATCCAGTTCGGCGACTCCTGGGTGGAGTCCTTCACCTCCGCCTATACCCTCACCGAGGGCCTCGGCGTCCTGACCTTTGGCCTGAGCCAGCCGCAGAGTTGGGAGAATGTGAATCTGCCTCCCGGTCCAGATTTGTGTGACTGGTCCTACTCCTTCTCTGTGGCCAACGGCGGGTTGATAGAGGCCCACGCTTGGAGCACCAACATTTCCGACCTTGACCTCTACCTCTACAAAGGCACTACTGTCATCGCCTCTTCCACCACCCCCACGGCTGATGAGCGGGTGCGGGTGAAGCGGCCGGCCGACGGCACGGACTACAAAATCTGCGTGGACAACTGGTCCGGCACGCCCGGCACCTTCAACCTGTTCCTGCGGGTCATCCAGGGGACGGACCTGGTGGTGAGCGGGGTGCCCACCGGAACCATCAACGCGAACACGCCGGTTACCTTCACCGTCACCTTCACCAAGACGGCAGCTCCCAACACCGTCTGGGAAGGCCTGCTCTATCTGGGTCCGGCCGTCGCGCCCACCGCGCTGGAGATCCCGGTCACTGTAAAGATCATCCCGCCACCCACAATACTGCTCACCACCACCAAGACGGCCAGCGCGGAGTGGGCCAACGCGGGCGATGTCTTCACCTACACCATCACCGTGCGCAACCTGGGCAGCGACCGGGAGTACGTAAGCGTGGTGGACCCGCTGCCGGCGATGGTGGAATTCGTGCCCGGCTCCCAGACGGCCAGCAAGGGCTCGGCCTTCCTGGATCTCATCGCCCGCGAGATGCGCTGGACCGACTGGGTGAACGGCGGCGAGACGGTGACCATCACCTTCCAGGTGCGAGCTCAGACCGGCCGGGGCTGGGCGGAGAACACCGTCTCCGTCAACGGCAGGGTCAGCGCCCAGAGCCTGGAGGCTACAGCGCGGACCTTTGTTAACCCCTATCAGCTGTTCCTGCCGCTGGTAATGAGGAATTACAGTCCGTAAAGGGTGAAAGCTGATTAACCGGAGTCAGCCTGGTTGGGGCGGGGCGGTGTGCCTTAAAAGGGCGCACCGCCCTGTTAGTTTCGGAGGGTAAAAAGCAAGAGGGCAAGCCTTACAGCAGAGGCTTGCCCTCCTTAACCCTCCGGCTTTTAATGGCTCAGCTTACTTTTCCAGTGTGCAGATGGCACCAGGTTGCTTTATCCTGAGGGCAACAGTCTCAAATACCCGGAATTTGTGCTCCATGTTTGAGCTTTCCAGGTAAGCAGTGACCATGTCTTGCCCAATCGCCAGGTCCATGTAAACGGGCTTGGGGGAAAGAACTACTACTTTGTCTTCCGGAACAGCCGGGGTGAAGAATAGGCCCGCTTCGGCTACTTTTTTCACAAGTTCTACTTCCAGAAGGCCCTGGCGACCTACTACTCTCTGAAGCAGAGCATAGGCTGCAGGGTTCATGATTACTGCATAGGGGCCATAGAAGCCAGAGGAGGTGAGTTTGGCTACAGCTTTGGAGATGTCGGTTAGGGCCTGGCCTTCCTTTTCCCAATCGCCAAGGGGAAGGATTTGACGGCCAGAAGCGTTAAGTAAGCCTTCAAGACCGGTTTCTTCGCAGCCCTTGAAGATGAGCTCATCTTCTTCAGCAGCACAAAGGGCTGCTGCCGCCGCTATCGGGCCTATATCAAAAGGTTGCCCCCGCTCAAAGGCGTCCAAGTCCCTGGAGGTTATGGCGAAATCCCGGCAAATCATCACTAAAGGTAGGTGTTTGCTCAGCTCGGCCTTTATGGGTTCACCTTCTGCCAGCTTGTAGCTGTAAAGAGGCACCGTGTAAACCCCAAAGCCCAAGGGACCGTAAAGCTGGAGGAATTTTCGCCCTACCAGAATTTGGCTGGCTACTTCTTTTACCGTTTTGTCAATTAGTTCCCAATGGGAAGGACTTAAAGGCACAGCTTCGCGCATAAGGATGTGCTCCATGTTTAACCCTCCTCTTTTTTGATTAGGCTTCCTATGGTCCAACCGGAAGGGCTTAGGTGGCTTATCCTCTCCAAGAGCCTCTTGAAAAGGCCTTCATGATATAGCTCGTGGCCCTTCAGGGTTTCCAATAGTTCCCTCACCGCCGGCTCTTGCACTTTGCCCACAAAGTCTTCATATTTTTGGGCGGTCTCTGTTTCCAACTTTATATCGGCTCGGAGCATGGCTTGCACTTCACGGGCGAGGTCAACCGGGTGGTGTTCAATGGGTATGGGCTTACCTAAGCTGGCAAGCTTTTCCGAAAGCCAGCCCATGTGTTGCATCTCGTTTATGGCTTGAAGTTCCAGTTGCCTGGAGGTTTCCTCGTCTTTTACCAGGAAGGAATGGAACAGGTATTGCAGGATTGCGGCGTATTCGTGGCGTATACCCCATTCCAGGGCTTCCAGCACAGAGGGGGAAGGGGTAGGCGGGGTGACAGCTTCTTCGGGCGAGCTTTCCAAGCGGAACTTTTCCCCAAGTTCTACGAATATTCCACGGTGGCGCTCTTCATCGGCAAGGATGCGCTCCAGGTCTGAGCGGAGGTCCGGGTTCTCTATTGCGGAGATGTAGGCTCGGTACATGGCTATGGCCCGCTCTTCAGCTTGGACGTCTCTGTCCATCCATTCGGCCTTGGTTTCTCCGCCCAGGTCCGTGAAGCCTCGTTCAATGGTTGGGAGGCCTTGGAGCTTGACAATCCAGCGGGAGAGCATCCAGAAGTGGCGCATTTCGTCCCGGGCTATGCCTTCAATTTCGCAGGCCTCTTCCCCCTCGCCCATAGCGTAGGCATGCAGAAGGTATTGGATTACGGCGGCATGCTCATCCTTCGCTGCCGCTCTGAGCATCTCTACTAAATCGGCCATAATTTACCCCCCTTTCTTAAGTAGCTTCTCCAAACGGGCGTATTCTCCTTCCAGGAAATTGGCGTGGAAAGCTTCTTCGTCCCTGAGCTTCTCAAAAATGGCCTTTACATTGGGGTCATCGGCCAAGTCCATTGCCAGCTGGTATTTGTCCCGAGCGGCTTTTTCTTCAATAATCATGACCTTGAGGAAATTGAGCCAGTCCATGGTTAACCTCCGTCAGGAAATTTTTTTGAACTTTTCCCTGGGCGCATTGCAAACCGGACAGCGCTCCGGGGGAGAGCCTTCGGCTATGTAGCCGCAAACTTGGCAAACGTAATATTCAGGCGCGGTTTCGGCTACCAAGTGCTGGAGGGCGTGCTTGTATAGGGAGGCATGCTCTTCCTCCACGTCGCGAGCGTGGCTGAAGGTTATGGAGGCTTGTTTATCACCTTCCTCTTCCGCTTCCTTTATGAATTGAGGGTAGAAAAGCCCGCCCGCTTTTTCTTCCCTTTCAAAAGAGGCTTTGAGGTTGGATTCAGTGTCTTTGGTGACGACTTCTCCAAGGAGTTTGAGGTGGCGTGTGGCGTGGACGCGTTCCGCTTCGGCTACGGCTTTGAACAGAGCAGCTATCTGAGGATAGCCTTCTTCCTCGGCTTTTTCGGCATAAGCCAGGAGGCGAAAATAGGCCTTGGCTTCCGCCACGAAAGCCGTATACAGGTTTTGCTTTGTCTTCTCGCCCATGCTACTTCCCGATGTTCTCCAAAGCTGCCAATATCTCGGAGATATCCGGAACTTGCCGGATAGGGTATATCTTCTTGAACCTTACGACCCCCTCTTCATCAAGGATGAAAACCGCCCTTTCACTGAAGCCGTTCTTCTCGCGGAAGATTCCGTAGGCCTGAGCTACGCCTCCGTGTGGCCAGAAATCGGCCAGGAGGGGTGTTTGCTTAACGCCTATGGCATCAGCCCAAGCCTTCTTGCAGGGGACGCTGTCCACACTTATGCCCAAAGCTATGGCATTCAGTTCAGCGAATTTTTCCCGGTGTTTTTCCAAATCTTGCATTTGGATTTTGCATACCTCGGTCCAGGCCAGAGGGTGAAAGGAAAGGATTACTTTCTTGCCGCGCAAGGCGCTCAAGGTCACGTCATTGCCATCTTGGTCTTTGAGTGTAAAATCCGGCGCCAAATCTCCTACTTCGGCCATTTTAACCTCCTTTATCCTTCAAAGAATGGTTTCTCCCAGTCATCCCACCAAGTTTGGTTGGCGGTCAAGTATTCCAGGGCTTCCCGCAAGACTTTGTAATGTTTGTTTTCTTCGGCCATAAGGAAGCCGTAGAGTTCTTGAGCAGTGGGGATGGGTGTCTTTACCTTGGCTTCTTCATAGAGGCGATAGCTTCGCTCTTCCATTTTAAGGGCATACTCTAGAGCAGCTATGTCACCCTCAATGCTTGGGGCCTTATCAGCCGGAGGGAAAATGAACGGTGGAAGGAGCTCGGCAAGCGCTTCCTCGGGCTCGGGGAGGACTGAGATGTCAAGGCTTCTGCCCACCTCCAGGGCTTCATCCCTGTGCAGCCACGGTTTCCCTTCGCAGAACGCTTGGTATTCGGCCAGGAGTATGCGGAGGTGGTCTTCTTCCATCCGGGACAGATAAGAGAAGGTATTGCGGCCGCGCTCGTCGGGGCTCCTCAGGGCCGCTTCGGCATAAAAGTCCTTGCCCATTTTCTCGTTCTTTATGGCAATAGCCAAGATGGAGGATATTTCGTCAACCATGTCCCTCTCCTTTTAGGGAAACGATGGACCAACTGAGGGTGTTCCCGCTCTCGTGGGCTGGGCCCATCTGTGGCAGGATTGTAAGGGCTGAGAGCTTGCCCTTTTGCCCTCCCGCAGAGGGGCTATTGGGGTGGGGGAGTTGCGCTCCCTCCACCCCATTGGGACACTCCGGCGTTAGCTGGTCCCCAAAAATTTACTCCACTACTTTGATCGGGTGTGCGTATTCCCAAAGGCCGTGGATGTTGCAGTAAGAGGTAGCGTAAAGGGTCCCCGATTTCTGCACCTTCATCCAGAAGACTACTTCGTGGTGGGTGTAAACCGGTCCGGTGTTGGGGCCTTGGACTGATTCCCCGTGGGCGTTGAAGGCGAAGTAGCCGACATCGTAAGCATACTTTTCCCCTTCAGGGTGGAAATACACGCTAACCCAGCGGATGTGGTGTTCGGTGGTGTTAGGATGGGCTATTTCCTTGCCGATGCTTACTTTCACCTGGAAAAGCTCACCGGCCTTGACTTCGGAAGGGGCTTCAATAACTGGCACGTGCTTTTCAGCTTTCCAATCGGCTTTTTGGAAAAGCTCTCCTATCATGTTGTCACCTCCTTCAAGATTTAATCAAACGTGCGAATTTAGCTCCAAATTCCTCCCCCCTTTTGAGTTCCTCGTGGCTTGCTCTACCCGTGAAGGTGATGGAGTCCACTAACTCCCATTTGAGGGGCTCTATGATTTCCTTGAGCCTCTTCAAGGCTCCACCGCTCCAGCCGTAGCTTCCGAAGTAGGCTACTTTCTTGTTCATTACTCGCTTGAGGGCGGCCATTTCCAGCGCCTGGGCTACCGGGGGGAAGAGGTCTCCTTCGTAAGTCGGGGCACCTATTATGACCCCTCGGCGGACCCATAGGTAGGGGAGGATGTAGGCAGGGTGAACTCTGGCGGCATCAAAGATTTCCACCGGTATCCCTTCCTTGGAGACTCCTTGGGCTACAGCGTTCATGAACTTTTCGGTGTTGCCATACATGGAGCCAAAGATTAGGGTGACAGCAGGTTCTCCCGGGGAGGAGGCGTAACTTGCCCAAAGCCTGTAAAGTTCAACGATGGCCGAAGGGTTCTTCCGCCAGATGAGGCCATGAGAGGGGGCAATGATATCTACCTCAAGGTCTTTGAGCTTTTCAATGGCTCTGAGAACAGGCCCGCTGAACTTGGCTACTACGGTAACGTAATAACGGAGGGCTTCTTGCTTGTAGAATTCAAGGTTGGGGCATTCGTCGTCAAATATCGCCCCCCTCAAGGCTCCATATCCTCCAAAGGCGTCGCAAGAGAACAGGATGCGGGAGTTGACTTCGTAAGTCATCATGGTCTCAGGCCAGTGGACAAACGGAGTGTGGAGGAAGCGGAGCGTCCTTTGGCCCAGGTTCATGGTCTCGCCATCCTCTACAACTTTGACGTTTTCAGTGATGCCGCAGAAGGCTTTGAGGAGTTCCTTCCCCTTTGGGCTGACGATTATCGTGGCCTTAGGAGCAATCTGGCGGAAGGTGTAAAGAGTCCCGGTGTGGTCAGGCTCCATGTGGTTGACGACTACGTAGTCAATCTCCGTGGGGCTTATGAGTTCAGCGATGTTGGAGAAGAATTCGTCGGTTTTGATGTTTTTGGCTAAGTCAATCAGGACTTTCTTCTCGTCCAGGATGAGGTAGTAGTTATATGAGACCCCTTCCCTCTCTATCGGCCAGAGGCCTTCAAAGAGGTCGGTGGAGCGGTCGTTTATGCCAATCCAAAAGATTCCGGGGGCTATGGAAATCGGCGGCATCTTAGTCTAAGGGCTGGAACATGTCTTTGGTTGCTCCGCAATCGGGGCAGACCCAGTCATCGGGGAGTTGCTCAAAGGGTGTTCCGGCGGGAATGCCGCGGTCCGGATCGCCTTTAGCGGGGTCATAAATGTAGCCGCAAACTGAGCATTCGTATCGCTTCATGGCTGGCCTCCTTTCTGGCTAAGGTATTGAATTACAAGTTTGGCTTCTTCATCGCTTAACTTTGCGCCTTTCAGGCGCATTCTTTGGACGGTTTTCTCCCACTCTTCAGGTGTCTTTTTAGCGCTTTGAATCGGCGCAAGGGTGTGGCATTTTGTGCACCGTTCCCGGATTAAGGCCTCCGCATCCGAGGTTACCGTTCGCTCCGGCTGTTTACAAGCCCAGGTGATTGTAGCTAAAAGGAGCAAAATTGTCAAAATTGGGATTATGAGGTGCGCTCTCCCCATTTTCCTTCCCTTCGTAATAAGCTAAGGATCAATTTAGGGCTTTTTCTGGCGAGAGCAGTTCTGGCTGGAAGGTTGCTTTGGGTTCCAGGGTTATCCCCTCTCCCTTTACGCTTACCACGATGGTGTCTCCCATCTTGAAGCGGCCTTCCAAGATGGCTTCGGAAAGGGGCTCTTCTACGTAGCGCTGGATTGCTCGCTTGAGGGGGCGGGCACCGAAGTTGGGGTCGTAACCCTTTTCCGCCAAGAACTCCCTCGCTTCCTCGGTCAGCTCTATGGAGAGCTTTTGCTCTTCAAGCCTTTTGGCTAACTTGCTAATTTCCAGGTCCACTATCTTCTTAATGTCTTCCTTCGTGAGGGGCTTGAAGACTATTATGGCATCAACTCGGTTCAGAAATTCGGGCCGGAAGGTGCGCTTGAGCTCGGCTAAGACTTGCTCTTTCATGGCTTCGTAGCGGGTTTGGAGGTCCTTGATTTCATCCCTGGTGGCTTTGAAGCCGAGGGCAGCGGCTTTGTTCAACCTTTCCACCCCGATGTTAGAGGTCATTATCAAGATGCAGTTGCGGAAGTCAACCCGGCGGCCGCGGCCGTCAGTAAGGTGGCCTTCTTCCATTATCTGGAGGAGGATGTTGAATACTTCTGGGTGGGCTTTCTCTATTTCGTCTAAGAGGATGACGCTATATGGGCGGTGGCGGACAGCTTCTGTTAGTTGCCCACCTTCCTCGTATCCAACGTAGCCGGGAGGAGCACCGATGAGGCGGGAGACGGTGTGGCGTTCCATGAATTCGGACATGTCTATTTGGATGAGGGCATCTTCAGTGCCGAACATGAATTCGGCTAAGGCTTTGGCCAGCTCTGTTTTGCCGACCCCTGTTGGCCCGAGGAAGATGAAGGTGCCGATTGGGCGGCGGGGGTCTTTGATGCCTGCCCTTGCCCTGCGGACGGCCTTGGCCACGGTTTCAATGGCCTCGTCTTGGCTCACGATCCGTTTGTGCAGTTCCTCTTCCATCCGCAGGAGGCGCTTGGTTTCCTCTTCGGCTAAGGAAGTCACCGGAATCCCTGTCCACATTGAAACTACTTCAGCTATGTCTTCAGGGGTGACTAAGGGGAGGTCTTCGGAGAGTTCCCATTCTTCTCGGAGGGAGGAGAGCCTCTTTTCCAAGTCTACTTCCTTTAAGCGCAGGGCTACGGCTTCTTCGTAATCGCCGAAACTAAGGATTTCCTCCTTCTTCTGGCGGATTTGCCTCAGGTTGCGGAATATCTCTTGGAGCTGGCGAGCGTAAGGCGATTTGTACATCCTAACCCTGGCGGCAGCCTCGTCTATGAGGTCAATGGCTTTGTCCGGAAGGTAGCGGTCGGTTATGTAGCGGACGGAAAGGCGAACGGCGCTGAGGATGGCTTCATCGGTTATCTTGACTTTGTGGTGGGCTTCGTAACGGCTCCTTATGCCCTTTAAGATTTCAATGGTTTCCTGAGGGGTGGGTTCGGAGATGTAAACCGGCTGGAAGCGGCGCTCTAAAGCCGCATCTTTCTCTATGTATTTGCGGTAATCATCGGGGGTGGTTGCCCCTATGCACTGGAGTTCACCTCGGGCTAAGGCTGGCTTGAGGATGTTTGCGGCATCTACCGCCGAGCCAGCCGCTCCGGCCCCTACCAGCATGTGCATTTCGTCTATGAAGAGGATAACGGGGGAATGGCGTATTTCTTCTATGACTTTCTTCAAGCGCTCTTCAAATTGACCCCTGTAGATGGTTCCGGCCACGAGTGCCCCGACATCCAGCATTACCACTCTTTTGTCAAGTAACGGTTCGGGCACTTCGCCGGCTACTATGCGCTGGGCAAGGCCTTCAACTATAGCGGTCTTTCCGACCCCCGGCTCTCCGATGAGGGCAGGGTTGTTCTTGGTGCGGCGGGCCAGGATTTGCATTACTCTCTCAATTTCTTTCTCCCGCCCTATTACCGGGTCAAGCTTTCCCTCGGCGGCCAGAGCCGTTAGGTCCACCGATAGCTGGTCCAATAGGGGTGTGGTGCTTTCGGCGGGGCGAGAAGGGGGTTGTGGCTTGCTTTCAATTATGAGTTTAGTGGTCTGGCGCCTTATGGCCTCCAAATCCACCCCGAGGTTCCTAAGGACTTCTATGGCCAAGCCCTCTTCTTCCTTAGCCAAGGCCAGGAGGAGGTGCTCGGTCCCTACGTAATCGTGGCCGAGGCGACGGGCCTCATCCATGGCCAGGGCCAAGACTCGCTTGGTCCTTGGGGTAAGGGTGAGCTGGGTTGGGGTATGCCTTCCGGGCTTTATCAGCCTTTCCAGGGTGCGGCGGACGTGCATGGGGTTTATCCCTAACTCTTCCAGAACTTTGACTGCTACGCTGTCCCGGTCATGAAGCAGGCCCAAAAGGAGGTGCTCGGTGCCTATGTAGCTGTGGTTGAACCTTATGGCTTCTTCTTGAGCCAATTTCAGGACTTTTCGTGCTTGCTTGGTAAATTTTTCCAATTTATCCCCCATACTCCCTCCGAGAAATCTCCTCGTAATCTTTGCGCCAGTCCTCGCTGGAGCGTTCGTGCTCTGCCACCCTCTTAAGGCTTAAGCCCATCCGGCGGTGAACTGGGTCAAGGCTTATTATCTGGAGGCGCAGGACATCCCCAACCTTCACCACTTCTTTGGGGTGGCTTATGCGTTGGAAGGAGAGTTCGGAGATGTGGATGAGGCCTTCTATACCCTCCTCTATCTGGACGAAGGCGCCGAAGGGGGTCAATCTGGTGACGGTTCCTTCCACAAATTGCCCGACTTTATACTTTTCTTCCACCATGCTCCAGGGTTCAGGCTGGAGGCGCTTTAGGCTCAAGCTCACCCTGTTCCTCTCTTTGTCCACTTCCAGGACGTATACTTCCACTTCGTCACCTACTTTGACTACCTCGCTCGGGTGGGAGACTTTGGTCCAAGATAGCTCCGATAGGTGTATCAAACCCTCAATCCCCCCGAGGTCCACGAAGGCTCCGAATTCGCATATCCCGGTAACCGTGCCGACGCATATATCTCCTTCCTGAAGTTCCCGTAGGAGCCGGTTCTTCCTTTCCGCTCGCCACTCTTCCATGGCCAGCTTTTCCGAGAAGATAAGGCGTCCTTGCTCTCGCTCTGCTTCTATCACCTTCAATTTTATCTTCTGTCCGACAAGCTCGGAAAGGACTTTTGTCCTTGCGCCTCCCTTGTGGTTGCGGTAATGGGAGGGGTCAATCTGGGATATGGGGACGAAGCCTTTGAGGCTTCCAACCTTTACCAGCAAGCCGCCCTTATTGTAATCCACCACTTCAGCTTCAAAGGTGGCTTTTGTGCGCTTCAGTTCTTCTATGTAAGCCCAATCGTTCTCCACCTTAGCTCTGAGGATGGAGACTACGGCTTGGCCAGTGTCGGATTCAGGCCTTATGATGCAGACGGGGATTTCATCGCCTTCTTTGTAGTTCTTGAGTATTTCCCAGGCTGGTCCCGCCAGCTCTTTGCGGTGCAAGATAGCCTCAGTCTTAGTGCCAATATCAACCAAAACCTCATCAGGGGATAGCTTGACAATTACCCCTTTGACTATGTGCCCCGGAGCTATGTGAGGTATTTCCAGAAGTTCCTGGTAGATTTCCTGTGGCTCCATAGGTCCTCCTGCCCTTTGGGTTCAGAATGTATTATAGACAAATTTGGGCCTAAAGGCAAACTTGGGGCCGTTAGTTTCGTGTAAACCCTCCGGACCCCCATTGGCTTCGGCTTAGGCCAACCTTTGGCCAAATGGGTTAGCTTCAATTGGCCTGGAAGGCTTGCCACTTTGCGCAAAGTTGCCCATAGGCTTTATAATAGCTTGTGAAAATGGCCTTGGGGGACCTTAGCGATGATTGAAGGGTACGAGTTTGGCCACATCGTGATTGACGGGAAGAGCTATTCATCGGACGTGATAATTTACCCCGACCACGTGGATTCCGAATGGTGGAGGGAGGAGGGCCACAGGCTTTCGCCCGTAGACCTCTGGGACGTTGTCCAAGCCAAGCCGGAGATTTTGGTTGTGGGCACCGGTTACTCAGGCTTGATGGAGGTCCCGAAAGAGACCATACGCTACCTGGAGGAGAACGGGATAAAGGTGTTGGTTTACCGGACTGGAGAGGCTTGGAAGGTGTACAATCGGCTGCGGCAGGAAGGGAAGAAAGTGGTGGCTGCCCTCCACCTGACTTGCTGAGTGAGAGCATGGGGAAAAAGGCTATCATTTTCATGGCCGATTCCGGCGGTGGCCATAGGAGTGCTGCCCAGGCCCTCAAAGAGGCCTTTGATTTCCTTCAGCCAGGGGAATGGGAAGTCCATTTTATTGATGTCTTTTCCCTCTTGCCTTTTCCCTTCAACAAATCCGGCGGCTCTTACCGGCCAATGGTCACTTACACCCCTTGGCTTTGGTCTTTCTTGTGGAACCTCGCCCAGAACCGCTGGTTCCTTGACTTAGTTTTTGGGTTCTTTACCCCTCTGACCCGCAATGCTTTGCTTAAGCTCATCCGGGATTACGATCCGGACTTAGCCATTTCGGTGCACCAGTTCTCCAATGTGGTGCCGGTTAAGGTCTTCCGGGATGGGGGATGGGGAGGCTTCTTCGCCACCGTAGTTACCGATTTGGTCACCACGCCCCTTGCTTGGTTCTATCCAGGGGTTGATGCCTGCTTTGTTCCCACCCCCGAGGCCAGGGAGATGGCTTTAAAGGCGGGCATCCACCCGGATAAAGTCTACCTCAAAGGTTTCCCAGTCAGCTTGCGTTTCCAGCCTCCTGAGGATAAGGGGGAAGTGCGGAAAGCTCTCAGGCTTGAGGAGGAGGCCACTACCTTACTGCTCATGGGTGGAGGGGAAGGGATGGGCAAAATATTCCCCGTAGCTTTGGCGATAAACGAGGCCTCCCTTCCCGTTCAGCTCTTGATTGTGACCGGAAGGAATCAGGGCCTGCGCCGGGCGCTGGAACGCGTGAATTGGAAAATACCGTGCCGGATTTACGGCTTTGTGGACTTCGTCCATTCCCTCATGCAGGCTTCGGATGTGGTCCTGACAAAAGCTGGCCCTGGGACTATCTATGAGGCCATAACGGTTGGGGTGCCTGTCCTGCTCATTGATTTTGTCCCCGGCCAGGAAACGGGGAATGTGGACTTTGTGGTCAGAAACAGGCTGGGAGCATTTGCTCCCTCCCCGGAGAAGGTTGTGGCTGTCCTTGAGGAATGGCTTTCGGCCCCTGCGCTTCTTGATGAGATGAAAGCCCAGGCAAGGAAATTAGCTAACCCGAAGGCTTCGCTGGAGATTGTCTCTTTGCTCCTGGAAAAAGCGGTTCTTTAAGGTAAGAAGCCATGGAACAAGCTCCGCCCCTTTTAATCGTAATCTCTGGCCCTTCCGGGGCTGGGAAAGATAGCGTAATCCGCAGGATGAAGGAGTTAGGCGTCCCGCTCCATTTCGTAGTGACCATGACCACTCGTCCTCCTCGGCCGGGGGAAGAGGATGGCAAGGATTACATCTTCGTTTCGGAGGAGGAGTTTGAGAGGGTGCTCAGGGAAGGTGGCTTCCTGGAGAACGCCGTAGTTTACGGTCACCGTTACGGAGTCCCGAAGGAGCAGGTTAAGAAGGCTCTGGAAAGCGGTAAGGATGTGGTGATGAGGGTAGATGTGCAGGGGGCCAGGACCTTGCGCCGCCTCGTTCCTGAGGCTGTCTTCATCTTCTTAATCCCTGCCTCGGAGGAAGAGCTGGTCCGGAGGCTCAGAGCCCGAAGCACGGAGGACGAAAAAGACCTTGAGCTGAGGCTGGCCATAGCTCGGGAGGAAATGAAAAGCTTGGAGGAGTTTGATTACGTGGTAATCAACGCCGACGGCCGCCTGGATGAAGCCGTCCAGAAGGTAATGGCCATAATCACTGCGGAAAAATGTCGGACAAAGCCCAGGAAGATTTCTTTCTCCGGTTGACCTCTGCTTAAAGCTGGCATTTTCCCTGGACATGTCCCAAAATCGTGGGGTGGCGACTTTTATTTCCCCACTATCGTCGGCTGAGGGCCACGCCCCGAGGGGTTTGTCAATCCCCAAGGGAAGCGCAAAGCGCCCGAAGCATCTCCCACGAGGGTTGGGGGCGGAGCGCCGCTTCGCTGCTCGCAATGGCATTGTGGTGTAACTTTTCTCTTTCTCCAAGCGTATACCTTTATGGGGAAAGCTTCATGGAGGAAGACCTCAGCCCGGCTATCCGGAAGGTCCTTTCGGGGGAGATTGAGGCTTTTTCCGAGATTGTAGAAGCGTGCCAAGGCGCTGTCTACAACTTAGCTTTCCGCCTGCTTGGGGACCCGGCTGAGGCTGAGGACATAGCCCAGGAGGCTTTCCTGCGGGCCTTTAAAAATCTGAGCTTCTATGATTCCAAAAGGCCCTTTCTGCGCTGGCTTTTGGCCATAACTTACAACCTTTCCATGGATTACCTGCGCCGGCGCTCAAGGGAAATCAGAGCTGTGAAGGCTTTCTCAGCTTTGGCCGATAGGCAAAACCGGAACTCTGAGCCTTCAGCTATGGAGATGCAGGAGTTGCTTGGTAGGCTTGATGCCGTGGATAGAGCAATCGTGGTCTTGAAGTATTGGCATGGCTTTAGTTTGAAGGAGATAGGGGAAATTGTGGGGCTTGGCGAGGGGGTGGTCAAGGTCAAGCTGCACAGGGCAAGGCTTCGTCTGGCTGATGAGCTGGAGAAGGGGGGAAGGCGGCCTTGATTTCGTGTGAAGAGGCTTTGGAAAAGATGCTGGAGGCTTTGGAAGGCTCTCAAACGCCTGAACTTCTGGACCACTTGGCCGGCTGCGAAAGTTGCTTGGCTCAGTGGAGGCGCCTTGAAGCAGTCCACGCTCTGCTGGAGAGCGCCCCTGCGCTCAATCCTTCGCCTGAATTCAAAGCCAAAGTGATGGCTGCTGTCCGGAGGGAAGTGGCTTTAAAGAGGGCTATCAAAGCCCTGGTCGCATCCCCGCTGGTCTTTTTTGCGGCAGCAGCTTTGGCCATCGGCTTGGTTGCCCTGGCCCTCAGGCTATGGGATTTGCTCCTGGCTTTCCGGATTTTGCTGGAAATGGCTCTGAGCTGGCTCTGGCGTCTGAAGTGGCTTGTGAAGTTGGCCTTGGAGGTGCTCCTTGTTTCCTCCAGGCTTACTTTCTACTTTGCCCTGGTGTGGCTAATGCTTTTGGCCGTTTTCGCTAAATTTGTCAAAAGAGAGGTGCAAAATGAAGTGGCTTAAAGCAATAATCTCCATTGCAGTTCTCCTCCTCATCCTTGGCCTCAGTTTCTACCCGGCCTTGGCCTTTGAGGGGCGAGGGGGAGAAAAGGTAGTGATTGAAGAAGGGGAAACGGTTGAGGATGACCTCTTCGTGAGCGCGCGGGAGTTCATCCTGAAGGGCAGGGTCAAAGTGGACTTGGCCGTCTTAGCTCAGAATGTGAGGATTGAGAAGACTGCGGTTGTGGAAGGCGACCTTTACGCTGCCGGGCAAACCGTAGAGGTTGAGGGGAAAGTCAAAGGCGACATATACGCTTCTGGGCAGACCATAAAGCTTGGAGGAGAAGTGGATGATGACATCATAGCAGCGGGCTATGCCCTCTCTGTGGCCGGCAAAGCCGGAGGGGATTTCATAGGGGCAGGTTTCAGCGTTGACCTTCCCGGTTCCCTTGGCAAAGATTTCCTGTTCTTCGGCTACCAGGCACTTTTGGCTGGCGATGTCGGCCGGAACGCCAAGTTTGCCGGCAACGGGATAAAGATAAGCGGCCGCGTAGGAGGAAATGTTGAGGTAGATGTGAGCGAAGCCGAAGAAGGTGGGCTTCCCCCTGGTTTCCCATTCTACTCTGGCCTTCCCACTGTCCCCATCGTTCCTCCTGGGCTTACTTTGGAGGAAGGGGCTCGCATCGGTGGGGAGTTGCGTTACACCGCCAAGGAGGAAGCCCGGATACCGGCTGGAGTTGTTAGAGGTGAGGTTAAATTCAAGAAATACGAACGGCCGAAGAAGGTAGCCCCTCCGCTTCGCGTGCGGGCGATGAGGTGGGGGCTTGAGCGCTTGCGCTACTTCGTTAGCCTCTTCATCGTTGGCGCGGTCATGCTCCTGGCCGTTCCAAGCTGGACCCGCCGCATGGCCGATAGCATTAAGGCTAAGCCTCTGCCAAGCCTCGGGTGGGGGGTAGTGGTCTTGTTAGCCTTCGCTTTTCTGATTTTGGTGGTCGGGATAATCACTGTGGTAGTGAGCCTGTTCTTAAGGCTTCTCACCCTATCGGGGCTTGCGCGCTGGTCTTTCCTCACCGGTTTTATGGCTGGTGCTGCGGGCTTTCTGAGCCTGGGGTTAAGCTGGGTTTACATAACCAGGGTATTGGCGAGCATCGCCATTGGGGCTGCCATCCTCCAAGCTTTCAGGAGCCAGGCAGCGAGCGGGAGGTGGTGGCCGTTCGTGTTGGGGGTTGTGGTCCTGGTGCTTGTAACCTCTATCCCTATCCTGGGAAGGCTTATATCCTGGCTGGCATCCCTTGCCGGTCTTGGCTCTTTCTGGCTGTGGGTGAGGGGAAAACCTGCGGAAGCGCCCACTGCAGCGGCTTAGGAGGTAAGCATGGGAAAGAAATTGGCTTTGAGCCTGATTTTGGCCCTTATCCTCTGGGGTATAGCCCTGCCAGCCTTTGCCGAAGGGGGGAAGGTGCTCTTCGGGGAGAGCTTCACCCTGAGGAAGGGGGAAACTTACGTTGGCGATGTGGTCATCTTCGGAGGCAACCTTAACCTTGAGGAAGGAAGCCTCCTTAAGGGGGATGCGGCGGTATTCGGAGGGATAGCGAAAATAGCTGGGACACTGAAAGGCGATCTGGCTGTTTTCGGAGGAGGCGTCTGGGTTGAGAGCACGGGAAGGATTGAGGGGGATGTGGCAATAATGGGAGGTAAGCTGGAGAAGGAGGAAGGGGCCATGATAACGGGAGAGGTTACAGAGATGGGGGGCTTGAGCTGGCCCAAAGGCCCCTTCCTCCTCCCTGTGCCCCTTTACCCCCGGTATCGGCCTTTTGAGGACCTCTTCGGCTGGCTCTTGGGGAGGGGCGTGCGTTTCTTCCTCACACTCTTGGCCCTCATGGCTGCTTCGGTTCTCATAATTAGCCTGTGGCCGGAGCAAGTTCAGGCTGTTGCCGAAACTGTGACCAAGGCCCCCTTGGAAAGCGGAGGAATAGGCTTGGCCGCTATCGTCCTGGGTGTTCCGGTGGGCCTTGTGCTCCTAATCGCTGCCTGCCTCGGGCTTTTGGTCTGGCTTGCCTTGCTCATAGCAGGGCTTTTCGGCCTGACTGCTCTGGCTTATGAGGTTGGGAAGAGAGTGCTGGAGCGCGCCGGGGCCAGCGAAACTTCGCCCATTTTCCAAGTCCTCCTTGGCGTTGCCTTCATCCAGGTTCTGGACCTAATCCCTTGCCTTGGCTCATTGCTTCTGCTTGTGGTATATTCTCTGGGGATAGGAGCCGTAATCCTAAGCCGGTTCGGTACTTACCGTGGATACTGGGCCAAGGAGGGGGCTGGTGGAGCAAGCGGTATTAGCTGAGGGGCTTACCAAGAAATTCGGCGATTTCACGGCGGTTGACCACATAAGCTTCAGCGTAAAGCGGGGGGAAATCTTCGGCTTCCTGGGGCCGAACGGGGCCGGGAAAACTACTACCATAAGGATGCTTCTCGGCCTTCTTCGCCCAACCGAGGGGCGGGCTTTAGTGCTGGGTTTTGATTCGCAAAGAGAGACCGAAGAAGTGCGCAAGCGCGTCGGCTACATGACCCAGAAGTTCAGCCTCTACCAAGACCTTACGGTGGTGGAGAATCTGCGCTTCTACGGCAGCGTTTACGGGCTCAAGGGGAAAGTTTTGGAGGAAAGGGTGGAGTATGCGGTAGAGATGGCTGGGCTTAAAGGGAGGGAAGGAGAGGTTACGGCCAATCTCTCCGGGGGATGGAAGCAGAGGCTTGCCTTCGGTTGTGCCATCTTGCATCAGCCCGAAATGCTCTTTCTGGACGAGCCCACGGCCGGCGTTGACCCAATATCCCGGAGGGCCTTCTGGGACCTTATCTACGAATTTGCCGATAGAGGGGTAACCATCCTGGTCACAACCCACTACATGGACGAGGCTGAGCACTGCCACAACTTAGTCCTTATCCACAATGGCCGGATAGTGGCTCAAGGTTCTCCGCGGGAGCTCAAGGCTGGGATGGAGGGGAGCGTTCTGGAGATAAGGTGCGATGATTACCAAAAAGCCCTGGAAATCCTAAGGGGTCAAGCTTTGCCGGCCGAGCCTTTCTCTCCTGAACACCCCTTCTTAGCTTTGAGGGGCGAAGTAGCCCTATACGGCTCAGCCATCCACCTTGTAGTGCCCAATGCTGAAAGCTATCGGCCAGTTGTTGAAAGGCTCTTGGAGAAGGAGGGGGTAAAAATCCACAGCATAGAAACCATCCTCCCCTCCCTTGAGGACGTATTCATCACCAAGATAAGGGAAGCGGAAAGCTCGGCGTAGCACAATGTATTAAAGGAACCGCTACCGGATAGCCAGCCCTGACTGGCGGTCAAATATGTGTATCCGGTCCATGTTCAGGAAAACGCGCATTTTGGCACCCACTCGTGCCTTGGTGCGGGGATCAAAGCGGCCCAAGAACTCATGGCGTTCCGTGTCCAAATAGACTACAACTTCGTTCCCTACTAATTCAGTCACCGCTACCCTTGCCTCTACCGGGGCTGCCGAGATGCCTGGCGGGGCGAAATCGGGGTCATGGACATCCTCAGGCCGGATGCCGAAAATTATCTCCTTACCAAGGTGGCGCCGATAGAGCTCTTGTTTGGACGCGGGCATAGGAACAATAAAATCCCCGGTATCTATGTTGACTACCCCATCTATGCTCACCAATTTAGCATTGAAAAAATTCATCGGTGGACTGCCGATGAATCCGGCTACAAAGACATTGGCCGGGTAATTGTAAAGGTTCTGAGGCGTATCTACTTGCTGGAGAACGCCAGCGTTGAGCACAGCGATGCGCGTACCCAAGGTCATTGCTTCTATTTGGTCATGAGTCACATAGATAAAAGTAGTGCCCAGACGCTGGTGGAGTTTGGAGAGCTCGGCGCGGGCCTGCACTCGTAGTTTGGCATCCAGGTTAGAAAGAGGCTCGTCCATCAGGAAAACTGCTGGCTCCCGGACAATGGCCCGCCCGAGAGCTACCCGTTGCCGTTCACCGCCAGAAAGTTGCTTCGGCTTACGGTCCAAAAGATGCTCAATCCCAAGGATGTGCGCCACTTCCCGAACACGTCGGTCAATTTCCTTCTTGGGGAATTTGCGCATTTTCAACGCGAAGGCCATGTTCTCATAGACGGTCATATGAGGATAGAGCGCGTAGGACTGGAAGACCATCGCGACGTTCCGGTCTTTTGGAGGTACGTCATTCACCAGCCGGTCTCCGATGTAGAGGTTGCCGGAAGTCGGTTCCTCTAACCCAGCCAGAAGCCGTAGTGCGGTGGTTTTGCCACAACCCGACGGGCCGACAAAGACCATGAACTCCCCATCTTCAATGTGAATGGTTAAGTCATTGACGGCAATGACATCCCCAAATTTTTTGGTAACATGGTCATAAGTTACGCTTGCCATCCCGCTCCCCCTTGCCAGTAACCCCCGCTTAGAGAGCATCTTGCCTGTTTGGCTTAATTATACAATGGAACGAAATTTTTGCCAATCACTTACCCAAAGCATAAAAAGACTACCCTCCGCCACGTTGTCGGAGGCACGAGCTTTTATGCTGGCTAATTTTGGGTAAAACCTCATAAGCGCCAACTAAAATTTTGAGGTCACCCTTTTAACGCGCCAGCAAGTACACCTCTGATGAAGTATTGTCCTAACGCAAGGAAGAATACAAGGGGGACGAGTAAAGCAATTAAAGCCGCTGCCATCTGGAGGTTGTAAAGTGCGAGAAAGCTCCCTTTTATCTCAGCCAGTTTAACCTGAATAGTCATCGTGTAAGGTGTTGAAAGCGTCAATGCCAGCAGGAACTCATTCCATACCTGAGTAAAGACAATGATAGCGGTGGAAGCGTAAGCAGGTAAGGCGACGGGTGAAATGATTCTAAAGAAGATTTGTATTCTGGAGGCCCCATCTACTTCAGCTGCCTCCTCAAGTTCTCTGGGAATTGCGGTGAAGAAAGTTCCCATTAAGACCGAAGCCAGAGGTACATTCAATACCAAATAGCTGGCAATTAGCCCGAAATAAGTTAGGGCAAGCTTCGTTTTGGCCATGATTTGGACTAAAGGGATAAGTATCACCTGATACGGCAGGTATAGAGCAATGCCAACAAGGATAAAGAGGACTTTGGCCAAAAGCGACCGGGTTCGGCTGAGATAATATCCCCCCAATCCTCCAATAAAAACAGCTGCGGCTGTAACTGTGAACGAAATAATAAAGGAGTTTTTCAGGGAAGAGATTGATAATCTAAAGGCTTTGACATAGTTCTCAAAGTGCAAGCTTCCGCCGGGTAGCAAGTATCGCCTTTGGGCTATTTCCGGCAGTGATTTGAGTGAAGTGACCAATACTACATATATAGGCAACAAGTACGCCACGGTCAAGAAAGCGACTGTCAGCAAAACCAGAATGGTAAGGGTGGGGTTTTTGATTTTAAATCTCTTCAATCAAACCACCTCCTAAAGGCGTAGATAGTGTACGGAACTATTATGATAAAAGCCATGGCAAATATGATTACTCCCAGGCCAGCCCCCAGAGCTACTAAGTGCTGCTGAAATGTAGCGATGAACATATGGAGTGAAAGTACATCGGTTGAATAGCCAGGCCCGCCAAAAGTGACTATGTAAACGATGTCAAAAACCTTGAGGGCTGATATAAGCAGCAGCGAAACCAGAATTAAAATCCCGCCCCGGATATTGGGTATGATGATTTGGATTAAAATCCTTAGCCTTGAAGCTCCGTCAACTATGGCAGCTTCAACCATCTCTTGAAGTTCAGTAGTTCTGAATGAGGATTGGAGTATGATTACTGCGAAACCAAGATATTGCCAAATGAAAATCACGATAAGCCAATAGGTCGCAGTAGATGGGTCGGTAACAAAGCGCCCGGTGAGGGCTTCAAGGCCTAAACTCCTCAGGATTGTGTTGAATACCCCTTTGGTTGGTTCATACATCCATGACCAGATAGTTCCACTGACGAGGAACGACATAGCTGTAGGATAAAGGATTAACGTCCTTACGTAAGATTCAAGCCAGCGAACGGGCCTAATCTCTAAGAGATAGGCAATAAAAAGGGCTACCACTATTGTGGGCATAACCCCCAGGGCGAGCCACTTTAAGTTGTTTCTCACATCAACCCAAAAGCGATCGAGGCTCGCCATCATCCGGTACCACTTCAGGCCAGCAAAGGTGTAATTGGGAGCTACCCCAGACCAGTCCGAGAAGGATACGTAAAAAGTCCACAAAAGCATTCCGTATAGAAGAATGGTGGGAATCAAGAGGGGCAAAAGGAAAACTAAGAAATCTATGGAGCCAAATTTCCCCCTAAACCTCCTCTTGCGTTTCCAAACAAGCTTAGCGGCTTGAGTAAATCGGCTCAGTACGTGCACCTTTCCTGCTCCCTACCCCAGATTCCACAGCGCATATTGATTGTAAGCATTTTAGGCTAATAGGTCAAAAATGGTAGGGACGCCCGTTAGGACGTCCCTACCTCAGATTCCGGCACTGGGTCAGACCGGGAAGCCGGCTTCAAGCTGGATAGCCGTGTTTGTTTTTATGGCCACTGATACCAAGCTGCCTCTTTCTTGACATTGTGTGTCGTGAAGAGAGTGGCTACGGTCGAGATGGTCGCATCCACGTCAGGCTTGGCTATGAAGGCGGCGATTGCGTCCCAGTAGGCTGAGGTAAAAGCGTAAGGGGCAATGCTACCATGCTGGTCCAGGATTAACTTGTCAGGATGTTCACGTACGTAGGTCTGCAGCTCCTGGCGGATTGGGTCCGGGAAGTTCTTGGGGTCAATATCCAGCCTAGCAAAGAGGCCACCTTGAGTCACGTCGGTTGGGATCTGCAATTCTGGAGAAGCTACAACTCTCAGCCAGTCCAAGGTGGTCTTCGGATGCGGCGCGCCCTTAGCCAGACCATAGGAGTCGGTGTGGCCCAACAGGATTCTTACAGGCTCTTGAGGGAAGGTGACGGCGCCAAAATCTTTACCTGGCTGCCAACCGCTGCCCTTGATGAAGGCACCGATTGCCCAGGTTCCCATAAGCACCATCGCCGCATCCCCGGCACCAACCATGCTGACTGACTGGTCCCAGGTAAGGGCAGGGTGATCGCTATTGAAGCACTCGCTCAGTTCCTTTAGCCTTTCCAGAGCTTTCCTAAAGGTCTCGTCCTTTGTAACATCAATCTCGCCCTTGAACAGTTTTACGTAGTACTCAGGCCCGCCTACTTCAAGGATGAGGGAGTCCAAGATGAAAGCCGCCTCCCATTTCTCTTTGGTGCCCAGCGCTATAGGCGTCATCTTTGGCTTAGCCTTCTTGATGGTCCTGCAGGCCGTGATTAAATCGTTATAATTCTTTGGCGGCTTAAGCCCCAGTTCATCAAATAGGGCTATGTTATAGTACAGGATGTTCTGGATGTGGATGTTAAGCGGGACAACGTAAGGATGCCCTTCTATGGAGCACATCTTAGCCAGTGGGCCAGGTATCACCTTGGCGTAATCAAGTTCTTTCCAGAGGTCATCCAGGGGTACGAGAAAGCCGCCATCTACATAAGCCTTGAGCTCGGCGCCACCGAGCGTCTGCCATGTATCAGGCGGGATGCCAGCTGACAGTCGGGCCTGCAAGACGACGCGATGGCTCACACCGCCACCACCCGCCACTGGGTTCTCAACCACTTGGATGTCGGGGTATTTCTCTTTAAGGGCTTTGAACATAGCATCTGCTGCTTCTCTTTCCCCTGGGGCAGTCCACCAGTGGAAGATTTCCAGCTTTCTCTCCTCAGGTTTCGGGGTGGGGGTTACGACTACTTCCTTGGTGACCACCACTGTCTGCACTATCTTCTCAGGGGTTGGTGTGGGGGCACAGGCAAGCACCAGGGCCACCAAGGACAGCAATGCTAATGCGGCGAAAAGCTTATTCCCCTTCCTCATGGTTCCTCCTTAGAGCATAGGATTTACGCACTTCCTCGTGCGCTACATTTAGATTATAACGCGCAAACAAATTTTGTCAAGCTCCGAAAGGTCTTGCGGCGTGAAGGGGCAAAGGGTTGGCTTGTTCCTCTTAGCACAAACTTTGGTCAATCTTGCCTATTTTGGCATTTTCTGGTAAACTATGATAGCTCCAAGCCTTGGAGGTAGAGCCATGGCCAAAGGCAGCAAGGGTAGGGTGGTCCAGATAATGGGGCCGGTTGTGGATGTGGAGTTCCCCGAAGGGGTTGAGTTGCCCGAAATCTACAACGCAATTGAGATACCCCTTGGAGATAGTAGGCGCCTCGTTGTGGAAGTAGAGCAGCACATCGGCAATAACTGGGTCCGCTGTGTAGCCATGGATACAACCGATGGCTTACGCCGCGGGATGGATGCCTACGATACCGGGGCACCAATAATGGTCCCCGTGGGCAAAGGAACTTTGGGCCGAATCTTCAACGTCTTGGGTGAGCCGATAGACGGCCTTGGGCCCGTCCAAGCCGATGAGTACCGCCCAATCCACAGGCCTCCCCCGCCCTTTGAGGAGCAAGTCACCGAAGTAGAAGTTTTTGAAACCGGCCTTAAGGTCATAGATTTGGTGGCTCCTTTCACCAAAGGAGGCAAAACCGGAGTCTTCGGCGGAGCGGGAGTCGGCAAGACCTTCATCATAATGGAGCTAATCCGCAACATTGCCATTGAGCACGGAGGAGTATCGGTATTTGCCGGGGTTGGGGAGAGGAGCCGCGAGGGGAATGAGCTCTGGCTGGAGATGAAGAGGGCCGGCGTTCTGGATAAAACCGTGATGGTCTTTGGGCAGATGAACGAGCCGCCAGGGGTTAGGCTAAGGGTAGGCCTCACCGCTCTAACTATGGCCGAGTGGTTCAGGGACCAAGGGATGGATGTGCTCCTCTTCATTGACAACATCTTCCGGTTCGTGATGTCCGGTTCGGAGGTTTCTGCCCTCTTGGGCCGGATGCCCAGCGCTGTCGGTTACCAGCCTACGCTTGCAACAGAGATGGGCGAACTCCAGGAACGCATAACCTCTACCCGCAAGGGCTCAATCACCAGCTTCCAGGCCATATATGTCCCGGCCGATGACTACTCCGACCCGGCCCCGGTCTCGGTCTTCGCCCACTTAGACGCTACCATAGCTCTGGAGCGCTCTCTGGCCGAGCAAGGCCTTTACCCAGCCGTTGACCCGCTGGCCTCTACCTCCAGGATTCTGGACCCGAGGATTGTCGGTGAGGAACATTACTACGTGGCCAGGGAGGTCCAGCGTGTCCTCCAGCGCTACAAGGACCTCCAGGACATAATCGCCATCTTGGGGATAGAGGAGCTATCGGAAGAGGATAAGCTGATTGTGGCCAGGGCCCGGAAGCTGCAGCGCTTCTTAACCCAGCCAATGTTCGTGGCCGAGGCTTTCACCGGAAGACCTGGGGTTTACGTTCCGATAAAAGAGACGGTTAGGGGTTGCAAGGAAATCCTGGAAGGCAAGCACGATGACCTCCCAGAACAGGCCTTCTACATGGTCGGGACGATAGATGAGGCCGTGGAGAAGGCCAAGACTTTGAGGTAAAGGATGGGAAAATGCCCTTACGCTTGGAGATAGTCACGGGAGAAAGGCTGGTTTTTTCCGATGAAGTTGACATGGTGATAGCGCCTGGAGTTGATGGCCAGCTTGGAATACTACCCAAGCATGCCCCCCTTCTCACCGCCCTCAGCATTGGGGAGCTCAGGGTCAAGAAAGGCCAGGAGGAGCTTTCTTTCGCCATAGGCGGTGGGTTCATGGAGGTCTACAAAGATAAAGTTATAGTGCTTGCCGATACTGCCGAGAGGGCCGAGGAGATAGACATCGCTCGGGCGGAGGAGGCACGCCGTCGAGCTTTGGAATCGCTCAAGGAAAGGGGTAGGCTGAGCCGTGAGGAGTTCGCTCAGGCCGAAGCCAGGCTGCGCAAAGCTGTAACCAGGATAAAAGTGGCTCAACGTTACCGCCGCCTTCAATTGCCAAAGTTTGAAGAGGAAGAGGAGAATGTTTGAAAAACAGGTAGGCATAGACCTGGGCACTTACAACATAATAATCTACGTCAAAGGCAAGGGGATTGTCATCCAAGAGCCTTCCATCGTAGCCGTTTCCAAGAAGGAGAAGAAGATTGTGGCCATAGGCAAAGAGGCCTTGACCATGCAGGGGCGCACCCCGGAAAGCTTAGAGGTCATGCGCCCTCTCAAGGACGGAGTCATAGCCGATTATCTGGTGACAGAGGCCATACTCCGTCACTTTCTGGAGAAAGTCTGCGGGCGCTTGAACCCCTTCAAGCCCAGGGTGATGATAAGTGCTCCGGTAGGGATAACCAGCGTGGAGACGCGGGCAGTCCACGATGCCGGCATTCAGGCTGGAGGCGAGGAGGTTTACCTCATACCTGAACCCTTGGCCGCAGCCTTAGGCGCGGGCATGCCCATCCATACCCCTACCGGAAATATGGTGGTAGACATAGGTGGTGGGATAAGCGGAGCGGCAATAATCTCCATGAACGAAATCGTGGTAGCCGATGCCGTCCGGGTTGGGGGGATTAAAATTGACGAAGCCATCGCCTCCTACATCCGGAAAAAATACAACCTCCAGATAGGGGAAGCGACGGCGGAAGCGGTGAAGATAGAGATAGGGAGCGCTTTGCCTCTGCCAGAAAAGCTTCAAACTGAAGTCAAGGGCAGGGACTTGGTTACAGGCCTGCCTAAAACAGTTGTGGTCAATTCCGATGAGGTTACCGAGGCCATAGCCGAGCCTTTGAAAGCCATCGTGGGGATGGTGAGGCGGGTTCTGGAGAAAGCCCCGCCGGAGTTAGCATCGGACATAATTGACCGAGGGATGCTCCTTACCGGCGGGGGAGCTCTTTTGAGGAACATAGACCGTCTCCTCACGAAGGAGACGGGTGTCCCTTGCTATGTGGCCGATAATCCATTGGCTTGTGTAGCTTTGGGGGCGGGTAAAGCCTTGGAGAACTTTGACAAGTTGAGGAGAAGTCTCATCACTTTTTGAGCGAGGTGGAAGCTGTGGAGTACCAGCCAGAAATCACCCTTTTTACCTGCATCTATTGCGGATACATGGCTGCCGATACAGCCGGCGCTTTGCGCATCCAGTATCCTCCAAACACCAAACTGATTCGCTTCCCGTGCACTGGCAAATTGGACGTGCGCTACATCCTTGAAGCTTTTGAGAAGGGAGCCGATGGCGTTATGGTAGTGGCTTGTCCCATCGGAAACTGCCATCACTTCCACGGCAATGTCCAAGCTACCAGGCGGGTTCAGTATGCCAAGAAGCTTTTGGATGAGATAGGCCTTAGGGGCGAACGACTGGAAATTTTCTACATGTCCGGCGGGCAAGGAGGAACTTTCGCCAACGCCGTAAGCACGATGGTGGAAAGGCTCAAGAAAATAGGGCCAAATCCACTCAAAAATGGCTTTAAGCCTAAATAAGTCATCACCATAGGCAACAAAGATGGATGTTGAAGCAAAGAGCGTTTTCCTCCTTAATTCACCAAAGGGGACACAAAGCCGCTGGGCTGAGCGCGTGGGATTTGTTCCATTGGTTAACCGCAAGCCTTGCATAGCCTGGTGGCGCGATTTCATGGCAATTGTCATTGCGAGCGGCGGTAAAAAGAGTGCTTCGGTGGCTTGCGCCGCCTCGCAATGACCTTACGTATACTTAGGGAGGCAAAGATGCCTGAGGTCAAAGGCTCTGCCCTTGTAGTGGGTGGAGGAGTAGCCGGTATACGGGCCGCTTCCGATCTGGCTGCCGCCGGCTTCAAGGTCTACCTCCTGGAGAAAGAGACCGCCATCGGGGGGAGGATGGCTCAGCTGGACAAGACCTTCCCCACTAACGATTGCGCTATGTGCATACTCTCCCCTTGGTTGGTGGAAGTGGAGCGCAACCTCAACATTGAGCTAATCACCGGAGCTGAACTTATCCGGTTGGAGGGGGAGCCAGGCAACTTCAAAGCTTTAATCCGGCGCCGGCCTCGGTATGTGGATGAAAACCGGTGCACCGCTTGCGGCGATTGTGCCAGGGTCTGCCCCATATCTCTGCCCAACGATTACGAAGGAGGGCTTTCGCCGCGCAAAGCCATTTACAAGCGTTACCCTCAGGCTGTCCCCAATGCTTACGCTGTGGAGAAAGAGGGGGTAGCCCCCTGCCGAGATGCTTGCCCCGCCGGTCAGAGGGCACAAGGTTACATTGCCCTTATCCGTGAAGGCCGTTACCACGACGCCTTGAGGGTAATCAAAGAAGACAACCCCTTCCCCAGCGTTTGCGGCCGCACCTGCCATCATCCGTGCGAGGGCCACTGCAACCGCCGCCACATAGATGAGCCTGTGGCTATCATGGCCCTCAAGCGCTTCGTTGTAGATTACGTTTACACCCACGGCCCCTACGAGCCCCCGAAGCCTGCCCCGCGCACCAAACCCCAGAAAGTAGCCATAGTAGGGGCAGGGCCTGCTGGCCTTACCGCCGCCAGAGATTTGGTCCTCATGGGCTACGGGGTAACAGTCTTTGAAGCTCTCCCTGTAGCCGGAGGAATGATGCGCGTAGCCATCCCTGAGCATCGCCTTCCGAAGGCCATCCTCCAGCGCGATATTGACGACATCCTGGCGCTGGGGGTGGAGCTCCGCCTCAATACCCCTATCCGCAACCCGGAGAAGCTCCTTCAGGAAGGATACGATGCCGTATTCCTGGCCGTGGGAGTAGCCGGGGATAGGCCTCTCAACATTGAAGGGGAGGACTTGGAAGGAGTTATCCCTGCCCTCAAATTCCTCCGGGAAGTGAACCTCGGCTGGAGGCACAAAGTAGGCCGAAGGGTGGCGGTAGTCGGGGGAGGGATAACGGCTATTGATGCCGCTGCCGTTTCGGTTCGCCTGGGAAGCGAAAAGGTTTACCTGATTTACCGCCGCACTAAGGAAGAGCTTCCGGCCTACCGCTGGGAACTGGAAGAGGTGGCCAAGGAAGGGGTTGAGCTACTGGAAGGGGTGGCAGTGACCAGAATCCTGGGCAACAACGGCCGGGTTGTAGGGGTGGAATGCGCCCAAGTTAAAACTGTGACCAAGGACGGGGTAGAGCGGCGCGTCCCGGTTCCAGGCACCGAATTCACCTTGGAAGTGGATGCCGTGATAAAGGCCGTCGGGCAGCTTTCGGACCTATCCTTCCTTGAGCCTCCTTACGATAAGCTTTACGGTGACCTGGAGACCCTCCAGACCCAGATACCTGGGATATTCGCCGGAAGCGGGGTAGTGCCCGGCACTAACTTCATAATCCACGCAGTAGCTCTGGGCCACAAGGCTGCTCGGATGATAGACCGTTACCTCCAAGGCCTGCCCCTCAAGGAGGAAGAAAAATCCTGGAAAGTTGTCCGGTGGAGCAAAGAGGAAGCCCTTAAGCTGGTAGAAGAAGGCAAGGTCAAGCCTGCCCCGAGGGCCGAGCCTGAGCTCATCCCTTTAGACGAACGCAAGACCACATTCCGCGAGATGGTCCTGCCCTTGAGCGAGGAGCAAGCTCGGGCCGAGGCTGAGCGCTGCCTCCAGTGCGGAATCTGCTCCGAGTGCTTGGAATGCGTTTATGCCTGCCAGGCCAAAGCTGTTACCAAAGAGACCCACGAAGAGAAAGAGCAACTCATTGAACTTGAAGTGGGGGCAGTGGTCCTGGCCCCGGGATACAAGCCATTTGACCCCTCAACTTTGGAGGAGTATGGCTTCGGGCGCTTCCCCAATGTGGTGACTTCTATCCAGTTTGAGAGGCTCCTTTCCGCCTCCGGCCCAACCGAAGGGCATGTCCTCCGGCCATCCGATGGTAAGAAAGCAAGGCGCATTGCTTGGCTCCAATGCATAGGCTCCAGGGACAAGGAGCACGATTACTGCTCCTCGGCTTGCTGCATGTACGCCACAAAGCAAGCGATAATGGCCAAAGAGCATGAGCCTGATACCTTCTGCCAAATCTTCCTCATGGACATGAGGGCATTCGGCAAGGGCTACTTGGCTTACTTCAAGCGGGCCCAGGAGGAATACGGCATCACCTACACCCGAAGCCGAGTATCGGCCCTGTTTGAGGACCCCCAAACCAGGGACATTGTGGTGCGCTACGAGGAAGCGGGCAAAGTCAAAGAGGACCGCTTTGACCTCGTAGTGCTTTCGGTAGGGATGGAAATTCCGGAGGATGTGAAAGAGCTGGCGCGCAGGCTGGGGATAAAAACCGATGCTTATGGCTTTGTGGAAAATTCCCTGTTCAATCCCTTGGCGACGGGTAGGGAGGGGGTTTTTGCTTCCGGGGTTTTCTCCGGCCCCAAGGATATACCTTCCTCGGTTGTGGAAGGGAGCGCCGCTGCGGGGGCAGTAGGGGAAATCCTGGCTCAGGCCAGGGGAACTGAAATCGCCTTCCCCGTTTACCCACCGGAGATTGATGTTAGCGGCCAGGAGCCGCGTATCGGAGTATTCGTCTGCCACTGCGGCTCCAACATCGCTGGCTTTCTGGATGTGGAAGCTGTAACCGAATATGCCCGCTCCTTGCCAGGCGTAGTCTACGCTACCCATAACCTCTACACCTGCTCCCAGGATACCCAGGAGCTGATAAAGCAGGCCATAAGAGAGCACAACTTGAACCGAGTGGTCGTAGCCTCGTGCACTCCGCGCACCCATGAGCCTTTGTTCCAGGATACAATCCGCCAGGCCGGCCTCAACCCCTTCTTGTTTGAGATGGCCAACATCCGCGACCAATGCTCCTGGGTTCACTCCCGCAACTGGAAGGAAGCTACGGAGAAGGCTAAGGACTTGGTGAGGATGGCCGTAGCCAGGGCAGCCAAGCTTGAACCCCTCCACATGATAGACGTGCCGGTCCGCAAATCGGCCTTGGTGATAGGAGGAGGGGTGGCCGGGTTGACTGCTGCCCTCTCCCTCGCCCGGCAGGGTTTCCCTGTCCACTTGGTGGAAAGGGAGAGCGAACTGGGCGGGAACCTCCGCCGCATCCACTACACCCTTGAGGGCGATGACCCACGCGCATTCCTGGAAAAGCTCGTAGCCGAAGTCACCTCTCATCCCCTCATAACCGTCCACCTTGGCACCAAAGTTGTAGAACATTCAGGTTTTGCCGGGAACTTCTTCGCCGTCCTGGAAGGACCTGATGGCCGCCGCTTCGCCGTTGAGCACGGGGTTACAATTGTGGCTACGGGTGGGAGGGAAAATAAGCCCAATTCTTACTTCTACGGTCAGCATCCGGTAGTCCTTACCCAGCAGGAGCTGGAGGAGAAAATCGCTCAAGGCGAATCTTTCCCTGGCCCTGTGGTCATGGTTCAGTGCGCCGATGATTTGGCCGAGAAATACTGCTCGGGGATATGCTGCACCCAAGCCCTCAAGAATGCCCTTAAGCTCAAGGAACTCCGCCCCGATTTGCCAGTCTACATCCTCCACCGAGACATAAGGGTCTACGGGCTCAGGGAACGCTATTACACCTTGGCCCGTGAGAAAGGGGTAATTTTCATCCGCTACGATGGTGCGGCAAAGCCCGAGGTTGAGCCGAGCGATGGGGCATTGAGGGTTAAGGTGAAGGATGTGGAGATTGGGGAAGAAGTTGAGCTTAGGGCTAACCCTCTGGTCCTGAGCGTTGGGGTAGTGCCTTCCGAAGGGGTTGAGGAGCTGGGCAAAATCCTTAAGGTTCCGGTTACAGCCGAAGGCTTCTTCTGGGAAGCCCACATAAAGCTTCGCCCTGTGGACTTTGCCTCCGATGGGATTTTCATGGCCGGAGTTGCGCACTGGCCCAAGCATCTGGATGAGACCATAGCTCAGGCCAAGGCTGCGGCTGGCCGGGCCATTACCATCTTAGCCCAGGATACCCTCAAAGTAGGCGGGGTTGTAGCCGTAGTTAGCCCGGAGAAGTGCGTGGCTTGCCTAACCTGTGTCCGGGTTTGTCCTTACAAAGTCCCCCGCATTGAGCCAACCTTGATAGGGGCTGGGGGAATAAAAGGTGCAGCTTACATAGAGCCAGCCCAGTGCCACGGCTGCGGAGTTTGCGTCGCTGAGTGCCCGGCTAAAGCGATACAGCTCATGCATTACCGAGATGACCAAATTGAAGCCAAGGTTGAAGCTCTCTTTGCGGAGATAGCGCAATGACCGAGTTTGAGCCAATAATCGTAACCTTTGCTTGCCATTACTGCGCCTACGGCGCTGCCGACCTGGCAGGGGTGATGCGCTTGCAGTACCCTGCCTCCATCCGCGTCGTAAAAATCCCCTGCACCGGCCGGATTGACGTCCACCACATCCTCACCGCTTTTGAAAAAGGTGCCGATGGGGTCATAGTAGCCGGGTGCAGGATAGGAGACTGCCACTTTGAAAGTGGGAACATAAAAGCCACGAAGCGAGTCCAATACGCCAAGAAGCTGCTTGAAGAAATAGGCCTTGACAAAGAGCGCCTTGAAATGTATTATATGTCCTCGGCCGAGGGGGCCCGCTTTGCCGAGGTTGCGGCCGAGATGACCGAGAGGATAAAGAAACTTGGTCCTAATCCGCTGCGAAAGGAGGCCAGGAAATGATAATTGCCAACCGTAAGCCGTTTGAAGAAATAAAAGCCATGGTAGCACCTTTCAACCGCATCCTCATCTTAGGCTGTGGGACCTGTGTTACCGTGGACTTTTCCGGTGGGGAAAAGCAAGTTGGGATTTTGGCGGCAGAGCTTAGGATGGCCCGCCAGCTTGAAGGAAAACCTCTGGAAACAGTGGAACACACCGTCCAGCGCCAGTGCGAGTGGGAATTCATAGACCCCATTGCCGATATGGTGCGAAGTGTAGATGCCGTCCTCTCCATGGCCTGCGGGGTTGGGGTCCAAGCCATGGCCGAACGTTACCCCGATAAAATCGTCCTCCCCGCTCTCAACACCGTGATGATGGGGATGCCCATAGAGGCGGGGGTTTTTGTTGAGCGATGTGCTGGCTGTGGGAACTGCGTCTTGGCCTTGACCGGCGGGATTTGCCCCATAGCCCGCTGCTCCAAGAACCTCCTGAACGGCCCATGCGGCGGTTCCCAGAACGGCAAGTGCGAGGTCAACCCCGAAATTGACTGCGCTTGGCACCTAATCTACGAAAAACTCAAGGCCATGGGCAGGCTTGATGCCCTCATGGAAATCATGGGGCCCAAGGACTGGCGCCCCGCCGGAGGCGGCGGACCAAGAAAAATCGTCAGGGAAGAAGAAAGGCTGGAATTTATGGAAATGTAGGCATGGACGGAGTAATCGCCCGATTGAAGGAGAAAGCTGGGGAAATATTCGGGCCATTCCCGGTGGATGTGGCCTATGTATACGGCTCGGTTGCAGCGGGGATACCGCATCCCTTCTCGGATTTAGACGTAGCCGTGGTTGTGGAAGAAAATCATTTGGCTAAGATGAGCCTGAGGGAGCAGTTAGCCTTAGAGTTGAGGATAGAGCAAGCAATTGCGGATATAACCGGGGCCCAAAACGCCGAGGTTCGGGTAGTCAACAATGCTCCGGCCACTTTGCTTGGGGCCGTCACCTGCGAGGGGAAAGAGATTTACTGCCGAGATGATGGGCACCGGGTCGGATTTGAAACTTACGCCTGGAGTAGGTACTTTGACTACAAACCCATTTACCTGGCAGAGCAAAGAGCCTCCATAGAGCCACTATTGGGGGAGGAGGCTGTGGTAAAGCCGGAAGTGGTCAGGAATTTGCTGAACCGCCTTGAAGAGACTGTGGGCAAGCTCAGGAAGCTGGCTTCGTTCCCAAGGGAGGAATTCCTGAAAGATTTCACCAAGGTAGAGAGCGCCAAGCACCTGCTCCAGACTGCAATCCAAATCTGCATTGACATAGCCAATCACATAATAGCCTCGGAGAGATGGCGCACCCCCAGCGATTACGCCGATTCTTTCAGGGTCCTTTGGGAAAACGGAATAATCCCAGACGATTTCCTTGACACCGCTATCCAGATGGTTAGGCTTCGGAACCGCCTGGTGCATTTCTACATGGAGGTTGACTCCGAAGCGGTTTACTGGGTCCTGCAAAAGGACTTGGATGATTTTGAGCGCTTTGTCAGCTATATCCTAAAAGCCTTTGCGGAGGAGTTGAAAAGATGACTGAGCAAGCTCCTGTAAGCCGATTGGAAAAAATCTTGACCAAAGGCTATTTTGCGGTTACCGGCGAATGCGGGCCACCGAAAGGCGCCGACCGCTCCGTTATTGAGCGCAAAGCTCAATACCTAAAGGGAACGGTAGATGCTGTCAACATAACCGATTGCCAGACGGCAGTAGTGCGCATGTGCTCAATGGCCGTAGCCAAAATCCTCCTTGACCTCGGAATAGAGCCCACAATGCAGATGACTTGCCGAGACCGGAACCGCATTGCCATCCAGAGCGACCTATTGGGAGCCTACGCTTTGGGGGTCCGCAACCTCTTGGCCCTTACCGGCGACCACCAGAGCTTCGGCAATCACCCAGAGGCCAAGGGAGTGTTTGACTTGGACTCCATCCAGCTCCTCCAAATCGTCCACAGGATGGGGGAAGAAGGGGTATTCGCCAACGGAGAGGAGATAGAGGGGGGACCGGTTCGGTTCTTCCTCGGAGCAGCTGAAAACCCCTTTGCCGACCCGTTTGACTTCCGTCCTTACCGGTTAGCGAAGAAGGTGAAAGCTGGGGCCCGCTTCATCCAGACCCAGCTAATCTACAACGTTCCCAAATTTGCCCAGTTCATGCAGCGGGTGAGGGACCTCGGCCTTGACCAGAAGGTCTACATATTGGCTGGGGTTGGGCCGATAAAGAGCTACGGCGCAGCTAAGTACATGGCTACCAAAGTGCCGGGGATGGATGTTCCGGAAGAAATCGTGGAGAGGATGCGTAAGACCCCTAAGGAGAAGCAGAAGGAGGAGGGGATAAAGATTTGCGTGGAGATAATCCAGCAAGTCAAAGAAATCCCTGGCGTAGCCGGTGTCCATATAATGGCTATAGAGTGGGAAGAAGCCGTGCCGCAAATCGTGGAAATGGCCGGCCTCTACCCAAGGCCAGAAGTCTAACTTGACTTAAGGAGGCTTAACAATGGGGGAACTTGCCCAGCTGATTAACAAGGAACTCGGCACTAACGTTTACCTCTGCTATCAGTGCAAGAAGTGCACCAATGGCTGCCCTCTGGCGGATAAATTTGACCTTTACCCCCATCAGCTCATGCGTTACCTCCAATTGGGCCGCGATGATGTAGTCCTTCGCTCTCGGACTGCCTGGCTCTGCGCTACCTGCTACACCTGCAGCACCCGTTGCCCGCAGGACCTGGACATCGCTCGGATAATGGATGTGGTGAAAGTGGAGGCGCAGAAGCGGGGGATTCCTTCGCCTCTCCCAGAAGTTTACTCCTTCACCAAGGCCGGTGTAAACAACATCCGCCTCTTCGGCCGAATGTATGAGCTGGGGATGATGGCGGAAATGTACCTCCGGATGCTCCTGAGCAGGAGCTTGGACTTCAAAGGCGTCCTCCAGCGGGATGTGCCAATGGGCATAAAGATGTTCCTGAAGGGCAAGCTCAGGCTTCTGCCTGCTCGCCCCGGCAAGGCCGAAGGCAAAGCCCCAGAAGGCGCCCTGGGCTACTACCCAGGCTGCTCCCTCCACTCCACCTCCGCCGAGTATGACCTATCGGTGCGGGCAGTCTTCAAACACTTGGGGGTAAACCTATACGAGCCCGAAGGATGGATATGCTGCGGGACCTCCCCCGCCCATTCAACTGACCACGTCCTCGCTGCCGCCCTGCCGATGCAGAACATGGCAATATTTGAGAAAGCCGGCCTTGAGAAAGTGATGATGCCCTGCTCTGCCTGTTACTCCCGCTTCAAAGCGGCTGTGTATGACGTCCAGCGCAATGAGGAGCTGGCCAAGGCCGTAAAGGAGAAGACCGGCTACGAGTATAAAGGGGGCATCCAGGTATTGCACCTCCTTGAGGCCCTTGAAGAAGTCGGCCTGGATAAAATTGCGGCCAAAGTAACTCGCCCCTTGGAAGGGCTGAGAGTGGTAAGCTACTACGGTTGCCTAATTACGAGGCCGCCCAAAATCGTGCGGGCACCGCACTACGAATACCCGGTAATCATGGATAGGCTTGTGGAAGTTACCGGGGCCAGGAGCTTGGATTGGTCCTACAAGACCTACTGTTGCGGTGGTTCGGTTACCCTGAGCAAAACGGATGCGGTGCTGGGCATGATTCGCCGCATAATTGAAGACGCCCATGATGTTGGCGCGCAGGCCATCGTGGTTGCTTGCCCACTCTGCCAGATAAACCTGGATACCCGCCAGAACCTCCTGGGCCTGGATTACCAGATGCCGGTAATTTACATAACTCAACTCCTCGGCCTCGCCTTCGGCCTTAAGCCTGAAGAACTGGGGTTCCAGAAGCACTTCATTGATGTGACCCCAGTGCTGAAAACGGTAACGGTGTAAGGGGAGGTTCCCATGCTTGCCGAAAAGCCGATTTTCCAGTTCATGGACGAACTTGCCAGCTCCGCCCCAGCTCCTGGCGGAGGGAGCGTGGCCGCTTTAGCCGGAGCGATGGGCGCAGCCTTGGTAAGCATGGTCTGCAACCTGACCGTTGGCAAGAAGAAGTATGCTGATGTTGAGGAGGAAATAAAAGCCATACTGGGCCAATCGGAAAGCCTGCGCCAGGAGCTAATGAGCCTTCTGGAAGAAGATGTTGCCGCTTACACCAGGGTCTCAGAAGCGATGAAAATGCCCAGGGATACCGAGGAGCAGAAAGCAGCCCGGGAAGAAGCCTTGGAGAAAGCCCTGAAAGAAGCAACCAAAGTCCCCCTCAGGGTGGCAGAAGCTTGCGTCAAAGTTATGGAATTGTGCCGGCCTGTAGCTGAGAAGGGCAACATCAACGCTGTGAGCGATGCCGGCGTAGCTGTGGTCATGGCCGAGGCAGGACTGCGCAGCGCTGCCCTCAACGTGCTCATAAACTTGGGCTGGATAAAAGACGAAGCCTTCAAGAAAGAAGCACAGGCCAAGCTTGATAAGCTTCTGGAGGGCAAATCCAACCTCAAGGAAGAGGTCTACGAACTTGTAAAGAGCAAGCTCTAAAGGAGGTGCCCAATGCCTGCCCAAATCCTGGACGGACGCACCATTGCCAAGGAAATCCAGGCGGAATTAGCCGCCGAAGCCGCCGCTTTAAAGGAAAAATACGGCATAACCCCAACCATTGCCGTAGTCAGGGCCGGGGAGGACCCCGCTTCCGTCAGCTATGCCAATGCGATAAAGAAGACTTTTGAGAGCCAAGGGTTCGGCTTCAGGCTTCACGTCCTTCCGGAGACTGCCCCCCAGGAAGAGATGATAAAGCTGGTGAAAGACCTAAGCGCCGATCCCGGCGTCCACGGCATAATCCTACAGGAACCGTTCCCCAAGGGCTGGGACGAGGCCCGGATAAAAGAAAGCCTTGACCCGGCTAAGGATGTGGATGGGGTTCATCCCGTAAATGCTGGCCGGTTGGCCCAAGTAGCGCCGGTGGGGCGTCCTCCCGGCGTGTTGGATTACTTCGTCCCTGCCACGCCTCTTGGAGGGCTTGAGCTCCTTAAGCGCTACGGCATAACCATAAGCGAGAAGAGGGCCGTAGTGGTAGGACGCTCCAACATCGTAGGTAAACCCATGGCCATGCTTCTGCTCCGAGAAGATGCCACCGTAACAATCTGCCATTCCCGAACTCCGGATTTGGGAGCCGTATGCCGAGAAGCCGATATCCTATGCGTAGCCGTAGGCCGAGCTAAACTCATCACCGCTGAAATGGTCAAGCCCGGTGCCGTAGTGGTGGATTTTGGCGTAAACTTCGTTGATGGTAAAATGGTTGGAGATGTGGACTTTGAGGCTGTGAAAGAAGTAGCAAGTGCAATCACTCCTGTGCCCGGCGGCACAGGTCCTATGACTAACGCAATGCTGCTTAAGAACGTCTTGGAAGCAGCGAAAAGACAACAAAACCTTTAAGGAGGAGGAGACATGGAAAGGCGAGGGCTCATCGTAGAAAGAGTAGAACCTGTTCCCCCAGACATTGTAATCTCTCAATCGGCCAAGCTTCGCCCCATTGTAGAAGTGGCCGAGGAATATGGCCTTACCCACGATGACCTTGAGCTGTACGGCAAATACAAGGCCAAAGTCCACTTGGACGTCATAGAAAGGCTCAAGGACCGACCGAACGGCAAATACATTGACGTCACGGCCATAACTCCAACTCCTCTCGGTGAAGGGAAGACCGTAACTACCATCGGGCTGAGCCAGGCCCTCTATTACCTGGGCAAGAAGGTCTTCACCTGCATCCGCCAGCCCTCCATGGGGCCGACCTTCAGCATAAAGGGTGGGGCGGCCGGAGGTGGCTATTCCCAAGTGGTGCCCATGGAAGACTTCAACCTCCACCTTACAGGCGATATCCATGCTGTAGGGGCAGCCCACAACCTCTTGGCCGCAGCCATTGACGCCCGCATAATGCACGAAGACCGCTTGTCCGATGAGCAGCTGGCCAAGATGGGCCTCCGGCGCCTCAACATTGACCCCTACTCTATCACCTGGCCTCGCGTGGTGGACGTTAACGACCGCGCCCTCCGCAACATCGTAATCGGCCTTGGGACAGAGGAGGACGGGCGCCCTCGCCAAACCGGCTTTGACATCACCGTGGCCTCCGAGGTTATGGCCATCTTGGCTCTGGCTACAAGCCTCAAGGACCTGAGGGAACGCCTGGGCCGCATAGTAATCGGCACAGATAAGAAAGGAAACCCCATAACCGCTGAGGATTTGGGCGTGGCCGGAGCGATGGCCGTCATACTTAAAGATGCTTTAATGCCCAACCTCATGCAAACCCTGCAAGGAAGTGCGGCTTTCGTGCATGCCGGCCCCTTCGCCAACATAGCCCACGGCAACTCCTCCGTCGTCGCTGACCTCATCGCCATAAAGCTGGTGGGGGAGGATGGCTACGTGGTCACCGAATCGGGGTTCGGGGCGGACTGCGGCATGGAGAAATTCTTCAACATCAAATGCCGGGTCTCAGGCCTCATCCCCAACTGCGTAGTCCTTGTAGCCAGCGTCAGGGCCCTGAAGATGCACGGCGGAGGCCCGAGGGTTGTGCCTGGCCGTCCACTTGACCCAGCCTACACCCAGGAAAACCTTGGGCTTCTGGAGAAAGGCCTTGAGAACATGCGAGTGCACATAGAGAACGTCAAGCTCTTCGGGGTCCCGGTGGTCGTAGCCATCAACCGCTTCCCCACCGATACCAAGGCCGAGCTTGAGCTCATAAAGAAGGCGGCCGTGGAATTTGGCGCCGAGGCCGCTTGCATCTCCGAAGTCTGGGCCAAGGGCGGTGAAGGAGGAGTAGAGCTCGCCGAGGCGGTCATGGAAGCTTGCAAGAAGCCATCCAACTTCCGCTTCCTCTACCCACTGGATATCCCGATTAAGCAGAAGATTGAAACCATTGCCACCAAGATTTATCGGGCCGATGGCGTTGACTACTCCCCCGAGGCCGAACGCAAGATAGAACTTTACACCAAGCTCGGCTACGACAAATTCCCCATCTGCATGGCCAAGACCCACCTCTCCCTCAGCCATGACCCGAACTGGAAAGGTGCACCCAAGAATTACCGCTTGCCCATAAGGGACATCAGGGCCTCGGTCGGAGCAGGCTTCCTTTACCCGCTCTGCGGAGAGATGCGCACTATGCCCGGTCTACCTTCTCGCCCAGCCTTCATGGATGTGGACATTGACCTGGAGACCGGGAAGATTAAGGGGCTGTTCTAAACCAATGGGGGGGCCTTTTGGCCCCCCTCAAATTTGACAAATGCAGTCTAATTTGGTATAATTTGTGAAGGAGGAAACGACCATGGAAAAGGTGGTAATTGACCTGCCTTCAATGTATGCCGACCACCACGTGAAGAACGTAAGGGAGTTGCTTCTGAGCTTGGATGGGGTGAAAGACGTTTACGCCAGCTCCATGCTCAAAAAAGTCATCGTATCCTACGATAGCTCTAAACTTAACCCTGCCACCTTGGAAGCGAAGCTTAAGGAAGCTGGATACGAGCCTGGGAAAGAGCCTGAAGTTCCTCGCCCGCCTCGCCACATTGATGACAACTCCTCCTGGTTCAAGGTGATAAAGCGCATCACCCAGACCGATAGGCGCGACATTGAAATGGCCGGTGACTTCAGGAAATACTAAACATTGGGAGGAAAGCTATGAGCGGGAACGGGTACAAAAGCATAGATCCAGCTGTCCAGGAGATGCTGCGCATCGCCGAAGAGGAGGGTTACGAGACCGTATTCTCCAGGGCCGAAGAGATTAAGCCCTGTCCGATAGGGCGGGACGGCGCGTGTTGCAAGCACTGCTTTATGGGCCCATGCCGTCTGGTGGGCAAGACTACCCGCGGGGTTTGTGGCGCTACTTTGGATACAGTAGTAGCCCGCAACCTGGCCAGGGCCATAGCAGCCGGCGCTGCTTCCCACAGTGACCACGGCCGCGATATGGCCCTCACACTTCTGGCCGCCGCCGAAGGTGAAGCCCCCGATTACCAGGTGAAGGACCTGCAGAAGCTTCTGGAAGTGGCCGATATCCTGGGAGTTCCCTACAGGGACCGAGATGAGAAGGAAATAGCCCGCGATGTAGCCCTCAAAATCCTGGCCGAGTTCGGCCAGCAGAAAGGGGAGCTTACTTACCTGAAGCGCGCTCCTCTGCGCCGCCAGGAATTATGGCGGAAGCTCGGAATCGCCCCCAGAGGAGTTGACCGAGAGGTGGTAGAGCTCTTGCATCGTACCCACATCGGTAACGACCAGGATGCTGAGCATTTGCTCTTGGGTGCTATGCGGTGTGCCCTCGCCGACGGCTGGGGTGGCTCAATGTTCTCCACCGACATCACCGATATCCTCTTCGGCTCCCCTGCTCCTTTGAAGACCAGGGCTAACCTCGGAGCCCTCAAAGAGGACGAGGTTAACATCATAGTGCATGGTCATGAGCCCCTCTTCTCCGAGATGATGGTCCTCGCCGTCAACGACCCAGAACTGATTGAGTATGCCCGGTCCAAGGGGGCGAAGGGAATAAACCTTGCCGGCATCTGCTGTACCGCTAATGAAACTTTGATGCGCCAGGGCATCCCTACCGTTGGGAACTTCTTGAGCCAGGAGCTTGCTCTTCTCACCGGGGCAATTGACCTAATGGCGGTGGATATCCAGTGCATAATGCAGGCCCTTGCCCCACTGGCCGAGCAGTTCCACACCAAATTCGTCACCACTTCCCCCAAAGTCAGAATTAAAGGCGCTATCCACGTGGAATTTGATGAGAGCCGTGCCCTGGAAATCGCCAAGGAACTGGTCAAGATGGCCATTGACAACTTCCCCAACCGGGGCAAGGTGCGCATACCCAAGCACGTCTCCGAAGTCGTAGCCGGCTTCTCCCACGAGTATATCACATATGCCCTTGGTGGTTACTACCGAGCCTCTTTCCGCCCGCTTAACGATGCCGTCATCCAGGGGCGAATCCGTGGGGTTGCCGGCGTTGTGGGATGCAATAACCCTCGCTCCACCCAGGACTATGCCCATGAGTACATAGTCAGGGAGCTCATCAAGAACGACGTCCTGGTGGTTCAGACCGGATGTGGAGCCATTGCTTCCGCTAAGTATGGGATGTTGCTCCCTGAGATGATGGAGGAAGTTGGTCCTGGGCTGAGGGAAATCTGCGAGGCCACAGGGCTTCCTCCCGTCCTCCACATGGGCTCTTGCGTTGATAACACCCGCATCCTCACCGTGGCCAGCCAGATGGCTACCGAGGGCGGCTTGGGTGAAGACATCGCCGACCTCCCGGCCGTGGGTATTGCTCCGGAGTGGATGAGCGAGAAGGCCTTGGCCATCGGCACATACTTTGCAGCCTCCGGCGTCTACGTGCTGTTCGGAGTCGGCTCGCCCATAAAGGCCAGTGAGGAAGTCCAGCGTATAATGAGCGAGGGCTGGGAGAGGACCGTCGGCGGGAAGCTGGAGTTCGTGGAGGACCCGGAGGAAATCGTCCGCCGTGCTCTGGAGCACATTGACAAGAAGCGAGCTGCTCTCGGCCTTGAAGAGTACAACCCGGCCAAGTTCGGCAAGAGCGGCGACCGGCTCATGCTCCAGTTCTTGAAGGCTTTGGAGGAAGGCAAAGAAGTCAGCCTTTACAGCGCCAAAAGCTTGCTTGGAGCCTAAATTTAAGGCGGCGGGGGTCGTAAAAGCGGCTCCCGCCGCTCCGAGTTGAACCGTGGATGGAAAACTCCTGAAGGAGGTGTGAGAGATGTCCCGGTATATCGCCACCCGTGCCATAAGAGGCGCCAACTACATCGTCAACGAAGCCGAGAAGATGCTTCAGAAAGCAATCCAAGAACTTGGCCCGGAGGCCAAGGTAACCTTCCCCAACACTGCCTATTACCTTCCGGTCATTTACGGCTTAACCGGCATCCAGGTTACCAAGCTTAAGGATTTGGAAAAAGTCCTGGAGATAGCCAAGAGCCTTCTCCATCCCATCCCTGATGATAAACACTGGCTCCCCTACCTTGGGGAGACTTTGGACTGCGGTGCAGCCACGCTCTTAGCTGAGGAAGCGATTGAGGGCATTCGCTTCGCCTACGGCCTTGAGCCGGAAAAGATAACCTGGGGTGGGTACTATGTCCCCTCGGCCAGCTTCACCGCCCCTGACTTCATGAAGGGAGAAGAGGGAACCCGCCTCAACGGCCCCATAGACGATGCTCAGATGCGAGCTTGGGGTATACAGTTGGTGGACGGGCGAATGCCGGGCTTTGCGGCCATCGTCGGCTGTGCCAAATCTAACGAAGTGGCCGTCCAGATAATCCGCGAACTTCAGCAGCGCAACATCCTCATCTTCCTCTCCGGAAACGTCAACGGCCGTTCAATCATCCACCAGCTTATGGAAGAAGGGGTGGAGATGGGCTACGATACCTACATCGTCCCCTTCGGCACTGACACAATCTCGGCCATCTATGCATTGGGGTTCGCCACTCGCTCCGCTCTGAGCTTCGGTGGGCTGAAGCCCGGCCAAGCTAAGGAAATCCTCCTCTACAACAAGTACAGGGTCTTCGCCTTCGTCCTGGCCCTTGGCGAGGTGGACGACTTGAAGTATGCTACTGCTGCCGGTGCCATCAACTACGGCTTCCCAGTAATTGCCGATACCATCATCCCTCAGATTCTGCCCACAGGCGTAACCCAATATGAGCACGTCATCTCCATGCCCTTTGACGACATTGAGGGGAAAGATGACCTGGAGAGGGCCAGGAGGCTTGTGGAGAAATGCATTGAAGTGCGAGGAGTCAAGGTCAAGATAGCCAAGATAGACATCCCTGTACCGTATGGCTCCGCCTTTGAAGGTGAGAGGGTGCGGCGCCAGGACATGAGGGTGGAGTTCGGTGGCAAGGATTCCCGTTGCTTTGAGTACCTCTACATGAAGCCAATGGAAGAGGTGGAAGACGGCAAAGTTGAAGTCATAGGGCCCGATTTTGACCAGATTCCGGAAGGCGGGGCCATGGACATGGGCATAATCGTTGAAGTGGCCGGCCGCAAGATGCAGAAAGACTTTGAACCCGTCCTGGAGCGCCAAATCCACTACTTCATAAACGGTGCTTCGGGAATCCAGCACATCGGCCAGAGGGACATTGCCTGGATAAGGATTTCCAAGAAAGCAGCTCAGGCCGGCTTCAAGCTGGAGCACTTCGGCAAAATCCTCCATGCCCGCTTCCACTCCGACTTCGGCGCCATTGTGGACAAAGTCCAGGTCAAGATTATCACCGATAAGGACCTGATGGCCGAGTGGCTCCAGAAAGCCCGCGAGGCCTACAATTTCCGCAACCGCCGTCTGGAGGAGATGACCGACGAGAGCGTAGAGGAGTTCTACTCTTGCACCCTTTGCCAGAGCTTTGCCCCGAACCATGTCTGCATCATAAGCCCTGAGCGCTTGGGCCTCTGTGGGGCTTACAACTGGCTGGACTGCAAGGCTTCCCACCAGATTAACCCAACCGGCCCCAACCAGCCTGTCCCCAAGGGTAAAGTCCTGGACGAATGGAAGGGCTACTTTGAAGGGGTCAACCGGTTCGTAAAGCAGGCTTCCCACGGCACCGTTGACCAAGTAGCCATGTATTCCATCATGGAGAACCCGATGACCGCCTGCGGGTGCTTTGAGTGCATAATGATGGTAATACCTGAAGCCAATGGCTTCATGGTAGTCAGCCGAGAGGACCCGTCTATGACCCCGGCCGGGATGACCTTCTCTACCTTGGCAGGGATGGCTGGTGGTGGCCTCCAGACCCCGGGCGTGATGGGCATCGGGAAGTACTTCCTCCTTTCCAAGAAGTTCATCCGGGCTGATGGTGGCTTCAAGCGCATAGTTTGGATGTCCAGCTTCCTCAAGGAGACCATGAAGGAAGAACTTCAGAAGGTTTGTGAGCGTGAAGGTGACCCAGACCTTCTGGATAAAATTGCCGATGAGCGAGTAGCCACTACCGTAGAAGAACTTCTGGCTTACCTTGAGGAGAAAGGCCACCCGGCCCTTACAATGCCACCATTGTTCTAAGGCAAGCAAAGCCCCCTGGCATTGCGCCAGGGGGTTGACAACTGTTGGCGATTTTATTATCATCTATTCCAGCCAGGACGGAGCCGTGGGCGGTGAAAGTAAAACAAGCTTTCCGCTTTGAGCTGGACCCAAACCAAAAAACCCGCATGGCCTTAGCCAAGCACATCGGAGCCGCACGCTTTGCCTACAATTGGGGCCTGGCCCGCTTGAAGGAGGCTTTGGAGCAAGGCCGTCCCCTCCCCTCCGCTATCCAGCTCCACAAGGAGTGGAACCGCTGGAAACGAGAAAACGCCCCCTGGTGGGTGGAAGTCTCCAAATGCGCTCCCCAGGAAGCTTTCCGGGACTTGGAGAAGGCTCTTAAGGCTTGGCAAGAAGGCAGGGCAAACTTCCCACGCTTCAAGCGAAAGAAAAGCCTGGACGATAACAAAGCACGCCTTACTGGCTCCATCCGGGTCACTCCTCGGCATGTTAAGCTTCCTCGCATCGGGAAAGTGCGAACCAAGGAGCGGACGGACAAACTCCTTGAGCTAATCCAAGCGGGGAAAGCCCGCATCCTTTCGGCCACAATCTCCCGCGAGGCTGACCGTTGGTTTGTTAGCCTAACTTGCGTGGTTGAGCGGCCCGACCCCGAACCCAGGGAAGCCAGAAACCCGGAGGACATTGTAGGGGTTGATTTGGGACTGGAATCTTTTGCCGTGCTATCCGATGGCACTAAGATTGAGGCCCCGAAGCCTCTTAAGAAGGCCCTGCGGCTTTTGGAGCAGCGTTCACGTCAGCTTTCCCGGAAGCAGAAATTCTCCCAGAACTTTAGGAAAGCTTCATTGCGTTTGGCTCGCTTGCACCGTAGGGTTAGGAACATCCGTCGGGATTTCCTGCACAAACTCACGACTTGGCTGGCGAAAACCAAGCCAGTCATAGTCGTGGAGAGCTTAAATGTGCAGGGTATGTCCCAGAACGGGAACCTTTCCCAGGCCATTTATGACGCAAGCTGGGGTATGTTCCGGCGGATGTTGGAGTATAAGTGTCAGTGGTATGGGGCAAGGCTAATTGTAGTGCCGCAGGACTTTCCATCCACAAAGACATGCTCCAACTGTGGGGAGATTGGTCCTCCGCTTCCTCTATCTCAGAGGGTTTTCCGTTGTGAGGCGTGTGGGCTGGAGATAGACCGGGATTGGAATGCGGCGCTCAATTTGTGGCAATATGGGCTGGCCACCCTCAACGGCCCTACCGGGAGTTCCCTGGGAAGTAACGCCTGTGGAGAGGGGAGGTTGCAGGGCACTGGCCCGGTGCCCCTCGTGGAAGCAGGAAGCAGCCGGTCATCTGTTTCACCGCAGGGGGTGAAATAAATGACTATGAGTTGCAGAACGGCATTTCGCAAAGGAGGTAATATGGCAGAGAAGCTCGTAAGAGACATCATGCACAGAGGCGTTATCTCTTGTGGTCCTGAAACCCCTCTCCAGGAGGTAGTAAGGGTCATAGCCGATACCGACGTCCATGCCATAGTGGTCACAGACCCGGAAGGTTACATAAAAGGCATAATCTCGCACATGGACATCCTACCCCTTTACGGCCAGGACCTTTCCAGCTACAAAGCCAAGGACATCATGAAATCGCCGGTCATCTCCGTTCACCCCGATACTCCTGTGAAGGAAGCGGCCAAGATAATGCTGGAAAATAGGATTCACCGGGTGATTGTGACCGTTGAATCAGAGAAGGGCAGCGAGCCGGTCGGTGTTCTTTCCACTACCGACATCATCAGGGACATGAGGGGGCCTAAGTGGGTTTGGTATATGGGGTAGGCCTTCTCTTGCCCTAAAATTTTACCAGAGAAGTGGGGAAAAGTGGAAAATGAGAGGACAGATATTGATATAATTGATGAATATATCGGGCTTTTTAAACATAAATTAAGAGATTTGCCTTTCCCTTATATTATTGAGGTGAGTACTGGCTGCAAGGTTTATGCTCTTACTGAAGATGATAAGGAAGTTATAGAGGAGCTATTTAAAGTTTCTAAAGATGTTATAGAATGGGCTAAACTTCAGGATTTTACCGGATTAAGAGTTAATGAGATAAGCAACAGGCTTGAGGCTGAGCTTAGGGTTAGGTTGGGTGGTGAAATACCAGAGGGGAAAATAGCCGGCTATCCAAATATATTGATTGAGAGGGGTGGTAAATCGTATTACATTGAAGTTAAGCTCACAGATATAAGTAGGCTTAACAGCAGGTTAAGAGCCTTTTATTATGAACCTGCGGAGTTGGCAAAAGTTAAAAGAGATGCGTGGCATATCTTGGTAGGCTTTATACATAAGAATAAAATAGTGCAGGGTTTCAAAATAGTTGATCTGTCAAAAATCAAGGTAGCGCTAAAAAACGAATTTAATGCGGACAATCGAGAGCTTTACAAGAACATAGTTAGGGAATTCCCTTAACAGAGCACAGATAGTTTAAAAGGTTCAAGGATTCTTTCTTAATTCTTCGCTCGGCTATTTTTACATAAATTTCATCTATTTCAAAACCTATATAATCTACTCCGAGCCTTACACATGCTATGGCTGTGCTTCCTATCCCCATAAAAGGATCAAGAACAAGTTGAGTCTTTTTCAGTCCGTGGAGTTTAATGCACATTTCTGGAAGCTTGGGCGGGAAAGTAGAGGGATGAGGTCTTTCTTTCTCTCTATCTTGAATGGTTTCATACGGAATAAACCAAGTATTCCCTCGGCACCTTAAATCTTGGGTTGCGGATTTCCATCTTCCGATGTTGCTCTTGTCTTGATATGGGACACCTATAGCCAATCTATCAAGTTCAACATTCCCAGTTTTTGTGAAATGAAATATGTATTCAAAGCAATCATTTAAGAAACATTTACCACCTATGGGCTTGTAATGCCCAACAGCGATATCTCCTATAATGTTTGGATATTTCCCAACGTCTTTCTTCTGAATAGCTATTGACTTAACCCAGATTATCACGTTCTGGAGCACAAAGTGCTTCCTTAACCTGAAAGCAACTTCCCAAGCAATCCAAGGGTCTGTCGGTTTTTGTCCAATATTTAGAAAGAAAGACCCATCATTCTTTAAAACTCTTTTGCATTCTTTGCCAACTTCTTCCATCCAGTCTAAGTATTGTTCTCTTGGAAGAGTATCTTTGTATTTGTTATATTTTACCCCAAAGTTATATGGTGGTGAAGTCACTACAACATCCACTACTTCCGAATCCAGTAGGGTCCTCATTCCTTCTAAACAGTCCATGTTGTAAATCTTGTTCCTTTCAAACATCCTGCCTCCTTTCCAGATTTTGTTTTAAACTCTCGCTAAGCGTTCCGGTAGTCTCCCTGTGAAGTGTTGTTGTGCCAAGATGAGTCGCTTTTGTCATTGCGAGGCGACATGAGCCGCCGAGGCTATATCTTCCCACAGGTTGGGGCGAAGCGTCGCCTCGTCTCCTTCAGGGGCCCGCAATGACACCTTAGCAACACCACAGAAGGAAGTACCAAGCGTTCCAAGCGGGCCTTAACCATCCCGAATTCAGCAAAATCCCCTCAGAAAATTATAATACAGCTGTGGCGAGAAGGCAATAAGATTGAAAGCTGAACTTCGGAACCTAAATTAAGGCAGGAGATGAACCTCTTGGCTTGCCATTATTACCAAGCCCCTTGTTTGGGCCTTCCCATTTCGTCCCACCCCCTTAGGCGGTAGTATTCCTCAAGCATGGAGTCAAGCTCCGGTAATACCCCAGCTGCCCCGCCGGAGGGCCTTGCCTCTTTAAGCAGGCGTGGAGGCAGGGTGTCCGAGGCGCGGGTAATTCCCATTTCCACGTTGAGGGCCCTTTTCAGGTTGAATAGGCGCTCCCCTGTGGCCATAAGTTCTTCCCCGGTAATTTCCCACCCCAGGGCTAAATTGAGCCATCGGGCCAAGAGGCTGGGCGGAAGGTTCCCCCGGCCAGCAAATTTGCACAGCCCCAGAGCATTGTAGAGGGTCATGTAGTTCTGGAAATCAATCACCATCTTGGCTTTGCCCTTGGAGGAATGGGGGTGGTAATCTTCCGGGATGTAGAGTTCGTCAATCTTTACCCCGTAGCCAACCCAGTAGGTGAGGGATTCCAAGTGGCAGGCCCCCCGGTTAGCCGTAGCATAGTTCAAGGCCATCCCGGTGAAAGCCCTGGGGTCGTGATAGGGGACTTCCATGCCTTTGACATGCACGGCAAATTCTTGGGCTTGTGGTCCCAAAGCCTCAGCTGCCCGCTTGACCCCTTGGGCTAAAAGGGCTCCCAAGCCCCGCTTGTAGGCTATGTCTTCAATCAGGCTCAGGACTCCTTCCGGCTCGCCCCATTGAAGTGCGTATCCTCCGGTGTCCTTTTCGCTCAAAATTCCTTTTTCAAAAGCTTCTATGGCGAAGGCTATAGCTGCAGAGGTTGAAATGGTATCAAGCCCCAAGCGGTTGCAGAGGTCGTTGGCTTCGGCTATGGCTTCAAGGTTGTCTATGAGGCACATCCCTCCGAAGCCGGCCACGGTCTCGTATTCCGGCCCCGATACTACTACTTCTTCGGTCCCCCTCTTGAGTTTGACGTCTTTTCCGCAGGCTATGGGGCAGGCAAAGCAGCGGTAATCCCTTACGAAGATTGTCTCCCGGATGCGTTGGCCGGAGATTTTCGCGGCTCCCTCGGGCCAGCTTCCCTCCCGCCAGTTCTTGAGCGGGAAGTCGCCAAAGGCTTCGGCCCTGGGGACCCCTCCAGCCGTGCCCCAGAGGCCAAGGGCTACGGTGTTTTCTTTTATCCTGGCGTTGGCTTTCCGCACTTCTTCCTTGAGGCCTTGTTCATCGTAGTAGCGGAGGCGCATACTCCCGTAGGCTGCTATGGCTTTCAAGTTCTTGGAGCCCATGACTGCCCCCATCCCTCCCCTTCCAGCCGCTCTCCCATCAAGGCCTCCTATCATCACCGAGGCGGTAAAGACCAAGTTCTCTCCGGCCGGGCCTATCGCCGCTACTTGTGCTTTGGGGTGGGTCTCAGCCCTTATGGCTTCCGCAGTGCGGTAGACATCAAGCCCCCATAGGTTTGAGGCGTCCCGCAGTTCGGCTTGGCCCTCGGTTACCCAAAGGTAAAGGGGCTTATCGGCTTTCCCGGTGACGATTAAGCCATCGTAGCCGGCAAAACGCAGCATCGGCCCGAAGTATCCTCCAACCGTGGCTTCGCACCAGATTTCGGTCAAGGGAGAGCGAGCGCAGAAGCTCGTCCGGGAGGCAGTAGGGATGAAGGAGCCAGTGAGTAGTCCGGCCAGGATGTAGAGGGGGCTTTCAGGGGAGAGGGGAGGCTTACGGTAAGCCTCATCCCGACGGAAAAGCTCGGCGGCAAGCCCGCTCCCCATCAGGAATTCTCTCACGTCCCCTTCTTCCAGTTGGATTTCCCGCACGGAGCGGTTTTCAAGGTCCACATGGAGCAGTCGGCCGTGGTAAACGTATGGCATAGCGCACCTCCGTCAGAGTAAAATGGCTTTGGCAAATATTTCGGCGAAATCGGGCACGGCAGCAAGCTCAATGTATTCAACTTGCCGGGCCAGCTTTTCGGCTTTGGCCCTCATTGTGGTGGATATAAGCATGGCCTTGGCTCCCGCACCGGCCGCATTCCCCACTTGCCGGAATCTTTCCAGAGGTAGCTTGGGAAGCATGCCAATTTCCAAGGCGCTCTCAGGCCTCAAATACGTTCCGAAAGCCCCGGCCAAGACCACTTCTTGGAGCTCGGCCGGCGAAAGGCCTCTTTCCCTAAGCAGAACCTCAATCCCGGCCCGGATGGCTCCTTTGGCCAGCTGGATTTCCCTCACATCTTTCTGGGTAAAGACGATTGGGGGCAGGCCTTCCCCCCTCTCCGCTATCACGAAGCATAGTTGCCCATCTGTCTTGCGCAACTTTCGGTGGGAGCCCATCCGCCCGCTGGAATCAATCACCCCGGCTTTCCTAAGCTGCGCTACCACGTCCAAAATTCCGCTCCCGCACAGCCCTATCGGCGGCAATCCTCCTATGGTTTGGAACTTTACTTCATCATCTTCCAGGCTGAAGCTTTCAATTGCTCCGGGGGAAGCCCGCATTCCGTGCGTGATGTGAGCTCCTTCAAAGGCCGGGCCGGAGGCACAGGATAGGCTTGTTAGGGGCGATTGGCCCGGTTGCCCATTCCGGTAAGCCAGGCATATTTCGGTGTTAGTGCCTATGTCCAGTAGGAGGGCAGGCCCCTCTATCTCATCAAAGCCGGCGGCCAAGAGGGCCGCTACGTGGTCGCTCCCCACGTATCCGGCAATGAGCGGAGGCATGTAGAGCACGGCTCCAGGGGCCATCCTAAGCCCAAGTTCCCTCGCCTTCACCTCCAAAGCCCCTTGGACGGCAGGGACGTATGGGGCATATCCAAGCTGGCTGACCGGAAGGCCCAGGAATAGGTGATGCATGGCAGTGTTGCCGACTATTACCGCTTCTACTATGTGGGAGGGGTGGGCGTTAACTTCGGCACACATTTCCTCCGCAGCTCTGTTTATTGCTTCCACCACGACCTTTTGCAGTTCGGCTGCGGCCCCCGGCTTCTGGATGGCGTAGGTTATCCTTGAGATTACGTCTTCCCCATACGGGATTTGAGGGTTCATAAGGCCCCTATTGGCCAAAGTTCGGCCACTTTCAAGGTCCAGGAGGAAAGCAGCTATCTTGGTGGTCCCTAAGTCAACCGCCAAGCCCAAAGGGGCGGCTTCTGGAGGCAGTAGGGCAATTATTTCCCCTTGGCGGACGACCGCTTTCAATTGCCAGCCTTGGCTTCTGAGCCTTTCGGGGAGTTCTTGGAGCACGGCAAAATCTACGGAGGCTTCTACGCCGTGGGAGATTTTGAGGCTTTGGATGACCCTTTCGGCATCGGAGCGGAGGTCGTCAAGCGTGGGGGGAGTTAGGGTTAAATTGAAGGTGGAGATGGCCGGTTCAGGCTTGGCGGTGATTTCCTGCCCTTCAAGCTGAAGGCGTTGGGCGATGGAGAGCGATTCTGGCGGGATGTAGACTCGGCAATCGGATAGAGGTTTGGCTTGGCAAGCCAGGCGGTACCCTTGGGCAATCTGCTCTGCGGATAGGGATCGGTAATCGGCGGGAGTGGGCGGGGATACTTCCCCTTGGGCGATTTTAACGATGCAGCGGCCGCACTTCCCTTGCCCTCCGCACGGAGTCTGCAGGGCAATGCCCAAGTTGCACGCGCTTTCCCAAAGTGTTATTCCCTGGGGGAATTCACCCCTTCGCCCTATGGGCTCAAACTCTATTTTCAATCTCAACTTTCGCCCCTGGAGGAAGCTTTGGATTTGAGGTAGTCAAGGAGCATTTTCAGGGCAGCCTCGGTTGAAAGCCGCTTGTTCTGGATGCGGTGGCCTTGCCATAGAAATTGGTGGCATTCTTCGTGGTCCGGGGCGGATAGGGCCACGTAGACGAGTCCCACAGGCTTCGTTGGAGTAGCTCCTCCCGGCCCTGCTATCCCCGTTATCCCTATGCCGATATCTGTTCCCAGGAGTTCCCGCACGCCTTTGGCCATTTGGATGGCAGTTTCTCGGCTTACGGCTCCGTGGGTGCTGAGGGTCTCCTCGCTTACTTTTAGGAGGGCGTTTTTCACCTGGTTAGAGTAAGCCACGACACCGCCCATGAAGTAGCTTGAGCTTCCGGGGATGTTGGTTATGCGGTGGGCCAGGAGGCCTCCGGTGCATGATTCGGCCACGGCCAGGGTTAGGCCGAGCTTTTTTAAAAGCTCGCCTACTTCTTTTTCCAGCATTTTCCTTTCCTCCATGCATTATTTTGGGGGGTATACCCACCCCCGTTGACTGAGGGTTTGCCAGAGTTTTGGGTCCCACTCATGGCAGTTGTGCAGGAGTTGGCAACTCGCCCCCTTTTTGTTTTTGTGGGGGGACACCCCCATGCCCCCCGGGAGGGGGCTTAGCCCCTTCCACCCCCATACCCTCAGTAAAGGGGGTCCAGGGGGCGGAGCCCCCTGGCAGGGGGTTTGGGGGATGTGCCCCCAACCCTCCTACCCCCTGCGATGGGGGTTAAAAAGGGGCGAGGAGCTAACTCTTGCAACCACGCCACGAGTGGGACCCAAAACGTTGGCGAACCATCAGCCAACGAGGGTGGGAAAATGGAGCCCTAACTATTTTGGGACATATCCGGTTTGTCCCACAATATCTTCCGCTTTTAAAGGTTCATGGCTGCGCCACCAGGAAAGTCCTGTAGATTACAGTCCTTTCGTTCCGGAAGACTTCTTCAAGCCAGCCTTCATCGGCTAATTTCTCAAATTTGGCCAGCGATTCCGCAGGGAAGAGGATTCGCTCCAACTGCCCTATGTAAATATAACCGATTCGGAGCTTCCTCACAAGCTTCAGGGTCAAACCCAAATCGGTTGAGGAGAAGAAGAGGTTGGCTTCCTCTGACCTTTTCCCGACCTGTTCGCCGTAGCGCTGCTCGCTCTGGTGCATCCCCAGCAGTGTTGGTAAGCCGGTGAAGCTTGAAACCCTGACCCCGAATTCCCGGTAGTAGCCTATGGGCGCTTCGGCCAAGACCGGTGTTCCCCTTACGTTATCCATGAGCCAGCGGATGGCCTCGTAATCGTAGCGGAGGTCAATGGGATGAGCTTCGTCGGGCCAGAAATAGGAACCATAGCGCATGAATTCCATCCCGTCCAAAGTCCCTATGGGAGGCGAGGCATTGGGGAAGCGATCGCGCACTCTGGCCACCGTGCCCGATATCGGAAAGAGGAAGGATAGAGCCATGAGGATGAGGGCCAGACCCTTCGCCGCTTCCACTAACTTCCCCCTGGCTTCAATGAAAGCTTGGAAGGGATAAGCCAGCCCAAGGCCAAGTAAAACCCAGGCCTGGACGTAGAACTTGAAGACGGTGTTCATCCGGTAGTATTCGCTCCCCTGGAGGAAATCCTTGAAGTAGAAGAATTCGCAGCCCATTACCACCAAGAAGCCGGCCACCGTGAGGAGGGAAGAGAAGGCCTCCGGCAAAGGCTTTTCCCGATTGAGCAGTTCCAGGATGAAAGGCGCAACGGCCAAGAGGATGGTCAGAGGGACCCAGAGGCGCTTGAAAGCTAAGATGGCAGCTATCAGCCCCAGAAAAACGATTAACCCTTCTTGACCGGAAAGCTTTCGGGACAGGAGCGAATTGAATCCGGCCAAGATTGAAGCCAGAATGAAGAAGCCCCAGAAGGTAGCAAAGGCAACCCAAGGGGTTGGCTGGCGGACTATCCCAATCCCTGCGCTCATGGGCTTGTAAGAAAGGAAGAAGGGGGAAGAGAGAACAAGGGCTAAGGAGGGTAAGACGAAGGCCAGCAATAGGTTCTCCCACCCTTTCCTCTGGCGATAAATTGAGATGAGCAGGGCAAGGATGGCTATGGCCGAAGCGGTGGGGAAGTTCCAGGTATTGGTTGCGGCCAGCGTGCCCAAGATTAAAGCTTGGGCCAAGGTCAGCTCTTTCTTGCGCCAGCCCTCAACCCCTCCGAGGAAAGCCTCTAACACCAAGGCCAGGAAAAGGAGGTCAAAAGGCATCGCCACGACATGGGGATGGAGGTCGGCAAAGAGGAAGCTCCAGTATGGGAACTCGTTTATGGTGTAAGGGATGACCCGGCTTGGCGCCCAGTAGTCAAAGGCTACGAAAGCTTGCCGGAAGTTTCCCTTGGCCAGCTCTTCCAAAAGCTGGCGGAAGGTAGCCAAATTCCCCATCAAGGCCACGAAACAAGCGCTTAGAAGCCCGGAGCTCAGCCTCCCCCCAATCGTTGCCCCCAAAGCAAAGGCTCCGGTAAAAGTGAGGGCGAAGAGGGAAGGGATGGCCAGGTTGAAAGCCACCGTCGGCGTTATCCCCGTGAGTTTGACCAAGACCGAGACCAGGTAAAGGCCGTAGTAATAGTAGTTGATGTAGCCACCAGCGTAGTAGGGGTCGTAGGGTGGGAAGTAAGCGCTCTTGAGGATGGCGTTGAGGAAAGCCAACTCCATGGGCTTTTCCCCACCGTTCCACGGATGCCAAAGGTCCGGGTTCAGGAGGCGAAGGAAGACAAATGCCAGGTAACCGGCAAGGAAAATTAGCTCGCTCAGGAGGATTTGCCGGCGATTTTCGCGGCAAAATTCCCAGAATTCGCGGCGGTTTTTCCAGAAAACCCAGAAGCTGACAGCAAACATCGCAATCAGTAGGGAAGCGATGGTGGTGGCCCTGTTCTGGGTGAAGCGGAGGCTGGCACCAAGCCAGTTTAAGTAAGCCAAGAGCGCAAGGCCAAAACTTTTGGCGAAGGGATAGCCTCTCAAGTGAACGCGGCGGAGCAAGGCGAAAACCAGGGGCCAGGTCGCAAGCCCAATGATTTCCAGCATCATCCACCAAGTCAATGCTGCCCAGATTGGATTAGAAGAGGCAAGCCAGTTCCAGCGGAAGTCATCCACCCCCGGAAGCCTATCCACAGGCGTGCTCAAGAGCAATTTGCCGACTGGCTCCCCGAGGTGCCAGGGGATGGCTTCTTCCCAAAAGCCTCCCAGAAGCTTTTCCCACTCCTCATCGGTCAAATCGCGCACCTTCTTGAAAACCATGGGCTTGGGGTGGTCGTAGACCGTGAAGCTCTCATCGGCTTCATCGTCGGGGATGACCCAGGGGCCGAGGCGAGGGTAGGAGGAGAATTCGGCAACCTTTTCAAATCCAAGCTTCCCGGCGAATAAAAGCTCGTAGTAGCGGATAGTCATTGGGTAGCGGTAGGGTAGGCGAGGGATGGAGCGATAAAGCCGGTTACTGGCAATCACGATGTAATCGGCCTGGCGCAAAGTCTCTTTTACGATGGCGAACTTTTCCGCGGTATCTTCTTCGTACAAAGGCAGGACAAGATGCCTGTAGCCTGGGTAAGGCTCGCCCTTCAAGGGCTTGGGGAGTTCATCATCCCAGTGCTCTACGGCTATTGCGGAGCCTGGGGGGATGTTCTGGTAAATCCAGCGCGAGGCCTCAACCCAGGTATGGGTGTGACCGTATACCCCGTGCACGAAAGCCAGGGCCCAGAGCGCAGTAGGGATGAGGACAATTAGGCCCAAGGGAAGCCGGCGGACCTTTTCCGATAGGCTTTCCAGAAGGAGGGCTCCGAAGAGGATGAGGAAAGGCACGATGGGTAGCAAGTAGCGCATGAATTTGACCATGAACGAGCCATTGATGATGAAGTAGGGGAGGACCCAGGCCAGGATTACAGCCTCGCCAGGGGGGCTTTTCCTCCGCAAGAGGCGGACTGTGGCCCAGGCTAAGCCAGTGAAAGCTACAATACCCAGCGCCCATCCCATCCCCCAGCGGAGCTGCTGCTCAATGTGATAGACGAAGGGGGTAGTTCCACGGTATTGCCTCGTGTAGGGGTAATCAAGCTTGCCCCGGACCATCTGGCCTTGCTCTCCTATCCGGACGAGGTAGGATTTGAGGTCAAGCAAGGCGAAAGGGGAAGTTATGGCAAAGGCCAGGAAGGCCGCCAGGGCCGAAAGGGCCAGAAGCTTGAGCCTTGCCCCTTTCCTGGGCGATAGCCAGCAGGCTAAAGCGACCGCTGCCAACACAGGCAGCGCGCTGAACTTTGACGAGATGGCTAATCCGGCTGCAGCTCCAGCCAGGAAAGCATCTATCCTCCCACTGCTTCTGGTCAGCTTGGCGGAGAAATAGACCGAAAGAACGACAAAGAAGGTGGCTACCGGGTCAAAAGCGTAGTAATGGGCCAGCTGGATGTGGGAGACGGTCAAGGAGACGAAAGCGGCAGCCCACAGCCCGACCCTTTCGCCGTAGAGCAATTTGCCTGTCCGGTAGATTAGGTAGACAGTTCCGGTGTCAAACAAGGCCGAAAGCACCCTGCCCAAGAGGTTGATGTAATCGTAGGTTGAGAGGAGGGGGAGGACAGATTTCGGGAAGAAAGCTTTGCCTATGGCCGAGAGGAACCCGGCCAGGGCGGTGAGGATGTAAAGGGGCAAATGGCCATAAGCAAAGCCTCTTGGGGCCTGAGCCTTGGGGTCGTAAAGTGGGTTAAGGGGGGACAGGCGCGGGTTCAAGGCTTCCGAGAAGCTTTTGGGCAAATGGATTTCCACCGCGACCATCGTTATCCAGCGCTCATCGGGGTGAGCGTGCTGGAACTCATCCCAGTTGATGTTGTATAAGCGCAGGGCAAGGCTTGTAAGCAAGATTAGGGTTAGCCAAAAGGCGGGCGGAATTGCTTTAACCCTCAAAACCCGTCACCTCCCTCCGATAGTGCTCCTTCTGACCTAACCCCCTGGCCCCCTTCCCTCGCAGGGAAGGGGGAAAATTCTGGCGAGGGCAGGGTTCTCCCCTCCCAGCTTCGGGGAAGGGCCGGGGGAGAGGTTAACCCGCCACGAGTGGGACCCAAAGCGCTGGCGAACCCTGGGCCAACGGGGGTGGGAAAACGTAGGGGTCCAGGGGGGCGAAGCTCCCCTGGCGGGGGGTCGTGGGGGGGGTCCCCCCACAAAGCCTTAAAAAGGGGCGAGTTGCCCACCTTAGCACCCCCGCC